>WNGR01013109.1_pt1 | contig 15111 bp, 14 predicted proteins | sample 5407581 | NCBI WGS metagenome assembly WNGR01 (sample SAMN13153383, study PRJNA577476) | soil metagenome | isolation source: 80 cm soil or saprolite under Garry oak tree replicate 2 | place: USA:California | collected 2016-06-15
CGCCCGCACCTGTTCTATAAGCTGCGCGTCTACCGGCGCCGCAAGGGCGAGGCCAAGGGTTTCACCTGGGCCGATTACCGGGACCTGATCATCTCCGCGCACCGGCAGCTGGCCGCGCCGCTGGTGTGGTGCTGGGACAACCTCAACATCCACCTGGCCCCGGAGCTGGCGGACTTCGCCGAGCAGAACAAGGAATGGCTGCGCATCTACCGGCTGCCGGCTTACGCGCCGGACCTGAATCCCGCGGAAGGCATCTGGTCGCTGCTCAAGCGGTCGATGGCCAACTTCGCTGCCGCCGACCTGGACGGCCTGATCCGCATCATCAAGCGCAAGCTGAAGAAGATCCAGTACCGGCCCCACCTGATCGACGGCTGCCTGGCCGCCACCGGCCTTACCCTCGAACCCTGGTGACCATATGCACTACGAGTTCAACCTGGTTAGCGTGAGGACGAGTGCGGCTTTGGCTATGTCGCCGACCGTGGTCGGGCTGAGTGAGACGTGCTGGATGGCGCGCCACCGCTGGGACATCAGCGCGAAGCCGCGTTCGCCCTGGTAGCGGAGCGAGCGGAGCAGCGCGTTGCGGGTTCTGGTATTGATATCGAGTTCGCCGTGGCGCGGTTTCTTCACCGGGACGTGAACTCCGGCGCCTGCGCCTTCATAACCGGAATCGGCGAGGACCGGGAGTTTCCCCAGGTACGGGCGGGAGCCGGGCAGGGCGAGCTCGCGGGCGGCGGTGAGGTCATGGGTGCTGCCGGGCAGCGCGTCCGAGACCCACAGCGGGATCCCGCGCGGCGCGGCCAGCGCCTGCACGTTCCCGGCGGGCTGGTGCGCCTTCCCGGAGTACCACGTGTCTATTTCCTTCCCTTTCCTGCTGGTCTTCTTGGCCGCGCACCGGTCGGAGGAGATCAGCGTGCCGTCCAGGATCAGGTAGGGAAGCCCCTGCTCAACGGCCTTTTCCAGGGCCTCGCGCAGCGTGGGCGCCGAGATCCCGGCCCCCGCGCCGAGCCGGCGGATGTCCGGCCGGTCCCGGAACCACGCCAGGGTGAAGACCGCCTGCTTCCAGCAGGTCAGGGCACGTGTCCCGTCCCGGGTGCCGAGCTCGCGGCGGTGTTCTGCCAGCCCCGCCGGGACACGAACAGGACAAGTTGGCACGGGACGTCAAGAGTGACACGATAGGACAGCACGCGGAGCCTCCGGGCCGGCAGGAATCTTGGTCGAGACCTCTTGTACCGGGGGCTCCGCGCCTGCCCGGTGATCTCCAGATATGTCCGTGTGTCTGCCCGAATGACCAGTTACACCATGAACGCCTGGTTCACCCTTGCTGAGAAAACCTCACTATGGTCAGAAAGGAGGACGAGGCCACATTCTGGGTTGATGTGAATAAGTGGGTGCAGTCCGTCGGAACCTCCCGGATGCTCCCTAAGAGCATGCCAGCATGGCTTGCAAAGTTCAATCCTAACTTTAATCCTGAATAGGTTACATAAGGCGCGGGCAACGAGCTGCGGTACTTCGAGGCTGAGGAACGCAGTGGCCACCATGGCGGGGGTGACCACTGGTGCCAGGGAGGCCAGGCGCGGACTTGGTGCTCGTCCAGCCCTGCCAGGCCCTTGCTGGCTTGGATGCTTTCTTTGACGTCCATTGCCACCCGGCGATCTTGACCAAGGTAGCCAGCGGAATGCGCCGGGGCGGTAGCAGCAGTAGGGTGTCAGCCCCGTGGTGTGGCGGTTGCGGCGGATCAGCAGCCACCGGTCCCAGGTCCGCATACCTGTTCCCCGCGGGGGCAGATTTGCGGAGAGCCGCAACGAAATCGCCCACCTGCTCCCAGCCCTCCCCTTCACCCTTTCGGGTTCAGTCAGCAATCAGAACCAAGACACCCGGAGGATTATGCAAAACCCCTGCGGCCACGCGGTCCATCGGTACGTCACCGCAGGTCACAGACCTGCTTGATCATCTTGACCGGGAGTTTCGCATAAGCCTCCCGCTCTGTTATCCCCGCACGGGGCGATACATCAGTGCGCCACGTGGCGCACCCAGATCGGCTGCAACCGGCCCCGGTCATGGACAAACAGTCGCCGACTGGCCTGTACCTCCGGCAGACCTGCCGTCAGCTAGCGGAAAAGGACCAGGCAACTGGCACCTCGCCGGCGGCCTACCCTACGTCACACCCGGATCTGCGGGAGCCGGGAGGTGAAATTCCTCCCAGCCACCCGACCAATGGTCAGTATGTCACGTGGACATGACCGTTTGAACGGAACCCTAGAGAAGTATCTGTCGGCGTATGAAGATCCTGCGAACAAGGTCGTCAAAGGATCGACGAAACTGAGGACCGACGCTCGAATACGGCTGGCCACTGGATCCGCTCACTCCGACAATCCGCGGGATAGTGCGGAACGGCGTAAATCGTAGGGCGCCGTTGGAGAGGACCCTATGCAAGCGGCGGGCTAGCACCATCTCGAAATAGAGATCGTCACTTTCACACACTTCGTCAGCGATATCCCACATATATCGTTGGTAAGTATTCCAAGTGCTCAGAAACACTCGCGAGTCAACTGCCGACATGTCCGGACGGACTTGGCCTGTGAACTGACCAAGCGAGCTTGGCAAACAGGAGCTGAATTGTTTTACATATAGTCGGCCTGTTGACTTGACAAAGCTGAAATCGGCATCGAAATATTCGTGCGCTCGGACAAGAGCATGCTCGATGAGTCTCGCTTCCCCGGAGCTCTTACCGTCATGAGTCAGCTCAATTGGCTCTTGGTATTGAACTAGCGCACAAAGTTCGCCATTTCCCCAATAATATCTCAGAACGTCCATCAGACGAGTTGCGTCTGCGCCCGAGTTTTCCGCAATGACGACGACGGTCCCCGTACCGGCCAGTTGATCAGCCCAACCGGCAATGGCCCGGCAGTAGTCCTCTAGTCGAGTCTGTGGATCGGTGCGAGTTGTTCCCGGGCAGCCGCGTGGATCAATTGTAGCGGTCAGCACCAAGCAGTCGATTGGAAAAGTTTTCATACGAATTGTGCTACCTCCGGACGATAGTCACACCGCTTTCCGGCCCCTCTACGAAAGCTTCCTCCGCAACCTATGTTGGATACCACAGATGAAACCAACCGTAGGGCCGAACTCGCTACCGCTCAGCCTGGGGTGTCATTCAGATCTCCTTAGCTCAATGAGTGCTGTACGTATCGACGGCCATTCATCTGGCTCCCATCGGGCAACGTGCTTGCGCGTGCAAGCGAAGTCTAGCGGGACATATTCCGCGTAAATCTGCGGCAACCAGGAGGCAAGGTGCTTAGAGCCAGGATCAAGGCAACCAACCAGTGCTAGCCCAGTAGGACGTACGGCGAACCGGCGGATGACGAGATCTGGCCTGTATCGCTCCAGACACTCGGGCAGCTTCCACACGTCACCTGCCCACACGTTGGTGCGACGCACGCGCGAACAGACCAGAGAATCTACCGGCCAGCAGTCATGGATTAGAATGACCGCGCCTGCAGCGCAATACTGCTCCAAGTTTATGAAGTCACGTAGTGCATTCTCGAAAAGATGCATACCATCGATAAGTGCCAGCTCGACCGGTCTATCGCCCAATTCCGCGTGAAGATTGTGTCGGTCGAAGAACTCGTCGCTTGTCATACCGAAGATCGTGCAGGCTGTAGTGGTGGCAAGCTGGCCCGGGGGATTCGGATCTATACCGATGCGTCGCGTTTCTGGCTGTGCCAATCGCAGCGAGCTGCCGTCGCCAACGCCGATCTCCACATACGTATTAGGTTGGAGAAATCGGTGAATCCGTGCAAGGTGCTTATAGAAACGCGTGCGGTATGCTTGAAGGTCCGTGACCTGGTATACCAGCTCCCGAGAATCTGTAGGGTTCCGGTCCGTCATTTGAGCACTCTGTCGAATGCAGTGGTAGTCCGGCGCCAATACACGCCGGTGCGGTCGATGCGCTGCAACTCGTCCCGCACGCCATGCCGTTCGCGGTAGTTTTCAACAGCGGCCCGGCATGCGGGAATTGCGCCGAAGTCGTCAATTATCACGAACCCCCCAATAGATACTTTCGGGTACATAATGGTGAGCACCTCTGTCGTGGACTGGTAAAGATCGGCATCAACACGCAGGATCGCCAGTTGCTCGACTGGAGCGGTCGGGAGTGAGTCACAGAACCAGCCCGGCAGGAAGACCACTTGGTCGTCGAGCATCCCATATCGCTGAAAGTTACGTCGAACAGTCGGTTCGTCCACGGCGAGGAACGGCTCGCCGGACAGTCCGACCTCGGAGTCGTACGGGTATCTGTCCACGTCGGGCGGTGGGAGACCGCGAAACGAATCCGCAACGATCACGCGTCGACCGGGATCGCCGTAGGCGGCTAGCGCAGCACGCATGAAGATCGTCGCCCCACCCCGCCAGACGCCAGCCTCCATAAGGTCCCCGGGAATCCGGTCGATCAAGACGCAGCGGATACAATCGTGCAGATTGTCGAGGCGGCGCAGTCCGATCATGGTCTCGGCCATAGGCGGCCAGTCGAGACCTTCCTCACGGTCGGCGCGCCGTCCACCAGAGCGTACCATCCGCCAACCGGACCGCGTGACCATCGCCTTCATCTCTGCGGGCAGGGATCTATGGAGATCTTCATCCGGCACCTCCTCCACTTCTTCCTCGATAAAGAGTTCCCGTGTTAGACACCGTTTAAGGAGGTCAAGATAGAGTTCACCAGCCTGGTCAGGGATGCCTTGCATGGGTTGCATACCAATCCACATCGTTTCTGTCATACTCGCGGGTACGGCCAAATGGTCACGGAGCGCCGGGCGGTTGTCTAGGACTGGCGACCGCCCAAGAGGAAAGCTCAGCCTTACTATTTCGTGGCCATCTATGATGCGCCATGATTTGACTCAAACGCTACTTTGTAAGCATGTAGCGACTCTCTTCTTGCTCGATCGGTATCGTTCACGCATGTGCTTCGCTGAACGCTTGATGGTGTAATTAGGTTTTCTCGGCAAGGGTGAGCGAGGGCATACGGAGCGCAATTGTCATCTGAGCAGATACGCGGATATCTAGCGGAGATCCCTCGCGGCCGCGAAGCTCCCGGTACCCAGGGAGTCCCGCCAATGTCCCTGTCTGTCCAGAGGTTCCGCGTGCTGTCCTAACGCTTTACCTTTGAGGTCCCGTCCTAACTGGTCCTGTTCGTATCCGGGCTGCTGGCTGAGCTTGGGATTCAACCTAAATTCAGGCTATATCAGCACATATTGGCGCCTTTCGCACATAGACACTAATTCTCTCCGTGGTACGGCCGTTTCTCTCATGCTGGGTGTCGCGACACATCCACGGCGAGGAAGGGAAACGGCCGTGCTTGGATACTTGCCACGAGTCGGCGGCCGGCTGCAAACCAGCCTGCCGTCGCGGTACCAGGCGTACGTCCGGCTTCTGCCGGAACGCCGGTTCGCCGATCCCGTCATGGCTGGAAGTGGGTCAGCGAATGGTTCGCAGGATAGTTTGACTCTCAACCGATTCCCAAGACGGGCAAATGGTCGCTCTCCAGGTGGCCCGATGCATGCGGCACCCGTCGAGAACGGACCGATAGGCGAGGAAAGTGGGATTCGCACGGGTCCAACACCCGATGTCGACGGCATAACCCCGGTAGATAAGTTCCCCGGCAATTCTTTTGAATACCAGCATCGATCGTGATAGAATATCGATTGCTCGTTCGCACTCAGAGCCTTTAGCGCCGTTGTTCTTCGTGTGCGATCTGTATTCGGAGCACACTATGTCAAGGGACGCCACACTGCCGAACAGCGGTGCTAGACCCAGAAGCCATGTATCGGCAGCGATTCGGAATTCTTCCTCTGGTATCGGGAGGGCCTGCCGGACGAACGCAGTGCGCCATGCGTTGCCCGATGTAGCGAGATTGGGTCCGCGGTCGAATCCGAATCCGATGAGCTCGGCCAATCGATTACCGCTGGGCAGCGGCAACTCGGGAATCTGGATGCCCATTGGGCAGCCATCGGGACCGATGAGCCGCATTGGCCAGTGGATCTTGACGATGCCGGGCGACCGTCCGGCCACCGCCGCCACACGGGCGGCAGCGTGCGGAGCCAGTCTGTCGTCACTGTCCAGGAATATCACCCATGAGCCGCGTACGTGGGACATGCTCTCGTTCCACACGGCCGCCTGGCCGTTGTTGGATTGGAAAACTGGTTCGACATGGTTTCCGTAATCGCGGATGATGGCGGCGCTCTCGTCTGTCGATCCGTCGTCAATAACGACGACCTGAACGTCTGGATATGTCTGGGAGAGGGCTGAATCGATGCATTCCCGCAGGTAGCAGTCATAGTTGAAACTGCTAATCACAATACTGATGATTGGATTTTTCACTTGTTCTCCGGGGAGCCGCCAGGGCTGTCCTAGCCTCAGCTGAGGTTACGTCCAAGTTGACTGTCTGTCCATCAGGAACAGATGTGTGTCGGCGGCTCTTATGAGATCATGTAAGCATGGCGCCTGTGTCGATGCAGCGGCTAGCTGATCTGCGTAGCCTCACCGAAGCCCTTAACCTGCATTTGCCGCCACCGTACTTCGTCTCGTCGACCGGACGGGAAGTGTACGAAGAAGCAATCGATCCGGTGTTGCGAGCTGCCGATGGCGACCCGTTGAATCTGTATGTTGGCGTCCCTTTGTGCGAGGAGCACTGCTCGTTCTGCATGTACTTCTACGGGCTCGCTGACGCTGAAGGCGCAAAAGCCGAGGCGTGTCTGCGCGGACTGGAGCGGTTCTTGCGTGTGATCGCAGCGCGTCACGGCGCGCATCCGATCTCAGGCAGCTACATCGGTGGCGGGACGCCTACCGTTCTGTCGGCTGAACAGATTCGTCGCCTCCTCGCGGCGATCAATTGCGCATTCGCCTTCGAGGCCGAAGCACAGCGCACCTTCGAGATGTCGCCGCGGTCCGCGACTCGGGAGAAGGTTGAGGCGATCGTTGCGGGCGGTTATAACCGTGTCAGCTTCGGGGTCCAGTCGTTCGATCGTGCGATCTTGGCCAGCGTCGGCCGGATGTGGGCCGACCCGGCGAGTGTCAAGTCTCTCATTAGCACGTGCCGGAGCGCCGGACTCAATGAGATCAACGTCGACCTTATGACCGGATTGGATGGCGAGCAGGATCACACGCTCGCTGGCGCCGTCGAGATCCTGCTGGACGAGGCGCAAGTGACTATCTCGATCTACCGATACCGGCCAAGGACGAGTACCGAGCTATCTGCGCGTCACGGCATGAACGACTACATCATGCGGTGCACGGGCCGGGTCTCCGCTGCCGTCGCTGTGGCCTCGCTACACGGCTGGCAGGCGTCAGGGCGCCTCGACGGAGAGCACATCCGGCTGATCTCCAGCAGTGTTGGCCGATGGCCTGAACGAAACGTGTACGAGACGCGCTATCGACCAGAGTTGCGCAACTCGTTGATCGGAGTTGGTGTCACGGCGCGTTCGTTTCTCCGGGATGAGCGGATGGTCTATTGCGCACACCGCAACAGTGCCGGGTATGAATTGGGCGGACGCGCCGTCGACGTGGAGTCGTGTGACATGGTGGCGCGAGTGTCCGCGGCGCTCGTAAACGGATTCTTCCGCGATCAGGCAATAGATACCGCTCTGGTCGAGGTCCAATCCGGTCTTGCGCCAGAAGCCGTCTTCGCCGACGAACTTGCGTTCCTCATAGACCAAGGTGTTCTCAGCCAGACCGGGCGGAGATACACCATAAGTCCCTCGCATCAATCGGAATGGGCATATCTCGACAAGCTATTTTATCCACCCGACTGGCTCCAGCGGCGCAGGAAAATGGTGCAGTTGCGTTAGCGATGACCACTCGCTGCCAATCCGAGATCAAGATATGGGAGGCACATCTATGACCGATTCGCTCAGCACCCGCGCGCCTTCAGTGCCCGTGACTACCGAAGAGATCGCGTTGTTTACTGTCCCCATTTGGAAGGCTTCTGTGCCGCCGGACACCTGGTGGATTCCCAGCCTACGAGTGGATATCACCGATGTACTGGCGACCCGTCCGCAGGACGTGAGTACCTCATCCGGCCATCAGACATCAGCTGAGCTCCAGGACCTGCCCGGCGAGCACTGGCAGCAGTTCATCGCGTTCGTCACGGCTGCCTTCGAACAGGCAGCAGCTACTGTTCCGCAGCGGCGGTACCGCCGGTTCATCGTGAGCTCCTGGGGCCTGCGGGTCAACGCTGCAAGCGCGGCCAAGGACCTAGCCTTCGGGCCGGATCGTTATCTGGCCAAGCACAATCACTCGCCTGCGCTGCTGACCAGCGTCTTCACTTGCGAGCTGCCCCCGGAACCTGATCCGTCGAAGCTTCCCACGGTCTTCCACAATCCGGTGGTCCATGTGAACTGCCCCTGGCAGCAGAGCATCGCGTCGGTGACACCAGCGGTCGGCACCCTTCTGATCTTTCCTGGCTGGCTGGAACATTCGGTGCCTATTATCGCTCCGATTCCCGAGGGCGAGCAGCGGATCACGATCCACAGTGACTACTTTCCTGCCTTCTGAGGTGCTAGCCGACTATGGATCCGCTCTACCTACTCGTCGAGCTCACGGCGAACTGGCGCGCGATCCGCGACGAAGTCGACCGGGCACGTGAACTGCGCGTCATCGCCCAGGACACACGCAGGTTGAACCCGCTTTCCGTACCAGTCGCTGGCGCGTGGGAACTGCTGCCGCTGCGCACTCATCGTGGCTGGATCCGACCGGTGGCCAGTCGCTTTCCGGTCACCGTCGGCATCTTGCGGACCATTCCTGACTTGCGCTGCGCCGACTTTGCCGTCCTCACCGGTTTCTCTTCTATCGCCGCGCACCAGGGCACCAACTGGGGTGTCCTACGCGCGCACCTTGCGCTCCGGGTCCCCGAGGGAGATGGTCGATGTGAACTGATCTTTCCGGCCGACGGCATGAGCCGCTCGTGGCGGGAAGGCGAGGCGTTCATGTTCGATGACATGCACGAGCATGCGGCTGTGAACGAACGAGTCGGCGACCGGCTCGTCCTGCTCGTCGAGGTCGATCGCCCGCTACAGCTGCCGACTCGACTGGTCAACAAGCTCGTCCTCAACATGTACAGGCTGCACCCGGTGGTCCGGTCCACGCATCGCAGGTTGCGTACCGTCTCCTGGGAGCAGCCCCGACAACACCGACCGCTCTGATTAGGTTGCGTACGCGTGGGCCCGGAAATCCATCAGGAAGGGAACCCGGGGCGCGAACCCGTCGGTTGCCGTGGCCTCAACGTGGACGACTCCGCCCTGCGAGTCGAGGACGACGAGCAGGTCGTCCCGGATTTCCAGTCGGCGGCCACGCTGCAGAGCAGCGAACAGCCCGAGGTTCGGCCGGTTCGATGGCGCTATTGTGACGCCAGTGTAGTCGAGCGCGCCTGGCTGCACGTTCGCGCCGGAGAACGCGAAAGCCTCCCACTCGTTCAGCACGAGATACGGCACCGAGGTGATCCGGTCGATCCAGTCGGCCAGTTCGGGGCAGTGCACGCGCATCACCTCCCGAGCCCGGCCGGCGGATGCTATGGTCTCCGCGCAGTCGTACTGGCAGGGCAGGTGAGCCGTCCAGGTCAGCCCGGTGAACCTCATCAACGAGTTGCACAGGTAGGACGGGCTGGTGCGGACCGACCGGTGTGCCTGGTAGGGCATGTTGTTCAGCGTCCAGTTGTTGTGGCGCGCGAACGCGGCCAGGCAGCACTCCGGATAGCCGAGGCCCTGGCCGAACCACAAATGGTCGATCCACGGTTTGTTCATCGCCCGGCCATCGATGATCAGCGGATACCATCCAGCGGCCTGGGTTCGCTCGACGATACGCCGCTCGGCTCCGATGAATACATGGACCGAAGCATCCGCTACTCGGTCCGCGAGCGTGTGGCCGATCGCCCGGGTGGTCGTGAGCGTTTCCCGGCCCACGACCGAGTCCAGCCGTCCCTGGTCGGCCAGGGCCTCGAACTGGACGTCAGCGGCCACCGTCAGGCCGCGCTCCCGGCAGACGTCGACGAGCTGGTCGAAGCGGTCCCGGCTGACCCAGTCGTCCATCACGGGCTTCAGCCCGCCGAGCAGCGCGGCAAAGCACACGGGCTGACCATGCTCCGGACGGATTTCCAGGTACCCCCGCAGCGCCTCGCTCATCGACAGGGTAAGAAGTGCCGGCGGCTTCAGGTCACCGATGATCGGGATCATGACTCACCCATTCCAGAAGTCCGACCAGGAGGCGGACCGCCATCGCAGCCGATCGCCAACGTTCCGGCTCGACTCGGACGCCATCAAGCGGTCTGAGCTCGAGATGACAGGTGGATGCGCGCTCGACGACATCGGAGAGCCTGAACATGGCGACCTCGTTGAGTCGGACCTCACCCAGATGGCGAAGCGCGAAGGCAAAGTCGCGCCACAGGTCGATGTCCTCAGGAAAGCGGGCGAGCAGGCCGGCGTATGCCGCCGCCGCGTAGTCGAACTGCTCCCGGATGTATGCCATGTGACCCGCCAGCAGATCGCGTGTAGCGTGCCGGGGAAGGGTCTCGATCTGAACCGCGAATGCTGCGAACCGCTCCGGGTCGCGGGCGTACATCAAGCTCAGATGATCGATCGTGCTGTCGGCGCGGGCACGTTCATCGGCCAGAGTGTTGATCTCCACGCCGCCCGGCGATCCTAGCTCCGCGAGCAGGCCGGAAAGATCCGCACCGGGGAGGGTCCGCCGGTCGGTTCCGGCGGTCGGCTCGCGGAACCGGCCGCCAGCGGACTGCCACTGGGTGTGCCACGCGACCCGGGGTGTGTGCCTCCGGCTGGTACCGGCCTGTCTCTGGGGGCGGAAACCATGGTCGGCCAGCCGGTCGCGGACATGCGTATCATGATCCGAGAGATGGCCGACACTGCCGATCCAGTCGGCGATCCTGCTGAGGGTGTTGCCGATCTCGGTCCTCGCGGCAGTCTCGGCGCCGTCGTGCTCGAACAGTTCCAGCAGCCTGGCCACGTGACCTGCGTCGGCGACCTGGGCCACGTCAGGGGGCGGGCCGACCGGCCACTCGGCTGGCGGCACTTCGCCCAGCGCGACCGACCTCAGGTGGGCGGCTGCCGCCGCGACATGGGCGCTGCGCCATGCCGGGCTCGCCGCTGCCGGGACCGCCGCGATGCCGGGCAATGCCGCTGCGCCGGGCTGGTATACGCCGCGCTCCACAACGATCATCGGCCACGGCGCAGAAAGGACCGGATCCGCGCCGCATTTGCCCGCGTCGACCGGATCGCCGTCGGGAACGACCAGGCCAGACAGCGGAGTAGGCTCGGTGGCCAGCTCGGAGTCGGGAACGCCGCGCACCACCGGCCGACCGTGCCGGACCTCGACCTCGATCTCCGACCCGGCCAATGCCAGACCGCAGCGCAGCACCAGTCGCGTGCCGAGCAGGCGTATCTCGCCGGCATGATCGCTGCGGACCTTTACCGGCGGCAGCTCAGTCGTCGGCCCGGCTTGGGCCAGCAGGACACGAGCCGACAATGCCAGTACCTGAGCCGCCCGGCAGGCCGCGCGGAAATGACCGTCTGGCAGGAGCCCCGCGGCTCCCCGGTCCACGAGGTTACTGACGGCGGCACACCACCGGCCGACCCGTGGATCTACAAGCAGCGGCTCGACCGCGTCCCCGGCGTCGGCCAGTGCGGCGGAGAGTTCCTCCATCGCTATGGCGGGCGTCCCGGCCGGATCAATCTCACGCAGTCGCCGCCGAAGCCACTCGACCCGTAGCAGGGTCCAGCCGTGGACAGTACCCGGTACCCGGTCCTGGGTGAGCCTGCCGGTCGCCGTCACGGGCGGGACCCTGTGACCGCGGGCCGATGTCGGGGCGGATCAGATCTGGCCGGTGTCTGCAGGGCCAGCGTCTGGTCGGCTAGTTCCGCGAGTTCTGATGTCCAGTCCCTCGGTCGCTCCGCCGGGATGAGGACGAACTTCGACGCTCCGGCGGCTATGAACTCGGTGATCCGCGTCCGCAGGGCGGCGCCCCCGACGGGCAGCGCCGCTTCTAGCGGCAGGTCAGGGCGGCGCCATGCCATGAAGTCGCGCACCTGTGCCGTAGGCGGGCGCAGCGAGTACAACATCAGCACCCCGTAGTGGTCATCGTCGATCGACCGTCCGTGCTCCACTGCGGCGGCATCAATACGTGTTATCCCGGTCGCCACCTCGGACGGAGTGGTGAAGCTGGCCAGCCAGCCGTCCGCCAGACGGCCGACCCGGCGCAGTTCGCGGGGGTGGGCGCCGCCGAACCAGAGAGGCAGCGGACGACCCGGCCGGGGCTGGATACCGAAACCGTCGATGGTGAACCGTTGGCCATGATGGACCACTTTTTCCTCTGTCCAGAACCGGCGAAGGAGCGGCACGGCCTCCTCGAACCATGGCGCGCGCTCGCCTCGCCGCACGGCGAATGCCTGCTGTTCGTCCGGGTGCACAGTGCCGAGGCCGAGTATCGGCAGTATCCGGCCGCCGCTCAGCAGGTCCAGCGTGGCGAGCGCCTTGGCCAGGACCGCGGGCTGGCGGCCCGGGACGACCAGCACGCTGGTTCCCATCTTGATCCGTTCGGTCGCGGCCGCCACGAACCCCAGCGCGGCCAGGGGATCGAGCGCGTGGCTGGCGGTCACGTCGGAGAACCACAGCGAATCGAAGCCCTCGTCCTCAGCCGCCCGGCAGATCGCCCGCATCTCATCACGGTTATGCACCATCTCGTGTACGCCGAGCCCGATGCCAATGCGCACCTTCAACGTTGGCTGGCCTGTCATCTGGTCACCCCTAATACCCCGCCAAGACGGTCCGTGTTGTCGCGCCGTTGAACGCGGTGCTGTCACTGTGCCGGCCGGCGAAGAACGACGGGATCACGGTGGCGAACAATGTCTCATGCATCGACTGGTAGGCGACGCAGTGCGGATCAGGCATCGGTACCGCAGCCGAACCCTGCTGAGCGATGAGCGTGCAGCCGCCGCCACAGCTACCGAGCCAGCTGCATCCGGCGCACGATGGCGGAGCGGCGCGCAGTCCGGCCGGGAGGAGGTCGGGCAACGGTGCGGCTCCGCCTGGACGCGCCGGGGTCAGCACGAGCTGACGGCGGCTCCCGGCCGACACCGCGGAATCGTCGGCGATGAAGCGCGGGCAGGCGTGGACGCCGCCGTCCGCGCCGACGACGTGCAGTGACCGCCCGGATCCGCACGCGCGGCTGGTGCACGAGTCCCGCCATCCTGACCGGTCGCCCAGCAACCTGAGCAGGAACTTCCCGGCCGACTGGTCGAGCGTGCCGACGTCGGCCCGGTCGGCATGGCGGATCGCGTGGCACATGAAGTCGGCATACTGCGTTTCGCTTATGGCATGGTTCTGCCAGGCCGCGCCCGCCTCGCCTTCCGGCAGGACCGGCTTGAGCAGCGTACTGTTCGGCGTGTGCCGGGCCAGTTCGGTCACGACCTCGCCCGGCCGGCCGATGTTGTGGCGGCTGATGGTGGCGATGAGGTGGACGCTGATGCGACGCTCGACGCACCTGCGGATCGCGGCCACGGCCCGGTCATATGAGCCGGCGCCGCTGCGGAAGACGCGGGCCGCGTCGTGAACCTCGCGCGGGCCGTCGAGGCTGATGCGCGCGCGCCCAGGGTAGCAGCTCGCGGAGGGCCGCTCCGGCCACCGCGATCTCGCCGAAGTCGACGAGGATCGTCGGCCACGGCTGCCCGAGCGCACCCAGTATGGCCGCGCGGGCCACATCGGCGGCCATGGCGCGGTGTGGTGTCGGCGCCGCATGCCCCAGGTAACAGTAGGTGCAGACCAGGTTGCATCCGTGGTTAAGCAGGAGAACAAGTGTGTAGTAGTCGCGGGTGGCCTCGACAGCCTCGCGCTGCTCGTCGGGGTCGTAGACGCTGCGGCCACCGATCGTGATCAGCCCGCGGCGCCACGCCGCCTCGACGACGGGCCGCCATTGGCCCGAGTCCTCGATGCGGACGGCATGGGTGAGCGCCGTCCGCTCCGCGGGGTCGAATACGGCCCAGCCGCCCGTCCGCGAGCTGATAGCCAGCGCTGCGCCCGCCGTCTCGTGCCATCGCAGGACATCGGGTTGGATGACGCCGGCGGCCGGGGCATCGCACGCCCACCACCGGCGCCAGGTCGGCAGCGGATCCCGGGGAACTATCCAGCGCATGACATCACTCCGTGAGGGCCAGCGGCGGCATGGCCCGCATTCGGTCCTCGCCGCGCGGGCGGTACGGGCGGTCAAGGTCAATGCCCGCGCAGAGCAGCAGGAATTTGCACTCGCCACAGTTGGACATGAGTTGCTGGGCAGCCCGGTCGGCCAGCACGGTCCATTGGTGCCGATCGGTCACGTCGGAGACAGATCCGACCGGGTGCGCGCGCAGCGGCGGACAATTGAACACCACCCCGTCGGGCCCCACGCACGTCTGGATCGCGTGTTCCGCTCTGGGGTTGGGTACTTGCGCCGTCCCGGTCGGCCATTCGTCTCCGTAGACCGGGCCCATCACGCTAACCGCGAACGGGTACTGCCGGTCCACGTCCCGGATCTGGTCGATGATCTGCCGCCACGCCTGCTCGTCCAGCTTGCGGTCCTGGATATGTTTGGCCCGGCCGAGTGCCGCCACTGGGAATACCGTCCAGACCTGGGCACCGAGGCGCTCCGCGAGATCAGCGCACGCCAGAACCTCGTGTGCGTTGCCGCGGTGCAGGACCGTGTGCAGGCCGGTGATTCGGCCGCCCGCCGACTGCAGCCGTTCGATCGCGCGCAGGGTGCGGTGGAACGTCCCGGGGCCGCGCATCCAGTCGTGCGTGGCGGCCGTGGCGCCGTCGATGCTGACGTGAACCCCGAACGCCGGGTATTCGGCCTGGGCCGCGGCGATGCGTGCGGGTATGTCGCCCCGGAACAGCAGGCCGTTTGTCACCAGCGTGGTCCGCTCCGCGCCCAGCGAGTGCGCGTACACCGCCAGATCGACGGCCTCGGGGCGCAGCAGGGCCTCACCACCGGACAAGACAAGGCTCCGCAGCCCTCCCTCGACGCAGCGGCGCACGAATGACCGCCACGTTGCCATGTCGAGTTCATGGTCCGCGGGTGAGTCCTCT
>WNGR01005132.1_pt1 | contig 15109 bp, 16 predicted proteins | sample 5407581 | NCBI WGS metagenome assembly WNGR01 (sample SAMN13153383, study PRJNA577476) | soil metagenome | isolation source: 80 cm soil or saprolite under Garry oak tree replicate 2 | place: USA:California | collected 2016-06-15
ATCGCCACCTTCACCGCCTGGTCCTTTCCCTTGCTCTTGGCTTCATACATCGCCCGGTCGGCCTTGTGCAGGACGTCATCCGGCCCGACCCCGGCGTCGGTGCACGAGACGATGCCGATGCTGGCCGTCACCGACGGATTCCCCTGAAACGCCGCGCGCAGGCTCTTGGCCAGCCGCCCGGCGGCGGCTTCGGCGACGTCGGAGGCCGTCTCCGGCATCAACACGGCGAATTCGTCGCCGCCCATGCGGCCCACGATGTCCGCCTGGCGCACGGCGCCGCGGATCGCCTCCGCCACGAGCCGCAGCACCGCGTCCCCCGTCTGATGCCCGTGGGAGTCGTTCACGATCTTGAAATCGTCGAGGTCGAGGTACAAGAGGCCCAGCGGCCGGCCGTAGCGCCGGTTGCGGCGCAACTCCTGGCCGAGGCGGTCGGAGAACGCCCGCGCGTTGAGGACGCGCGTCAAGGGATCGTGGATCACCAGGTCTTCGAGCTGGCCTTGGGTGCGGCGGATGCTGCGGAACGCGGCCATCGCAATGCCCGCGACCGCGGCGAACGAGCCCTGGTTCACGAGCGAGGAGAGCACCGTGGCGTCGGGCTGCTGGCCCAGCTCCACGGGAATGCGTAGCAGCATCGAGGCGACCAGGAACGCGATCCCCCACCACAGGCCCTGGTACCACGTCGCGAGGAGGATCGGGACGAGGTAGAGGATCCCGAGCCGCACCGCCGACGGGGACATCACGTTGGCCGCGTAGATCGCGCCGGTGAGCACCGCCAGAGCGCCCCCGACGATGAGACGGCTGCGCAGGCGGGGGATCAGAAGGGGGGCTCCGCGACGTGGTGGGGATCGTCGAGGAGGATCGCGTGCAGCGGCTCGCCGGATGCCACCGCCGGCCGGTCCTCGGGGACGATGAGCAGGGCGTTGGCGCGCGCCATGGACGTGAGGATGCCCGACCCCTGCGGCCCTGTCAACCGGGCGCCGAGGGCGCCATCCCCGCGCGGGGCCACGACCGCCCGCAAAAAGTGACGGAGCTTGGGGCCGAGGGTGATCGGCTCTTCCACCACGACGGGCACCGAGCGGCGGAACGGCAGCGGGTGGCCGAGCAGCCGCCGCAGCGCCGGCCGCACGAACACGGGCAGCCCGATCCACGGCCGGCCGTCCTGGAACAGCCCGAAGCCGAGCGGGGCGCCGGGGCGCATGCGGATCCGCCACAGCTTGATGTCGCAGCCCAGCGCCGTGAGCACCTCCCGCACCAGGTCGTGCTCGCCGACGCTCACGCCCGCGGTCGTCACGAGGAGATCGGCCGCCGCCGCGTGCGCCAGATGCTCGCGCAGGCTCTCGGCGCTATCGCGGGCGATGCCCAGCTCCACGGGCACCGCGGCGGTGCGGCGGATGTTCGCCAGCAGCGTGTAGGAGTTCGACGTCGCGATCTTGCGACCCGCGAGAATCTCGTCGCGGTCGTCGAGGTCGGCGATCTCGTCGCCCGAGGCGAGGAACGCGACCTGGGGGGGCCGGTGCACCAGCGGCTCCCCGTGGGCGATCGAGGCGAGCACGCCGAGCTGCGCGGGCCCCAGGGCGGTGCCGGCGGGGAGCACGGCGGCGCCCTTACGGATGTCCTCGCCCTTGTGGCGCACGTTGCGCCCCTCCTGCGTCGGAGTGACAATGGACACTCGACTTCCGTTTGCCTCGGTGTCCTCCTGGCGCACGACGGTATCGGCGCCGGCGGGCAGCGGGGCGCCGGTGAAGATCCGCGTCGCTTCGCCGGGGCCGACCGGTTTGGTGGGGAAGCGGCCCGCCGGCACCGTTTCGACGACGCGCAGCTCGACGCGCGAGCGGCCCGCGACGTCCGCCCCGCGCACGGCGTAGCCGTCCATCGCGGAATTGTCCCACGGCGGCAGGTCCATGGGGCTTGCCACGTCCTCGGCGAGGACCAGGTCGAGCGCCTCACGCAGGGGGCGGCGCTCGGTCGGCAGCGGGTGGAGGTGCTCGAGGATGAGGCGGGCCGCCTCGGCGGGGGTCAGCATCGTGCCTCACGCCCTGGCCCCCTCTCCACTTCGTGGAGAGGGGGAACGAGGGGGAAGGGGGTGAGGCTCACGGGGGGAGGATCAACGCCCGGTCCCAGGCGATGTTCGCCAGGGTCACGAGCCACGCGGTGTCGCTGAAGCGAAACACGGGGAACGGCGCCCGGAACTTGGCGTTGTCCGTCACCATCGCCACCCACTGCTCGGCGTCAGAGCGCTCGCTGCTCCAGATCGGGTCCGGCCCGCACGCTTGCCGGTACGTCTCGATCTTCGGCAGGGCGTGATCGGTGAAGCCCTCGGCCAGCACCATCTCCGCGCCGTAGAGATAGCGGCGCGCCAGGCTGATCGGGTCGCTCTCCAGCTCGCGCCGCTCCCACACCACCCGCTCCCCCGGCGCCTCGAGCACCACGCGCTCGGCCTTGCCCTCGTGGCGGTGGCGCCAGGTGTCCTTGCCGCGCTGGTCCCAGTCGGCGGCGTGCGTGCCGTGCTTGAGGGTCATCACGCGGAACTTGCGCCGCACCAGCTCGGACGCGAGGGCGACGACGAGCGTCGTCTTCCCCGCGTCCTTCTTTCCGACGATCGAGATCATCCGCGTCGCCGCCACACCGCCTCCGCCCGCTGCAGATCTTCGGGCTCGTTCACGTTGAGGAACAGCTCGGCGGGGTCGCCAAAGGCCCGCACCCGCTCGAGCGATAGTGTACTGACCTTCACGTCGGGGTGGAAGCCGATCGCCCGGCGGTCGCCGCGCTCGACCTGGCGCTCGATGGCGGCCCGGCATGCGGGGCCGTACACCGCGCACAACGGCTCCGACCCCCGGCGACTGTCACTCTCGGGAAGAAATGCATCCCAGCCTGCCGCGCCGTCCACGAGAGCCCGCAGCAGGTCGACGGTGAGGAACGGCATGTCCCAGGCGACGCAGAGCACAGGATCGTCCCCGGCCGCCACCGCGGTGTAGATGCCGCCGATGCTCCCCAACCCGGAGCGCACGTCGGGGACGGTGCGCAGGTCGGGACGCCAGGCGGCGGCGTCGGGCGCGTTGGCCACGAGCAGCGGCGCGGCACCGACGACGGCCGTGACGGCGTCCACGATGCGGTCGAGGATGCGCCGGCCGCCGACCTCGAGCAGGCCCTTGGGGCGGCCGCCGTAGCGCGTGGCGCCGCCGCCGGCGAGGATGGCGCCGCGCGTGGTCAGTGTCAGTAGCGGCGGCCCCGCTTCTTCTCCAGCACCACGACCAGACCCATCGTCAGCATGAGGTGGTGATATGTGCGCGTCGCCTTCGGCGGCTGCAGGGTCGTGCCGGCAGGTCCCGCCGCGCGCTGCAGGGGGATCAACGCGTCGTGAATCTCCAGGCGGAACTGATACCCGGGGGTAATGCGCGACGTCATGCCCACCGCCGTTTGCAAACTGAACGAGCTCGTCTTGGGACGAGCGTCGATCAGCACCGCCCTGGATTGGATGTTACCGGTGCCGTCATCGAACGCGCCGGACATCACGATGGTGCCACCGGAATACGTGACGAGGCCGAGGCCCACGCGGGCGTAGGGACTGATGACGTGTCGCGGCGAGGCCCGAAACACCAGGCCTCCGTAAAACGCGATCGCGCTGGTCGACGGCGACGCAGCGCTGATGTCCAGGCAGAGCTGCTCGCTTTGGGTGGGGGGGTTGGGGGCGGGGTTGATGTAGACCGGGCGGCAGGAGTCATCGAAGGGGAGCCCAACGTAGAAGATTTCCCCTTCGATGCCGAGGTGCGGCTGCGGGAAGTAGACGCCGGAGGCCCCGAACACCAGATTGGAAGTCACGTCGCGTTGCAGGTCGAGTGTGTCGAACTGCGACGAGCAAGCCCCATTGACTCCGATCACACACAGTGGCTGCCGGGCGACCCGCCACAGGCCGTGTCCGGTCGTGGCCCCGCCGAACAGCGTGAGGATCATCGTGGGTTCGGGGCCGCGTTGCCCCCATGCCGGAGACGCGGCGCACCACAGCACGAGGCCGAGGCCGACTGCTCGCGGGCGCATGGGCGGGGCTCAGTAGCGGCGGCCGCGCTTCTTCTCCAGCACCACGTCGAGCCCCATCGTGATCACGAGGTGGTGGTAGGAGCGCGAGGCGGACGGCGCCTGCGCAAGATCGTTCGCCATGCCGATGACACGCCGCAAGGGGACAATCGCGTCGTGCGCTTCGAGGCGGAACTGGTAGCCGGGACTGATCCGCGTGGTGAACCCCGCCGAAGCCTTGACGCTGAGCGTCGTCGCTTTGGGATGCGGATCTTCGATGATCGAGCGGGAGCGGACGATCCCGCTGTCGTCGAGGAACGCGCCGGACAACTCGAGCGTGCCGCCGGAATGGGTCACGATCCCGAACCCCACTCTCGCGAAGGGACTGATGGCGTGCCGCGGGGACGCGCGGAACACGAGGCCCGCCGAGAACGATATCGCGCTGGACGAGATGGACGCTGCCCCGACGTTGAGGCAGATCTGCTCGTTCATGTGCGCGAGGTCGGGATTGAAAAAGATGCCGCGGCAGGAGTCGTCGAACGGGAATCCGAGAAACAGAATCTCCGCCTCGATGCCGACGTGCGGGCTTCTGAAGTAGGTGCCCGATGCGCCGAACACGACGCTCGCCGAGATGTCGCGGGACAGGTCCAGGGTGTCGTATTGCGAGGTGCAGTTGTACGCGCCCCCGGACTGCTGCAGCACGCACAGCGGCTGCCGCGGGATGTGCCACAGGCTATGACCGGTGGACGCCCCGCCGAACAACGTCAGGATCATCGTGGGCTCGGGGCCGGTCTGAGCGACGGCGGGACGACACAACAGTAACACGGCACCACAGGCGAACAGAAATCGGCGCATCAATCCCCCAGGAGTTGGCGGTGGTCGATCGCGAGACAGCGGTCCATCACGATGGGTATGCGAGCGCCCTCGGCCCGCGCCCGCGCCGCCTCGTCCGCGACGCCGAGCTGCAGCCACACGAGTTTGGGACGGATCGCGATCGCCTCGTCCACCACCGCCCCCGCGAACTCGCTGCGCCGGAACACGTCCACGATGTCGATGGCGTGGTCCCGCGCCGCGTCCGACAGCGTCCGGTAGCTGCGCTCCCCGAGGATTTCGTCGTGCCCGGGGTTCACCGGCACGATGCGGTAGCCGGCCCGCTGCAGGTAGCGCGCGACGCCGTGACTGGGCCGCTCCGGCTTGGGCGACAGTCCCACGACCGCCACGGTGCGCGCCTCGCGCAACAGGGCGCGCAGCGCGTCGTTGGTCACGCCTCCGGACGGTGCAGGTGCGGCGTCCCGCTGACCGCGCGTCCCACGACGATCATCCCCGCCCGCCGCGCGATCGTGAGCGCCAGCGTGGACGGCACGCTCGGCGTCGCGATCCACGCCAGCCCCGCGCGCGCCGCCTTGTACGCCAGCTCCGCCGAGATGCGGCCGGTGACGAGCAGGCCGCGGCCCACGACGGGCTCGCGCGCCAGCACGGCCGCGCCGATCGCTTTGTCCACCGCGTTGTGGCGTCCGATGTCCTCGGCGTGGAAGCGCAGCTGGTCGCCGTCGGCCAGCGCGGCCGCGTGGATGCCGCCGGTCTCGTTGTAGCGCTCGCCGCGCGCGAACAGCTCCTTGAAGAGCGCGCGCATCCGGTCGGCCACCGGCGGCTCGCCGCGGGCGGGCGCGCGCCCCACGGCGTGCGGATCGGCGAGGAACGTGGAGACGGCCCCGCACCCCGAGGCGAGCACGCGCTTGCGGTTCTCGCCCTTGACGCGCGCCAGCCGCTCCGGCGCCACCTCGGCCCAGAACCCCAGGTCGGTGGCGCAGGGGCGCAGCTTCACGAGGTCGTCGCGCGTCTCGATGAAGCCCTCGCCGTGCAGCCACCCCACCGCCAGCTCCTCGAGCAGGTCGGGCGTGCACATCCAGGTGACCATTGGCTCGCCGTTCACCTCGAGCCAGACGGGGACCTCCTCAACCATGGCTGAGTCGGCCTGCATCCGCCCGCGGCGGGAGCCAGGGGCTCTGTCGACCGAGGAAGCCCCCTCAGCCTTCACCGAAGTATTCCGAGTAGAGATGGGGACTCTCCTGTACCCGCACCGTGTGCAGGGAGACGCCGGAAGGCAGCCGCGGGGCGATCCGCTCCCAGAAATACACCGCCAGGGCTTCACCGGTCGCGAGGCGGCGGCCGTCGGCGAACTCGGGGATCGCTTCGTTGATGTGGCCGCCGCTCAGCCGGTCGGTGATCTCTTCCTTCAGTACCCGGTCGAGGGCGGTGAGATTCACCACTCCGCCGGCTTCCGCCACGAGCGGCCCCCGGACGGTTACCCGCACCTGATAGCGGTGCGCGTGATCGGCCGCCGCCTTCCCGAACGCCGCCCGGTTCTCGGCCTCCGACTTGTCCGGCCGGCGGATGCGGTGCGCGGCCTCGAACTCCACCACCCGGGTCAGCTGCACGCGCGCCATGTCAGAACACTCGCACCGCGCTGGCCTTGAAGGCAAACGTCACGGGGCTGCCCGGGGCGAGCCGCAAGTCCCGGGCGGCCTCCTCCGTGATCACCGCGATCAGCTCGACCCCGACGTCGGCGGCCACATGCACGACCCCGGGCCGCGCCCGCACCAGGCGCGTCACCTGGCCGGTGAAGACGTTGCGGGCCGATGAGACCAGCGGCTCCGTGCTCACGAAGATGTCGGTGGGCGGGACGGCGAGGATCGCCGGGCCCTCCCGCGCGGTGGTCACCGCGATGGCGATCGGCCCGACGCGTACGTGCTTGGTTTCATCGCCCGCCGGCAACTCGACCCGGAACAGGTTCTCCGGCGTGACGGGGGAGAGCCGCCCCTCGGCGAGGGCACGGATGTCGTCGGCCCAGCGGTAGGCGTCCTCGAGCTGGTGGGAGGCGAGGCAGATCGCCAAGCCGCGCGCGCGCCGCTCCTCGGCGAGCGCGCCGTAGAGGGCCTGCGCCGCCGCGCGGTCCGCGGAGCTGACGGGCTCGTCGAGCAGCAGCACGTCGGGCGTGACGGCGAGCGCGCGCGCCACGGCCACGCGCTGCACTTCGCCGTCGGACAGCTCGTGGCGGCGGCGCTCGAGCAGGCCGGTGATGCCGAGCCGCTCCGCGACCGCAGCGACGATTCTCTCGGCCTCTACGCCTCTATGCGTCCTCACCTTCAACCCGAACTCGATGTTCGCTCTCACCGTTCCCCGAAACAGCACCGGCCGCTGCTCGACCAGCGTGATGCGGCGGCGCGCGGCGGCGCGCGGGCGCACGCGCGGGCTCGAGACCACGGCGCCGTCCCAGCGCACCTCGCCCGCCGCGGGCCGCTCGAGGAGCGCGAGGAGGCGCAGCAGCGTGCTTTTCCCGGAGCCGTTGTGGCCGACGATGGCGATCATCGCCCCCGGCGCCACCGCGAAGCGCTCCAGGTCGAGCACGACCCGGCCTTCGTACGCCTGGCGCACGCCGGCGAGCTCAAGCATGGCCGCGGCCCTGCAGCAGCTGCAGCGCGACGTTCACGACCAGCGCCATCACCACGAGGATGATGCCGAGGGCGAGGGCGAGGCCGAAATCCCCTTGCGCGGTCGAGAGGGCGACCGCCGTCGTGAGGGTGCGGGTCGCGCCGCGGATGTTGCCCCCGACGATCATGGCGGCGCCGACTTCGGCGACCACCTGGCCGAAGGCGGCGGTGATGACGGCGGCGAGCGCGAAGCGCGCCTCGCGCGCCACCGTCCACGCGGTGCGCCACACGCCGGCCCCGAGCGTCTCCGCGGTGCGGCGGATGCGCGGGTCCACGCCCTGCACGGCGGCGGCCGAGAGCGCGGCGGCGATGGGGAAGGCGAGGATCACGTCGCCGATGACGATCGCTTGCCAGGTGTACAGCCAGCCGAGGCCCCCCAGCGGCCCGCGCCGCGACAGCAGGCCGTAGAGCAGCAGGCCGACGACGACGGTGGGGAAGGCGAGGGCGGTATTGACGACGGTGAGGGCGGCGCGGCGGCCCCAGAAGCGGCGGCTGGCGAGCACGAAGCCCAGCGGCATGCCGAGCGCGCAGGCGATCACGGTGGCGACGACGGCGACCTTCACCGTCAACAGCGCGATGCCGTAAACCTCGGGGTCGGCCGAGCGGATCAGCTGGAAAGCGCGGCGCAGCCCCTCGCCTAGAAAGTCCATCCCACGCCCAGACTCACCCACGGATGGATGGTCCAGTCGGTTTCCTTCGCGAACAGCGGCAGCACCGTGGTACCGTCGGGTGACAGCGGCGTCTTGTAATTGATCGGGTAGCGCAACTTCCAGAAGACGAGCCGGGCGTCCGCCTGTACGTTGATCCGCGACGCGGGGTACCAGCGCAGCCCCGCCCCGGGTGTGAACGTGAACCTGGTGCCGAACTGGTAGCCGCTGGTGTCGGCGGGGAGCCGGCTCCCGAACGCCAGCCCCAGAGACGTCCCCACGTACGGCGCGAAGCCGTGGAACGTCTTCGAACCGGTGAGCGACAGCTGCAGCCCGAGGTCGGCGAGGATGACGTCGTTGTCGATCGGGCCCGACTTGCGCACCGAGTCGTTCAGGAACGGGTCCACGATGTAGCGGGTGGTCTGGGCGTAGGCGAGGCCCGCGGTGAACGACATCGACTTCCCCATCCACGCCTCGTAGCGCGCGCCGAAGGTGACGCCGTTGGTCATGCTGACCGGCACGGTGCCGCGCTCGCCGCCCAGGTAGCCGAATACGAGCCGCGGTCCGGTCCCGCGGCGGATGTCGTGGTAGGGGGAGTGGGAGGGGTCGTGGCCGACTTGGGCCGAAAGGCGACGGAAAGACGGAAGGACGGAAAGGAGACCCAGGGTCAGCACCGCTGCCCGAATCGCCATCGGCCTCCCGTCCTTCCGTCCTTCCGTCGCTTCGGTCATGATCTGTCCCTCAAGTCTCGTCCCGTCATCTCTTTCGGCACCTCTACCTCCAGCAGGTTCAGGATCGTCGGCCCGACGTCGCGGAGCGAGCCGCCGTCGCGCAGGGGGCCGCGCGCGTCGTCGCCACCCACCAGCACGAGCGGCACCGGATTGGTCGTATGCGCCGTGTGGGGCCCGCCGGTCATGGGATCGATCATCAGCTCGCAGTTGCCGTGGTCGGCGGTGACCAGCAAGGTGGCGCCGCGCCGCTCGGCGCTCTGCAGCACGCGCGCGAGGCAGCTGTCGACGGTTTCGACCGCTTTCACGGCCGCGGCTAATACCCCGGAATGACCCACCATGTCCCCGTTGGCGTAGTTGCACAAGATGAAGTCGTGGGCGCCCTTCTCGATCGCGGCGCACAGCACGTCGGTCACCCCGGGCGCGCTCATCTCCGGGCACTGGTCGTAGGTGGCGACGTTGCGCTGCGACGGGACGAGCAGCCGCTCCTCGCCCCGGTAGGGGGCCTCGAGCCCGCCGTTGAAGAAGTACGTGACGTGCGCGTACTTCTCCGTCTCCGCGGTGCGGAACATCGTCTTCCCATGATCGGCGAGCACCGCGGCGACGATCTTGGCGAGCACCATCGGGCCGAACGCCGTCGGGAACGGGAACGTCTCGTCGTACTGCGTCATGGTGACCAGCGATACCCGCGGCCGATCCTTCACGTCGAAGCCGTCGAATCCCTCCGCGGCGAGGGCGCGCACCAGCTGGCGCATGCGATCGGCCCGGAAGTTGACGCAGAACACCCCGTCGCCGGTCTTGAGGCGCGGCGTGCCGGTGACGATGCGCGGCTTGATAAACTCGTCGGTCTCCCCGGCATCGTAGGCCTGTTGGATCGCCGTCACGGGATCCTGGGCCGGGGCGCCCACGCCGTGCACGATCGCGTCGTACGCCAGCTTGGTGCGGTCCCAGCGTTTGTCGCGGTCCATCGCGTAGTACCGCCCGATCACCGTGGAGACAACCGCCGTATGGCCGTATGGCCGTATGGCCGTATCGAGGTCCTGCATGAACGCGAGCGCCGATTTCGGCGGCGTGTCCCGCCCGTCGAGGAACGCATGGATCGCGACCGGCAGGCCGGCGCGCCGCCCCAGCTCGACGGCGGCGAGCAGGTGCGTGTCGAGCGCGTGGACCCCGCCGGTGCCGATCAGGCTCATCAGGTGCAGCGTGCCGTTCTTGCGTCGAGTTTCCGCGCACAACTTCACCAACGGCTCCAGCTGGTAAAACTCTCCCGACTCGATGCTCTGCGAGATGCGCACGATATCCTGCGGCACCACCCGGCCCGCACCGAGGTTCAGGTGCCCGACCTCGCTGTTGCCCATCTGTCCTGCGGGGAGTCCCACCGCCAGGCCCGACGCCTCGAGCAGCGTGCGCGGTGCCCGCTCCCACAGGCGGTGCCAGACCGGCGTCGCGCCGAGCTCGATGGCGTTGCCGTCCCGGCCGGGACGGAACCCCCAGCCGTCGAGGACGATCAGGACGACCGGGGTGCGCGCCCCACGTCGGGTGGTCATATTGAAGGGCATGCAATGTAGCCGCGCCTTCCGCCTGCTACCAGTTGTGGTGTCGCTCGCGGCGTCCGCCGCCGTCGCCCAGCAGCGCTGGCGCGTCGCCAACGACGGCGCCTGGTTCTACCAGACTGCGGACGGCAAGCGGCTCGCCCGCCTGGCGCGGGGGGCGATCCTCCTCGGCGCCGTCAAGGACGACTGGGTCGCGGTGACGATGGAGGGCTGGATCTTCGCCGCGTCCGTCGGCACGACGGACCGCGACGGCTACAACCTCGCCGTCACCCGCGCCCCCGAGGAGAACCTGCGCAGCGCGCCCGCCGGCGCCCTCGTCGCCAAGCTCACGCAGGGCTTTCTCCTCAGCCGCGTCGATACCACCGACCGCTGGGTGCACGTGCGGCGCGACGGGTTCGTGAGCAAGGATGACCTCGAGCTGTTGGCGGAAACTGGCCAGGGTGGACTAACCCCGGGGCCACGCCCCGGGGTAAACGACACCCCCCCCCGGGCAAACCCGGCCGCACCCGACACCACCGCGACGGACCCGATCCGCGCACTGCCCACGCGCCGTACGACCGTGTACCGCGCGCCCGACGGCCCCGCGCTCGGCGCCCTCGCGCCCGAAACGCCGCTGCGCATCCTCAGCCGCTCCGGCGAGTGGAGCCGCGTGCAGTTCGAGGGCTGGGTCAAGAGCGCGGACCTCAGGCCCGCGCCCGCCGGTGTCCTGGTGGGGGTGAGCGCCGCGGAGCTGCGCGCCGACCCGCAGCGCTACGTCGGCCAGGTGCTGAAGTGGACCGTGCAGTACGTCGCGATCGAAACGGCGGACGATCTGCGTCCCGACATCGCCGACGGCACGACGTACGTCCTGGCCCGTGGGCCGCTGCCCGAGCGGGGCTTCGTCTACATCGTGATCCCCGAAGGACGCAAGGCCGACATCGCGAAGGTGCCGCCGCTCGCCACGATCGGCGTGACGGTCCGGGTGCGCGTCGGCCGCAGCCGCTACATCGGCAACCCCGTCGTCGAGCTGCTCGCGCTGGAGGCCCAGCCATGAACGACATTCTGCGCGAGCGCCTGCTCCGCAAGCTCGAGACCCTCTCGGAGGAGCGGGCCTACCAGGTGCTGGACTACATCGAGTTCCTGGAGTCGAAGTACGCCGAGCGGCCCGCGGGCGCGCCGGCGTTTCAGAAGGTGGCCGAGACGCTCGAAGACACGCTGCGCGCGGGGCGCGTGCCGGTGAAGATCATCAAGGGGACGATGGACGCGGTGGGGAAGGCGGGGAAGTTCCTCGAGGGGCTGGCGGCGGCGGGGAAGGCGGCGGTCGAGGAAGCGACGAAGAAGAAGGAAGAGCCGAAGCCGGTTGAGGAACCGCCCCCGGCCGACTAACTTCCGCTATGGGAACCTCCCGCCCAACCCCCCCCCGGCCCGCTCTCACCTTCGACGACGTCCTGCTCGTGCCGCGGCACTCCACGGTGCATCCGCGCAACGTGGACGTGAAGAGCCGCTTCACCCGCGGCATCCCGCTCAACATTCCGCTCGTCTCCGCCGCGATGGACACGGTCACCGAAGCCGAGATGGCGATCGCGATCGCGCGCGAGGGCGGCATCGGCGTACTGCACAAGAACATGCCGATCGACCGCCAGGCGGCGGAGGTGGATCGTGTCAAGCGCAGCGAGTCGGGCATGATCCTGAATCCCATCACCCTGGGCCCCGACCGGCCGCTGCGCGAGGCGCACGAGCTGATGGCGCGCTTCAAGATCTCCGGCGTCCCGATCGTGGACGCGGACGGCAAGCTGATCGGTATCATCACCAACCGCGATCTGCAGTTCGAGCGCCAGCTCGACCGGCCGATCCGTCAGGCGATGACCAAGGATAAGCTGGTGACCGCGCCCGTCGGCACCGACCTCGACGAAGCCGAGAAGATCCTCGCCCAGCACCGCATCGAAAAGCTCCCCGTCGTCGACGAGCGCGGCGTCTTGAAGGGCCTCATCACCATCAAGGACATCTTCAAGCGCCGCCGGCACCCCGATGCCAACAAGGACCAGCACGGGCGGCTGCGCGTCGCCGCCGCGGTGGGCGGCACCAAGGACGCGCAGGCTCGCACCAAAGCGCTGCTCGACGCGGGCTGCGACGTGATCGTCGTGGACTCGGCGCACGGGCACGCCGAGGGCGTGCTCGAGACGGTGGCCGCGCTGCGCGAAGCGTTCCCTGACGCCCAGCTCGTCGGCGGCAACGTGGCGACGCGCGAGGGGGCGGCCGCGCTGGTCGAGCGCGGCGCCGACGCGGTCAAGGTTGGCGTGGGGCCCGGCTCGATCTGCACCACCCGCGTCGTCACCGGCGTCGGCGTCCCGCAGATCACGGCGATCCAGGATGCGGTGGACGGGGCGGGCGACGTGCCCGTGATCGCCGACGGCGGCATCAAGTACTCCGGCGACATCGTGAAGGCGCTCGCCGCCGGCGCCGCGAGTGTGATGATGGGCTCGATGCTCGCCGGCACCGAGGAGAGTCCCGGCGAGTCGTTCCTGCTCGAGGGACGCCGCTTCAAGGTCATCCGCGGCATGGGCAGCCTGTCGGCGATGGAAGAGGGATCGGCCGACCGCTACTTCCAGGAGGGCGAGGTCTCGCCCGCCAAGCTCGTCCCCGAAGGCATCGAGGGGCGCGTGCCGTACAAGGGCCCCGCGTCCGACGTGATCTTCCAGATGGTGGGCGGGCTGCGCAGCGGCATGGGCTACTGCGGCGTCTGCGATGTGCGCGCCCTGCGCACCGAGACCGAATTCATCCAGGTGACCCTCGCCGGGCTGCGCGAATCCCACCCGCACGACGTGGTCGTGACCCGCGAAGCGCCCAACTACAGCGTCTGATCGCTTGACACATCCGGCGGCGGCCCCTACTCTGGGGCCGTCGCAACCCTCCTCTCCCAAGGGGCTCGCATGGGTCTGTTCCGACGGAAGAGCGTTACCGACCTCCAGAAGGAAGCCGACACCGACAAGAGCCTGAAGCGCGCGCTGAGCGCGCTCAACCTCACGACCCTCGGCATCGGGGCGATCATCGGCACGGGGATCTTCGTGCTCACGGGCACGGTGGCCGCCGTGAACTCCGGGCCGGCGGTGGTGCTCTCGTTCGTGCTCGCCGGGGTGGCCTCGATCTTCGCGGCGCTGTGCTACGCGGAGTTCGCCTCCCTCGTCCCGATGGCGGGGAGCGCGTACACCTACGGCTACGCGACCCTGGGCGAGCTCATCGCCTGGATCATCGGCTGGGACCTGGTGCTCGAGTACGCGCTCGGCGCCGTGACGGTGGCGATCGGCTGGTCCGGCTACGTGGTGTCGTTCCTGCGGACCGCCCTCCACTTCGACTTTCCGTGCGCGCTGTCGGCCGCCCGCGGCACACTGGTGCAATGCGCCGACGGTACGGCGGTCACCGCGGTTTTCAATCTCCCCGCGGTCATCATCATCGCGATCATCACGACGCTGCTCGTCGTCGGCATCAAGGAGTCCGCGACCGTCAACAACGGCATCGTGTTCGTGAAGCTCGCGGTGGTGCTGCTGTTCATCTTCGGGGCGGCGCATGCCGTCACGTCGGCGAACTGGAAGCCGTTCATCCCGCCCAACGAAGGCCCGGGGCTCTACGGCTGGAGCGGCGTCATGACCGGCGCGGCGATCGTGTTCTTCGCGTACATCGGATTCGACGCCGTCAGTACGGCCGCACAGGAGGCAAAAAACCCGCAAAAAGACATGCCCATCGGCATCATCGGGTCGCTGCTGATCTGCACGGTGCTGTACATCATCGTGTCCGGCATTGCCACCGGCGTGGTGCCTTACAAGGAGCTGAACGTCCCGGACCCGATCGCCGTCGCCGCCGACCGCGCGGGGATGGGCTGGATGTCGGATATCATCAAGTTCGGCGCGATCATGGGGCTGTCGTCGGTGATCCTGGTGATGCTCCTGGGGCAGTCGCGGGTGTTCTGGACGATGTCGCGGGACGGCCTGCTCCCGCAGTTCGTCAACAGCATCCATCCGCGGTTCCGCACGCCATGGATCACGTCGATCATCACCGGCGTCGCGGTCGCCTTCGTCTCATCGCTGCTCACCGTGCGCGACGCCAGCAGCCTCGTCTCAATCGGAACGCTGCTCGCCTTCGTGATCGTCTCCATCGGGATCATGGTACTGCGCGTGCGCGAGCCCAAGCTGAAGCGCGCGTTCCGCACGCCGTGGATCTGGTTCGTCGCCCCCGCCGGCGCCCTCTCCGCCCTGGCGCTGATGTTCTCGTTGCCGTGGCGGACGTGGGAGCGGTTGATCTTGTGGTTCGCGGCGGGCATGGTCATCTACTTCGGCTACGGGATGTACGCCTCGAACCTGGGCGAGGGTGCGCCGAAGGGCGAAACGGCCTGGTCGCGGACCCTCAAGGTCGCCGGCCTGATCTGGCTGGTGTTCGGCTCGCTGGCGTCGCTGCTGTGGATGTTCCGCTACCGGCATGACGTGATGCCCGACGAGCCGCTGGGCTGGGCGATCGGCATTGCGGGCCTTGCCCTCTCGCTCAGTATCGGGGCGTGGCTGAATCTTACGGCGCAGAACGCAGACCGTAAAGCATAGGAGACGTCGAGCAAAGACGTCGAGCAAGATCGTCGAGCGGAAGCGTCCAGCAGCTACGTCGTTGGCTAGACGTAGGAGCTGGACGCTTCTGCTTGACGCTCTCCGCTCGAC
>WNGR01012182.1_pt1 | contig 15109 bp, 11 predicted proteins | sample 5407581 | NCBI WGS metagenome assembly WNGR01 (sample SAMN13153383, study PRJNA577476) | soil metagenome | isolation source: 80 cm soil or saprolite under Garry oak tree replicate 2 | place: USA:California | collected 2016-06-15
GCCGAACACAATCGATGGAAGTGCACTCATCGCCGATTGCCTATCGTACAGCGAGATGAGACGCTGGCAGAGGAAAATGAATCAATTGAGTCACGTTCAAATATAGTCCAGGAGGCTTTCAGGCCGACACGGGTTCGGCAAAATGGCTGAGGACCTCGGTCCAGTTCTTTCCCTTGCGGGCCTGGGCAGCTTGTTTGTGGAAAGAGTATCCCGCGATCAGAGGCAGAGCCAATGTTGCTTCCGCGTATACCATCTGCTCGAAAGTTGTATCGACCTTGCCCCAGGAACTGGCTTCTTTAAGCGTGGATCCGGACAGGGCTCCGTCGCGCGAGTCGGCGACGGTGACTTGGATTGCGTACTTGTGCATGGGGGCGTCGACGCCGAGAATCTCGGCTGCAACGACGATGTCCTGCGCGAAGTTCTTCGGCACGCCTCCGCCGATCATCAGCAGGCCGGTGGTGGGGTTGGCGATCTTGAGTTGGGTAAGCTCGTAGAAATCCTTCGCCGAATCAATGGAGACCATCGGCTTTCCCTGGCGCGCGTGCTGGTGGGCGACGAAGCCGAAGCCTGCCGAGCAGTCGGAAAACGCCGGGCAGAAGATGGGCACGCCCTTCTGATACGCCGCGTAGATGATCGAATCGGGGTTGCCGTTCGCGGGGGTGCGGCCGTTGGCTTCGAGGTAGGCGCCGAACTCGCGGATGATCTCGCGCGAGCTGTAGGGCCTGGGAGCGAGCGAGTTGATGATCTTCTCGGTGGTGTCGTCGCAGATACGCAACTCTTCCTCGTCGATGAAGGTGTCGTAGATGCGGTCGATCATCAGCTCGCGGAGGTCGCCGTCGCCGTTGCCGTACTTGTACTCGTCTCCCGCGATATAGTGGCGGAAACCGAGAGCCTCGAAGAAGTCCTGGTCGACGATGTTGGCGCCGGTGGAGACGATGGCGTCGACCATGTTGTTGCGGATGAGGTCGACGAAGAGCTTCTGCAGGCCGGCGGAGATGAGCGATCCGGCGAGGCACAGGATGACGCCACAATCGGTGTCGCGGAGCATCATCTCGTAGATGGAGGCGGCGCGAGCGGTGTCGCGCGACGTGTATGCCATCGAGGCCATGGCGTCGACCAGCGGCACGACGTTGTGAGCGGTGATGTCGATGTGCTGGATAGGCGTTGTGAGCAGTTCTTTTTTGGTTGGCATGGTCGCTATCCAGTCTATCGCGGTGCTCCATCCAGAGGTCGCGAGGCGTGTTAAATTGCCGTGGAAATGCGGGCGGAATTGCGGCTCTTTGTGGGCGCTTCATATCTCCCCGTACACCCTCATACCTCTCTTTGGCAAAGTATTGGCAAACAAATGGCTTACAAATTGGTATATACCCATAAGAATTGCAAACCTATCAAACTGGTCAGTTTGAATCTCCAGGACAGACTAAGTTGCCGAAAACGCCTTCATCCCCATTCGTGTTACCCGCGCCAACTCGGCCGTCAAAAGATGATGGGACGCCGCGTTTACGGCGTCCCATCCAGGTTGTTTCAGTTTGAGAAAGCGTGCGCTAGAGCGTCATCGTCTGCCGCCGGATCAGCAATCCGGCCGCGCCGAACAGCCCCGTGCCCAGCAGCATCAGACTGCTCGGCTCGGGCGTCTCGTTAATGTTTGAGCTCAGCGCCGACGGCTGCATGTAGTTCGAGTTGTAGATCAGCAGGTAGTCATAGTTCCCCGCACCTCCCCCGAAAGTAAACGGCGACTGCCCATCCATCGTCTGCATGTTTGAACCCGCCGGCGAAATCAGCGACCAGTTCCCCAACACGTCCGGCACACCGCCCGAACCCAGGCTGCAGTTCGCGCCGCCGATCAGGCACACATAAATCTCTGCGCCGTCGTCGTGGTTTAGCGTGATCGACTGGCCGGTCGCCAGCGAGGTGACCCCGCTCAGCACCAGCAGGCTGCCGTCGTTGTTCTGCGCGCCATTGGCCAGCACCGTCGGCCCGCCGTTGGCCGAAGCACCCACATTGCTATAGCTGGACGAAAGCAGGGTCCCGCCGTAGTTCAGGAAGTTGTTCAGGGTGTTGCCGCCGGTCACGCCCGAGGCTGCCGCGTGGGTGCTGTCGATGCCCGTCGCAAAGTTGATTCCGCTGGCTGTAAAGGTCGCGCATAGGCCTGCCGAGGTGCTCTCCGCATTTGCCAGTTGCGCGATCGTGGGAGTGAGAATTGCGTAGTTGGAGCCCTGTTGGGTCGGCCCCGAAGCCGACGAGATGTCGCAGTAGGCCTGGCCGCTGATGGAGCTGGCAAAAGCATTCCCGGTAAATGCTGCGGATACGGTAAGCACCGTTCCAAGAACTGCAAGTGTGCTGCGATGTTTCATGTATTTCCCCCTTGAAGATGGCCCGATGAGTAAACCTGCTCGATCTCGTCTGCTGCCCTTGGACATCTGATACTCGAACCAGTCTGGCGCGTTGTTCTTGCTTGCGTGGAACACTTTCACTTCATGAAAAAACCAAGCAACTAATTGTAAAATAAGATAGTTATCTGTATGTGCAAATGATTGCACAGGCAATGTCATTCCTTTTGCCAGACCGCATCCACCTACGCGGAATCGGATTTCGACTACATGGCATGTCTTCTTCGTTCCACGATTCGTCGTCAACCGCCAGGCTCTAACTCCTGTGAAAGCAGGGTCTTCGGAAACTTCACCCATTCACGTCAGATTGACCCACTAGCGATCGCTTATTTCGCTGCCGAGATCAGGGTCTTCAGGCGGTCTTTGCTGATTTTGAGGACGACGCCGGAGTTGCGGTCGGCTACTTCGCTGACCTTGTACTCGGCGGCGGTGCCGATGACCTGAGAGATTTCGGAGGGAGTGAGCTTGTAGTTGTCGCCGAGCCACTGCGCCATGCCCGCCGTGGCGGAACGGAAGGCGTCGTCGAGCGAGCCTTCGAGGCCCATGGAAATGATGTGGGTGGGCGTCTCGACGCGGCGGCCACCGGGCCCCTTGCCTGCGATTACGTCGACGCTGAACTCGACGTCCATCGAGGTCTCGAGCGCGTTGCCGTTGATCTCGCCGTCGCCCATGACGGCGTGGCCATCGCCGACGTAGAGCAATGCTCCTGGCACCGACACGGGCAGATACACCGTTGACCCTTCGGCAATCTCGTTGAAGTCCATGTTGCCGCCGTAAAAGCCGGAGTCGCCGGTTCCGGGAGCGGCTCCGCTGGGGCTGACGGCAGTCGCGACGCAGCCGAGCATCGGGCGCAGGGGGACAGTGTAATGTGCCAGACCTTCGCCGGGCTTCTCGGGATAGGCCACACCCTTGTCGAGGTCGAGATGCCAGCGGATCGACTTGCCCGTGTCTTTCATCTTGATCGCGAGATGGCTGTTCAATGCGCTCTCGACGACATCGTCATCGCTGCCCGCCCAGTCGCGATTGAGGCGGAGGTGCAAGATGTGGACGACCAGCGTGTCGCCCGGCGCTGCCGTCTCGATGTAGAACGGGCCAGTCTCGGGATTGCCGCCGGCGACGCGCTTTGCGCTCTTTTCGTCGCTCCCGCCCGCATCCACCGTCGTGGTATGGATGGTGTCGCCCGGCGCGACCGTCAGCGCGGGCTTGTTCAGGGCCGAGTACTGGCGATAGAAGACCGTTGGGGTGAATTCATGTCGCTGCGGAGGAGCCGTTCCACGCTTCGGGACCAAGGTGGCGGTGAAGCTGAAGGTGGCGGGATGTGCTGGGTCCGTAGCGTCGGTCTGGACGATGGTTCCGGTGATGGCTCCGCCTTGAAGGCTACCGTTCGATTCCACGGTGTTCCCGTTGCCATCCTTGCCGAGCAGGTGGATTGAGCTGCCCGTGACGGTGCCCAGCACCTTTGTGCCAAGCAGGGTGCCGCTGAGCGCGTCACCCTTCTGCTCCAGTTGCAAAGAGTAGTAGCGGGGAGTGCCGTAGAAATCACCACTGACGATCCAGCGGCCGGCCATGGGATTTGCGGCGTCCACTGTCTGTGCGGGGCTTTTTGACGCAAGCGCAGAAAAGATGCAGACGAAGCCGAGGGCTATTTTCATCTTCATGGGACGTCTCCAATGGAAATTGTTGCCGGTAGATTGGCAGCCGTAACCGACTGCTTGAGGGTTTCGCGAGATTCATCTCTTCCCTCAGTCATACGCGCCGGCCTGGCCATGGGATTCCTTTATATCGTGGATCCGCGAAGGATTGCGGGGAACATCCTCGCAAGCTCGCGCGTATGAGTGTGCACGTGGATAGGTGCTGACAAAGCTTGCGGCATCCGGAGAAGGTGATGGAGCGAGGCATAGGGACTGTGGCACGTTTGCCAGTGGGGTTGGTGCTGGTGGCGGGTATGCTGTCTGGGGTGCGCGCGACCGCTCAGCAGCCGGCGTTTGCGGTGGCGACGATTCGACTGAGTGCGGGGCCGGTACCGTTTGAACACGATGGCAAGACCGAAATCTCGCCGGCGATGTTGCGTATGCGGGACGTCACGGTGAACACGTGTCTCAAGTGGGCCTATGGGATTCAGGATAGCCAGATCTCCGGGCCGGACTGGCTGCGGTCGGAGCATCTGGATATCGTGGCCAAATCGGACGGGCCGGTTGGCGGCGACCAGATGAAGCTGATGATGCAGGCGCTGCTGGCGGATCGATTCAAACTCAGCTTTCATCGCCAGGAAAGAGAGCTAAAGGCGTTTGCGCTGACCGTGGCAAAGGGCGGTGCCAAGCTGCACGAAGCGGCGAGTGAAGAAAAGCCCTCCATGCAGAACTCAGCGGTGGGCACAGTTGCAAAGGCGACGACGATGCAGCAGTTGGCAAATCTTCTTGCTGGGCCGCTGCAGAGTCCGGTAACGGACGAGACGGGGCTAAACGGCAAGTATGACTTCGCAATCGACTTTACGAACTATCTTCCCGAGGATATGAAGACGATGAGGCCGGACGCCACCAGCGTGCTTCTCACTGCGCTCCAGGGGGAAATCGGGCTCAAACTCGAATCGCGCAAGGTAGTGGTTGAGGTTTTGGTCGTCGACCACGTGGAGAAGCCATCTGAGAATTAATGGGAGTAGAATCCCGCCATGCTGCCTCCGCAACGTTCTCGAACTGCCTCGATTCCCGATCCGGTTCCCGACCCTGAGCCGGCCAGCCCCTCGCTGCCGGAGCCGGACCCGGGTGTCTTTCACCATGAGCCGGGAGCGCCCGCGGCTGACAAGCCTAAAGACGGGAAGAGCACATAGCGAGTCGCTGAGCTTGCGTTAGCAAGCATCTGGCGCGGCTAGCCTACAATCTTAGACAGCTATGAATGTTTATATCCTGCGACATGCGAGCGCCGGCCTGCGGCGCCCGAATCCGATTCTCGACCGAAAGCGCCCTCTCGACAAAGACGGCAAGCGCCACTGCCTACAGCTCGCGCACGTGCTGAATGCGATGAAGCTTCAGTTCGATCTGATCGTTTCGAGTCCGCTGAAGCGGAGCATGCAGACGGCGTCGCTGGTGGGTACGGAGACGGGGTACGAGACGCAGATTGTGTCTTCGGCGGCGCTGGCTCCGGACGCGAACTTCACGCAGTTTCAGAAGCTGCTGCACGAGTGCGCCGGATACGAAAACGTGCTGCTGGTGGGGCACAATCCGAACCTCACCGGGTTCCTGGTATCGCTTCTCTCGCCCATTGTCATGGGTCCGGAGCGCAGGAACACATTGCCCAGCGTGCGCCTGCGCAAGGGATCGCTTGCACGGCTGAACCTGACGCGCGGGCCGGCTACGCTGCAGTGGCTGCTCGATCCTCGCACGGTGCGCGCGCTCTACGCTACTTCGACGACCAAGTCGCGGCGGAAGACTTCGCGGAAGTAGACGGCTTCCTTCTTGAGCGACCAGGCTTCGAGCTCTGCCCCGCCGCGCCCAGGGACAAGTTCCAGCACAACACGCTTGGGGTAGACGTACGTGCGCATCTTGACGACTGCGCTGGCGCGGTCCTGGTTGAGCGCGACCGCGAGGCGGAGAAGCGTGACGGCGCGGAGCACGTTGATATGCTCTTCCACGGGAACCGCGCGCATGACGCGATCCATTGCGTCGGGCCAGCTCTTGCCCAGGTAGCGGGCGATCGCGCTGACGATGGCGCGCTGCTCCGGCGAGAAGCCGAAGATTTCAGAGTTGGCCACGATGTACTGGGTGTGGCGATGGTGGCCCTGGTGGTTCATGAACTTGCCAACGTCCTGCATCATGGCGGCGGCCTGCAGCCACAACCGGTACTCCGACGGAAGCTCATGGACGCGAAGGAGTCCGTCGTAGAGTTCGACCACATGCTGGCGAACGGGCTCCATCTTGCGCTGATCGACGCCGTAGCGGCGGCATACTTCGAGCACGCCCTCCCACCGCTCGCTTTCGATCTTGCGGTGGACTGAGGCGCGAAGGTCGACCTCGGCCAGCATCTGCGCAAGGATTCCGCTGCCCAACCCGAGCGGCGAGTAGCGAAAGCCCTTGAGTCCGAGACGATCCAGCAGATGCGCATAGACCTGTGCGCCGCCGATGATGATCTCCGAGCGCCGCGGGCCGATGCCGGGGACCGACGCACGCTGGAGGTTGGTCATCTTTGCGAGCTTGTCGGCGAGGTAGTGTACCGCGTCGGTGGTCGCAATCCCGGGCGTGGCGCGGACCAAAACGGATTTGGTTCGGCCGGCGCGCCTGGAGGCGGTCTTGCGCGTTACAGCCTTCTTCGCCATGGCGCCGCTTGCTTCGCTTAACGCCGCAGCGGTGCCCGAGGTCGCGATGACGAGGCTGACGCGCGGAGTTCCCATCTTGCGCTCGGCGCGCTTCAGCTCGCGGTCGATATATTGCTTCAGCCGGGCGACGTCCTGCTTGCCGGGCGGATCGTTGCGCAGAAACTCCTGCTGCAGGCGCACGGCTCCGAGGGGCAGGCTGACCATCTCGCGGATGCGGCCCTGGTCGGAGAGCGTGATCTCGCAACTGCCGCCGCCGAGGTCGATCATCAGGCAACGTCCGCGTGCTCCCGGCTCGAATGTGACCACGCCAAGGTGGATGAGGCGCCCCTCTTCGAGTCCGGAGATGACCTCGACCTGCCAGCCGGTCGCCGATTTTACCCAGGCGGTGAAGGCGGCGGCGTTGCGAGCATCGCGCATGGCGCTGGTGGCGACCACGCGGATCTTGTCGACCACATGCAGCTGAACGGCTTTTTGAAAGCGCTTCAGCGCGCGAATGGTGTTGGCCATCGCGTCGGGGGAGAGGACGCCGGTCTGGAAGACGCTCTCGCCCAGGCGCACAACCTCGCGGTCCTCATGCAGCGTCTTCAGACGATGCTGATGTACCGTTGCGATCTTCAGGCGAACGGAGTTGGAACCGATATCGATGGCAGCAAAGGTGGGCATTGTTACGGCGTCTCTCGTGAGTATTGTCGTCTGGAATACAGACGAATGCCAGCGATGAAAAATTCCAGTAGCTCAAGTCACGATACAACGCCCAAAAGGCTGGTGCGTGCATCCAATCTCAGGCTGAACCTTGGGCGGAACCTCAGGGAATTTTGTATGACTTCGGTCATTCGATTTTTCTCCGTGAGATGGCCGACCGAACGATTGCAACATTCTGGCACGTATGCTGTTAGAGCAAGTGCGTTCGAATGACACTTATAACGTTACCTGAACCCGCGATCGCTTCCCGCGGCGCCCGGCAATCACGGCGCGCGCGCGTATTGACGCTACTGGGAGCCCTGTGGGCCGTCCTCTTTCTTGCGTCACTGTTTGCGCCGCCCGTGCTGGACGACGCCGACGGCACCCATGCGAACGCCGCGCGGCAGATGCTGCTCTCCGGCGACTGGGTGACGCTGCGTGTGAATAACGTGCGTTACCTGGAAAAGGCGCCGCTGCCATACTGGATCGTCGCAACCTGCTTCCGCCTCTTCGGGTTCAATGCATTCGCGGCGCACCTTCCCCAGGCGATCGCGGTCCTGCTGCTGATGTTGCTGGGATGTCGCTGGGCAGGGGAGGCCTTCGGCGAGCGCGCCGCGCTTTACACGGGACTTGGGGTGCTGACCTCGGCGGGCGTCTTCCTGTTCACGCGAGTCTTTATCCCGGATGTGCTGCTGTCGCTGTTCCTCGCTTGTGGGCTGTATTGCTTCCTGAAGGCGATGGAGGACGGGCCCGCGTCCAGATCCTACTCGTACGCGATGTGGGCTGCGCTCGCGCTTGCGGTGCTGACCAAAGGACTGGTCGCGATGGTGTTTTTCTTCGGCGCGAGTGGCGTCTATCTTGCGCTTGCCGGGGAGGCCCGCAATTGGCGGCGGTTGAGACCCTTCAGCGGGGTATTGCTCTTCCTGGGCATCGCTGCACCGTGGCACATTCTTGCAGGGTTGCGGAATACAGGGGGCATGAACGGGCACGGATTCTTCTGGTTCTACTTCATCAACGAGCATGTGCTGCGGTTCCTCGGGCGGCGGTTTCCGATGGACTACAACAAGCTGCCCTGGTATCTGTACTGGAGCCTGCACCTGGTTTGGCTCTTCCCGATGAGTCTGCTGGCGCCGGTCTTCGTGGCAGACACGGTGCGACGGTGGAGACGTTACGGGTTGATCCATCCGGCGAGGCTTTACTATGCGACTCCATGGCTGGTGGGCGCCGTGTTATTCGTGGTGATCGCTGCGTTTGGCCCGCGCCATGGGTTTCGTGCTGCCTTTCCTTATGCGTGCGTAGTCGCCTGGGGAGCCTGGCACAATCGTAAGCCAGGGCCATGGTATGCACAGCAGACTGAGCCATTGCTCGAATTGACGCTGATGCAAAGGACCTCCCTGCTGTTGGGCATCTTCGCGTTCCTGGTGCTCGCGTTTTTCTCGCTTTCCACAAATCAGGAGTACTACACGTTTCCCGCTTACCTGCCGCTGCTGATGCTATTTGCCGCCGCCCTCGCCCGTGCGGAGCAAACCTCGAACCTCGAGCTATTTGCCGCCGCCCTCGCCCGTGCGGAGCAAACCTCGAACCTCGAACCTCGAACCTCGAACCCGGCCCTCACCTTCGCCCATGCCGCGTTCGCTTTTCTGGGCGTTGCGGTGGCGGCTGCGCTGGCTTACGGCTTGTGGAGCGCACGTCACCTGGCATACGTCCCGGACATCGGCGATCTGCTCGCCCACCGCGGGGTCGGTGACTACACGCTCTCGATGTCGAGCCTGTTCGACCTGACCGGACCCAGCTTCGCGGCACTTCGCCTGCCGGCATTTCTGGCGATGGCGGCCTTCGCGGTCGGGCCGACGCTCGCCTGGATGCTTCGCGTTCAGCGCCGCCATTTAGCCGCGACCACGACGATAGCGCTGACCTCGGCTGTCTTCCTGATCGCCGCGCACATTGCGCTTGTCCGTTTCGCGCCGATGCTCTCCTCGCAGGACTTCGCGGAGCGCATCCAGGATCTGGAATCTTCCGGCGCAATCTCGCGTAACAACACGCTTCTGCTGTATGGCGATCAGGCGTACGGCTCATCGATTCCGTTCTACCTGAACCGTCCATTGAACCGGCCCGCGCTGCTGGTCGACGGACGCTCGTCTTCGATGCTGTTCGGGTCGACGTTTGCGGACGCGTGCGGGCTATTTCTGACGCCGGAGGAACTGCTCGCACGCTGGGGCACGGGCGAACGCAAGCTGCTGTTTGTTCCACTGGAACGCCGCTATCAGGTCGACGAACTTCTGGGGTCGCGGCAAATCGTGATCCAGGAGACCTCCGGCAAAGCGCTGATTACAGACAGGCCTCTAGACCTTCCTTCCTCGAGACCGCTATAGCAAAATCAGAGTTGGTGTAAGACGGAACCGATGCATTCAAGTGGCTTTTTCCTCAAGAAAAGCCACCCGGTACACTTTTACCAACAGCACGGAAACTCTGATTTTGCTCTAGACTCGACATCGAAGGAAGGTGAAACTCGCGCGTCTTGATTCAGTCCCGGGATCAATTTCCGAACCCACCCACCGAAGAGCGGAACGAACGCAACGACTTCCCGCGTCCTAAGGCTCGGTGGAATCCGCGCTCGGTGGCGCTGATCGTGCTGGCGTGGCTGATTCTGCACATCGGATGCCTGTTCACGCCGGGGCTGCTCGATGACGTCGACTCGGTATACATCGAGATCGCGCGCGAGATGCTCGTCCGCCACGATTACGTGACGCCCTACGTCGATGGGATCCGCTTCTTCGACAAGCCGCCATTGATGTACTGGCTCGCTGCCGGGTCGATGCACGTGTTTGGCGCACATGACTGGGCCGGACGACTGCCGCTTGCGCTGCTGATGCTCGCGCTGCTTCTGGCGACCTACGCGCTGGGATTGCGGCTGTTCACGGGGATTTCGCCCGCGGCGCATCCGGATCGCGGGGCGCTGTACTCCGCGCTGGCACTGGCCACGTGCATCGGGCCATACCTTTACACGCGCTTCTTTATCCCGGATATGGTGGTTGCACTGTGGATGACGTTGGCGGTGCATTTCTTTCTTCTTGCGATGGATCATGTGAGAGAGCGACGCTCGGCGCTGATTCCAGCACTTAGCTTCGCAGCAGTGACGGCACTGAACCTGCTCACGAAGGGATTCATCGGGCTGGTGTTCCCCATAGGCTTTGTGCTGGTCTACCTTGCGGTCACGCGACAACTTAAGCTGATCCTTGCGGTCACGCGACAACTTAAGCTGATCTTCAAACTTCACCTTATCCCGTCGACGCTGGTCTTTCTCGCGATTGCGGCGCCGTGGCATGTGCTCGCTACGCTGCGCAATCCGGCAATTGCGCTTCCCGCCGGGCTCGGCCTGCCCGCACGCGGTGGGTGGGCATGGTTCTATCTCTACAACGAACACATCGCGCGTTTTCTCTTACAACGCATTCCGCATGACTACGGCCAGGTGCCGATCCCGGTGTTCTGGCTGCTGGCCGCAGTCTGGATTTTTCCGTGGATCGCGTTCCTTCCCGGAGCCGTTCGTCGTCACATACGCGACCTGCGCGCGCGGGCATCGGTCTCGCCGCGCCAACGCGAGGCCGCTCTGACGCTGCTGCTTTGGGCAGCACTGGTCCTCGGTTTCTTCACCCTCTCCGCCCGCCAGGAGTATTACTCGCTGCCCGCACTGCCGGCGTTTGCGCTGATGGCCGGCGGCCTGCTGGTCCGGGCCGAATGCACCTCGCGCGGCATCGCCGATCCCGCCGCCAACCGCAGCGCTCTGCTGTGGCATCGGTGGCTGCTGGTCCCGATGGGTACTGTCTGCGCTGCGATCGCGCTCTTCTTCGCGATTACCGCGCCGCACACCGACCCGAACTCCGATATCGCGACGCTGCTGGCGCAGGGCGGCGAATACAACCTCTCGCTCGGCCACCTGTCGCTGCTGGCGCAGGGCGGCGAATACAACCTCTCGCTCGGCCACCTGTTCGACCTCACCGGCGCGGCGATGGGCTTGTTTCGCGGCCCGCTGATCCTTTTCGGATCGAGCATGGTCGTCATTGGCCCGCTCACGTATTTGCTGCGCCGCAAAGGACGCACCTACGCGGCGAATCTCTCGCTCGTAGCGGCGGCGACTTGCCTACTACTCTGCATGCATGAGGGTCTGGTTCGCTTCTATCCAACGCTCGGCTCGAAGGAGCTCGCGCTCGCTATCACCGAGGCGCAACGTTCAGCCAGCAACCAGCAACCAGACCTTATCCTCATTGATGGCGAACTCACCGCTGGGTCCACCCTGCTCTTCTACACGCAACAACCGGTGCATCTTGTCAACGGCCGCATCAACGGACCGTGGTACGGCAGCTTCTGGCCGGACGCGCCTGCGATCTTCGAGACGGACGCGACGCTCGACCAGCTGTGGGCCGGGCCGCGGCGAATCTTCCTGCTCACATATCACGCGGACGTCCGCACGCCGGACCTCTCGCACTTCGGTCCGGTGCGCGTGCTCACCTCGGCGGGCGGCAAGTCTATTCTGACGAACCAGTAATTGATTTATTTTCCGCGAACGGGCGCGTCGGGGAGCTTCCCGCCAGGCAGGTTGGCACCGCCAGCGGGATTAGATTTTCGCGCGACTGGTTCGAATCGTCCGCCGACACCGAGCGAGTACGCGCCGCCGTGGTACTGCATGCGATCGCCCATGTAGCTCGCGATCCAGACCGCGAAGCCAAGGAGATCGCGCAGAGGATAGATCAGCGTCGGCTTCGCAGGCTGCTCGTCCTCAAGCGCCCATAGCATCGTGGCCGCCATCACCCAGCGGTTCCCGCACATGGCGAGAAGCCACAGCAGGCCCGCGATTGGATGACCCGCCAGAATTCCCCAGATCAGGCCGAGCAGGCCGAACGGCACTGCGTAGGTCAGCCCGGTGCCCAGATGGCCGGCGGGACGCGATCTGCGCGTGCTCTTCATCCAACGCAACTGGTCGCGGAACGAACCCCGCAGGCCCTGAGGCAGCACCATCAGGCGCACGACGTAATTTGCCATCCGCACGCCGTAGCCCTGCGCGGCGAGCCGCTGGCCGAGCACAAAGTCTTCAGCATAATACTGGCCGAGGTCCTCGTAGCCTCCGGCCTTCTTGAAGGCGTCGCGACGGAGGATCATGCTGACGCCGAGGGCGAAATGCGTGCCGCCTTCGATCATGTCCGCGACCAGGATTCCGCCGGACATCTCGACGCTCTTGCCCACTGCATCGAGCTGCGCCGCGAATCCACCGGTGGTCCGGCCGACGTAGAGGCACGAGGATAGTTCCCTCCCCGGGACCGCCAGCTCCTGCACACAGCGCCGCAGATAATCCGGCGACACGCGTGCGTCCGCATCGCTGGTCACCAGCGTTTCGTATGCGGCTGCTTCGCTGAGCGCAGCCATCGACCACATCTTGGCATTGGGGAAGCGCGGTTCGCCACAGGTCAGGAAGCGGGCGCGAATCCGGGGATAGCCAGCCGCGACGCGCTGCGCCATCTGCAATCCGAGGTCGCCGGCGTGGCGCGCGCAGAACAGCAGTTCATACTCCGGATAGTCAAGTTCGAAGAAGCGGCGGAGGTTGTCCTCGAGGTCCGGCTCCGCGCCATGCAACGGCTTGAGCACGCTGACCGGCGGCAGAAAATCCATCGGCGCCCGCTCCTCGCGCCGCTTGCGGCGAGCGAAACGCACTGCGCCAACCAGCACCATCGCACAGTAAATTGTCGATGTCACCGTACCGGCGAGCGCGCTATAAAACAGAATCCGCAAGAACAAACTCATCTCACCTTTTCAGGCTTTACCCGGGAGGACGGGAAGCCGTGCTGCTTGCGCAACCGCTATCCAGTCTAGAGCATTCCGGCTGCCCGCAGCCAAAGATTGGGAATGAGCGAACGCCACCGCAGCCCTCTGAATTTACCGCGCCTTCGCGCTCTTTGCTTGACTCTTTCCGGCTACGACGGCAGACTTCAGCGCAACCGGTTTCCCGGATACGACGGTTCGATGCGGAACGAATGCAGGACGCGACACCGGCACAAGTCCCGATCCCGGCTGCTGCTGTTGCTGCATCCGCGTGAGCATCTCCGTACGCACATAGTCGACGAAGCCCTGCATCTGGCGATTCATCTCTTCCATCCGCTCGCGCATCTGCAGCACAATGGCGATGCCGGCGATATTGACGCCGAGGTCGCGCGCCAGGTTGAGGATGAACTCGAGGCGCTCCAGATCCTCGTCAGTGTAGAGACGGGTGTTGCCTTCGGATCGGCTGGGCAGCAACAGGCCCTCGCGCTCATACAAGCGGAGAGTCTGCGGATGGATGTCATACATCTCCGCCACCGCCGAGATCATATACGCGCCCTTCGACTTTCGCTTGGTCGCCATGGTTGCCCTAACTCGCCTTCCGCAACTCCTGAGCGCTCTTCGCGGTCTTGATCAGCAGCCGCAGCGCCTCATTCACCGACTGCGAGTCAGGAAATGCGGTCGCAACATCCGGGTCGAGCGACACCAGATTCAGTTCCTGAAATCGCTGCACGTACGGATTTGGCAGCCCATTCGAAAAATCGTACTCATCGCGCATCTCAAAATTTTCTTCTTCCTTCGTCATAGCGCCTCCTTTCACTGGGTGTAGCAAATCTTGCACTAATAAGACGGATCCGCTCGCCGCGAATCACGTGCACCACTAAGAGTACATTCGATCGAATCGAACAACCAAGCAACAAATAGCGATTCTCCTCTTCGGAATGGTCAGGATCCGGCTCAAAGATCGCGGCCTCATCAAAGAAAACCGTCGCGGCTTCTGGAAAGCGAACACCATGCTGAATCGCATTGCGAGCTGCCTTCAGAGGGTCCCATTCAAACATCTGGTCCAGATGCTCGTAGATATGGTCTGTCATACTTCTGCCAGCAATTCCGCCCGCGGGTCCTCCGGGTTCAGCTTCGCCAACTCGCGCAGGATTTCCTTGGAGCGCTCGTCCTGCACCTTCGGCACGACGACCTTCACTTCGACGATCTCGTCGCCGCGTACGCCTTCCCTCGACGCGCTGGGCACACCCTTCTCGCGTAGACGTAGTTTTTGTCCCGTCTGCGTCCCTGGCGGAATCTTCAACTGCGTGCGTCCGCCGCCATCGTGCGTGTCGATGGTGGGTACCTCGATCTTGGCGCCCAGCGCGGCTTCCGCGACCGTGACCGGAACCGTCACGTGAATATCATCGCCGACACGCGAGAAGACCGGATGCGTGCCGACCTTGATGATCAGGAACAAGTCTCCGGCAGCGCCGCCGTCGGTGCCCGCGTTCCCCTTGCCCGCCAGCCGGATGCGCTGACCATCGCGAGTGCCCGGTTTGATGCGGAATTCCAACGGCTCGCGTTTGGTAACTACGCCTTCGCCGTCGCAGGTCGCGCAGACATTTTGTATCTTGCCTGTGCCGTTGCAGCGCGGACACTGAATGTTGAACTTCATGCGGCCGCCCATCTGCGTGACCTGGCCGGTGCCCTCGCACTCAGGGCACTCGATGCTGCCGCCGGTGGTGGATTTCCCCTTGCAGGCCGGGCAGGTCTCCTGCCGCTGGATTTCGAGCCGCGCCACACCGCCGCGCACCGCGGACCAGAAGTCCACGCTCACCTGGTACTCGAGGTCGGTTCCCGGTCGCGGGCCGCGCGCCTTCTGTCCGCCGGAAAATATCCCGCCGAAGATGTCGCGGAAGCTGCCGCCAAAACCGCC
>WNGR01004643.1_pt1 | contig 15106 bp, 13 predicted proteins | sample 5407581 | NCBI WGS metagenome assembly WNGR01 (sample SAMN13153383, study PRJNA577476) | soil metagenome | isolation source: 80 cm soil or saprolite under Garry oak tree replicate 2 | place: USA:California | collected 2016-06-15
CCCCCCGCGTGCCGTCCGCTCGGGCCAGCCTCCGGCCGGCCGTCGCGGCCAGCACCACTAGGCGTAGCTGACCGGCAGCCGCTTGATGCCGTTCAGCCAGCCGGAGCGCAGCCGCACCGGGTCGCCTGCCTTGCGGATGCCCGGCATGCTGTCGGCGACCGCGTTGAAGATCAGGTCGATCTCCAGCCGGGCCAGGTTGGCGCCGAGGCAGAAGTGCGCCCCGCTGCCGCCGAAGCCGAGGTGCGGGTTGGGGCTGCGCCGGATGTCGAACCGCTCGGGATGGTCGAAGACCTCCTCGTCGAAGTTGGCCGACCGGTAGAACAGGCCGACCCGCTGGCCCGCCCTGATCTGCTGGCCGCCCAGACGCGTGTCGGCGAGCGCGGTGCGCTGGAACACGGTCACCGGGGTGGCCCACCGGATGATCTCGTCGGCCGCGGTGTCCGGGCGCTCGGCCCGGAACAGCTCCCACTGTCCCGGGTGGTCCAGGAAGGCGAGCATGCCGTGCGAGATCGCGTTGCGGGTGGTCTCGTTGCCCGCCACGGCCAGCAGGATCACGAAGAAGCCGAACTCGTCCGGCGACAGGGTGCCGCCGTCGACCTGGGCATGCACGAGCTTGGTGACGATGTCGTCCCTGGGGCACCGGCGCCGGTCCTCGGCCATTTCCATGCTGTAGCCGATGATCTCGGCCGCTGCGGCCGCCGGGTCCGCGGTGTACTCCGGGTCGTCGTAGCCGACCATGTCGTTCGACCATCCGAAGACCTTGCCCCGGTCCTCCTGGGGCACACCGATCAGCTCCGCGATCGCCTGCAGCGGCAATTCGGCGGCCACATCCCGGACGAAGTCGCCGCTGCCGCCGGCGAGCGCCGCCGCCATGATCTGCTCGGCCCTGGCCGTCAGCGCCTCGCGCAGGCTGCCGATGGCCCGGGGGGTGAAGCCGCGGGAGACGATCCCGCGCAGCTTGGTGTGCTGCGGCGGGTCGATGTTGAGCATGACGAACCGCTGCAGCTCGATCTGCTCCCGGGTGGCCCCCTCCTGATGCCGGATGATCGCGGTGTTCTCCCAGGTGGAGTACGTCTCGCTATCGCGGGATATCTCCACGATGTCCGCGTGCCTGGTGACGGCCCAGAACCCCTCGTCGTGGAAGCCGCCGGTGCCGGGCCGCTGCGGATGCCACCAGACCGGCGCGGTGCGCCGCAGCTCGGCGAACTCGGGCTGGGGCACCCGGACCGCGTACAGGTCAGGGTCGGTGAAGTCGAAACCTGGCGGTAGCTTCGGCTGGGCCACGGCTGCCTCCGATACCTCGCGGCAACTACCCTCCACTGCAACGTGTTCTAGTTTGATTCAACCACGCAAGGTGGGTCCCGAGAACGTCCCTGCGTGCCCAAATCGGGAACACGTTCTACTATGAGACCGGCTGCCCTGGGCCAGATGGGCGGGACCCGCAGGAACCGGGGCCCAGCGTGAAAGAGGAGCTGCGATGGGCGCTGCGGTGATCGTCGAGGCGGTCCGGACCCCCATAGGCAAGCGCGGCGGCGTGCTCGCGGGCCTGCACGCCGCGGAAATCCTCGGCGCCGCGCAGCGCGCCGTGACGGACCGGGCCGGCGTCGAGCCCGGGGCCGTGGAGCAGGTCGTCGGCGGCTGCGTGACCCAGGCGGGCGAGCAGTCGAACAACATCACCCGCACCGCCTGGCTGCATGCAGGACTTCCGTACGCGGCGGGCTGCCTCACCCTGGACGCCCAGTGCGGCTCCGCGCAGCAGGCCGCGCACCTGGTGGCCGGCCTCATCGCGGCCGACGCCATTGAGGCCGGCATCGCCTGCGGGGTGGAGGCCATGAGCCGGGTGCCGCTGCGCGCGAACGTCGGCACCGACGCGGGCGAGCCCCGGCCGGCTGACTGGGACATTGACCTGCCCAACCAGTACGTCGCCGCGGAGCGGATCGCCATCCGGCGCGGGCTGTCCCGCGACGAGGTGGACCGCTTCGGCCTGCGCTCGCAGACGCTCGCCCAGCAGGCCTGGGCCGAGAGGCGCTTCGACCGCGAGACCGTGCCGGTCAAGGCCCCGGTCCTGGGCGCCGACGGCCAGCCGACCGGTGAGACCCGCACCGTCGAAAGCGACCAGGGCCTGCGCGAGACCAGCCTGGAAGCGCTGGCCAGGCTCCGGCCGGTGCTCGCGGGCGGCGTGCACACCGCGGGCACATCCTCGCAGATCTCCGACGGCGCGGCCGCGGTGCTCCTGCTCGAGGCGGGCCGGGCGCGGGAACTCGGGCTGCGTCCGCGGGCGCGGATCGTGGCCCAGTGCCTCATCGGCGCCGAGCCCTACTATCACCTGGACGGGCCCGTCGCCGCCACCGAGCGCGTGCTCGCGCGCAGCGGCATGACGATCGGCGACATCGACCTGTTCGAGGTGAACGAGGCGTTCGCGTCGGTCGTGCTGTCCTGGCTGAGCGTGCACCAGCCCGATCCGGACCGGGTCAACGTCAACGGTGGCGCGATCGCGCTTGGCCACCCGGTGGGCAGCACGGGTGCCCGGCTGATCACCACCGCGCTGCACGAGATGGAGCGGCGGGATGCGAGCACGGCGCTGATCACCATGTGCGCTGGCGGCGCGATGGCCACCGCCACGATCATCGAGCGCCTCTAACCTCTCGCCGGAATCGCGGGTTCGCGGGCGGAGCTGACCCAAACCCCGTGCCCGTCACGAGATTCGTTCCATGATCTGGGAGCATGACCCGCGCTATTTGCGGGCCAGTTACCCAGATCATGAAAACAGGCGCGGAACAGGGCACGGCCCAGCGCGATCTCGCGAGATACATAGGCCCCCACCACTCGGGCTTTGCGCAGGGATGCGGCTTCGCGGACTCAGTGGCTGCCGCCGCGCGCCCTGGCTGAGCCGTGTCTTTCTTGGAGCAACTACGGCCATGGCGCGATTATGGGATAGAAGGGGTTCGACGGCCGTGGGGGTGGTGGCGTGGATTCGGTCCAGAATGCCCCGGTTAACCGGGGCGGGCGACGCCGAACCGCGGGCCGGTGGCGCCTGCGCAGCAGGAGACTGTGGGCGCGCATCTACGGGCCGTTCGGCCGGATGTTCTCTTCCCGCCGTAGCCGCCGGAGGCGGCGGAGTGTCGACCAACGGCGGGCGTGGGGGCGAAACCGCCCGCTGGTCAGGCTGCTCACCGCGGTGTCGGTGGCCGGCGGGCTGATCCTCCTGGTCGCGGTGGGCTGGTCGCTCTACGTGGTGATCCTGGGCAGGCCCGCGGCCCTCCTGGGCTTTAGCGCCGACACCGCGTGCCGGAACACGGGTTTCTCCTGTGACATTCTCGCCGGAACGCTCGGGCCGCTGTTTTCCCTGCTCTTTGCGTCCGCGCTGTTCCTGCTGGTCCGGCTCTGGCTGGTCCGGCGGCCGTACGTGCGCAAGGCGCGGGAGATGCCGCACGAGGTGGTGGAGACCGCGGGCAGCATGATCGGCGAGGTGGTCGGCCGGGACGAGCTGTGCCACGTGATGATCGAGGACCTGCGCAATCGCGATACCCGCCGCCCGCACGTGATCATCGGTGGCGTGGGCACCGGCAAGACCGCTCTCCTGGTCCGGCTGACCAAGCTATTAGCTGACCGGGGCGCCGTCCCGGTTCCGGTGCGGCTGCGGGATGCGCAGGACAGCCTGGATTTCCGCGAGCTCGCCCGCAGGAGGTTCATCGCGGATGCCAACGCGGCGCTGCTGTCGGACGCCGAGGGCGAGAAGGTCTGGCGCCAGCTCTGGAAGAACGACCGGGTCGTGGTCCTGGCCGACGGCCTGGAGGAGGCCCTCATCGAGGGCACCGTGGCGAAGGAACGCGACAACCTCATCCGGCTCGCCATCCATCAGGCCAACGAGCGCCGGCTGCCGCTGATCATCGCCTCCAGGCCGCACGACCCGCTCCGGGAGACCGACGCCGCGATCGTGGAGCTTGAGCCGCTGAGCGAGGAGGCTGCGCTGCAGTACCTCCAGCGCGGGTACACCGGCGAGGACGAGCGCCGCCTGGACTGGGTGGTGGAGACCGCTGACGTGGCCGAAACGCCGCTCTACCTGAATATCACCCGCCAGCTGCAGCGGGCGGGCCTGATGGAGTACGTCACGCCCCGGCAGGACAACCGCCGGCTCGATACCCGCAGCGTGGACCGGGCCGAGCTCCGGCTGCGCCTGCTGGAGACCTGGCTGGAGGCGCTCATCGACGGGCACTTCGCGACCGGGGTTCCGCTGAGCCGCGACGACCGCCAGGCCACCGTCGAGCAGCTGTCGGTGCTGGCCTGCATCGGGCTGCGGCGGGACCGGCTCCAGGTCCGGTTCGATGACTTCGAGATCCTGCGGAAGCGGAGCTCACCTCCGGTGATCATTACCGAGGTGGAGCGCAGGCTGGCCGGGCTTGGCCGCCGCTTCGACATCCGCCTGGCCGCGACCTGGGGCACACAGCTCGGGCTGGTGGAAGCCCGCGGGAACGGGGTCCGGTTCCCGCACAGCATCATCCAGGCCTATCTCGGGTCCCGGCTCATCGACGTCGCCATGGCCGACAAGGAGTACCGGAGCAAGGCCCTCAAGGATCCCGGGCGGGAACTCCTCATCGCCCTGGTGATGAACTCCAGGGCGAAGCCGCAGGTATCCCGTCGCAGCGATGCCGCCCCATCCCCCGAGCGCACCGAAGCTGCAGCGACTGCGCCGGCGGCCGCAGCGGCGCCCGCGGCAGCGGTAGCGGCGGCACCTGCAGCGGCGGCAGCCGCAGCGGCCGACCACCGGTTCAGGGACTTGTTGTATGAGAAGGCCAGCGCGCACCATGACGTGAAGGCTCTTTACCTGCACGCCGCCGCGCTCCAGATTGACAGCGTCGATCAGGTCCCGGCGCACGGCGACATCGCCGACGAGATCGCGAGCTGCTGGCGGAGCCTGTGGGCGCAAGACCAGCGGAGCCTCGACGAGGCCAAGATCAACCTGGTCCGCCGGTTCGGCGAGGCGGCGAGAACCGTGGCCGAGCAGCGCCGCAGCGATCCTGACTATCCAGCCGAGCCGGCCTACCTGCAGCTCTACCACATCGCGGTGTCCGAGCCTTCCTATGCGATCCGGGTGGAGAGCGTGCAGGAGATTGGCTCGGGCGGCGACGAAGCGTTCGAGGCGCTGCGCGGCGTTCTGGGCCCGCCTGATGACGGCGCACTGGCGGACGGGGGGCCGGCAGGCCCGGCGGCTGGCAGGCCGGCCCGCGCCGGGATGGCCCAGGAGCCGCACGGCGGCCGGCTGACCCAGGAACGGGACCAGGACGAGCGGGTGTGGCGGGAAAGGGTCATCCGGGCCTGGCTCTCGCCGCTGCTGGTCGGGTCGGTGACCAGGGATGCGCGGGAAGCGCGGCGGAACCTTGAGCAGTGGCTGCATTTCGTCCAGGAGCGCGACGGCACCCGGGCCGACGCTGGCCTGCGCCTGTCCCTGGAGGTCGCGCTCGCCCAGGGATTCAAGCACGCGGCCAACCGCCGCGACCGGCACCCGCACGCCAACCCGGAGACCCGGGCCTTCATGGTCGAGCAGGCCAGGGAGATGCTGCGGAAATCCAGCTTCTGGTTCTCCCGGCTGACCCTCGTGCACGCGCTCTGCCTCTGGTCGCTGGCCGACGGCCCGGCGCCGCGCACCCCCGGCAGGCGCAGCGGCGATCGCGGCCCGTTCGTCGACCACTGGGTTGCCTTCACCGGCGGCCAGCAGGAGCACCCGTTCGTCGTCGAGGCCCGCAAGCTTGCCGTGTGGGCACTGGAAACCGGGCAGCCCGAGCGGTTCATGTGGATCGACGAAAGCGGCGTGGTCGCCAAGATCGGGTCCCGTCCGGCCAATCCGGGATCGCCGCGCAAGCACAACCTGTGGATCCCGCCGTCCACCGGGTGGACCGCGCTGCACCCGCGGGCTCAGAAACTGGTCGCCGACGTGCTGCTGCTGCTCAACCTCGCCGAACGCGGAGAGCCCGGCGACCGGAACCGGCGGCTGCAGCGCACCAACTCCCGCGAGCTGCCGCCATGCCTGGCCGGGGAACGGGCTCCGCTCGACCCCACCCGGACGGTCGGCATGGCCGCGAAATCGGAACCGGGATCCAACTGCAAGCGCGGCTGCCCCTTCGAGCTGTGCCCGTACCCGCCGAAGGGCGAGGAGAACTACCGGATAGAGCTGAGCGAGGCATTCTGCCGCAGGCAGCATGCCCTGATGTCCGGCGGATCGGTGAAGCGCCGGGCGGCACCCTGGCAGGAAGCGCTACCCAGCGATCTCAAGCAGTTCTGGAAGCAGATGGGCCAGCGTGCGCAGCCGTCCGATACCGAACGCGAATACAGTGCTAACCGTGCCACCAGGCGCAATCGTCATAAATAGCAGGGTCGCCGGGGGAGCCTGGCGCAGCGGAAGGCGGATCAGTGCCAGGCCAAGCGGAGCCAGCCGGGACCGGCCCGATGCCGCTCGACACCAGCGTCGCGCACGTCGCCCGGGTCTATGACTACTGGCTGGGCGGAAAGGACAACTTCGCTGCCGACCGCGAGGCGGCCGAGCTGGCGATCGCCGCCAACCCCGGCATCCGGGCGGGCGTCCGGGCCAACCGGGCGTTCCTGGCCCGCGCCGTGCGCTACCTCGCCGGAGAGTGCGGTATCCGCCAGTTCCTCGACATCGGCACCGGCATCCCCGCCGCGGACAACACTCACGAGGTTGCCCAGTCGGTGGCGCCGGAGTGCCGGATCGTCTACGTGGACAACGACCCGGTCGTGCTCCTGCATGCCCGGTCGCTGCTGGCCAGCGACCCGGCGGGCGCTGCCGACTACATCGACTGCGACCTGCGCGACACCGGCAAGATCCTGACCGGGGCCGCGCGGACGCTGGACTTCAGCCAGCCGGTCGCGGTCATGCTGCTCCTGGTCCTGCACCTGATACCGGACTCGGATGACCCGTACGGGATCGTCGGCAGGCTGATGGCCGCCACGCCGCCGGGCAGCTACCTGGTGCTGACGCATGTGGCCGGGGACATCGAGGCCGAGGCCATGGCCGAGATGGCCAAGCGCCTCAACGAGCTGGTGGCCCAGAAGGGCACCATGCGCACCAAGGCTGAGGTCACTCGCTTCTTCGCCGGCCTGGAGCTGGCCGAGCCCGGCGTGGTGCAGCCGCAGCGGTGGCGGCCCGAGGGCCGCGTCCCCCGCGGCAACGTGACGGCCTGGTCCGGCGTGGCCAGGAAGGAGTAGCAGCGCCGGCCAGCAATCCCGGCAGGCCGGTCAGCGGTCCCGCAGGATCGCGTTAATGGTCCTGGCCGTGCACGCGGACGGCACGGCTTCCAGGCACAGGCGCTCCATCACCGCCATGTAATGGTCGACGGTCTCGCGCTTGTCCAGGTACAGGGCGCTGGTGAGCTGCTCGAGGTAGACCACGTCGGGCAGGTCGGCCTCGGCGAAGCGCAGGATGCTGAACGCGCCCCCGGCCGCGGCGTGGGCCCCGGCCTGGAACGGGATGACCTGAATCGTGACGTTAGGCCGGTCGGCGGCCTGCAGGAGGTGCTGGAGCTGGCGGCGCATGACGCCAGGCCGGCCCGCCGGGCGCCGGAGCACGGCCTCGTCGAGCACGGCCCACAGGTGCACCGGGCGCGGCTCGGCCAGCAGCGACTGGCGGGCCATCCGCAGCCGCACCCGCCGCTCGATCTCCGAGGCCGGGGCGTTGTGGTGGCCAAGCAGCGTGACAGCGCGGGCGTACTCCTCGGTCTGCAGCAGGCCGGGAACGAACTGGATCTCGTAGGCCCGGATGCTGACCGCGGCCTCCTCCAGGCCGACGTAGGCCTCGAACCACGCCGGGAGCACGTCGGAGTAGTCATGCCACCAGCCCTGCGTGCTGGCCCCGCGGGCCAGTTCCTGCAGCGCCTGGCGCTGCTGCGGGTCGGTCACTCCGTAGCAGGTGAGCAGGTCGGCGATGTCGCGGTGCTTGAACCCGACCCGGCCGGTCTCCAGACGGCTCATCTTCGACTCGGACGCGCGGATCACGTTCCCGGCTTCCTCGCGGGAGATCTTCCGCGCCTCGCGCAGCCGCCGCAACTGGGCCCCGAGCAGTATCCGCAGCACCGTCGGGCCGCCGCTCACCGGCGCAGCGATCCGGCGGATGCCGAGGGTCCCGCCGTGGACACCAGAGTTGCTCTCGGGATGAGCCATGATCGTGTGCGCCCTTCACCGGCCACCCTGACCCTCCGCAGTGTCCCATGCCAATCTGATTTGTGCCAGGATTCCCGTCACCTTCCCAAGCGTCCCGGATCACCCTGGGTGATCATCCGGATCTGGCCGCGGGGCCGCGGGCCGGTGTGATCAGGGCTACCGGCGCGCACCCTTATGCTTGGCGAAATAGGCCACCAGAGCCCGTGATGTGGGGGATGATTCCGCTGTGCATCGCGTGTCACGGAATGTAGCATTCCGCAGCATTGCCGCGGTGCTCCTCGCCGTCCTGGTGCCCGGGACCATAGCTGGCGCTACAGCGGCCCCGGTCCTGGCCGCGCAGGCCAGCCCCGCGTCCGGCTGCCAGCGCACGTTCGTTCCGGCCTACGCGTGGTCGGCGGCCTTCTGGACCCATGCCATCGACAGCCATCCCGCGCCGAGCGTCATCATCCTGGATATCACCGGCGTGGGAGCCGGGACGGCGCCGGTTCCGCATTTCCAGGCCCTGGTCGGTAAGGCCCACGCTGCGGGCATCACCATCCTCGGCTATTCGTCCACCGAGTACGGGCAGCGCCCCGCGGCCCAGGTCGAGGCGGACGCCCGGAACTACAAGGCCTGGTACCAGGTCAATGGCATGTTCCTGGACCTCACCGCCTCCAGCACCGGCGAGCTCGGCTATTACCAGAATCTGGCCAGGTACATCCACACGGCCATCCCGGCCTCGGTGATCTGGCTGAACCCCGGAGATTTTCCCGCTCCGGGCTACATGTCGGTGGGCAACGTGGTGATGGTCTTCGAGGGCTCCTACGCCGGTTACCGTCAGCTTCAGGTGCCGAGCTGGGCGTCTCAGTACGATCCGTCGAGGTTCGTGAACACGATCTACGCAACGCCCGGGCCTGATCTGGCCAGCGCGGTCAGCCTGGCCGGGATCCGCAGGGCCGGCTATCTCTATGTGACCGATCTCCCTGGATCACCCAATCCCTACAACGCCCTGCCCAGTTACTGGCCCCAGGAGGTGGCCGCGGTCGCAGCGAGCTGCACCGCCGCCGCCACTCTCGTCGCCCAGTCGAACCTCATATCCGGCCAGGCCAAGGTCACGGCCCACCGGGAAGGCTGGAACAACTGACCGGCTACCCGGCCACCGGCACCGGGTACCAGGCGTCCGGGTCGCCCGGCCTGGCGGTGAAGTCGTACCGCAGCCCGTCTCGCGCCAGTGCGACCAGCGATATGGACGTCGTCCGGTAGATCCGGCCGGCCCCCTGGTCGTGCCGCACGATCAGCGCCCGCGGGTCATCCGGGCCGATGCCATCGCCGTTCATCAGCGGCAGCCAGGCTCCCCACGCCTGAGCGGCCGGGCCGCCCGGCCGCGGGACCGGGAGCGCGGCCGCGCGCAGCCGCGGCAGGAAGTGGCCGATGCGGGCCAGCTCGTGATCGCGTGCGGTGGAGCTGGCGCCCGCCGGCTGTCCCTGAGCACCGGACCCCGCACCGTCCGCGCGCAGGTCGCCGGCCAGACCGCTGTTCACCACGACGTGCAGGCCGGGCGCCAGCTCCCGCTCGGTGAGCTGCTCCCCGTCCCAGGTCCACAGGACGGCTGTTCCCGGCTCCGCGCTCAGCAGATGAAACGGATCGAAATCCGCCAGGCCGGCGCGGGCCAGCTTCCCGTCTTCGGCGGCCTGAAGAGGCAGCACGCCACGGGAGCGCCGTGATCCCTCGGGCGCCATCCGGCCCCGCCCGTTGAGCACGCAGGCCACCCGCCGTGCCTCGGGTGCCACGGCCAGCCAGGTTCCGCCGGCCACCAGGTCCTGCCCCCCGACCAGCCCGGGATGGTCCGGCCAGTGCCGTCCCGGGGGCTGCCAGGCCCGGTCGACAAGCTCGTCGCGGATCCCGGCCAGCAGCAGCGCGCCACCGGGTTCGATGCTGAGGATGGCCGTGCACATGTCCCCATTGGAGCAGATCAGCCAGAGGGCCCATAACGCCCCGGCCGGTGACCTCATATGATCTTGCCTGCAGTTGTCCTCTGGCCAGAACGCTAAAAGGCGGTGCCGATGTCCCTGCAGATCAGCCGGTTGCACCTGGCCAGCCTGCGGGGCCCCGACGGCCTGGAGTGGCCGGTACACGGCTTCGTGGTCACCCACCCGGGCGGGGCCGCGCTGGTCGACACCGGCGTCGGCGGTCCGCCCGGGGTGCTCAGCGACTGGCGCGTGGTCAACCGGTCGGTCGCGGACGCGCTCGCCGGGCTGGACATGACCCCGGGCGACATCGGCATGGTGATCAACACCCACCTGCACTTCGACCACTGCGGCCAGAACGCGGTGTTCAAGCACGCGGCCTTTTACGTCCAGCGCCCGGAGCTAAGCCGCGCGCAGCGCGAGGAGCCGGAGCTGTTTGACTGGTTCGGCTTCATGAACGCGCGGTTCGAGCTGCTCGACGGGGACACCGAGGTGCTGCCCGGCCTGGAAGTGATCACAACTCCCGGCCATACCGAGGGTCACCAGTGCGTTGTCGTTCGGTCCGAAGGCACGTCCAGCGTGCTGATCGGGGACGCTGCCTACACGCCGCGGCAGTACCGCGGCCCGGCCGACGGGGACCTGCCGCCCGGTCAGGCGGCCGATCCCGCGGCCTGGCGGGACTCGCTGCAGCGGATCTGGTCCATGGCACCCGCGCAGGTGCACTTCTGCCATCACACCGACGTGATCCACGCCTGATAACCCCGCCGCCCGCGACATCAAACAACCGTCCCATGAAGTCGTTACGCGTAGCTGTGGGCCTGGTCGGGGTAGCGCCGCTCGGCGACGTCGGCGGCATAGCGGCGGGCCGCGTCGAGCAGCCCGCCGCGGGTGTCGGCGTAGCGCTGGACGAACCGCGGCAGCGGGCCGGCGGTGAGCCCGGCCATGTCCTGCCAGACCATGATCTGCGCATCGCAGTCCGGGCCGGCGCCGATGCCCACGGTGGGTACCCGCAGCGCCGCGGATACCCGGCGCCCGAGCCCGGCCGGAACCGACTCCAGCACGACCGCGAACGCCCCCGCGGCCTCCAGCGCCAGCGCGTCAGCGAGCAGTTCGTCCCCGGCGTCGCCCCGGCCCTGGACGCGGCGGACACCGCCGAGTGTGTTGACGCTCTGCGGGGTCAGCCCGAGGTGGCCCATCACCGGGATGCCGGCCCCGGCCACCATCTCGACCTGGGGCAGGACGCGGCGGCCGCCTTCCAGCTTGACCGCCTGCGCACCGCCCTCCTTTAGGTGCCTGACCGCGTTCGCCAGCGCCACCTCGGGGCCTGGCTGGTAGCTGCCGAACGGCAGGTCGGCGACGACCAGCGCCGACCTGGTGCCGCGCACGACCGCCTGCACCATCGGGATCATCTGGTCCATGGTCACCGGCAGCGTGTCGGGGTAGCCGAGAACCATCTCCGCACTGGTGTCGCCGACGAGCAGGGCGCGGACCCCGGCCTGCTCGAAGATCCCGGCTGTGAGCGTGTCGTAGCTGGTGAGCATCGACCACCGCTCACCCCGGTCCGTGGCCGCCTGCAGGTCGCGGATCGTGGTCCGCCGGTCGGCAGGCCAGGCCGTCATGCTGGACATGGCTCTCCTCTCTGGTCGCCACCGCTGCGGTTGGCGCCACATCCGATCTTGCACCCGCACCGGGCAGCCGGGAAAGCACCGATCTGGGCGAGCGCCGGCCGACTTGAGGTGCTCAGTCGCCCATGGGGCCGTCCGGCGGATCAGCCGGGCCAGGTCAGCAGCTGCACCAGGGGAAATGGGTGGCTGGCCGGTTCGACTCGCAGGGCGGCCAACCCGCCGGTCGGCAGGTCCACGCCCGGGTCCGGCTCGCCGGCCAGTCCGGGCAGGGCCGCCCGCAAGTTCGCGCCGTGCGCCACGACCAGCGATCGCGTGTCCCCGGCGCCGCGCGCCACCGCAGCCAGCGCTCGACGCAGCCGTGCGCACAGCTCGGCGCAGTTCTCGCCGCCCGGGAAGCTGACCCCGGTCTCGCCTGCCTGCCATGCCGCGAGAACCCGGGTGTAGGTGTCCCACGCCTCCTCGTCGCTGCGGCCGTCAAGCTCACCGACGTTGATCTCCCGGAGGTTGTCGAGCTCCATGGCGACCGCAAGCCCCAGCCGCCGGCCGATGATCTCCGCGGTCTGCCGGGCCCGGCGCAACGGTGAGCAGGCCAGCAGGCCTATCGGCTCGCTGGCGCCGTCCGCGAGGCGGTCAGCCACCTCCCGCGCCTGCTGTCGGCCGGTATCGGTCAGGTCACCGTCGAAGACCCGGTATGAGAAGGTATTCGTGAGGTTCGCAACGTTCTGCCCGTGCCTGGCCCACAGAATGTCCGCCATTGCCCCTCCGCCCCGGGGTGGGTTAGATCCAGTCGGCGTGGCGGGGCCAGGACAGGAGGGTGTCGGCGACCTCGGGCGGGCCTTCCGTGGGGCGGGCGGCGGTCTCGGCGTAGCGGCCCCGGTAGAACAGCAGCGGCGGCTCGGCGCGGCACGCGCCAAGCTCGGTCACCCGGCCGAGCACCGCGAAGTGGTCCCCGGCCTCGTGCACGGCCTCGACCGCGCATCCCGCCCAGGTGAGCACGCCGTCGAGCACCGGCGCCCCGGCCGGCGACAGCGACCAGCCCACCCCGGCGAACTTGCCGGTCCCGGCCGTGGCGCTGGTGCCGAAGACCCTGGCCAGCCCGCGCTGGTCCGCGGCCAGCACGTTGGCGCAGAAATGCCCGGCCCGCGCGATCCGCGGCCAGGTGGCCGACGACCGGCTCGGGCAGAACAGCACCAGCGGCGGGTCCAGCGACACGGCCGCGAACGCCTGGCAAGCGAACCCGGCCGGCCCGTCCTCGTCGCACACGGTGATGACCGTGACGCCGGTGCAGAAGTGACCGAGCACTTGACGGAACCGGCGCGGCTCCGGCTCGAACCCCGTCGGCGTGACATCAGCCGCCGCGGTCATCGCGCCGCCGCCGTCATCACCGCGGCCCCTCAGTGCCCGCCCGCGGCGGCGAACTTGTGCCCCCACAGGCTGATCGCGGTGGTCTCCCGGCTCACCCAGGTCGCGTCGTCGACGAGCCTGCCGTCGGTGCCGTACTCGATGTCGAACCCGCCTGGTGTCGCCACGTAGAACGACACCATCAGGTCATTGGCGTGCCTGCCGAGGGTCGCGCTGATCCGGGCGCCGCGCCGGGCGCACCGGTCCATGGCCAGGCCCACGTCGTCCAGCGACGCGACCTCGATCATGAGATGGACGATCCCGGCCTCGGCCGGGAACGGGGCCAGCGCGAGCGAGTGATGCCGCGGGTTGCAGCCGAGGAAGCGCATCCACAGCGGCGGTCCGCCCGCTGGCCGGCCGAACAGCTCCGGCGGCATCCGCATCGAGTCCCGCAGCCGGAATCCGAGCACCTCGGTATAGAAGCGCAGCGCGGGCTCCTCGTCAGATACGGGCAAGACCACGTGCCCGAGCCCGAGCAATCCAGTGACAAAACGGTTACCGTACCGGCTGATCGCCGGACGACTGGCCAGTGCCGCGCCGGAGAAGACCTCCAGGGCGTTGCCCGCCTGGTCGTCGAAGCAGAGCAGCTGCGCCACCTGGCGCTCGGCGGCCTCCTCCGGGGTACCCGCCTTGACCGGGATGCCGGCCTGGTCAAGCGCCCCCCCCACCTCGGCCAGGGCCTGCTCGCCGGGCACCTCCCAGCCGGTGGCGAGCAGCCGGTCGCGCTTCCCGGGCACGATCACCAGCCGGGCCGGGAGGTCGTCCATCCGCAGGTACGCCGCGCCGTCGTCGGGACCGCTGCCCTCCACCATGCCCAGCACCCGGGTGCCGAATTCGCGCCAGGCAGCGACGTCGGCGGACTCGATGCGCAGGTACCCGAGCGACTGGATCAAGGTCATCGGTCGCCCCCTTCCAGGAAGCTGATCACCAGCCGGTTGAACTCGTCGAACTTCTCCAGCTGCACCCAGTGCCCGCAGCCGCCGAACACGTGCAGCTGCGCCTTCCGGATCAGCTTGAGCGCCACCAGCGCCCCGTCGAGCGGGTTCACCCGGTCCTCACGGCCCCAGACCAGCAGCACAGGCTGCCGCAGCCGGTGGGCTTCCCGCCACAGCAGCCCCTCCTCGGCGCGGGCCGGGTCGTAGAAGGAGGCACCCATCGAGGCCATCGCCGCGATCGCCTCGGGGTCGCTGGCCGCGGCGTAACGCTCGGCCACGAGCTCGTCGGTGATCAGCCGCTGGTCGTGGACCAGCGTCCGCAGGAACGCGGCGAGCTTCTCCGGGCTGGGACCCGGCGGGGCGGCGAACTCCATCAGCCGCTTGACGCCCTCGGTCGGGTCCGGGGCAAACACGTTCAGGCTCAGGCCGCCCGGGCCCATCAGCACCAGCCGGCCCGCGCGCTCGGGGAACCGCAGCGCGAACCGGACCGCGGTGCCGCCGCCGAGCGAGTTGCCGACCAGGTGCACCCGGTCGATGCCGAGCTTGTCGAGCAGGCCGGCCAGTGCGCCGGCGGCGAACGTGAAGTAGTGGCCGGTCACCGGCGGCTTGTCGGAACGGCCGAATCCCGGCTGGTCGGGCATGAGCGTGCGGAAGCGTTCCGCGAAGACGGGCAGGTTGCGGCCGAAGTTGCTCCACGCCGACGCGCCCGGCCCGCCGCCGTGCAGCAGGGCAGCGCCGCGCCCGAGCGGGGTGGTGGGCCCCCTACTGTTGCTGTTACCACAGCATGGTGCCCACCACCTTGCTCGCCTGGCTGGCCGACCGGGGCGGGCGCGGCGGAAGGGGCGGGCGGGGCGGAGGGGGGCCCGGACTCGTGGTAGTGCAGCCGCATCCCGCCCGCGTCGGCGAACCGGCTGGTCGCGGCGAACTGTGCCGGCATTACGGCCATGGCACCCATCCCGTCCGAGCATCCGGGGCGAACCGGCTAGTCGCGGCGAACTCCGCGGGCTGGGCAGTCATCGGCCGCCTC
>WNGR01008831.1_pt1 | contig 15103 bp, 10 predicted proteins | sample 5407581 | NCBI WGS metagenome assembly WNGR01 (sample SAMN13153383, study PRJNA577476) | soil metagenome | isolation source: 80 cm soil or saprolite under Garry oak tree replicate 2 | place: USA:California | collected 2016-06-15
CGCGGCTGCGAGACGGGCGCCGCGAGCTCGAGCACCGGTCCCTCACCGATGATCTGACGGGACTCTACAACCGCCGCTACCTGATGGAGACGCTCGCCAACGAGATCCGACGCTCCCGGCGCCTGGAGCATTGCTGCGCCCTGCTGATGGCGGACATCGATCACTTCAAGGAATACAACGACGCCTTCGGCCACCTCGCTGGAGACGAAATGCTCATCAAGGTGGCGCGGGCGCTGCGCGAGTCGACGCGTGAGGTGGACAGCGTCGCGCGCTACGGCGGCGAAGAGTTCGTCGTCCTGTTACCGGAGACGGCGGCAGAGCAAGCCGCGGAAACAGCCGAGCGGATTCGCGCCCGGGTAGCGGCGGAAGCCCTGGCCGGCGGTACGATCACACTGAGCGTCGGCATAGCCGAGTTCCCGACGCACGGGGACTCGCCCGAGTCCATGATCGCCGCCGCCGATCGGGCGCTGTACCGGGCGAAACACGACGGGCGCAACCGCGTGGCGCACGCCAGCGCGGCCGCGAAGAGCGCCTCCCCACCCTGACGCCTGGATCACCGCTCCTGGCGGCGGCCCACGAGGCTCTGGAACACCCAGCCGCCGCGCCCGGCCTGATCGCCGATATGCACCCATTGGTCGGCATACGAATAGCCGATGACCGGCGCCCCCGCCTCCAGCGTGAACAGCACGGCGTAGGTCCCTCCGGGCCCTTCGCGCACGTTGCTGCGGCTCACCGTCGCGAGGTGGAGCGGCAGCGCGAACAGCACCTCGCCGGAGCGTAGCGACCCCCGCACGTCGCTCGCCGCGCGCGCCCTGCTCGCACCGGCGACGCTCCTCGCCTGGTTGGCGAGGTACAGGGCGCCGCCGTAATTCTGTTTGTTGAATTCCGCGGTGCTGAGCTGCAGCAGCTGCGTGGCCTGGCCGATTTCCGGAGCCGCCTGCTGCCCAGCGGCGGTCTTGAGCGATTGCAACGCGATCTCCGTCTCCGCCATCGCGGAGGCGGCTTCGGCGCGGCTGGCCAATGTCTGCAGCTTCGCCATCGCCCGCACCACTTCCCGCCTCGCCTCATCGAGCCGGGCTTGCAGCTCCTCGATCTGCGCGTCGCGCTCGAGCAGGCGCAGCTCCAGCCGCGCGACCCGCTGCTCGAGCTGGGGGTCCCGGACAGCCACCGTTTCCGCCACCGTCCGAACGCTGACGGAGTCGCGGGCCGGCAGAACCGTCGCCGGCGCCGGATGGCTGCACGCCCCGGCCAACGTCCCCCCTCCCACGGCCAGGACCAGGTAGCCCGCACGCCAGCCGGCAGCCATGGTTCTCAACTTGGCATGCCGCATCGACCCGATCAACTGACCGCACCCGTAGGGCCCCTCGCCGCGGCGCGGGGAGGGGACCGAGGGGTGAGGCGTGGAGCGCCGAGGGGCTATGGAGTCGGCCCGGCGCTGCGGATCTGCCCGCGGATTTCGCCGCCCGGGAAGTCCCCCGGGCCCGTGTTCGGAGGCGCGACGCCGTCGTTGGTGTGCACGTTGACGTACGCGTTCCCGGCGCGGATCGCGTCGACGAGCGCGCTGAACGGCTGGCCCGCGAGCGGACCCACGAAATTCGCGGCGCCGACCGTCCCCTCGGCGAGTACGCCGTCGAACCGGCCGCCGCCCGGTGGAACCGTCCCGAACAGGAACACCACGATGGGACCGTTCACGCCCGCGGCGGCGACGTGGATGTGGGACGCAATGACGTTGTGGATGTCGGCCGAGATCAACCGGTACTGGAGCGCCGTTCCATCATCGCTGAGCTGGAGCTTGACCTGGCCTACGGCACGGGTGTCGTGGCTCGGCACCTCGTCTGAACCCGTGAGGTGGGCCACGAAGTTCTGCGCCTCGGGCGCGCTCGACGCCTGGGCGCCGAACGTAGCCCGCAGCCGGGGATCAGTGGGCAAGCTGCGATCACAGGCGGTGCCGGCAGCTGCAACGACCAAGGTCGCTCGGACGATCGCGACAGGGCGCATACAACCCTCCTCAGTGGGGTGGCAGGTTGAGTCTACCTCCGCTCGATCCACCGGCAAGGGTACGCTCAGCGCGCCGGTCCGAGGGGCTGCGCGCGCGGCAGCATCTCCTGCACGGTCGCGATCGTGTCCGCCTGACCGGCCGGCTTGTCGCTGCGATACTGCTTCACCCGCGCGAAGCGGAGCGCGACCCCGCCCGGGTAATGGGGACTTGCCTGCACGTCATTGAAGGCCACTTCGACCACCAGCTCCGGACGTACATACACCGTGTGGGCATCCCGCCCCATCTCGAGCTCCAGCAGCCGTTTCGTTTGCCACTCGAGCATCGCATCGGTCATGCCCTTGAAGGTCTTCCCCAGCATCACGAAGCCGCCGTGCTCCGGATCCCGGGCGCCCAGGTGGAGATTCGAGAGCCAGCCGCGACGCCGCCCGTGACCCCATTCAGCCGCGAGCACCACCAGGTCGAGCGTCCGCGCCGGCTTGACCTTGAGCCAGCGCTGGCCGCGGTTGCCGGCTTCATACGGGGCGTCGAGCGCCTTGGCCATAATCCCCTCGTGCCCGCGCGCGAGGGCCGTGTCGAGAAAGGCCTGCGCTGCCTCGGCTGAGTCCGCCACTGTGCGCGGGATCACGAGCTCGCTGGGCGAGATCTCGGTGAGCGCCGCAAAACGGCGCTCCTGCGGCTCGGCGAGCAACGGGGCGCCGTCCAGATAGAGGAGGTCGAAGAAAAACGGTGTCAGGGGAAGCTCCGAGCGGAGACGCTCGACCTCGAGCTTGCGCCCAAAGCGCCGCATCGTCGTCTGAAAGGCGTGCGGCTGCCCGTCCGGCCGCAGCGCGATCGCTTCAGCGTCGAGGATCAGCTCGCGGGCGGGGAGCGCGCGGGTCACCTCCACGAGCTCGGGCACCGCCACGGTCACCTCGTTCAGCCGGCGGGAGTAGACCCTCACTTCCTCGCCGCTCTTGTGGATCTGGACCCTGGCGCCGTCGAGCTTGAACTCGAGCGCCGCCCGGCCGAGCCGCGTGAAGGCCTCGGCCGCATCCTCGGCGGAATCCGCCAGCATCGGGAGCAGCGGACGGAACAGCTGAATGGCAAAGCGCGCCAGCCCCGCGCCACCTTCCACCAGCGCCACCCGCGCGACGCTCGGCAGGTCACCCGCCGCCGTCACGGCGCGCCGTACCGCATCGCTCGGGATCCCGGCTGCCTGCGCCACGGCCTCGAGCACCAGACCCCGTAACGCACCCTGGCGCAGCTCACCGATCACCAGGCTCGCGAGAAAGTGCTGCTCGTCCTGCGTCGCGCGGGTCAACAGCGTACGCAGCAACCGCAGCTTCTCCTCGGCGGAACCCTTCCCCGCAACGTGCGCGATCCGCTCGAACGCGAGGTCCACGTCGGACAGCCCTAACGTGGGCGCCTCAGCCGCCGAGTCGGGCATCGCTGCTCGCACACCGGCGTAGGCGACACCTAGCTTCGACTGACGTAGCTCGCCGCACAGATAGGCGGCGGCGATCTCCGCCTCTTGCGGCTCGACGCGACGGAGCAGTCCCGCGAGCAGGGCGACTTTGTCGAGGCGGCTGCTGGTTCGGGCGACGTGTTGAGAAGTGGCGACGAGGTCGGCGAGGCGCACGGGGTAAGATACCGGGACTGACAAATGGAGCGCGGCGCCCGTTATGTTCCCACGCTGAAGCGTGGGCTCGGCAATGCACTGTGCTGAAGCACAGTACGCTTCAGCGTTGTGCCTGGCCGAGCCCATCCTTCAGGATGGGAACTACGCGGCGCGCTGTGCTACCTCGGTCCCCCCCTCACCTCGAACTCCCCCTCGAGACCTCCCACCGAGCTCCCACCCACGTAGACCCGGAACTTCCCGGGCTCGACCACGAACCTCATGCGCTGATCGTACAACCCGAGCTCCTTGGGCGTCAGCTCGAACTCCACGGTGCGCGATTCGCCGGGCTTCAGGGAGACCCGCCGGAAGCCCGCAAGCGCGCGCACCGGCCGGGTGACGCTCGCCACTTCGTCGTGCACGTACAGCTGCGCGACCTCGCTGGCTTCGCGCGCACCCGTGTTGGTCACGGTCGCCGACACCTTGAGCATCCCGCCCGCGCCGATGCTCGGCGCGCTCAGCTTGAGATCCTTGTACTCGAACGACGCGTAGCTCAACCCATAGCCAAAAGGAAAGAGTGGGCTCGACGGCAGGTCGGTGTACTTGGAGGTGTACTTATCCGCGCCCGCCGGCCGTCCCGTGTTCTTGTGATTGTAGTAGATCGGAATCTGGCCGACGGCCCGGGGGAAGGTCACGGGGAGCTTGCCGCTGGGACTCACGTCGCCGAATAAGACACCTGCGAGGGCGGGGCCGGTCTCGACGCCCAGGAACCACGCCTCGACGACGGCGGGCACATGGTCGGCCGCCCACTGCACGGTGAGCGGCCGGCCGTTCATTAATATGAGCACTACCGGCGTACCGGCTGCTTGGACGGCCTCGAGCAATTGCTGCTGCGCGCCCGGGAGTGCGAGGCTCGACCGGCTCGCGGCCTCGCCACTCATGTCTCCCACCTCCCCCAGGACGAGCAGCGCGACGTCGGCCTGGCGCGCCAGCGCGACGGCCTCGGCGAACCCGGCGGTCGCCGTGTCGGTAATGCCGCAGCCCTTGGCGTAGCGAACCTCCGCGCCGGTTCCGGCTCGGGTCTTGATAGCCGAGCGCCGCCACGTGATCGTCCGCGAGCGGGCCGATCACTGCCAGCGTGTGCCGCGCGGGCCCGAGCGGGAGCAGGTTGCCGTCGTTCTTGAGCAGCACGATCGCCTCTTGCGCCACGGTGCGGGCGAGCTGGCGATGCTCGGGTGCTAACAGCACATTGCGCTCGCGTTCGACGCTCGATCCGCGGTACGGGTCATCGAACAGCCCCAGGGCGCGCTTCGCCGCGAGCACCCGCCGCACGGCGGCGTCGACGGTCGCGATCGGGATGCGCCCCGCGCGGATCAAACCGGGGAGGTCCTCGACGTAAATGCGGCTCACCATGTCCATGTCGACGCCGGCCTCGAGTGCGACCTTCCCCGCGTCGGCGCGCGACCCCGCGACGCCGTGGTTCCGCAGCTCTTCGACGCCGGTCCAGTCGCTCACGACGAACCCGGGGAACTTCCACTCGTCGCGCAGCAACGTGGTCACGAGCCAGCGGTTCGCGTGGCTGGGGATGCCGCCGATCTCGTTGAAGGACGTCATGATGCTGCCGGCGCCCGCGTCCACCGCCGCCCGGTACGGCGGCAGGTAGATCTCCCGCAGGGTACGCTCGGACGCGTCTACGGTGTTGTAGTCCCTGCCCCCCTCGGCGCCGCCGTACGCGGCGAAGTGCTTGACCGTGGCCAGCACGGCGTCGGGCGCGCGCAGGTCCCTTCCCTGAAACCCGCGCACGCGGGCCGCGGCCATAGCCGATCCCAGGTAGGGGTCCTCGCCCGCGCCCTCGGCGATGCGCCCCCACCGCGGGTCGCGCGCGATGTCGACCATGGGCGCGAACGTCCAGTTCACGCCGGCTGCCGCGGCTTCGCGCGCCGCTGCGCGCGCCGTGCTCTCCGCCGCCGCAGGGTCCCACGTCGCCGCTTCGGCGAGTGGGATCGGAAAGATCGTGCGGTAGCCGTGAATCACATCCAGGCCCAGGAGGAGCGGGATGTGGAGGCGCGACTCGGTAACCGCGATGCGCTGGGCGTCGCGGGTCGCCTGGGCGCCGGCCAGGTTCAGGAACCCGCCGACCAGACCCTTCCTGACCTGCTCGAGCTGCGCGGGGCTCGGCTGGTTGTCGACCGAGGGCAGGTTGAGCTGGCCGAGCTTTTCCTCCAGGGTCATGCGGGCAACGAGCGAGTCGATCAGTCGCCCGGGGGCGGCGCGCTGCGCGGCAGCGGGGCTGGCGGCGGCGAGGCCGAGGGCGACGAACGCCGTGAAACAGCCGTCTTGGATGCGCATCGGGATCCCATTGAGCAGAGGTAGAAATCTGAAACGCGGTGGACGGAATCTACGCAGGCTTCGGCGGACTTGACAAACTGAAAAACGCGCGTGATAAGGGAGGCAACGCACTCAGCGGAGATCTGTCCATGAGCCGGAGCTCTCTCAGACCGTTCAGCGCGACGCTTGTCGTCGGCCTCGTCTCCCTCCTCTCGCTGGCCTCCTTCGAGCCTGGCTGGGGTCAAGCGGCGCCGGCGCAGGTGACTGGCACGGTGACCTCAGCCAGCGATGGCAGCCCACTCTCGGGGGCGAGAGTCGTCGTTAAGGGCACGAGCATTGGCACGCTCACGGGCACCAACGGCCGGTACGCGATCGCTGCCCGCACTCCAAACGACACGCTGACCTTCGCCTTCATCGGCTACCGCCCCGTCGTGGTCGCGATCGCGGGGCGGTCGGTGGTGAACGCCACCATGGAGGCCGCAGCGATCATGATGGAAGAGGTCGTCGTGACAGGCTACGGCACCCAGCAGCGGCGCGACGTCACAGGAGCCGTGACGACCGTCAACGCCGAGGACTTGACGCCGGTCCCCACGGCATCGGTCGACCAGACACTGCAGGGTCGGATCGCGGGGGCGCAGGTGACGCCCTCGTCCGGCCGGCCGGGCGCCAGCGCCGTCGTGCGCATCCGCGGCGTCGGCACCCTCAACGACGCGTCCCCACTTTACGTCGTCGACGGCATGCTGACCGACGACGTCTCGTTCCTGCAGGCAAACGACGTCACGTCCGTCGAGGTGCTCAAGGACGCCTCGGCCACGGCGATCTACGGCTCGCGCGGCGCCAACGGTGTCATCATCATCTCCACCAAGCGCGGGGGTCTCGAGCGCCCGACGCACTTCAGCTTCAACGCATACGCCGGGTCCCAGGCCGTCGAGCATCGCGTCGATCTCGTCAACGCGCACGACTACGCCATACTCGCTAACGAGCTGGCCACGAATCTGGGAGCGCCGGCCTACTTCACCAATCCGAATACCATCGGGGCGGGCACGGATTGGCAGAAGGTGATGTTCGAAACCGCGCCGATGCAGAACTACCAGGTCTCGAGCTCGGGGGGCACGGACAAGGTCACGTACTACTTCAGTGGCGACTACTTTCGGCAGGCAGGCGTCGTTCCGAAGTCGGACTTCCATCGGGTCACGCTGCGCCTGAACAACGACTATCGCCTCACGAACCGCCTGCTGCTGGGGCACAACCTCGCGGTTTCCTATACCGACGACGACCGACCCCCGGACGTGCTGAGCGTGCTCTACCGCGCGGACCCGACCGTCGCGCCGTTCAATCCCGACGGCACCTTCGCCGACGGCACCGTACGCTCCTCGGCGGGGAATCCCGCGGCCACCGTTTTCTACACGCGCAACACCGAGAACAACGCGCGTCTCATCGGTAATTTCTTCGGCGAGCTGAATCTCCCGCACAGCCTCACGCTCCGCTCCAGCTTCGGCCTCGACCTCGGTCGCTCGCAGTTCCGGAGCTTCGTGCCCGTGTTCTCGGTCTCGACCCTCCAGAAGAACGACATCTCCAGCGTGGACGTCGAGACCGGCACCAGCAGCTCCTGGCTGTGGGAGAACACGCTCGCCTACAACTATCAGTCGGAGCGCCACCGCCTCAACCTGCTCGCCGGGGTCACCGCACAGTCGTTCTACAACGAAGTGCTCGGCTGCGCGCGCACCAACATCGCTGGCGAAGACCCGAGTCTCTGGTACTGTGACGCAGGCGCCGCAGCGGGGGAAACAAACTTCAACCGTGCGTCGGACTGGAAGATGCTCTCCTATCTGTTCCGCGCCAACTACACCCTCAAGGACCGCTACTCGTTCACCGGCACGATGCGCATCGACGGATCGTCGCGGTTCGGGCCGGACAACCGCTACGGCTCGTTCCCGTCGTTCGCGGTCGCGTGGAATCTGAAGGAAGAGCCGTTCATGAAGGAGAAAGGGCCGTTCTCGGCCCTGAAGCTGCGCGCCAGCTGGGGAGAGACAGGCAACGACAAGATCGGGGCGTATCCTGGCATCCCAATCGTCACCGGCAACCTGAACGCCGTGTTCGGGACCGGTGAGACGCTGCAATACGGCGCCAGCCCGATCGACCTCGCCAACCCGCAGGTCAAATGGGAAAAGACGACCCAGACCGACGTCGGGGCCGATATGGTGTTGTTCAACGGTCAACTCGAGGCCACGCTCGACTACTATCACCGTCTCACCGATGGCATCTTGGTGCGGGTACCGATCCCGAACTACATCGGCGTGTCGTCGCAGCCCTACGTGAACGCGGCCAAGGTCCTGAACACCGGCATCGAGGGCACGTTCGCCTGGCGCCGGAAGCTGGGCGCCGCAGACCTCGAGCTCGGCTTGAACGGCTCCACCATCAACAATACCGTGAAGGCGCTCGGTCAGGGCAACACGCAAATTCTCGCCGGCGGGCTCGGAAACGAGGTCACCTTCACGACGCGCACGACGGTCGGCCAGCCGATCGGCTGCTTCTGGGGTTTGAAGGTGCAGGGAGTCTTCCAGACGGCGGCGGAGATCGCCAGCTCACCGAATCGCAACGTCGGCGAGCAGCCCGGGGACCTGCGCTACGTCGATACGAACGGCGACAAGACGATCACCGACGCAGACAAACAGTTTCTTGGCTGTCCCATCCCGGATGTCGTGTACGGGTTCAACGGTCGCCTGCGTTTGGGAGATTTCGACGTCTCGGCCAACTTCAGCGGACAGGCGGGGAACAAGGTGTTCAACGGCAAGAAGGCGGTCCGCTTCGGGGTCGAGAACTTCGAGGCCTCGTACTTGAATCGCTGGCACGGGCAGGGCACCAGCAACACGGAGCCGCGGGTGACCACGGCCGGAACCAACTACGTGGCCTCCGACCGATTCATCGAGGACGGCTCCTTTCTCAAGCTGCAGAACGTGCAGGTCGGTTATCGGCTCCCCGTAAGTGCGACGAACGGACTCGGCATCGGACAAGCGAGGATCTACGTGAGCGGCACCAACCTGTTCAACTCCACGAACTACACCGGCTACACCCCCGAGCTGCCTGGAGGCTCGGTGATCGCCAGCGGGATCGACACCTTTGGGGGGATCTTCCCCCCGGCGCGGACGTTTACGGTGGGCCTGGATGTGGCGTTCTGAGACATGTTAACATGAATTCATCGATTCGGGGCAAGCTATGAAAACTTCAGCGACAGCAACGCGCGGGCTCTGTCTCCTCGCCGTTCTCGGCCTCGCCGCGGGATGCGACTTCCTCTCGACCGAGCCGAAAGGCGTGCTCACTACGGAGAATTTCTTCAAGACGTCGGACCAGGCCGTGGCGGCGACCAACGCCACGTACAACATGCTGCGCGAGTGGCAGGTGCACGTCTTCTCGTGGCTCGGGCTGACCGACATCGTGTCGGACGACGCCACCAAGGGGAGCACGCCCGGTGACGCCAGCTTTCTGGGCGACTTGGACAACCTCACCTTCGATCCCGGTAACCTCGCCTTCGCGGATCCCTGGGCCGGCTATTACAAGGGGGTGTATCGGGCGAACGTGGCGATCCAGCACATCCCCGACGTCACGATGGATGCGACCCTCAAGGCACGGCTCATCGGTGAGAACAAGTTCCTGCGCGCCTATTACTACTTCTTCCTGGTGCGGGCGTTCGGAGGCGTGCCGCTCTTCACCCAGCCGCTCACCCCGGACCAGTTCATCCAGCCGCGGGCCACCGCGGACGAGGTGTACGCGCTGATCGAGCAGGACCTCCAGGACGCCAGCGCGGTCCTGCCGACCAAGCTACAGTACGCCGCCGCAGACGTGGGCCGCGCCACCAAGGGCGCCGCCCAGGGGATGCTGGCGGAGGTCTACCTCTACCGCAAGGACTACGCCCATGCCCTGGCGTACGCCGATTCGGTCATCGGCCAGCCCGGCTACGGCCTCTTCTCCGACTACTCGACGCTCTTCACCGACGCAGGGGAGAACTCCACCGAGTCGGTGTGGGAGGTGGAGGCGGCCGTGACCCCGGGCGGGGGGAAGCAGCCGAGCGAGGGAGGCGCCAACATTCAGTATGCCGAGGTGCAGGGCGTGCGAGGCACGCCGAACATCGGCTGGGGATTCAACACACCGTCACCGAGTCTCGAAGCGGCCTTCGAGCCGGGTGACCCGCGCCTCGCGACCACGATCCTCTACCCGTGGGAGTTGCTGCCGGATGGAAGTGGGTTGGTGGTCTACCTGAATCCGAGCATGGTGAACAACCGGTACAACCAGAAGGCGTTCATGTCTCCCAGCAATGTCGGCGGCGCTTTCAACTCCGGGATCAACCTCCGGCGCCTGCGCTACGCCGACGTGTTGCTGATCGGGGCCGAGGCGGCGTATCAGACGGGAGATATCGCCAAGGCGCAGAACTACTTGAACCAGGTCCGCGCGCGTGCACGCGGCACCCAAACGGTGACGCTCGGCTTCACGCCCGAGCTGCTCGCTGCGCCGATCGACTCGGCCGTGCTCGCACGACCCTCGGGAGAGAGCCGCGTGTTCGTGCGCTACGTCAATCCGACCAGTCCGGCCTTCACTGCGGGACTGCGCGGCTTCAAGTCGCGCTGCGTCGCCGGCTGCGCCTCCGCCACGATCCCGCCGGTGCGGGTCGATACGATCGACATCGTCCGCGCGATCGACGGGACGCCGATCGCCACCGTCGCCGACTATTCCACCGCGGTGAACTCGAAAACGCCCGGCGTCAACGTCACGCTCGATGTGCTGCGGGTGCGACAGGACTCCGTCACCGGGGTCATCACCACGCAAACGCTGGCCGTTACCATCGCGGCCCAGACACTGCTTCCCAACATGACGGCCACGGGACAGGCGCTGCTCGATGCTATTTGGCAGGAGCGCCGCGTGGAGCTGGGGATGGAGCAACAGCGCTGGTTCGACATCATCCGGCAGAACGGGGTGGTTCCGGGCCGGGCTGCCCTGCTCATGGGCGCGGCCTTCGCACCGCGGGACACGTTGTACCCGATCCCGGCGGGTGAAGCGGCCATCGCTGGCCTGCAGCAGAACCCCGGGTACTAGGGCGGTGACGCGGGGCTCGCGGACCTCTCTGGGCGTCATGCTCGTCGCGGCTGGGGTGGGGTGGCTGGGGTGCGCCCACCCACGCGCATCCTCCCCGGCAGCAGCACCCCCGAAGGAAATGACCGCGAGCGCCGTCTCCACGGTGAGCGCCGAGGATCTACGCGGCATCCCCGCAGCGCAGGTCGAGGAGCTGCTCGAGGGTCGGAGCGCCGGCGTGCAGGTCATCCGGTTGCCGACCGGGGGCATTTCGGTCCAGATCCGGGGCCGCAGCTCCATCTACGGCGACACTGAGCCGCTGTATGTGGTGGATGGAATGCCCGTGCAAGTGACCACCAGGCACGGCTTGTCGTGGCTCAACCCGGGTGATATCGAACGGATCGATATCCTGAAAGATGCCAGCGCCACCGCGATGTACGGAATCCGGGGAGCGAACGGCGTGGTGGTCATCACGACCCGGCACGGTCATCGGCACCCTGACTAGGCGGCTCGCCAGTCACGGGACGGCGTTTCTGCTCCTCGCCGCTCCGGCGTCGGCGCAGACTGCCCACGATCGTCACGTCTTCTTCGAGCGCAGCCTGACCGACACGGCCTATTACTTCAGCGATGCCCGGGCGATCACCCCGAGCACGCTGGCCGCCGTACGCGGCAGGCTCCCGGTCGAAACCGCGCACGTCTTCACGCCCCCGAACGCGCTGCGCCTGACGTGGACCTCCCGCCCGGGGGGCACGTGGCACGCGGGCGTGCGCCGGGAGAGCTGGCGCAATCAGACGGCCGAGTTCACCGGCGATTCGCTGGTATTCCGAGCGTACACGGACGCGGCGATTCCCGCCGGGGCGCTCCCGCTGGTCGGGATCGAGGACGCGCAAGGACTGCGTCGCGAGCTGCGACTCGCCGACTATTACACGGACGGGCTTCCCGCCAGGCAGTGGACGCGCGTGTCGGTGCCGATCGGGCAGCTCGCCATGACGTTGCAGGACGGCCGGACGTTCGACCCGCACCGCGCGGCCACCGTGTTCTTCGAGCAGTGGCTGGACGACGGCGCACCGCACACACTCCATATCGACGAGATCGCGATCACGAGCGGCGACCCCCGCGACACGACGCCACCACCCGTGCCCCGCACCCTGCGAGCGCGCGGCTTCGAACGACACATCGAGCTGGCGTGGGAGCCGGTCCAGGCGCCGGATCTTCGCGGCTACCGGATCGAGCGATCTACCGACGGCACGCGCTTCACGGCGATCGATGTGCAGACATCATGGTTCAACCGCTACGTCGACTTCCTGGGCGCGCCGGGACGGCGGGCGACATACCGCGTCCGTGCGGTGGACATCAACGACAACGTATCGGCCCCGTCGGAGTCAGCCACTGCGGCGACGCACGCGATCACCGACGAAGAGTTGCTGACGATGGTGCAGGAGGCCTCGTTCCGCTACTACTGGGAAGGAGCGCATCCCAACGCCGGGCTGGCGCTCGAGAGCCAGCCCGGAGACCCCGATCTCGTGGCGACCGGCGCCTCCGGCTTCGGCATTATGGCGCTGATCGTCGGGACCGAGCGCGGCTTCATCACCCGCGAGCAGAGCACCGCGCGCATGCGGCAGATCGTCGGTTTTCTCGAGACCGCCGACCGGTTTCACGGCGTCTGGCCGCACTTCATGAGCGGGCGCACCGGCCATGTGATTCCGCTGTTCGGCCGCTACGACGACGGCGGCGACCTGGTCGAAACCGCTTTCCTCACGCAGGGGTTGCTGGCCGCGCGTCAGTATTTCAAGGCCGAACAGGCGCTGTACGACCACATCACAGCGCTGTGGGAAGGCGTCGAGTGGAGCTGGCACCGCAAGACCCCGGACGGCGCCTTCCTGATCTGGCACTGGTCGCCGGACTACGCCTGGAAGCTCGAGCACCCGCTCATCGGCTGGAACGAGACGATGATCGCCTACGTGCTCGCGATCGCCTCCCCCACGCATGGCGTGCCGGGAGAGATGTACTACAGCGGCTGGGCGAGTCAGGCGCAGCGTGCGGTGGAGTACCGCCGCGGGTGGGGGCAGACGACCCACGGTGACCACTACGCGAACGGGCACACCTACTACGGTATCCAGCTGCCCGTTGGAGTCGCGACGGGAGGACCGTTGTTCTTCACCCATTACTCGTTCCTCGGCTTCGATCCCCGCGGTAAACGAGACCGCTACACCGACTATTTCGAGAACAATCGCCGCATCGCGCGCATCAACCGGGCGTACTGCATCGCCAACCCGCGGCGGCACGCCGGATACGGACCGGCGGCGTGGGGGTTGACGGCGAGCGACGGGCCGTGGGGGTACGAGGCCCACGAGCCCGCGCCGCACGTCGACACCGGCACCCTCACCCCGACCGGCGCGCTGGCGTCGTTCCCGTACACGCCGGATGCGTCGCTGGCCGCCCTGAAGCACTTCTATCGCGATCTGGGAGATCGATTGTGGGGGGTGTACGGCTTTCGCGACGCCATCAACTTCGACGAGCATTGGATCTCGCCGATCTTCATGGGGCTGAACCAGGCGCCGATCGTGGTGATGATCGAGAACTACCGCACCGGGCTCATCTGGAAGCTATTCATGGCGAATCCGGAGATCGGTGCCGCGCTGGACAAGATCGGCTTCGTCCGGGACCGATGAAACCGCTGCTCCTCGCGGTGGCGCTCGCCGGCTGCGCCGCCAACAACGCTGTCGGGCCGCCCCCTCCCAACACGGCCCGCGACACCACCGCGTTTCTCGACACCCTCGAGCAGCGCACCTTTCATTATTTCTGGGACTTGACCAACCCCCAGAACGGGCTCACCCCGGACCGCGCGCCCTCGCCGTCGTTCTCGAGCATCGCGGCCGTCGGGTTCGCACTCACCGCCTACGCGATCGGCGCGGAGCGCCGCTACATCACGCGAGCGCAGGCAGCCCAACGTACCCTCACGACCCTGCGCTTCTTCTGGACCGCCCGCCAAGATTCGAGCGTCTCGGGCGCGACCGGCTACCACGGCTTCTTCTATCACTTCCTCGACATGAGCACGGGGCAACGCTTCCAGAACGTGGAGCTGTCGACCATCGATAGCTCGCTCCTGCTCGCGGGGATGCTGTTTTGCCAGTCGTACTACGACGCCGCCGATTCGACCGAGACCCTCATTCGAGCCCTCGTCGACTCGATCTACTTCCGCGTGGACTGGAACTGGGCGCAGGCGCGGCCGCCCGCCGTGAGCATGGGGTGGCACCCGGAGGGCGGGTTCATCCCCGCCGATTGGATCGGCTACAACGAAGGGATGATCCTCTACATTCTCGCGCTCGGCTCGCCCACGCATGCCGTCGATTCCACCGCCTGGGCGGCGTGGGTGGGCGGCTATCAGTGGGGGACGTTTCGCGGCCAGGATTACGTGCAATTCGGGCCGCTGTTCGGCCACGAGTACTCGCACGGGTGGATCGACTTTCGCGCCATTCAGGATTCCTACATGCGCGGCCGTGGCATCGACTATTTCGAGAACTCGCGTCGCGCGGCCTACGCCCAGCGCGCCTACGCCGCGGCCAACCCCATGGTGTGGAACGGCTACTCCAGCGGGATCTGGGGGCTCACGGCCTCCGACGGCCCGGCGAACACGACCCTCGCCCTGAACGGGCGCACCCGCCAGTTCCACACCTACTGGGCACGCGGCGTGTCCGCGCTCGAGACCAACGACGACGGCACGCTCGCTCCCACGGCCACCGGCGGCGCGGTGCCGTTCGCGCCCGAGATCGCGATCCCCGCCCTGATCACGATGCGTGAGACCTACGGGTCACATCTGTTCTCGACCTACGGCTTCCGCGACGCCTTCAACCCGACCTTCACCGCCCAGGTACCGGTGGAGCGGGGCGAGGTGGATCCTGTGTTCGGCTGGTTCGACGTCGATTATCTCGGGATCGACCAGGGGCCGATCCTCACGATGATCGAGAACTATCGCAGTGAGCTGATCTGGCGCACGATGCGAAACAACCCCCACATCGTGCGGGGGCTCAAGCGGGTGGGGTTTACCGGAGGTTGGCTCGGCGCAACTGGGCCGGCGCGTTGATCGAGCGCCGGCGGTGGCGCGCTACGCCCGCTCC
>WNGR01004473.1_pt1 | contig 15102 bp, 11 predicted proteins | sample 5407581 | NCBI WGS metagenome assembly WNGR01 (sample SAMN13153383, study PRJNA577476) | soil metagenome | isolation source: 80 cm soil or saprolite under Garry oak tree replicate 2 | place: USA:California | collected 2016-06-15
CGTCGAAGGTCAGGCGGATCGGTTCGCTGTTCAGCTCGGTCTTGGACGCGGTGCTGAAGATGCCAGTGCCCGAAAGCGCGGGAAGACCGTTCGAGTCACCCTTCGGTCCGTACCAGCCGGCGCGGCCGCTGATCGACCAGAACTGCATGTTCGGCGGCAGGAAGCCGAGGTCCATGTAGTAGTTGATTTCGACGGCCCAGGTCGGACGGTAGCTCACGTTGCCGTCGGAGTTACAGGTCACGCCGGCGACGCCTGCACCGAACAGGCCGCACTGGGTGAAGGCGTTGTGGTTCAAGAACTCCCAGTACATCAACGGAGCGACGTTGACGTAGCCCTTGTAGGGAAGGTCGAAGGCGAACTGGAGGCCGGCGACGACGTCGCGCTTGGCGGGCGCGAGGAAGTTGTTCTCGGTGTTAGCATCCATACCGACTTCGAACGAGATGTTGTGCAGCGGCCCCATGGTGAAGGTCTTGGTATTGAACAGCTCGTTCCAGCCGAAGGTCGAGCGGAACAGGCCGTAGATTTCGGTTGCGCCCGCGCAGTCGCCGACACCGCCGGTGATGGTCACGCCCGGCGCGGTACAGGGCGAAGCCGGATCGTTATGGCCCGACTTGAACATCGAGATGGTGAAGAAGTTGGTGCCGTAGGCCCAGAGGTCGAAGTGGGTGAAGGAGTAGACCTGCTTGGCGGTGGTGCCGTTGATGCTACCATCGGGACGGGTGCTCCACATGCCGGGGTCGGTACCCTTGGGCATCCAGGAGAACGACACACGGTCGTCGATCACCAGGAAGAACGGGAGGTCAGGAGCCTTCTTGGCTGCCTTGACTGGCAAATCCGCTGCCTGCGCCAGGCCACCGGTGGCGAGCGTAGCAAGTGACAGCGCCGCGGCTGCAATTGCTTTGAAACGAAACGACATCCTGAATACCCCCAAGTTTGGACACGTAAAAATGAACCGTCCCTTGGTGCGACCCTTGCGCCGAACTCCCGGTGTGAGAAGCCTCAACTTTTTTCAAGGCGTGCCGCTTGTTTCAGCAGCAAACCGCACGTCACCGCTGAATTTTGAGGGTTTTTGCGTCTCGCCCTTACCGGCAAGCAGCAACGCAAGGCTGGCTGTTGCCGGATATTCGCGTTTGATTTTGCTTGGCTTTTGCGTCGATCGGATAACGCGGACTCGATCTTCCGCGACCGCAATCATCGCGCTCCGGAAATGCATACGCGCACTGGCGCATCTTTGCTCAACTTCACGTCAAGCCTGCACAGTGGGTTCCGATTTGGTCTGAACCGTCACAAATTTGCAACAGCCGTTGCTCGCAGGACGCGGCCGCGAGGCCATCCGCAGGGCGGTTGGAGGCGATCGTCGCCCGACGAGAGCAGCGACTCGCGACACCGGCGCACCTGCCGAAGCGTTGAGCAAGGGATGACGCTTTTTCACACCTTACGCGACGGTTCAAACTAGCCCACTATTGAGGCACTTCACCCCACGCAAGCGTATCAGCGAATGTTAGATCCGACGCCTAACGGCCTGCATTCCGGCGAGTCCCCGCTGCTTCAAACGCTCGGGCTCACCAAACGCTATGGGGATTTCCTCGCTAACGATTCCATCGACATCGACGTCTGGCCGAAGGAAATCCACGCCCTGCTCGGCGAAAACGGCGCCGGCAAGTCGACGCTGGTCAAGGCGATCTACGGACTGATCCAGCCCAGCGCCGGCGAGATCCGCTGGCAGGGCGAGCCGATCGTGCTGTCAGGTCCGTCGGAAGCTCGCAGCCGCGGCATCGGCATGGTGTTCCAGCACTTTTCGCTGTTCGACAATCTCACCGTCGCCGAGAATGTCGCGCTCGGCCTCGACGGCAAGGAATCGTTCAAGGACATGTCGGCCCGGCTGGAGCAGGTGTCGAAGACCTACGGTCTTCCGCTCGATCCCAGGCGTGAGGTCTGGCAATTGTCGGTCGGCGAGCGCCAGCGCATCGAGATCGTCCGCGCGCTGATGCAGGATCCGAAATTCCTGATCCTGGACGAGCCCACCGCGGTGCTGACGCCGCAGGAAGCCGACCAGCTCTTCATCGTGCTGGAGCGGCTCAAGGCCGAAGGCCGCGCCATCCTCTACATCAGCCACAAGCTCGACGAGGTGAAGCGGCTCTGCGATACCGCCACGATCCTGCGCGGCGGCAAGAAGATCCAGACCTGCAATCCGAGGCTCGAGACCGCCGCCTCGCTCGCACGCATGATGGTCGGTAGCGAGATCAAGGAAGTGAAAGCGGCGGCAGGCCGGCAGACCACGATACCGCGGCTGGTCGTCAACGACCTCTCGCTCGCGCCGGACGAAGCGCACGGCGTGCGGCTTGAGCACATCTCGTTCGAACTGAAGGGCGGCGAGATCCTGGGTATTGCTGGAGTCGCCGGCAACGGCCAGGACGAACTGTTCGCCGCGCTGTCCGGCGAGCGCCTGTCGAAGGACCCCGGCACGGTGGTGATCGAAGGCATCGCCGCCGGCCACCTCTCGATCACCAAGCGGCGCAAGCTCGGCGCTGCCTTCGTACCCGAAGAGCGGCTCGGCCACGGCACCGCGCCGCGCATGAGGCTGTCGGAGAACGCGCTGCTCACGGGACACGCCGCCAGCGGCATGGTCCATCGCGGCTTCATCGACACCGCGGCCACGCTGAAGACCGTCGACCGCGCGACCGAAACATTCGACGTGCGCAAGGCCAAGCGCGATCCGGAAGCCGCGAGCCTCTCCGGCGGCAATCTGCAAAAATTCATCGTCGGCCGCGAGATCCTGCGCAACCCGGCCGTGCTGGTGGTGAGCCAGCCGACCTGGGGCGTCGACGCCGGCGCCGCTGCCGTCATCCGCCAGGCGCTGCTCGATCTGGCAACCGCGGGCGCGGCCGTGCTCGTCACCAGCCAGGATCTCGACGAGCTCGCCGAAATCGCCGACCGCATCGCCGTGATGTTCCACGGCCACCTGTCCGAGCCGCTCGCAACGCGCGACGCAACACGCGAGAAACTCGGCCTGTTGATGGGCGGCAGCAGCCTGGAGCCGAAGGAGGCCGCGCATGCAGTTGGTGCTTGAGAAGCGCGCCGAGCGCTCCAACACGATCGCGCTGGTCTCGCCGCTGATCGCGATCGGCTTGACGATCGTCACCATGACCATCCTGTTCGCGATCCTCGGCAAGAATCCGCTGCTCGCACTGCAAGCCTATTTTATCGCACCGCTCACCGACAGCTATTCGCTCCAGGAGATCGCGGTAAAGGCGACGCCGCTGGTGATGATCGCGATCGGGCTGTCGCTCTGCTATCTCGCCAACGCCTGGAACATCGGCGCTGAGGGACAATTCCTGATCGGCGCGGTCGCCGGAAGCTGGATCGCGGTGAAGACGCAAGGCACCGACGCCGGTGCCTGGGTGCTGCCGGCGATGTTCGTGCTCTCGGCAGCAGCGGGCGCGCTCTATGCGCTGATCCCGGCGATCTGCAAGGTGAAGTTCGGCGCCAGCGAAATTCTGACCAGCCTGATGCTGGTCTATGTCGCCGACCTCTTCCTCGATTACCTCGTGCGCGGGCCTTGGCGCGATCCGCAAGGCTTCAACTTCCCGACCACGGCCGAATTCGATCCAGTGGCAACGGTCCCCCTTCTGATCGAAGGCGGCCGGCTGCATCTCGGCTCAATCATCGCGCTGCTGGTCGTCGCGGCGGCAGCGATCCTGCTCGGGCGAACCATCAAGGGTTTTGAGATCCGCGTGGTCGGTGCTGCGCCGCGTGCGGCGCGGTTCGGCGGCTTCAATTCCAACCAGCTGATCATCCTCACCTTCGCCGTCTCCGGCGCGCTGGCGGGCCTCGCCGGCATCATCGAGGTCGCCGGTCCCGTCGGACATCTCCAGCCCGGCATCTCGCCCGGCTACGGTTTTACCGCGATCATCGTCGCCTTCCTCGGCCGATTGAACCCGATTGGAATATTAATTGCAGGCCTTTTTCTCGCATTGACCTTTATCGGCGGCGAGCAGGCGCAGATCGCAATGAAGATCCCGTTGGACGTCACCAAGGTCTTCCAGGGCATTCTGCTGTTCTACGTGCTCGCCTGCGATTCCCTCATCCTCTACCGCTTCAAGCTGGTGTTCCCGAACCGTCAGGTGACCCGTGGAGCTGGTTGAAGCCATCATCCTCGCGGTGCTCGCCGCGTCGACGCCGCTGCTGATCGCAGCGACCGGCGAACTCGTGACCGAGCGTTCCGGCGTGCTCAACCTCGGCGTCGAGGGCATGATGATCGTCGGTGCGGCTTGCGGCTTTGGCGGCGCCTGGCTGACCGGCTCGATCTTCATCGGCGCGCTGTTCGGCATCGTCGCGGGCATGCTGATGTCGTTGATCTTCGCGCTGATGGCGCTCGGGCTTGCCGTCAACCAGGTCGCGACAGGTCTGGCGCTGACCATTCTCGGCGTCGGTCTCTCTGGCCTGATCGGGGCCGGCTTCGTCGGCGAGCGTATTACGCCGGCGGCGCATCTCTATATTCCCGGCCTCACCGACATTCCGCTGATCGGCCGCGTGTTGTTCGGCGAGGACGCCTTCGTCTATTTTTCGCTGGCGCTGATCATCGGGGTCTGGTGGTTCCTGTATCGCACGAGGGCGGGGCTGATCCTGCGCGCCTGCGGCGACAACCATGTCTCCGCGCATGCGCTCGGCTATCCCGTGCTGCGCATCCGCACCTTCGCCGTGATGCTCGGTGGCGCCTGCGCCGGCCTTGCCGGTGCTTACCTGCCGCTCGCCTATACGCCATTCTTCATTCCCGGCATGACCGCGGGCCGCGGCTGGATCGCGCTGGCGCTGGTCGTGTTCGCGTCGTGGCGGCCCGGCCGGCTCGTCATCGGCGCTTACCTGTTCGGCGCGGTGACGATCCTGCAACTGCACGCGCAGGGCTGGGGCGTCGGCATTCCCTCGCAGTTTATGTCGGCGCTGCCTTATCTCGCGACCGTCATCGTTCTGGTCCTGCTCTCCCGTGCGCGCACCGGCGGCTCGACCGCGCCGGCCGCGCTCGGCACCGTATTCGTGCCTGACCGCTAAAGTGTTCATTTCCGCAGCGTGCGCGATGGGGCGCGCACGTTGCGGATTGTGGCTATCCCCGACTGTTTGGAGATTGATGATGAGGAAAACACTTCTTGCGCTGGCTGCCGGGCTTTTGCTTGCCGGGAGCGTCAGTGCAGCCTCCGCCGCCGACAAGCTGAAAGTCGGCTTCATTTACCTCGGCCCGGTCGGCGATCTCGGCTGGACCTATCAGCACGAGCTCGCCCGCCAGGCGCTGGTGAAGGAGCTCGGCGACAAGATCGAGACGACTTTTCTCGAGAACGTTCCCGAAGGTCCCGACGCCGAGCGCGCCATCGAGCAGCTCGTCCGCGCCGGCAACAAGCTGATCTTCACGACGTCATTCGGCTACATGGATCCGACGCTGAAGGTCGCCAAGAAGTATCCGAACGTGCATTTCGAGCACGCCACCGGCTACAAGCGCGACAAGAACATGTCGACCTATTCGTCCAAATGGTATCAGGGCCGCTACATCCAGGGCCTGATCGCGGCCAAGATGTCGAAGTCCGGCGTGCTCGGCTATATCGGCTCGTTCCCGATTCCCGAGGTCGTCTCCGGCATCAACGCGACGATCCTCGCGGCGCAGACCATCAACCCGAACATCAAGGTCAAGATCATCTGGGCCAACACCTGGTTCGACCCGGGCAAGGAAGCCGATGCAGCCAAGGCGCTGATCGACCAGGGCGCCGACGTCATCATGCAGCACACGGATTCGCCGGCGGCGATGCAGATCGCCAGCGAACGCGGCAAGTTCGCCTTCGGCCAGGACTCCGAGATGATCAAGTTCGGACCCAAGACGCAGCTGACCTCGATCCTCGACACCTGGGCGCCCTACTACATCGCCCGCGTCAAGGCCGAGCTCGACGGTACCTGGAAGTCCGAGGACAGCTGGGGCGGCCTCGACAGCCACATGTTCGCGATGGCGCCGTATACCAACATGCCTGACGACGTAAAGAAAATCGCCGAGGATGCCCAGGCGGCGATCACCGCCGGCAAGCTGCATCCGTTCAAGTGCCCGGTCGTTGGGCAGGACGGCAAGGAGATCGAGTGCAAGGGCGGCGCCAATCTTGCTGACGGCCAGATCCTCGGCATGAATTTCTACGTCAAGGGCATCGACGACAAGCTGCCGGGCAAGTAGCACGCTTCTTGCATTGACTAAATCACCTGCTCCTCCCGGAGGAGGTTCGGAGGGGGTGGCCAGAAGCACCCGGCACTTGTGGTCGCCCCCTCTTTCTATTCCGCGCCTATCCCGCCTGCATCGCCCGCGCTGCGGAACTGTGCCGGCGGATGAGTTCCGGAACGTCCAGTCCCGGGATCGCGCCGTCGATCACGGCCCATTTGCCCGCCACCATCACCCGATTGGCCCGATACGCCCCGCACAGCACCAGTGCGGCCAGCGGATCGCCGTGGCCGGAGAAGCGCAGCTCGTCGAGCTTGAACAGCGCGAGGTCGGCGGCGTTGCCGACGGCGATCTCGCCGAGTTCCGGGCGGCCGACGCAGGCCGCTGAGCCCTTGGTAGCCCAGCGCAGCGCATCCTTGTGGCTCACCTTGGTCACGCCGTAGCGCGCCCGTTGCAGCAGGAAGGCGGCACGCACCTCCTGCATCAGGTTCGATCCGTCGTTCGAAGCCGAGCCGTCCACGCCGATCCCGATCCCGACACCAGCCTCCTCCATCTCGCAGACGGGGCAGCAGCCGGAGGCCAGGAGCTGATTGCTACAGGCGCAATGGCTGATGGTCGTCTTGGCTTTACCGAGCCGCTTCATCTCGTCCGCATTGAAGAAAATACCGTGGGCGAGCCAGGTCCGCGCATTGAGCCAACCGCATTGTTCGAGATAGTCGAGCGGACGGCAGCCATACATCTGTTGGCAGAACTTGTTTTCGTCCTCGGTCTCGGCGAGATGGGTATGCAGGCGCACGTCGAGCCTGTCGGCGAGATCGGCGGTGGCGCGCATCAGCGACGTCGTTACCGAAAACGGCGAGCAAGGCGCCAGCGCAATCTGCACCATTGCATCCGCACCGCGCTGGTGATGTTTTGCGACCACGCGCGCACTGTCGGCGAGGATCGTGTCCTCGTCCTGCACGACGCTGTCCGGCGGCAGGCCGCCGTCGCGCTGCGACAGGTTCATCGAGCCACGCGTCAGCAGCACCCGTACGCCGAGCCGTTTTGCGACCCCGACTTCGATATCGACAGACTCCTCGAGCCCTGCCGGGAACACGTAGTGATGATCGGTCGTCGCGGTGCAGCCCGAGAGCAGAAGCTCGGACATCGCCACGGTGACGCCGAGCTCCAGCGATTCCGGCGTCAGCTTCGCCCATATCGGATAGAGCGCCTGAAGCCAGGGAAACAGCTCGCGGTCCATCGCCGCCGGCAGCGCCCGCGTCAGGGTCTGGTAGAAATGATGATGCGTGTTGATGAGGCCCGGCAGCACCACATGCTCGCTCGCATCGAACACCGCGACATCGGCGGTCGCCGGCGTGCCGCCGGCCGGCACGAGCTCGATGATCCGGCCGTCTTTCACCACGATCCCGCGCTCGGCGCCGTCGGCGAGGATGGCCCGGGGATCCCTGATCCAGATCGGCTTTGCGTCGCTCATGATCCTGCTTCTCCTCGCCTTCGTTAACGACTGGCCTGCAAGGCAGAGGCCAGCCCGAGCGCATTATTGCTGCGACTTGTTGTTGCCACTTGGCGCTGGTCTTGCAAGACTTTCCGAGAGAACAAATGTGTTCGGTGGAAGCGTTGGCGCAGCCATGGACTTGAATACCATCACGAAGGTCGCCCATCCGCAAACGCGCGCGCAGCTGCCCGTTTGGACGTCAGGTGATGCTTGGCTCGCAGGCGGCACCTGGCTGTTCTCGGAGCCGCAAGTCCACCTGAATCGGCTCATCGATCTCACCGATCTGAAATGGCCGGCGCTGGCGGTCACGGATACCCATCTCATCATTGCCGCCACCTGCACGATCTCACAACTCGATGCGCTCGCCTGCCCGACCGACTGGCTCGCGGCACCGCTGATCAGCCAGTGCTGCCGCGCCTTCCTTGCTTCGTTCAAGATCTGGAAGACGGCAACGGTGGGCGGCAATCTCTGCATGTCGCTGCCAGCGGGACCGATGATCTCGCTCACCTCCGCGCTCGATGGCGTCTGCACCATCTGGAAGGCAACCGGCGGCGAGCAGAAGATTCCAGTCATCGACTTCGTCACCGGCAACCAGCGCAACCGCCTGTCGCCGGGCGATTTGATGCGGCAGATTGATATCCCGATTGCTGCACTGAAGCGCCGCTCGGCGTTTCGCCAGATCTCGCTCGCGCCAGCCGGCCGCTCGGCGGTACTTCTGATCGGCAGCCTCGATGCCGATGGTGCGCTGACGCTGACGGTCACCGCATCGACGGTGCGCCCGATCCGATTGTTGTTCCCAAAAGCGCCCGACGCGAGCACGCTCCGCGCGGCCATCTCGGAGCAGATCGCCGACGACCTGTACCATGCCGACATCCACGGAAAGCCGCTCTGGCGCAAGCACATGACACTACGGCTCGCCGAGGAGATCCGCGGCGAATTGCTGGATATGGCGGGGTCATGAGCTTCGAGATCAATGGCAAAGTGTTTCCGGAGGAGCCGCGCGCGGGCCAGTGCCTGCGCACGTTCCTGCGCGAGCTCGGCCATTTCGGCGTGAAGAAAGGCTGCGACGCCGGCGATTGTGGTGCCTGCACAGTGCTGCTCGACGGCGAGCCAGTGCACAGCTGCCTGATCCCGGCCTTCCGCGCCGAAGGCCGCGCCGTCACCACGATCGAAGGGCTTGGCGGCGACAACGGCGCGCATCCGATGCAGCAAGCCTTCCTCGACGCGCAAGGGTTTCAGTGCGGCTTCTGCACCGCCGGCATGATCCTCACCTGCGCCTCGCTCAACCAGGCGCAACGCACCGATCTTGGCGGAGCGCTAAAGGGCAACATCTGCCGCTGCACCGGCTACCGTGCGATCGAGGATGCGATCCTCGGCAAGACCAATGTCGAGGAGAGCGTCGAGGCCGGCGCAGCGTTCGGCCGCAGTTTGCCGGCGCCCGCAGGCCCGGACGTCGTTAGCGGCAAGGCGCGCTACACGTTCGATACTGCCGTCGATGGTTTGCTGCACATCAAGCTGCTCCGTTCGCCGCATGCGCACGCAAAAATCATCGCGATCGACAAGTCGGCAGCGCAGACTGTTCCCGGCGTGCACGCGGTGCTGACACACGAAGATGCACCATCAATGCTGATCTCGACCGCGCGGCACGAGAAGGACTGGATGGACCCCGAGGACACCCGCATCCTCGACGACTTCGTCCGCTTCATCGGCCAGAAGGTCGCCGCCGTCGTCGCCGAGAGCGAAGCCGCCGCCGAGGAGGCCTGCCGGCGGATCAAGGTTGACTACAAGATCCTGCCGGCGCTGGTCGATCCTGAGCAGGCGATGGCGTCGGGCGCACCGATCATTCATCCCGACCGGACCACCGAGAATCGCGTTGCCGATGCACAGCGCAACCTCGTCGCGGAGACGCATGGCGAGTTCGGCGATGTCGCAGCCGCGCTCGCCACATCCGCAGTTACCTACGAGGCGACCTTCCACAGCCACCGTGTGCAGCATGCGGCTCTCGAAACCCATGGCGGCCTCGCCTGGCTCGATCACGCTGGCGTGCTCAACGTCCGCTGCTCGACGCAGGTGCCGTTCCTGACCCGTCGTGCGCTATCCGATATTTTCAAGCTTCCCATTGACAAGGTCCGCGTGTTCTGCGAGCGCGTCGGCGGCGGCTTTGGCGGCAAGCAGGAGATGTTCGTTGAGGACATCCTGGCACTCGCCGCGCTGAAGACTGGGCGGCCGGTCAAGCTCGAGCTCACCCGCGAGGAGCAGTTCATCGCGACCTCGACGCGGCATCCGATGCGGGTTCACATCAAGGCCGGCGCTGATGCGGACGGCAAGCTGACTGCGCTCCAGCTCGACGTGCTCTCCAACACCGGCGCCTACGGCAATCACGCCGGCCCCGTGATGTTCCACTCGCTGTCCGAGTCCATCGCCGTCTATAATTGCCCGAACAAAAAGGTGGACGGCTTCGCCGTCTATACCAACACGGTGCCATCAGGTGCATTTCGCGGCTATGGCCTGCCGCAGACGCTGATCGCGGTGGAGGCCGCGATCGACGAGCTCGCCAGGCAGCTCGGCATCAGCCCCTACGACATGCGCCGCCGCAACATCGTCAAGCCCGGCGATCCCATGCTGTCGCCGCCGCCGTCCGAATTTCACGACGTGCTTTATGGCTCCTACGGCCTCGATCAGTGCCTCGACCTCGTCGAGCGCGCGATGCAGGCCGACACGCCGCAGCCCGATCTATCGCCGGAATGGCTGATCGGCGATGGCGTGGCGCTGACCATGATCGATACGGTGCCGCCGGCCGGCCACATCGCTGACGCCATGATCGCGCTGCGCGACGACGGCGGCTTCGATCTCACGGTCGGCACCGCCGAGTTCGGCAACGGTACCAGCACCGTGCATCGGCAGATCGCGGCAACGACGCTTGCGACCACCGTCGACAGGATTCGCCTGCGTCAGTCCGACACCGCCCATGGCGGCCACGACACCGGCGCCTATGGCAGCGCGGGCACTTTCGTCGCCGGCAAGGCGACACATGCTGCGGCGATGCAGCTTGCGACCGAACTGAAGACAGCCGCCGCCGGCGCGTGGCTGTGCGATGTGAAAACCTGCGTGCTTGATGCGCACTCCGTCGTGAGCGGCGTGCGGCGGATGTCTTTCGCGGAACTGGCAAAGCTTGCTCGCGAACGCGGCCAGCCGCTCGCAGCCAATGGCAATTCCGGCGGCACGCCGCGCTCGGTCGCCTTCAACGTCCAGGGCTTTCGCGTCGCCGTGAACAAAGGCACCGGCGAGATCAAGATTCTCAAGAGCGTGCAGGCCGCCGACGCAGGCGTCGTCGCCAATCCCATGCAGTGCCGCGGGCAGGTCGAGGGCGGCGTGGCGCAGGCGCTTGGCGCGGCGCTCTACGAGGAGATGGTGATCGACGTGACCGGCCGCGTCACCAATCCGAAATTCCGCGACTACCACCTGCCCTCCTTCGCCGACGTGCCGCGCACCGAAGTCTTCTTCGCCGAGACCTCCGACACGATCGGGCCGCTGGGCGCGAAGTCGATGAGCGAGAGCCCGTACAATCCGGTCACCGCCGCGATCGCCAACGCGATCGCCGATGCCACCGGCATCCGTTTCACCGCACCGCCCTTCAAGCCGGACCGGCTGTTTCCGGCTTTGCACGAAAAATTTGGTTAAGCACATTCATTGGGGGAGCCATCGATGAGCAGCGAAGTCCATCCCGTCGACGAGGTCTTGCCGGTCCCGCGCCTGCTGGCGCTCGGGCTCCAGCACGTGCTGGTGATGTATGCCGGCGCCGTCGCAGTGCCCCTGATCATCGGGCGCGCGCTAAAACTGCCACCGGAGGACGTCGCCTTCCTGATCAGCGCCGATTTGTTCGCCTGCGGACTGGCGACGCTGGTGCAATGCCTCGGCTTTCCCGGCGTCGGCATCCGCCTGCCCGTGATGATGGGCGTCACCTTTGCCTCGGTCGGTCCGATGCTGTCGATGGCGACCGCACCCGATATCGGCCTGCTTGGCATTTACGGCTCGGTGATCACCGCCGGCATCTTCGGCATCATCGCCGCGCCCTTCATCAGCCGGCTGCTGCCGCTGTTTCCGCCCGTCGTCACCGGCAGCATCATCCTGGTGATCGGCATTTCGCTGATGCGGGTCGGCATCAACTGGGCCGGTGGCGGCCTGCCGACGTTGACGAAAGTGGTCGATGGCGTCGCCGGCAGCTTTCCCAATCCGGCCTACGGCCAATTGCAGGGCTTGGGCATCTCGCTGTTCGTGCTGCTGTTCATTCTCGGCCTGATCAAATGGGGCACCGGCTTCCTCGCCAACGTCTCCGTGCTGCTCGGCATCATCGCCGGCGCCGTGCTCGCAACGGTTCTGGGCGTGATGCATTTCGACAAGGTCACTGCGGCCTCCTGGGGCGCGATCGTGATCCCCTTCCGCTTCGGCATGCCGCAATTCCATCTGGTGCCGATCCTGACCATGTGCATCGTCATGATCGTAGTAATGATCGAATCCCTCGGCATGTTCCTTGCGCTTGGCGACATCACCGGCAAATCGGTCGATCGCGAAGCCCTGAGCCGCGGCCTGCGCGCCGACGGCGTCGGCACGCTGCTTGGCGGCATCTTCAACACGTTTCCCTACACCTCGTTCTCGCAGAATGTCGGCCTTGTCTCGGTGACCGGCGTGCGCTCGCGCTGGGTGACGGTAACAGGCGGCGGCATCATGCTCGTGCTCGGGCTGCTGCCAAAACTCGCTGCGCTGGTCGAGGCGGTGCCGCTGGTCGTGCTCGGCGGCGCAGGCCTCGTGATGTTCGGCATGGTCGCGGCGACAGGCGCGCGCATCCTGACCTCGGTCGATTTCCGCAACAACCGCTACAACCTGTTCATTGTCGCGATCGCGATCGGCTTCGGCATGATCCCGCTCGTCGCGCCTGGCTTTTTCAAGAATCTGCCGCACGACCTCCAGCCGCTGCTGGAGTCCGGCATTTTGCTGTGTGCGGTGGTCTCGGTGCTGCTCAACGCCTTCTTCAACGGCCTGAGCGGCGGCGCGGCGGCGGAGGCCGATGCGGCGGCAGTCGCCTCGTCAGCGCAGCATGCTTAGCTGCCGCGATAGGTCGAATAGCTCCATGGCGTCACCAGGAGGGGCACGTGGTAGTGGTTTTCCGGCTCGCTGATCGCAAAGCGCAGCGGGATCTCGTCGAGGAACGGCGGATCTGACAGCGGCACGTTGCGCTCGGCGTAATATTTGGCCACGCTGAATTTGAGCTCGTAGCGGCCGATCGGCAGAGGGCGACCGCCGATCAGCGGCTGGTCGGTGCGACCGTCCGCATTGGTGACGGCGCGCACGATGACGCGGCTCTCGCCGAGCGCCGCAATCTCGATCAGCTCGACCGCAATCCCTGGCGCCGGCTTGCCCGCGTGATTGTCCAGCACATGAGTGGAGAGCCGGCCGTGCACTTTGAGCTTGTCGTCGGCGATGACGAGTTGATCGAGCCGGAGCGCCGAGATGCGACCGATCTCCTCGATCGCACGTCGCGTCTCGGTCTTGGCAATATTGCGCAGCCGCGTTTCGAAGTCGCGCAGCACGGAATCCTTGGTGTGACGGCGCACGCAGACGATATAGGGGATGCCGAATTTCGCACGATAGGCATTGTTGACGCGCTCGAACGCGGCGTATTCGGCCTCCGACAGCCGATCGAGGCCGGCGCTGTTCTGCTCGTCGGTCGATTCCGCGGTGAGGCCCGCCGCGCGCTGGGTCTTGTTGGCGAGATCGGGATGCGCCCGGATCAGCGCCAACTGCACCTCGGGTTCAGCACTCTGGATCGCCGCCATCAGTGCGGTGTGCAGCTGAACAATGCCGGCAAACGGCCGCTGTTCGGCAAGCTGCTCGGCGATCCACGGCGAGTATTCGACGACGTTGGCGAGCGCGGTGACGAAATCGGCCTTGCTTGCGGCATTGAGATCGGAGAGCGAGACTTGCGACATCATCCCCTCACCCGATCTCGAACGCGTCGGCGGCAAGATCCGCGTGCTTGTCGTTCCAATGCTGGGCGATCTGGAGCCGCGTCGGCACCCAGACGCGTTCGTGCTTGCCGATATAATCGAGGAAGCGGATCAGGCCTGCGGCGCGGCCGGGCCGGCCGGCGAGACGGCAGTGCAGCCCCACCGACATCATCTTCGGCGCGGTCGCGCCCTCGGCATAGAGCACATCGAACGCGTCCTTTAAATACGTGAAGAACTGCTCGCTCTCGGCAAAGCCTTGGGGATTGATGAAGCGCATGTCGTTGGCGTCAAGCGTATATGGAATGATGACCTGCTTGCCCTTTGCGCCCTTGACCCAATAGGGCAGATCGTCGGCATAGGAGTCGGAGAGGTAGAGGAAGCCGCCTTCCTCCATCAAGAGACGGTTGGTATTGATCGAGGATCGTCCGGTGTACCAGCCGAGCGGCCGCGAACCGGTGGCCTCGGTGTGGACGCGGATAGCCTCCGCGATTTCGGCGCGCTCCTGCGCCTCGGTCATGTCCTTGTGCTCGATCCACTTCAGGCTGTGGCTCGCGATATCCCAGCCAGCCTCCTTCATCGCTGCGACGATTTCGGGATTACGCTTCAGCGCGGTGGCGACGCCGAACACCGTGGTTGGCCAGTTGCGCGCGGTGAACATCCGCCACAGCCGCCAGAAGCCGGCGCGCGAACCATACTCGAACATCGACTCGATATTGGCATGGCGCTGGCCGGCCCAAGGCTGCGCGCCCAGCACGTCGGACAGGAATGCCTCCGAAGCGCGGTCGCCGTGCAAAATGTTGTTCTCACCGCCCTCTTCGAAATTGACGACGAACTGCACCGCGACCCGCGCATGACCCGGCCATTGCGGATGCGGCGGGTTGCGGCCGTAACCGCGGAGATCGCGCGGGTAGCGAGGCTCCGTCACTCAGGCTTCCTCGAAGCGGATCGGGAGGGCGCCCTTCCACAGCACGCTCTTGCCGAGGCTCGCCAGATTCTCCAGGCCCGAGGTCAGCGTGATGAAATGGTTGCCGGCGAGCTGGCCCATCTTGCTGGCGAAATGCACCCCGCCATAGGCCAGCAGGATCTCGGTCTCGCTGATGCCGCCGGGATAGAGGATGATCTGGCCGGGCGCGGGATAGCTCGTATGGTTCTCGTAGCCGACGCCGAAATCGAGGTCGCCGAGCGGCATCCACACACCCTCGCCGCTCCAGCGCACATGGATGATGTGGCTTTCGAACGGCAGCGCTTTGCGGAACGCAGCGACGGTCTTGGGCGCAAGCTGCTCTTCGAAGCGGGCATCGAAGGTAAAATCACCGGCGCGGATAACGAGTTTGCTCATCTCATCTCTCTGGATCGGGGGGCGGTGGCCCCACGGGGAACTTTCAAGCAAAGAGCATTCCGGAGGGCTTGGCGCA
>WNGR01015104.1_pt1 | contig 15099 bp, 16 predicted proteins | sample 5407581 | NCBI WGS metagenome assembly WNGR01 (sample SAMN13153383, study PRJNA577476) | soil metagenome | isolation source: 80 cm soil or saprolite under Garry oak tree replicate 2 | place: USA:California | collected 2016-06-15
TCAAGAGTCTCGGACACGAGGACTGGTTCTATTATTACCTCAGCGGCATGATCTGCCTGTCGCTGATCATCTACGCGACCATGCGCGACACCAAGCATGAATCGGCGATGCACCGTCACGAATAATGATGGCTTGAGATATGGCCGACAGCGGCGACGAACCTCCGACCACAAAACTGACGCGCAGCAAGCAGCGCTGGGCGCGCGAGGGCCGCTTCCTCACCGGAAAAACCTCGCGGCCCGAAGAGCAACGCCTGCCGCCAGGACAGCATCTGACCAGGGACTGGCCCACCCTCGACCTCGGCCTGACGCCGAACATTTCCCGCGAGCGCTGGCGCCTGGACGTCTATGGCGCGGTCGAAACTCCGATCTTCTGGAATTTCGCGCAGTTCACGGCGCAGCCACAGACGAAGTTTACCTCCGACATCCATTGCGTGACCACATGGTCGCGCTACGACAACCAGTGGGAAGGGTTGGCGACGCACGATCTGTTGATGGCCTGTCAGCCGCGCAACCAAGCGCGGTATGTGGTGATGCATTGCCATGACGGCTACACCTCCAATCTTAATCTGGAAGATTTTGCCGCCGAAGACGCCCTGCTCGCGCACAGTTGGTCCGGCGTACCGCTGGAACAGGAACATGGCGGCCCGGTGCGGCTGGTGGTGCCGCATCTGTATTTCTGGAAGAGCGCGAAGTGGCTGCAGAGCATCGAATTTCTTGAGCGCGACGCGCCGGGCTACTGGGAAGTCCGCGGCTATCACAACCGCGGCGATCCCTGGAAAGAAGAGCGCTATTCCGGTGACTGAGCTCGAGGCCGTGGTTCCTTGCTTCACCTCTCCCCAGTGGGGAGAGGTCGAATTGCGAAGCAATTCGGGTGAGGGGTTACGGTCGATCGAGAGAGCGTAACCCCTCACCCGGCGCTTCGCGCCGACCTCTCCCAAAGGGAGAGGTGAAGGACCACCATCATCTTGGAGAGAACGCCCATGCCGACTGAACGTTTTCAATTCACGGGCTCAGAAGGCCAGCAACTGGCGGCATCGCTGGACCTGCCCGAGCGCGAACCGCTCGGTTATGCGCTGTTCGCGCATTGCTTCACCTGCGGCAAGGACGTGCTGGCTGCAAAACGCATTGCGGTGGCACTGGCGGCAAAGGGCATCGCCGTGCTGCGGTTCGACTTCACCGGCCTCGGCTCCAGCGAAGGCGATTTTGCCAACTCCACGTTCTCCTCGAACGTCGCCGATCTCGTGCTTGCCGCCAATCATCTGCGCGGGACTCGCAAGGCGCCGGCGATCCTGATCGGGCACAGCCTCGGCGGCGCCGCCATTCTGGCCGCCGCCGGGCAAATTCCGGATGCCAAGGCCGTCGTCACCATCGCCGCCCCCTCCGATCCGGCACACGTCACCGGCCTGTTCAAGGACCGCATCGAGGACATCCGCAAGCACGGCAAGGTGGAAGTCTCGCTCGCCGGCCGCCCGTTCCCCATCAGCAGCGAATTCCTCGACGACATCGCCGAACATAATCTGATGGCGCATGTGACAAAACTTCACAAGGCGCTGCTGATCATGCATGCGCCGACCGATGACACCGTCGGCATCGACAACGCCACGCACATCTTCGTCGCCGCCAAGCACCCCAAGAGTTTTGTGTCGCTGGCGGGCGCCGATCATCTGCTGACGGGCAAGCGTGATGCCGGCTATGTCGCCGATGTCATTGCCGCCTGGGGTTCGCGCTACCTCGATCCGGTCGCGCCCGAGCAAGCCGCCGGTCTCGGTGAAGCGCCGCGCGGCGTCGTGGTCCGCGAGACCCGTAACGGCAAATTTCAACAGGATGTTTCCGTCGGACCGCATCACATGCTGGCCGATGAGCCCGTGGCCGCCGGCGGCGAGGACACGGGACCCGGACCGTATGATTTTGTGCTTGCCGGCCTCGGCGCCTGCACGTCAATGACGATGCGCCTCTATGCCGATCGCAAAGCTGCCGCTGCAGCGCGTGACGGTGACGCTGAAGCACAGCAAGATCCATGCGGAAGATTGCGCCGAGTGCGAAACCAAGGCCGGGATGCTCGATCAGATCGACCGGGTCATTGCCATGGAAGGCGCGCTCGATGCCGAGCAGCGCAAGAAACTGATGGAAATCGCCGACAAGTGCCCGGTGCACCGCACCCTCACCTCGGAGATCCGTGTCGTGACAAAGGCGGCGGATTGACGAACCGAGCTTGCACGATGCGGCTCGCAGTCTCACGTCGGCGGGCCTCACCGCGCTTCCGACACCAATGGCTGAACGCGGAGTGCTCCGTGCAGACCGGCGGCCGATCCCAGCAATATTCCGGCGACGGCCACGAACGACGCAAGCGCCAGCGTCGACAATCCCGTCAACCCCTGCCCGATCGAGCAGCCATAGGCCATCGCGCCGCCTGCTCCCATCAGCGCCGCTCCGCCGGCCGAGCGCAACATATGACGCGGTGACGTGTAGCCTTCCCAATGAAAGCGACGCGTGGCCAGCGCCGTCACCAGGCTTCCGGCGAGCACGCCGGTAACCGTGGCAATCCCGAAGTTCAACGTCAGTCCGGTCGACAGCATCACATATTGCAGCGTATCGGCGATCGGCGCGATGAAGGTGAGCGAGGTGACCGGCGCTGGATTGAAATCGTCGGCGCCGAGATAGCCGGTGGCGAACCAGCCGGCCGCGACCAGGATCCCGACGGCGAACCCCGCCGCGATCTGCCCCCAGGCGCGCTGAAACCTCGCATGCGCGAACGCAAAGATGATCAGGGCTCCACTCAACGCCGAGGCCGCGACCATCCGCGCGTATATCTCGTTGATACCGATCTTGGCCAGCAGCGCCGGCAGCGTCGTCACGGATGGCGTCATTTGCGACCACTGCAGCAGCGCGATCCGCGTCGGCGCGACCAGGCCTTTCAGCGTCATTTGCGCTGTTATGCCGAGCACGATCACCACGACGAACGAGCGCAGATTGCCGCGCCCGAGCAGCACCAGCGCACGCGAGCCGCAGCCGTTCGACAGCACCATGCCGTAACCGAACAGCAGACCGCCAAAGAACATCAGCGGCGCTGAAAACGACGGCTGCAGGTAAATCGATTTGCCGAGATCGACAACACCGCGTGCCGCCAAAAGCTGCGTCGCCGCGATCGCCACGCCAAGCGCCAGCGCATAACTTCGGATCAGGCGGCTGTCGCCCTGCGCCCACCAGCCGCGCAGGCTGCTCATCAGGCAAAATCCGCTCAAGAGTCCGACCGCGCCATAGACGAGGCCGATCAGCAGTCCGGCATAGACCACGACGTTGGCACCTGATGGCATCGGTTCGTTCCTCGGAGTCTAACCCGTCATTGCGAGGAGCAGAGCGACGAAGCAATCCAGTAACCGAGCGCCTTGTCCGGCCTCTGGATCGCTTCGCGGAGCCTGTCGTCGGGCGGCGCTTCGCGCCGACCCGTTGGCTCGCAATGACGGTCTATCATTATTGTGCCTGCGCCGGACGAAGGATGATGCGGTCGCGCGACGAACCGGCGACCGCGACAAAGGCGCTCTTGGCGTTTTCCAGTGAATAGATCGCGCGCGGCAGAATCGGAAACGGCTTGAGATGTCCGCTGGCAAAACCGGGAACCAGTTCTTTCAAAACCGCACCCGTCGCCACCGACGATAGCCCCAGCGTATCGACGCCGACATAAGTGTGCTGGCCACGATAGAATTCCAGGATATTGAACTGCACGATCCGCTCGATCGCGGCGATCAGGATTTGCCGCCCCCGCAATGCCAGCGATTGGTGCGCTGCCTGAAAATAGGGATCGCCGACGGTATTGAACACGATATCGGCGCCCTTGCCGTCCGTCAGCTCGCGAACGCGCGTCGCGGCGTCCGTCGCGGAGGCGTCGATCACGTCAACCCTGGAATTGGCGTGCCCCTCGTAGGGCTCACTCTTGCGCACCACGCCGATCACGCGCGCGCCGTGCCAGCTCGCGATCTGCACGGCGGCCTGCCCGACCTTGCCGTTGACGCCCATCACCAGCACCGTCTCGTCCTTACCTGGCATTCCGGCGCGGCGAAAGCCTTCCATTGCCGTGACGAAGGGAACGCCGATGCCGGCGGCCTCATCCCACGACAGATTTTTCGGTTTTTCCACCACGGCATCGGCTTCAACCGCGAGGTGCGTGGCATGGGTGCCGTCGCGCCGGATGCCGAGATCGCCCGACGAGCCGAACACGTCGCGCCCGATCCAGCCGGATGGGCCATCGATCACGACGCCCGCGTAATCGCGGCCGGGCGTGCGCGGAAATACGGCGTAAGCCATCAGGCCGGTCGCGGCCTTGACGTCGGACGGATTTACGGCTGCCGCCGCGACTTCGATCAGCACCTCGTTCGCGGCCCGCGACAGCGCTCGCCGCTCGATCGCAGGCGCCAGCGATGCCGGATCGTCAGCCTTCGCCAGCAGGCGCACGCAGCGCGCCTCGACCATAACAGGCGGACTATGGTGTTTTTTGGAAGCTGACGGCATGGTTGTTCCGATTTCTGGAGCGACTTTCGAACGCGATTTGACGCCTGCCGGGATCGTTGACACCATGGGGGCTTCGCATCATGACTAACCGACTGATCGCTTAGTTCAAGAGGCTTGTTGCAACAAGCTGGAGAACGTCTTGTACCCCAACCTGATCGATGGGCGGCCGTGCAAATTGGCGAGAACACCGCAGTGAACCTCAAGGCCACGCCTTCCCCTGACGATCTGGCGCGCGCTTGTGTGGAGGCGATGTGGAAGGAAGACGACGCCAGCAGGGGTCTCGGCATCGAGGTCCTGCAGATCAAGGCAGGCGAAGCCGTCCTGACGATGACGGTCAAGCCGAACATGGTCAACGGCCACGGCATCGCCCATGGCGGCTTCATTTTCGCACTAGCCGACTCGGCATTCGCCTTTGCCTGCAATTCCTACAATGAGCGCGCGGTCACGGCGCAGTGCAACATCTCCTTTATCCGGCCGGGCAAGCTCGGCGATCGGTTGATAGCGACGGCACGGGAAATTTCGCGAACCGGACGTTCCGGGATTTACGATGTGCGCGTCACCGTCGATGATGTCGCGATCGCCGAGTTGCGCGGCCATTCGCGCACCGTCGGCGGCGCATGGGTGCCGGCCTGACGCCGATGCCTGGTCGATATCAAGCTGAAATGAACCTCTGATTTTAGGGAAACGCGCGATGGCTTCGACCGACCAGCAATTCAAGCCCGGCAGTTATCGCGCCGAGATGGATGATGCCGAGCGTGCATCGCGCGATGAAATCATCGCATTGCAGACCATGCGCCTCGGCTGGACGCTGGCGCACGCCTACGACAACGTCGCCCACTACCGAAAGGCGTTCGACAGGGCCGGTGTGAAGCCTCAGGATTTTCGGCAACTGTCGGATCTCGGCAACTTTCCTTTCACCGCCAAGACCGACCTGCGTGACAATTACCCGTTCAACATGTTCGCGGTACCGCGCGAGAAGCTGGTTCGCGTCCACGCCTCCTCCGGTACCACCGGCAAGCCGATCGTGGTCGGATACACCCAAGCCGATATCGACATGTGGTCGGACGTCATGGCGCGCTCGATCCGCGCCGCGGGCGGCCGCACCGGCATGATCATCCACAACGCCTATGGCTATGGCCTGTTCACCGGCGGCCTTGGCGTGCATTACGGCGCGGAGCGGCTCGGCTGCACCGTGGTGCCGGTCTCCGGCGGCATGACGGAGCGGCAGGTGCAGCTCATCAACGACTTCAAGCCCGACATCATCACGGTGACGCCAAGCTATATGCTGGCAATCCTGGACGAATTCAGAAAGCAGGGCCTGGAACCTCGCAAGTCGTCGTTGAAATTCGGCATCTTCGGCGCCGAGCCCTGGACCAACGCGATGCGCGCCGAGATCGAGGCGGCGTTCGATATGGACGCCACCGACATCTACGGCTTGTCCGAAGTGATCGGCCCCGGCGTCGCGCAGGAGTGCGTCGAGACCAAGGACGGCCTGCATGTCTGGGAGGACCATTTTTACCCGGAGGTGATCGATCCCGAGACCGGCGCGGTACTGCCCGAAGGTGAAAAGGGCGAGCTTGTTTTCACCTCGCTGACCAAGGAAGCGTTCCCGATCATCCGCTACCGCACCCGCGACCTGACGCGGCTGCTGCCGGGCACGGCGCGGCCCGGCATGCGGCGCATGGAGAAGGTCACGGGACGTTCCGATGACATGATCATCCTGCGCGGCGTCAATGTGTTCCCGACCCAGATCGAGGAAGTGCTGCTCGCCACCGACTGGTGCGGCGGTCATTTCATCATCGAATTGACGCGCGAAGGGCGGATGGACGAGATGACGGTGCTGGCGGAAGCGCGACCGGAAAGCTGGGACGGCGACGGGCTTGTCGAACACGCCGAGCGGGTCACCACCTATATCAAGAACACCATTGGCATCACCGCGCGCATCCGGGCGGTGGCGCCCGAGACCCTGGAGCGCTCGCTCGGCAAGGCCAAGCGCGTATTCGACAAGCGGCCGAAGGAATGAACGTCAGCCGCAGCAGCTCGAGAGGAATAGCTGAGCGACAGTCCCTAACGCCGCGATATGCTGGCATCGTCGATAGTCCTCGCCGCTGGTGCTGCGGCGCTCCCTTCCCTCGCATCTGTGAGTTCAGCCATGGCCGATACCACCGTACCCACCGCCGCCGAGATCGTCGCTGACATCCGCAGCAAGAAGATGACGGCCGTCAGCGCCGTGCGGGCCGCGCTCGAACGCGCGCAGCAGGCCAAAGACCTCAACGCGTTCATTGTCCTGAACAGGGATGGCGCGCTGGCGGCGGCGGCCCGGGTGGATTCGGGCGAGACAACCGGTGCCCTCGCCGGCCTGCCTATCGTCGTCAAGGACAACATCAACACCGTTGATATGCCGACGTCGGGTGGCACGCCGGCGCTGCAGAATGCTCGGCCGACCAGGAATGCGCCGTCGCTGCAGAAATTGCTGGATGCCGGCGCCATCATCATCGGCAAGACCAATATGCATGAACTCGCATTCGGGATCACCAGCACCAATCTTTCGTCATTCGCAGGGCCGGTGAAAAATCCTTATGACAAGACCCGGATTCCCGGCGGCTCATCGGGCGGAACGTCGGCGGCCATCGCGGCGCGCATCGTGGCTTGCGGCCTCGGATCCGATACCGGCGGTTCGACCCGCGTGCCGGCGGCGCTGACCGGTACCGTGGGCTTAAGGCCATCGGTCGGCAATGGCGGCGTGCAACGGCGCTACCACGATGCCAACCTGGTGGTCCCGATCAGTCACACCCGCGATACCGTCGGTCCGATGGGCCGCACGGTCGCGGACGTGGCATTGCTGGATTCCGTCATCACCGGCACCCCGATGGCCAAGGCGGAGCCACTGCGCGGCAAGCGGTTCGGCATTCCCGCATCGTTCTGGAGCGGGCTCGATCGCGACGTTGAGGCCGTCGCCAAGGCCGCGCGCGAAAAACTCGCGGACGCCGGCGTCGTTCTGGTCGATGCCGACATGGCTGGACTGTTCGAACAGAACGGCAAGGTATCGTTCGTGGTCGCGCTGCATGAACCGATTGCGGATATCCCCGCCTATCTCCAGGCGTCCGGCATCGAGGGCATCACGCTGGCCGACATCGCCGGCAAGATCGCCAGCCCCGACGTCCAGGGCGCGTTCGGCGCCATCACCGCGGACGCCTTTGGCGCGGCCTATCAGGATGCGATCACGGTACAGCGGCCGGCGTTGCAGAAGATCTACGAGGCGTATTTCCGCGACCATGATCTGGACGCCATCCTGTTTCCAACCACGATTGCCGCAGCGCCTGTGATCGACATCGAGAAGGGATCGGGCGAGATGTCGATCGATGGCGGCGAGCCGGTGCCGACGTTCGGCACCATGATCCGCAACACTGATCCCGGCAGCAACGCCGGCATTCCCGGTCTGTCGTTGTTTGCAGGCATGACGCCGGGCGGCTTGCCGGTCGGACTGGAGATCGATGGTCCCGTCGGCAGCGATACAAAGCTGCTCGGGCTCGGGCTTTCGATCGAAGGCATCCTGGGCTCGGCGCCGCCGCCGAAGGGGTAGATTTTTTCACGCCGCCCTTGCATGCCGGCTCACAGTGGCGCGGCGTTTACCTGGCGGGATCGGATCACCTGTCGGGATCTGGATCACCTGGCGGGATCGGGATCACCTGGCGGGATCGGGATAGACCAGGCTGCGCCAGCCGCTGCGGTCGAACGGCGCCCATTTGCCTTCGGGTTGCGCCAGACGATCGGCCACCGCGTAAACGGCAGCGGGATGATGGCCCATGCCGCAATGGCTGCTTTCGACCTCGATGCTTTCGGACTTCGCGGAGCTCTTTTCCATGCAGCCCTGCCACGCGCAGATGCCGTCGGTGCGGCTGAAGATCGCGGTGGTCGGCACCGGCGGCGTGCCCGCCAGCGATCCACCGAACCGTCCGTCCTCTTCGTCGGCGCGGCGGCCGCTCGCCATCTCATAGACGCGCCAGGCGTTGGTCGCCTTGGGGTGACCCGCGAACGGACTGCCGAGCGTGATCACGGAGCGCACGCGATCCGGCATCATCTTGGAGAGCTGGCGCGCGTAAAGACCGCCAAGACTCCAGCCGACCAGGCTGATCTTGCGCCCACCGGCGTCGGTGAGTTCATGCACCAGATCGACCATCGCACGCTGCACACCGTCGCGCAGGCCGAGATTGCGGCCCTGCCGCCAGCCGCTGACCGCGTAGCCGCGGTTCTTCAAAAAGCTGCGCAGCGGGCGCGTCGAGGTATCCGAGGCGACCAGCCCGGGCAACACCAGTACCGGATGACCGTCGCCTTTCGGCGCCAGGCTGAGCAGCGGCAATGCGCCGAGAAACGCACCAAGCTCATGGATGGCCCGGCCCTCCAGAAACATCAGGGTTTTGGACGGCGGGTGCAGCCTCTGGGCAGTGGCGGACATTGTAGCTCCTTTCAGAGCCGGCCCCTTAAGTCTCGGCAGCCGGCGACAAACCTCTTAAAATCGTTCCGCAATGCAGCAATCTGCGGTTAAAGCTAAGGAACCGCCTTTGGCGTTTCAAGCTGCTCCTATTGACGCGGCCAGGGATCGTCGCACTTAGGGGCGTTGCAGTGATCTAAAAGTCACAGCCAACGCAGCAGGACTTCGATGGTGTAGAGGCCCAATCCCGCAAGACCTCCGATCAGCGAGCCGTTGAAGCGGATGTATTGCAGATCCTTGCCGATGTTGATTTCGATCAGCGAAATCAGCTGCCCCATGTCCCAGGCCTTGACCTGATCGGAGATGAAGCTCGAGACACCGCTTTTCTGATCGGCGATGAAGGTTCTGAACACGGCAACCAGACCCTGGTTGATCTCGCCCCTTAACTCGGAATCGCCAGCGAGCGCCTCGCCTGCTTCCATGAACATTCGGGCGAGGTGTTGCTGCAGCACCTGGGTCTCGCCGCTGGCGCTGCGTTCGATAAACGATCGCGCGTTCGACCAGATATTGCGCGCGAGGGCGCCGAGTTCGGGACGCGCCAGCAGGTCGCGCTTCAACCCGTCGAGACGATCGGCAAAGTTTCGATCGCTGCCGAGCCGGTCCACGAACGACAATATCATGCGATCGAATTCGCCACGGAACGGATGCTTGGGATCGTTGCGAACTTCCTCGAAAAACGTGGTCGCTGATGCCACGATCCTGTTCACCAGAAACTTGTCGGCCCGGTAGAGTTTGAGCAGCGTCGGCATTTCACCGCGGATCGCAAGATCGATCGACTGCAACTGGGTGCTGATGCGGCGGGTGATGAACGTCATCAGGCCCGAGGTTTCGGTCGCCGAGACGGCTTCGGGCAAAAGCCGCAGCGTGAAGCGGGCGAGATCGGTGCTGCGCTTGCGGTCGCGCAGCCAGTCGGCGATGAAGGAGCCGAAGTCGATCTGGCGCAGCTTGGCATCGACGGGCGCGGCTTCGAGAAAATGCACCTCGATGAATTCGCCGAGCTTGTCCGCGATGCGGTACTGATTGCCCTGGATGATCGCGGTGTGCGGGATCGGCAATCCCAACGGCCTGCGGAACAGCGCCACCACGGCGTACCAGTCGGCGAGGCCACCGATGGTCGCGGCTTCCGCGAACGCCGCGACAAAGCCGAACACCGGATGCACGTGCAGCAAGCTCTTGGCCGTGATGAACACGGCCAGAGTGCCCGCCAGCACCAGCGTGGCCAGCGCCTTGACGCGCCGCAACTCGGCCGCGCGCGCAGCATCGCCGGGAGCGTCGAACGAGAATGTGCCTGACGTGGTCATGGCGGCTTTCGAGCTAAGGGAACCGGTACATAGGAGCTGTGCCTACCGCCGTTATCTTGACCGAAGCAATGCATCGTGTCCCGGACGCGGTGCAACGCATCTTGCGGTGCGCCGCACGGCGGATCAGCAGCGCACCACGCCGCAAGAGCGGCGCGCTACGCAGCATCCGGGGAACGCCGTCTGCAGGGGGAATGCCCGTCAAAAAGAAGGCCCGCATCAAGCGGGCCTTCGAATGATCGGCTGGTCGACTGATCCGAAAAGCGATCAGGCGGTCTTGCTGTAAGACGCGACCTTCGAGAGGTTGTCCTGGGCGGTCTTCGCACCGTCGGCGACGAGCTTGCCGAGATATTCGGTGGTGGACTTGGCCCGCGACATGAACACTTCGCCGCGCGCACGGACCATATCGGACTGGATCTGGACCGCTTCGTTGAGCGACTTGGCGGAGGCCAGTTTGTCGATGCCTGCGAAGAAGGCTTCGGTATCCTGATAGATCGCCTGCTGGATGTTGCGGCTGATCTTGGCGGCCTCGCTGACCGAATCGGCCACCGCGGTCTCGATCGCGGCAGTCACCTTCTCCGAACCTGCATGCAGGTCGGCGGCGCGGTCCTTGGCGGTAGAGGCAGTGCGCTTGACGAATTCACGGGCAGCCTCGGGAACTTCCAGGTTCTGGAGGTTCTTGAGCGCGTCGGTGACGGGCGCGAAAGCTTCCTTGACGGTGTTCAGTGCTGAATTGGTTTCGGTGGTCATGGCGGTCTCTCCATCCTCAGGTTTTGAGCTATGGGCTCACCCCGTCCGGATTGGCCCGGGGCGAGATCCTTGTGCCATAGTTAATGGTGCAACGCAACATCAATGTTGCGGTGCGATATCACGAATTAGTGATCAAGCCATTAAATTGAGCGTTTAGTCCAACAATCCGGCTTTCCTGCCCCTACCAACGGCCCTTCCAGCGATTCCAGGCGTACAACAGATCGGCGAACCGATCGTACACGGCGCCCGCAATCGGCCGGATCACCGGCAACCCGACCAGCCGCCCGAGCCAGATGTCACCGGGCGTTCGGAGCCAGATCGCGATCGCGCAGTCGATCCCGGCGTAAAGCCGGTTCTCGGCATCGACGGCATGCAGCCTGCGCCTGATGTCGTTGACCCCGATGCCGAAGCCGGACAGCGCATCCGGCTCCAGATTGATGTCACGAAAATCGATGGCGCCGGCTCTGGCCGCGCGAACCAGCCGATGGTGCTGCCAGTCAATGCCGGCGTTACAGACCGGACATTTGGTGTTGTACCAAACTGTGAGTTTTTCCGTCATCACCGGATATGTGACCTTCTTGCGCCAGGCCCCCCGGCAGTATCGTTGCGCAACGGTGTCGTAGCCGTTTGATGCGCCTAGTGCTGCACGGCGTCGGGCAGCCCATAGGCTTCCATCTGGGCCCGGACCTGCGCCACATTGTGCCCGAGCACGACGATGTCGTGCTTCTTGCCCTCGACATCCCGCACATGCTCGCGCAGCAGCGCTTCGGCCTTGAAGCCGAGGCTTTCGAACAGCGCGATCGCCGCCTGCTGATCGACCGTCATCTGCACCGAAAGCTTTTCGAGGCCGGCCCCCAGAGCAAGCGCGAAGGTTTGCTGCGACAGCGCACGTCCGACGCCCTGGCCGCGAACATCCTGCGACACCACCATTCGGATCTCGCCGACATGCGGTGACCACGAATGCGGATCGCGCACCAGCGTGCCGCAACCGACCACCTTGCCCGCCTGCAGCGCCAGCAGGCTGGTGATGTCGCCGCGCTCGATCTCATTGATCCAGGCCGACAGCACCTTCGGCTGGCTGATGTTGCGCGGCAGGAACAAGAGATCGTGGGTGGGAAGCTTTTGCGCGAAATCGAGCACCGCCACTTCGTCGGTACGCGACATCAGGCGGAATTCAATTTCGCCGGCATCGGTCTTGGCGTGTCGCGGGTAGGAACGTGTGTCGCTCATGTCGATCTCTCACCTAGCCAGGAATCCAGTTTCGGCCACAGCCGCTTGATGGCGTTGGCGCCGGCGACAAGGCTGACGTGGCCGCCCTTCAGCATCACTTCTTCCTTGTCGATCGAGCCGATCTTTTGGATCAGCGGCTTGGCGGCGTCATAGGGAACGATGTGGTCGTGCTCCGCGACCGCGTGCAGGATCGGCACCTTGATTTTGGAGATGTCGGCCGCTCGCCCGCCGACCGACATCGTATCGTTATAGAGCTTGTTGTCCCACATCAGATCCTTGGTGATGGTGCGGAAATACTCGCCGGCCAGCGGCAGGGTGTCGGTGGCCCAGCGATCGAACATGCGGTACGACTTGACGTATTCGTCGTTCCAGATGTTTTCCCACAACTGCAGCTGGCTTGCGGCGCGCGACGCCGGCCGCAACATCTCGAAGGATGAAAGGATCATCTCGGGCGGGACGTTGCCGACGCTGTCGACCAGTCTGTCGACGTCGAAATAGCGCCGGTCCGAAAAATTCTGGAACAGCTTCATCTCGCGGAAATCGACCGGGGTGGTGAAGCAGATCAGATTTTTCATCGGGCCGTCGGCGAAGATCGAGCCGTACAGCAGCGACAGCACGCCGCCGAAGCAATAGCCGATCACGGTGACGTCGGTCTCGCCGGAATCGCGCTGCACCCGGCTGACGCAATCCGGGATGAAGTCGAGGACGTAATCCTCCATCCGCAGCGACTTCTCCTCCGGCTTCGGCGCGGTCCAGTCCAGCATGTAGACGTCGTAGCCGCGCTTCAACAAGAACTCGATGAAACTCTGGCCGGGCACCATGTCCAGGATGTAGCCGCGATTGGTGGTCGCCATCACGATCAGGATCGGCACGCGATAGATTTCGTCCGAGATCGGCCGGTAGTGATACAGATTCATCGTGCCGCGGACTTGCAGGATGTCCTTCGGTGTCGATCCGAGCGATGGGCCCGCCGAAGAGATATATTCAACCCCCTTGATGCTGCGCTGAATCGCGCGCTGCACTTCGGATTGAATCCGGTCCGGGATCGATTGAAGATCCAGGTCCGCTGCCGCGTTCATTTTTGCTCTCCGCCCGCGGGCGGCGGACGTTTGGTACGCGGCGGCCGCGGCGCAGTCGCCGGCCCGCCTGCCGGCGCGCCGGAACCTTGCTGGGCCTGATACAGCAGCGCCTTGATCTCGTTGAGCTGCCCCTCGATCGACTGCAGCCGTTCGGCCATGCTCGCCATCTGCGCCCGGCTCGGTAAATTCATGCCGACGAGATATTTCTCCATGAGATCGCCGAGCTGCTTTTGCGCGCCCGCCGAAACCCCGCCGACCTGATTGACGACCTTGCTGAACTCCGGTGACGCCATCGCCTGATTGGCAAAGGAGTTGAACCCCTTCTCCATCTCGCCCAGCATGTTTTGCCAGATCGCGACCGGATCGTTGCTCTTCTCTGCCATTGGCGTCCCCCGGATAGACGACGAATACCTCGCCTGTTTTTGGTGATACCACACTGTTGCGCCAAGGTGGTCAACATCGCGGGGCCGATTTGTCAGCCTCCCTACGCAGGCAAGCCTTCTGCAGTGCACGAAACCGTGTCATAAAATCCCAGCAGAACCGACTTGAGGGAAATCCAAGGTGAACGTACTCGCCCATCAGCCGCCGCAGATCGCCCACGCCAACGGTATCGACCTGTGTTACGAGATCTTCGGCGACGCCGGGGCCGAGCCGATGCTGCTGATCATGGGGCTGGGCGCCCAGATGATCCATTGGGACGACGATTTTTGCTGGCTGCTTGCGGCGCGCGGGTTTCGCGTCATCCGGTTCGACAATCGCGACATCGGCAAGTCCAGCAAGCTGACCGGCGGCAAGCGCCTGACCCCGCTCGAACTGCTCAAGCTCCGGTTCCTGAAAATCCCGGTCGCGGCGCCCTACAAGCTGCGTGACATGGCCGAGGACGTGATCGGCCTGATGGATGTACTCGGCATCCATTCGGCGCATCTGGTCGGGGCGTCGATGGGCGGCATGATCGCCCAGGAACTGGCGATTTCGTTTCCGCAGCGGGTACGTTCGCTCACCTCGATCATGTCGACGACAGGCAATCCAAGGGTGCCGCCGCCAACCCGCGAGGCCGCCGCCGTGCTGATGGCCCCGCCCCCGGCCACCAAGGAAGAGTATCTCGAACGCTTTGCGCAGACCTGGAAGATCCTGCGCGTCGGCAGCTTCCCGCAGGACGAGGCGCTCGATCGCGCCCGTGCCGAGCGCACCTATGCGCGCGGACTCAATCCGGCCGGCGTCGGACGGCAGTTCCGCGCGGTCCTCGCCTCAGGCAGCCGCAAGCAACGGCTGGCATCGGTCAAGGTGCCGACTGCCGATTCCGATGTGGCCGGAGATCATCGACGCCATCGACAAGCATGCCCATGGCGCGACCGCGCAGGCGGCGTAGCGTCGTGCCGGCGAAGGAGCCTGTGAAGAATACTGACCTCATCCTGAGGAGCTTGCGAAGCAAGCGTCTCGAAGGATGGACGCAACGCGGACTCGCGGCCATCCTTCGAGATGCGCGCAAATGCGCGCTCCTCAGGATGAGGTCGGAGATAATTTCACAAACTCGTTCGCCGGGACGACCCGTTTAAAGATCCGCTTTATCCGCCCGCCCAGACGTCGAGCACGTAGCGGTTACTGGTGCCGAGATCGTCGATCCAGCGCAGTGCTGCGTCCGCGTCGGCGCCTTTGCGTTCGCGATAGATCGCAACCAGTGCGGCCTTGACGTCCGGCTCCATCTTCCCGCCGTCGCCGCAGACGTAGACGATCGCGCCTGA
>WNGR01004479.1_pt1 | contig 15088 bp, 11 predicted proteins | sample 5407581 | NCBI WGS metagenome assembly WNGR01 (sample SAMN13153383, study PRJNA577476) | soil metagenome | isolation source: 80 cm soil or saprolite under Garry oak tree replicate 2 | place: USA:California | collected 2016-06-15
CCTCACCCGCCGTGGTGTGAAGGCGGTCGAGGCGTTCGGCGACGCGTCACCGGAACCGGACTCGACGTGTGTCGTGCCGGCTGACTTCCTGCGTTCGGTCGGCTTCAAGACGGTTCGCGCACACGCCAAGTGGCCCCGGTTGCGGCTGGAGCTGCGTTCGGCGCTGTCGTGGAAGGAAGACGTGGAAGCGGCGTTGGAGCAGTTGTTCGGCTCGGTGAGCATCACCACGAGCCCGGTCGCTCCGGTGGCGTCCCGGGCTTGACCCTCGGGTCACCCACGACGGCACAGTTTGGTGCATAGTCAACGAAGACCTGATGACGATCGGGCGTTTCGCCCAGCTCAACGGCTTGTCGATCTACGCCACTACGACGACATCAGCCTTTTCGTTCCCGCTGAGGTCGACCCGACGCCGGGTTACCGACGCGACCAGATCCGCGCGGTTCGGCTCAGACGGACGCTGCGCCGAGCAGGCCAGGTTGCCAGCGCCCCAACAGATATTTGCCGCATCGCACTGTTCGCCCAGTCCGGCGCCGCCACCCCTCGCTCGCCGGATGGCCGGCCGACACGTGGACCGCCGCTTTCCGCCAATTGCAGCAACCCTTCCGCTGGGGCGCCCCCCCAAGATCCAGTCTAGTCCATTTGGGGGTGTGTTGGGGCTGGTCAGGGGCTTGCTGTGGACAGCTGGGCGGGTTGTGGACAAGTCCGGTCCGCAGGGGTGGTGTTGTGCTATTCGGCCTTGGCCAGTTCGTGGCGGAGGATGTCCTCGAAGGTGAAGGTGCCGGTGGGCTGGTCGTTTTCGCCCAATAGGTACAGGCGCTTCACCGCGATCAGGATTCGTTCGGCGACCAGGTCGCGGAACGTGGGGTCGGTCAGCTTGGCGCGGTCGTGGGCGTTGGTGAGGTAGCCGACCTCGATGCGGACCGCTGGGCAGCGGGTCATGCGCAGGGAATCCCACGTTCTGGGGTGGGTTCGGCAGTCGTGCATGCCGGTGCGCGCGGCCAGTTCACGCTGGATGAAGCCGGCGAGGGCCTCGCCCACCGTCGACGTGGTGCCGTTGCCGGTGCCGAAGTGGAAGCACGCCACGCCTTGGGCCAGCGGTGAGTGGTTGGCGTCGACGTGCAGCGACAGGAACAGGTCCGCGGTGGCCTCGTTCGCGAACTTCGCTCGGGTCGCCTCGTCGGGGCAGTTGTCCAGACCTCTGGTCAGCAGAGCTTCCATGCCGGTGGCGACCATCTGGCCTTCCAGGCGCCTGGCCAGGTCCCACATCAGGTCCGCTTCGCTGATGTCGCCGAAGGTTCTGCCTCGGTCGGGGCCGCCGTGGCCCGGGTCGATGACGATGCGCTTGCCCTTGAGCAGCGGGCCGGCCTCGCGGACCCGCTCCTGTTCGCGCAGGAAGACCGGGCGGCCACCCCGGGCCATCGGCGAGAGTTGCCGGAACGCGCGGACCGTGGCCGGGCCGCAGATGCCGTCCACGACCATGCCGTAGTCCCGCTGGAAACTGCGCAGCGCCTGCTCGGTCTGTGCGCCGAACGAACCGTCCGGACGGCCGGCGTCGTAGCCGAGCTCCAACAACCGCTCCTGCAGGGCGAAGACGTCGTCGCCGGTGATGGGCTGGGACACCAGGTACGCCAGCGGGCGGCCGCCCAGGCGGTACGTGGCGTCACGCAGGGCACGGAACGTCGCCGGGCCGACCACGCCGTCGGTGATCAGGCCGCGTTGTTGCTGGAACGCCCGGACCGCCTGCTCGACGGCCACGTCGAACACCGGCTCCCGAACCGAATCGGTCGGGCTCGGGATGGCCAGGAGTTCCATTGCGACGAGTGTGGACCGGATCTCGACGACCGCTGGACCGACATCGCCGCGGCGGAGAACCAGCATGTACCCCTCGCTGTCGCTCGTGCGCCGGGTCTGGTCGGCGCGCCGGGTGCCACTGGTGTTCGTGACACTTCATTGTGCCCTGTACCTGATCGGGCACCTCGAAAGGGATACGCCCCGCTCCGAATCGGCAGCGGGGCGTATCCGGGTCAGCTCGTTGACCTGCGGTGGATCAGGCCGAGTGGATCAGCCCAGCACCTCGGCGAGATCGTTCAGCAGCGCCGCCTTCGGCTTGGCGCCGACGATCTGCTTCACCGGCTTGCCACCCTGGAACAGGATCATCGTGGGCACGGACATGATCTTGTAGTCGCGGGACACCGCCGGGTTGGCGTCGATGTCCAGCTTGGCCACGGTGATCTTGTCGGGGTGCTCGGCCGCGATCTCCTCCAGCACGGGGGCGACCATCTTGCACGGGCCGCACCAGGTGGCCCAGAAGTCGACCAGGACCGGCTTCTCGCTGGTCAGCACGTCGTCGGCAAAGGTCTTGTCAGTCACGGTCACGGTGTTGCCGGCCATGGTCTCTCCTGTTTCGGGGTTACGGTTGCCAGGTTCAGTTGACGCCGACCGCGAGGTCACCGTCGGGAACTTCCGCGGGAATTTCCGCGCGCTCGGCGAGCCACCGTTCCGCGTCGATGGCCGCGGCACAGCCGGAGCCGGCCGCGGTGACGGCCTGACGGTAGGTGCGGTCCACCAGGTCGCCTGCCGCGAACACACCATCCAGGTTGGTGTGGGTGGTACGGCCGACGGTGCGCACGTAGCCGTCCGGGTCCGTGTCCACCTGGCCCAGGACCAGCTGGCTGCGCGGGTCGTGGCCGATCGCCATGAACACGCCGGTCACCGGCAGGTCCGACTCCGCACCCGTCACGGTGTCCCGCAATCGGGTGCCGGTCACGGTGTGCTCGCCCAGCACCGCGACGAGTTCGGCATTGGTGCGCCAGCGGATCTTCTCATTGGCCCTGGCCCGCTCCAGCATGATCCGGGACGCCCGGAACTCTTCCCGCCGGTGCACGATCGTCACCGATCGAGCGAACCTGGTCAGGAAGGTGGCCTCCTCCATCGCCGAGTCGCCGCCGCCGACGACCGCGATGTCCTGGTCACGGAAGAAGAAGCCGTCACACGTGGCACACGCCGACACGCCGTGGCCGAGCAACTGCTGCTCGCCGGGCACGTGCAGGTACCGGGCCGCGGCACCCATCGCCAGCACGACGGCGTTGGCCGCGTACCGGGTGCCGTTCACGGTCACGTACTTCACCGGGCCGGTCAGGTCGACCGACTCGACGTCCTCGGCCCGCAGTTCGGCGCCGAACCGGGTCGCCTGGCCGCGCATCTGCTCCATCAGGTCCGGGCCCATGACCGCCTCGGCGAAGCCGGGGAAGTTCTCCACCTCGGTCGTGGTCATCAGCGCGCCACCGAACTGGGAACCCTCGAACACCAACGGATCCAGCTGGGCTCGTGCCGCGTATATCGCCGCCGTGTAGCCAGCCGGGCCCGAACCCACCACGATCAGGTTCCTGATCTGCCGAGTTTCCCTCGCCACGCCCGGACCTCCGCCTCGCGTTCGCTGTCAGTGATGTCAACGCGATCGTAGGTCTCGGTTGTTCCACACCGACGGTGTGCTCTGGACCTCCAACGGGTGGTCTACCGGGTCGGCACGATCCCGCTCCCGACAACGGCCTCGGCCAGCCGGTCCGGGTTGCCGGCCGCGCAGTTCGGGCCGACCACCAGCAGGCGGTACTGGGCCAGCTTTCCGGTGGTCAGCACCAGCAGCACGCCCGGCTTGCCGGCCAGCGTGACCTGCATCGCACCGGCCGGGGTCTGGTTGGGGTCATGCTGGTTGGCGGCCAGGCAGGCGGCGCGGCGGGTCGGGTCGGCCAGCGGGCCGTAGTCCGACCGGCCAAGCGCCGCGGTCAGCGTGGCGCTGTTCAGGCTGGTCACTGGGGTGCCAACAGCGCTGGGCTGGCCTCCGGTGGTGCCGCCGTGCGGGATGGCGATCACCGCGACGGCCGCCGCGGCTGCGGCCACCAGCACGCCGGCGACCCAGCCGACTCGCTGGTTGCGCTTCTTCCTGGCCCGTGCCAGATCGACAACCGGAGCGATCCGGGTGCCGGCCGCCGCGGCCAGCGCCGCGTCCAGCCGGGCCGCCAGGTGTGCCGGCATCGGCGGTGCCGGGCTCGTCCCGAGCGCGGTCAGTTCGGCTCTGGTCAGGTCCAGCGCGTCCAGCACGGCCATGGCCGCCGGGTCCTGCCGCACCCTCGGCCACAGATGCTGGGCGACCGCGGTGTCCAGCGCGCCGGCGTGCAGATCGGCGAGCACGTCGACCGGCCACGGCGGGCCCATCGGCGGCACCGAGTCGATGCCCGTCATCGGCCCTCCCTGGAACGTGTCTGGCGTCGTGCGTGGCTCGTGTCAACCGCGCCATCTGGGACGTTCGCATCCGCACTCGGGTTCCGCAGGTGCCCCAGAACTTTGGCCAGCTTGGCCCGTCCCCTGGCACATCGGCTCTTCACGGTGCCTTCCGCGATGCCCAGCAGCCGGGCCGTGTCGGCCACCGAGTAGCCCTCGACGTCGACCAGCACGATCGGCACCCGCTGTTCCTCGGGCAGCATCGCCAGTGCCTCCGCGACGACCAGTTTGGTCTCCCGGTCGGCCATGGCGTCGCCGTCGGCGGCCGGCTCGCCCTGTCCGGCCTCGGGCAGCGGCACGGTCGGCCGGGCCTGCCGCCGGCGGACCCGGTCCAGGCAGGCGTTCACCACGATCCGGTGCAGCCACGTGGTCACCTGCGACTCGGCCCGGAACGACGAGGCCGCGCGGAACGCCGAGATGAACGCCTCCTGCAACGCGTCCGCGGCCTCCTCAGGGTCGCGCAGGGTGCGTAGCGCCACGGCCCACATCCGGTCCCGATGGCGGCGCACCAACTCGGCGAAGGCCCCTTGATCACCGGCGGCGTGGGCCGCGATGAGTTCGGCGTCCGTGCTTGCGGCGGCGGTCACGGCAGCAGGATATCCAGGGTGATGTGGATCACAGTGACATGGCGCGCCGGGGCGGAAGCCGCTGCTGCGGCAGGGCCAACAGGCTGCACCCGACAACCGTCATTTCGTCTGATGGTAGGTGATCTCGCCGATGCCGGACCCGTTGTTGCTGCCGCCGCCGGCCAGCGTGGTGATCCACACCAGGATGTACCGCGTCGGCTGCATGGCGGCCAGCTTGATCTCGGTGTGCCCGTTGGCCAGGGTCGCGCTGCCGATCAACTGGGCGCTCTTGACGTCCTGGTTGGCCGATGACGCGGCGCGGATCTCCACGACCGTGCCGGCACTGGGCGAGTCGATGTCCACTTCGGCCAGTGCGACCGGCTGGTCGAACGTGGCCATCAGGCCGATGCCCGGCGCGAGCGCGGGGAACGGCTGCAAATAGATGTCGGTCTGCCACTGTGTGGCCGGATCGCCGTCGATCGCGAGCTTGGCTTTCCCGGGGTTGTCCGGGTTGTGGCCGGGCGCGTTGTATTCGGCGATGGCGCTGGGCTTGACCGCCGCGCCGGGCGGCGGTGGGGCCGGCGCGGTCGCGGGGTGGGTCGTGCCGGGCTTGGCCGAGGTGGTGACCGCTGCGGTCGGGCCGCTGCCGGACGCGTTGCTCGACGAGCTGGCGAAGAACCCGATCACCGACGTGACCAGCCAGACCACGATCGCGATCGTGGCGACCGTGAGCAGGCCGACCCACACGGCGAGCTTGCGCTTGTGCTTGACGTCGTTGACCGGCTTCTTGGTGATCCAGACGCTGCCGTCGTCCTTGACCGACCGACCGGTGGCGTCCGGCGGCGGTGCCATGACGGCCGCCGCCTCCATCTCGGCGATCCGGTCCAGCACGCGCAGGATCGCGGCGCTGGTCCTGATGCCGCCGACCGCGGTGTCCTCCATGCTCAGCACGGCCACACTGGACAGCTCCGGCGGCACCATCGGCCGCAGGATGTTCGGCGCGACCACGGTACCGTCCGGTCCAGTTGGCGCGCCGGGGATCGCGGCAGGCCCGTTGGGCAGCGCCCAGCGGCCGGTGAGCAGCAGGTACAGCAGGGCACCGAGGCCCTTCACGTCGTCGCGCAGGGCGGCCGTTGGCAGCGGGCCGGGGAAGGCGAGGCGCAGCGCGCCGTCCGGGGTGACCCGGACCCGTTGCGGGTGGTCGACGCCGAGGACGAGGCCGGCGTGGTGCGCGCTCTCCACCGCCGACGCGAGCGGCTCCAGCAGCCGGGACGCGGTGGCCGCCGGGACCGGGCCGTCGCTGACCACGTCGAGCAGGTCGGTGCCGTTCGTCCACTCCGCGATGACCATGCCGAGGATGCCCTCGCTGGGCACCACGCCGCTGCCGAGGCTGAGCACGTCCAGCACCCTGGCCACGCCGGGATGCACGAACGTGGCGGCGTGCATGGCCCGTTCCAGGGTGCGACCGGCGTCCGCCGCGGCCTGTGCGTCGGCCGGGTCGCCGACGAGCACGGTCAGGGCGACATCGCGGTTGAGCTGGCCGTCACGGGCCCGCCAGAACTGGGCCGGGGCACGGTGGTCCGCGCCGAACTGGGCCAGCAGCCGGTAGCGGCGATCACCGACCACGCCGCCGGGCCGCATGGTGGCGGCCGTGGCCCGCACGCCGGCACCGGCGTTCGAGCCACGCGACCCCGCTGGGTGTTCCATCGGCCCACTCACCGCGACTTTCTCCCGTCCCGCACTCCTCCCGGGACGGGGGTCCTTCCTCGCACCGCATGCCGCCCGTCACTCGCTGTCGAGCCTACGGGAAAACCCGCACGCCCTGCCGGTCGTGTCCATCCGAACATGATCAACGCAGGTCAGCCCCGTCCGGTCAACTCAACGTCGTCTCACGAGTCGGAGTACCCGCCGGGTCACCGGTCGTATCTCCGTCACGCGGAGCAACATCATCAGACCGAAGGTAATCACCAGGCCGACTCCACCGGCGACGATCATGATCGTCCAGGAGCGGGCCAGCAGCGACGCCGATGGCAGCAGCTTCTCGATCCCGTCGGCCACCAGCAGCGCCGCGCCGGCGCCCCACGCGGCGGCCACCCCGGTCTTCAGCATGGTGCGGATCACCCGGCCGGTCTCCAGCGCGCCGATCCTGCGCTGCAGCAGCCACTCGCCGATCGCCGCGGTGAGCACGAAGCTGACGCTGTTGACGAAGGTCAGGCCGTAGATCACGTCGTGCGGGCTGAGCAGGTGCTGGCACGCGTAGAACGCGATCACCTTGACCACCATGACGACGGCGTTGATCGCGGTCGGCGTGCGCGCGTCGCCCATGGCGTAGAACACGCGCAGCTGGAGCATGGTGATCGAGAAGAACACCAGGCCGAACGCGGACGTGGTGAGGCTCAGGCCCAGCGTGGTCGCCTGGCCGGACTGGCTGTGCCGCAACGCGAACAGCGCCTGGCCGACCTGCGGGCCGAGCACGGTGATCATCGCGCACAGCGGCACCAGCAGTACGGTCGCCATCCGGCTGCCGATGGACAGGTTGTCCACGACGCCACCGAGGTCGCCGGTTGCCGCCGCCTTGCTCAGCCGGGGCATGATCGCGGTCAGCAGGGACACCACGATGATGCCGTAGGGCACCTGGAGCAGCAGCCAGGAGTTGGTGAAGATCGTGAACGTGCCCTCGGCCGCACCGGTGGCGACCTTGGTCAGCTCCAGGTAGGCCACCTGGCTGACCAGCGTGTAGAGCACCAGCCACAGGGCGAGCTGGCCGAACTGGCCCAGCCTGTGGTCGAACCCCCAGCGCCACCGGAACCGGAAGCCGACCCTGGGCAGCGCACGCACCAGCACCAGCGCCTGGATCGCCACGCCCCACGTGGTGCCCACACCAAGCACCAGCAGTTTCGGCTCGGTCATCCGCACCGGGTCCAGCGTGATCCCGCCGGGCAGCACCGCGTAGAGCGCCAGGGTGAGGAACATGACCACGTTGTTGAGCACCGGCGCCCACGCGGCCGCCTTGAAGTCGTGCCGGGAGTTGAGGATGCCCGACAACAGGCCGAAGATCCCGTAGAACAGGATCTCCGGCAGGATCAGGCGGCTGAACGCGGTGGTCAGCGGCGGGTGGTCGGTGCCGTTGCTGGAGAAGTACAGCTTGGTCAGCAGCGGCGCGCATGCCACGGCGAGCACCGCGCCCGCCACGAGCACCACCAGCGACATGGTGACCAGCCGCTGCGTGAACGCCTCGCCGGTGTCTGTGTCTTCGTGTTGCGCCCGTACCAGGGTCGGGATGACCACGCCGGCCAGCACGCCGCCGAGCAGCAGCTCGTAGACGATGTTGGGCAGCGTGTTGGCCACGTTGTACGAGTCGTTGATGGTGCCGATGCCGACGATGCCCACGAGCATGATCTGGCGCAGGAACCCGGTGATCCGGCTGGTCGCCGTCGCGATCACCATCGAGCCGCTCGCCCTGGCCAGCGACGGCTCGCTGCGCCGGTCGGTGATGACCGGGATCAGCTCGGTGCTCGGGTCGGGCCGCGGGATCCACTGGGTCGCCTCGGCGATCGGCGGCCGACGCGGTGGCATCTGCCGTCCCCGCGGCGGCAAGGGTGGCCCTGGTGGTGGGGCAGCGGACCCGGGTGGTGGCACGAATTGCCGAGGGGGTCCGGGCGGCGGGGGTCCTGGCGGCGGGCCGCCGCGGTGACCCCACGGTGGGGGCACGCGGCGCAGCGGCTCCGTCATCGGATCGCCATTCACTGTTCGCCCGGCTCCCGTTGTTCGCTGTGCACGTCGGCCGGGGGCGCGCCGACGAGCACGGTTCCCGCCGGGGTGGCCGGATCGGTCGGCTCGGCGGCGGCCGCGGCGCGGGCGGCCCGCACCCGACGGTAGATCCGCCGGCCGGACAGCAACACCAGCAGGCCGAACGCGATCGCGGTGACGATCACGATGATCGTGCCGTATGCGCTGGATGTCAGCTCAAGGCGGGCCTGTTGGCCCAGTTCCGTGCCACCGGGGGTGTAGACCGTGGCGTACGCGCTGAACCGGCCCGACCGGACGACGGTGGTCGGGATGAACATGGTGATGCTGCCGTGCGCCGGGATCCGGTCGTCCGCGCCGGTGGGCGGCAGCGCGGGATCACCGGTGAGGTTCACGCGCACCGAGATGTCCACCGGCAGCTGATTGCTCACCGTGACCGGCACCCGGCTGCCCTTGGAGCCCAACAGGATCGGCAGGCCCGGCTGGACCACGGTCACCATCTGCCGCAACGCGTCGAACTGGCCGCCCGCCATCGCCATCGCGGTGCTCGCGCCGCTTGAGCGCCCGCCGCGCCACGCGCTGGAGACGGCACGCAGCACGTCCAGTCGCAGTGGGCCGATCAGGGTGGCCGGCACGACCGGCGTCGGCGTGGTGCGGTCCGGGCTCATCGCGGTGAGCAGGTCACGCTGTGCCGCGTCGGCCGCGACCGCGCTCACCACCACCGGGTGGGTGACCTCGGCCAGCGCCGCCTGCGGTGAGTAGTTCAGCGTGGCCGGGCCGCCTGCTGCAGAGGCGGTCGTCGCGTCGGTCAGCGGGGTCGCGGTCGCGTAGTGGCCGGCCAGCACGGTCGCGGTCTGCCGCAGGAACGCCACCGCCTCCTGCTCGCCGGGCGACCAGCGGCGCGGCGGCGCGACCAGCACCGGCCGGCCGTTGCTGTGCCCGAACACCGTCTGGAACACCACGGCGGCCAGCCCGTCCTGCGTCGCGACGGCGGTGGCGTCCACGTTCGGCTCGTCGGTTCGCGGCCCCAGCGCCGAGGACACCACCGGATCGACCGGCACCACCTTGGGCGCGTTGCCGCCGGTGAAGCCCGCCAACGGGATCGGCGGGCCGGTCGGCTGCGGGGTGACCGAGTCCGGGTTCAGCAGCACGGTGTGCACGCCGAAGCCGCTCAGGTCCGTCATCGTGGCGGTGTCCAGCGTGTTGTCGGCCGGCCAGGCCGCGTCGGTCAGCGTGTCGCCGCCGAGGCTCTTCACGACCGTGGCGCCGTCGGTGAGCGCGAGTTGCATCAGGTTCGTGCCGCCGGCGTGCGCCAGCGCGGCGAGATCGGCGTCGGCGTAGGGCAGGGCGAGCACACAGTGGTTCGCGGTCAGGCTCTTCAGCGTGGTCAGCCAGGACTGGGCCGCCGCAGCGCCCTGGCCGGCCACGGTCGCGGCACCACTGGCCACCCGATACCCGCCTGCCATGGCCTGCACGGTGGCCAGCAGGTCCGGGTCGACCGCGAAACACAATGAGGACAACAGGTCCTGGCTCGTCGTGGACGCCTGACGGACGGCGTCCACCAGGCCGAACAGCCGGCCACCCGGCGCCAGCGACGTGGCGAGCAGGTCGTCGGACAGCACCGGCTGGCCGCCGACGGCGCCGACCACCCTGGGCTGCTGGTCCAGCAGTGGCCACAGCACGGTGAGCTGGGCCGCCGGATTCACCGGCGTCGGCGCGCCGCGACCGGGCACGGACAGCACCGGCAGCAGCAGGCTGGCCACCGCCAGCCGGTATTCGTTGGTGCTGTAGTCGGGCAACCCCTGCACGTTCACCTGCAGCGGGTACACCCCCGGCCGGGTCAGCCGGAGGGACTGCGCGCCCTGCAGGTCGGCACGCACCGTGAACGACGCACTCTGCCCGCGATCGAGCGTGCCGTGCACCGGGGTGAACACGGTGTCGCTGTGTGAGTAGCTCGCGGTCGAGCCCAGGTCCGCGTGCATGGCCGTGGCGCTGGTGACGGCGTCGCCCAGTTGGATCCGTGCGGTGATCTGGCGGATCGGGCGATCGCTGATGTTGGTGATGGTGGCGTCGATGGTGACCGACGTGTCGTTCGCGGTCACCAGCCTCGGCTGCTGCGACGAGATCACCAGCCGCAGCCAGCCCTTGCTGATCGGGTTGCCCGGTGCCGCCGGGGTGGTGGGTGTCGGGCTCGGTGCCGCCGTCGCGGCCGGCGCCAGCGTGGTCAGGAGTACGACCAGTCCCGTGACCAGCAGCGCGACCGCCCACCGCCTCATGCCCGCTCCGCCCCGTCGACGGTGCCGTTGGCCGTGCCCCTGGTCCGCTGGCCGCCCAGCAGGCGCATCGCCCGCCGGGCCAGCCTGCGCTCGTCGGCGTAGGCGAGCCGGTGCTCCAGATCGACCAGCGGCACCCACGCCACCTCGGTCACCTCGATGTCCTCGTCGGACAGTTCACCGCCGACCGCCGTCATCAGGAAATGGTGCACCGTCTTGTGCACTCTGCGGTTCTCGACCACGAACCAGTAGTCGATGGTGCCCAGCTCGCGCAACACCGTGCCGCGGATCCCGGTCTCCTCGCGCACCTCACGCTCCGCGGTCTGCGCCGCCGTCTCGCCCGGCTCGATGTGGCCCTTGGGCAGTGACCACAGCAGCGTGCCCCTGCGGTCCAGCCGACCGATCAGCACCGCCGTGTCCTGTGCCTTGTCCACGACCAGCCCACCGGCCGATGTCTCCTCGACCGTGCGCAGCCGACGACCGGGCCGCCGGTTGCGCCGGCCCGGCTTGGAACCGCCGGACCGACCGGACGACGGAGACATGCGTCCGATGGTAGTGCGATCAGTCCGGATCGCCGTCGGCCGGCAACCGTCCGTGGTCGGCACGTGGACCGATATCCTGACCGTCCCATGTCTCGATCCATGACCCCCAACGACGCCCCCGACCGCGTGGCGGCGCAACAGAACGCGGTGCGTGAACTCATGAGCCGCACACCCGTGCTGTCCGAACTGGCTGCCAGGTTCGCCGCCGCCGGACATTCCCTCTATCTGGTGGGTGGCAGCGTGCGCGACGCGCTGCTCGGCCGGCTGGGCACCGACCTGGACTGCACCACCGACGCGCGCCCACCGACCGTGCAGCGGCTGCTGTCGGGCTGGGCGGATGCCCAGTGGGACACCGGGATCGCGTTCGGCACGGTCGGCGCCCGCCGCGGCGACCAGGTCGTCGAGATCACCACGTTCCGGGCCGACTCCTACGACCGGGTCAGCCGTAACCCGGAAGTGGCCTTCGGTGACTCGATCGAGGGCGACCTGGTCCGCCGCGACTTCACCGTGAACGCGATGGCGGTCGACCTCGCGACGCAGCGGTTCATCGACCCGCACGACGGCATGTCCGCGCTGGTCGCCGGCCGCCTGGACACCCCGGCGACACCGGAGTCCTCGTTCGCCGACGACCCGCTGCGCATGCTCCGCGCTGCCCGGTTCGTCAGCCAGCTCGGCCTCCGGCCCACCGATCGGGTGGTCTCGGCCATGACCGACATGGCGGCCGAGATCGGCCGGATCACCGCGGAGCGGATCCAGGCGGAGCTGTCCAAACTGATGCTCGGTGATCGGCCGGAGCGGGGCATCGAGCTGCTGGTGGACACCACGCTGGCCGAGCACATACTGCCGGAGGTCCCGGCGATGCGGCTGGAGATCGACGAACACCATCAACACAAGGACGTCTACCAGCATTCACTGGTTGTGCTGCGCCAGGCGATCGACCTGGAGACCGAGGGGCCGGACCTGGTGCTGCGGCTGGCCGCGCTGCTGCACGACATCGGCAAGCCGGGTACCCGCCGGTTCGAGCCGGCCGGCGGCGTGAGCTTCCACCACCACGAGGTGGTCGGCGCGAAGCTGGTGCGCAAGCGTTTGCAGGCGTTGCGGTACAGCAAGGACGTGATCGAGGACGTGTCCGGGCTGGTGTACCTGCACCTGCGCTTCCACGGCTACGGCAAGGGCGAGTGGACCGACTCGGCGGTCCGCCGCTACGTCACCGACGCCGGCCCGCTGCTCCCCCGGCTGCACAAGCTGGTCCGGGCCGACTGCACCACCCGCAACCAGCGCAAGGCCGCCGCGCTGCGGGCCTCCTACGACGGCCTCGAGCAGCGGATCGCCCGGATCGCCGAGGCGGAGGACCTGGCCAGGGTCCGCCCGGACCTGGACGGCAACGAGATCATGCGGCTGCTGGACGTGCCGCCCGGTCCGCTGGTCGGCCAGGCGTGGCGGTTCCTCAAGGACCTGCGCCTGGACAACGGCCCGCTACCGCACGAGGACGCCGTCGCAGCACTGCTGAACTGGGCACGGGAACGGGGCATCGAGCCCAGGAACTAGGCCTTGCGGTGCCGTAGCACCAGCAGGTAGCCCACCAGCCCGACCAGGTAGAGCGCGGTCGCGACCAGTACCAGCCAGCGTGCCTGGCCGTCCACCGGCACCACGGCCGCCGCCAGCGCGACGGCCACCACCTGGGTGATGTTGAACAGCGTGTCGTACAGCGCGAACACCCGGCCACGGGTCTCGTCGCCGACGTCCTGCTGGGCGGCCGAGTCCACGCACAGCTTGATCACCTGGCCGGCCGCGGTCAGCACGAACGCGGCCGCGATGACGGTCGGCAGTGTCATCGGCAGGCCGAGCCCGAGCTGCGCGCCCGCGGCCACCACGAGCGCAAGGCACACCGCGCCCCGCCGCCCGAGCCGGCCGACCAGCCGAGCGGTGAGCAGGCCGGCGACCAGCAGGCCGGCCCCGCCTGCAGTGGCCACCTCGCCGAGACCGGCCATGCCGGCCCGCAGCGGTCCGATGTCGTGGAAACTGAAGCGCAGCAACAACACCGTGATCAGCAGCGACGCCCCGAACGCGGCCCGGTGCGCGAACAGCGCCACAAACCCGGCGGCCACGCTGGGCGTGCGCAACGCCACCTTGGCGCCGTCGCCGAGGCCGTGCGCGATGGCCACCACGGTCTGCACCGGTTCGTCCACCCGATCGGGCCCGAGCGACCCGGTCGCGAACCGCGCCGCGAGCAGCGAGCCGAGGACGGAGCCGACCACGGCCACCGACGTGACCAGGCCGGACCCGCTGTTCCCCGCGCCCAACACCGACCGCAGCAGCACGGCGCAGCCGGCGCCGATCACGCCAACGACCGCGCCCAGCGTGGCGGCCAGCGCGTTCGCCTCCACCAGGTGCCGCTCGGCCACCACGTGCGGCAGCGCCGCCGACATGCCCGAGTTCACGAACCGGCTCACGCCGACCGCGAACAACGCGCCGGCGAACAGCGGCAACCCGGTCAGCCCGGTGCCCACGGCCAGCGCGGTCAGCAGGATCAGCACACCACGCAGCAGGTTGGCGACGACCAGGATCCGGCGCCGGTCCCAGCGGTCCAGCAGCGCGCCGGCGAATGGCCCGATGATCGAGTACGGCAGCAGCAGCACGGCGAACCCGCCCGCGATGGCACCCGGATCGGCCGCCCGCTCCGGGTTGAACAGCACGGCACCGGCCAGCCCCGCCTGGAACAGCCCGTCACCCCACTGCGCCGCGAACCGGGACATCAGCAGCAGCCGGAAGTCGCGCATGGCCAGCAGTCGACGCGGCCCGAGCCGGTCGGCGACCGGTACCTCGGCAGGACCTGTCGTCATCGTCGTCGGCGTCGGCACAGCACGAGCCTACGGCCGGACCCCCCTGACCACCCAAGTCACCACGACCGATTGCCCCAGATGCCAACCACGAGGCGCTGGGGCTTGGCCCCCGGAAAGCGCGAGCGGCCGAGCCGGCCCGCGTCTCCGCAGGCACAACTCGGCCACTCGGCAGCCAACCCACCCGGTCGCCTCTCGGCGGTTCCGCGCGTCGCAGCTCCAGCCGGACGGTATTCCACGACGGCGACTCTGGTGTGGGCCCGGGGGACACGGGGTGAGCCGGCCGACCTCTTCAACGAGGGAGGGCCTGGGTGTGTTCCCGTTCGGCCCGGGATTTTCGCCGCACGGCCGGCTGCGGGGTGCACGGCCGTGAGGTGGGATCATGTACAGGTGCGACCGGACGATGATGTCGAACCCGGGACCTTGTTGGTCGCGGCACCAAGCATGGTGGATCCGAACTTCTCCCGGACCGTGGTCTACATCATCGATCACCGCCGCGAGGGCACGCTCGGTGTGGTGCTGAACCGACCGAGCGAGGTCGCGGTGCACGACGTGTTACCGGCGTGGGGGCCCCACGTCAGCCGGCCCAAGGCGGTCTTCGTGGGCGGGCCGGTGGAACAGAAGACCGCACTGTGCCTCGGTGCGCTGCGCACGGGTGAAGACGCCGCGCAGCTCACCGGGGTCATCGGCGTGCGCGGACCCGTGGCGCTGGTCGACCTGGACGCCGACCCGGAGCCACTGGTCCCCCGGCTGCGCGGCCTTCGGGTGTTCGCCGGCTATGCCGGTTGGGAGAGCGAGCAACTGGCAGGCGAGATCGAGCGAGAGTTCTGGATCGTGGTGCC
>WNGR01004481.1_pt1 | contig 15086 bp, 18 predicted proteins | sample 5407581 | NCBI WGS metagenome assembly WNGR01 (sample SAMN13153383, study PRJNA577476) | soil metagenome | isolation source: 80 cm soil or saprolite under Garry oak tree replicate 2 | place: USA:California | collected 2016-06-15
CTACCGATACAAGCTAGGTAAAGACGACTTATATACTGTTACAAAGAGGTTTGTCAGGGACAAACCAATGACGCAAGTTGGCGTCGCATGACGTAGGATGATGTCATCCTAGTACAGCTACTGATAGGAATCGGTAAGTCAAGAACGAAAGCGACGTCATAGTGACGTTGAAATGATGTCATACTGCAAGAAAGATGAACCAGCATGGATAAGAGATGATGATGTCAGAGATAGGTAAGTAAAGAAGAGACCGTGTCCGAAATCGTAACACTGGATATGCCAGTGCTCAATGGTTCGTTTTATTACTGCTTCTATATCATCCATGTAGTGGCTGGTTGTGCGGAGGTGTGATTCTCTCTTGTTTACTTTTGCGGTGAGATGTCATTTCCCAAGTTAGCGGTCAGAAGTAATAAGGCTAGAGAATCTCGGAATATGTTCTTCCTTATGACAACGTACTCATACAAGTAGTTCTGCCAATATTTTGGGGGGCAGCGAGGCTCGCGCCCTACTCCTGAGATCACCTACGAATCGGAATGCCAACACTCAACCGTTCAACACTGGACGCCCCTTCGACGCTATAGTGTAGGAGTAAAAAAAACCTTGACAAAGACTCAAGGAATGCTGCGTACGGGTATAGAACGCGCGCATAACACTATCGCCACGAACTACCTATACTTCCACAAGAATCCCACAGAAGGCGAGAGAGCTGGGTTACGCCGCTAACCGCCAACACGGTCACAATTATCCGGGCGGTAAAACCACACGTCATCTGCGCACAGGCTCCGAAAATCATGTCATGCACCGTAGTTATCTCGTCGTTTGCCATGCGTACATCGCCGTGGGTGCTGCTTGCATGTGGTGGTGCGGGACTTGCAACTGGGTTTCCGGCTAGGAAGGCAGACGAGATAACGGAGACACGAGCAGAGCACGTCGCACGAGCAGGGGGAGATTCATAGGTACGCACGGCCGCGGTGAGCAGAACACCAGCAGTAGGGTGAGGGAGATTACGATGCACGTGGAAAGTATCAGATATGACGCAGATGGGGAACAACTCCGAACAAGAGTCACGAAGTAGCATGCCAAAGGCTTTTTGTGCACGGGACCTGCTTACATTGGGAACAGCATTAATGCATCGATGCACGGGTGCGGCGCAGCACAGCATAACAGCAGCGCGGACCTTCGGCGCTTCCTGCATGTGCAAGGTGCTTATACCAAGTTATCCCACTTGCGTCTCGGGGCCATAAGCGGAGAGCAGCTCATCGAGGAACCCGGAGTGCACCCATACCTGTGTGGGCGGGGCATGGTCGAGGGGTCGCCTGCAACGTAAAAGGACAAGTCCAAGTGCAGTCAAGTAGGGGGTGGAGGACACCAAAAGCGCCCCATAGAGGGAACGATCACCAGTCGAAGGACGACCAGTCGTGAAGTGGATCTGTGATCCGAATATTTTGGTGGACGCCTCGCAGCAAGCAAGAAAACATCGTATAGTAGATATATCATGTGTTTGAGTCCAGTTAGTTGAAGGGTGTGTTCGGAATTTCTGCACTCTTCGGGCCGGTCGCAAAAGATTGGTGATGGTGATGCCAGTGTGAGTGGTCAGATTGCCTCCGTGCAACTGCCACCACGTGACGGATATTTAGTATTGGTCGCTTTGCTAATTTATTCTCACGCAAGCCACACTGCTTCTGCAACTAACCCCGACGACTCCTGGAGGCGAGCGGCGAGCATGGACTGGAGAGGACAGGGAAACTGGCAGGCCAATTCGTGCGTCATTACATTTTATGAGCTAGATACCCGGCTCAGTTATGACGTATTGGACCGAGGACTACGTGATTTCATAGTCAAGAGGCGAACACTCCACCTATCCAGGGGTCATACTGACAATCATCAATGCCCAGAGATCTTGAGTACACACGGTACGGATCGCAGTCGCGAACACTCGAGGTTAAAATTCCGCTAACCTCAATGCTGATCATGTGTCCTACCTGCAGCATCATTATAACTTATGCGAAATACCTTGCCACGAATGCTGCTTGTCAGGACCATTAAGCACTGGTTTCCAGTTCTATGCGCAAGTTGTGCCTGGGCCACAGGTTCAAGTACTGTGGACATGGCTACCTTTCCACATACTGCCCGCAACTCCATTCCGCTTCCTAGGGTCTCCTGTGGCACCGCAACGAGTCCGGGTTGCTTGTGGATACATGATCACGGTATTGCGACCTCGTCAGCGAACGTTTTACAGTGAGGCGTGTGCCCCTTTCGATTTTGATTGTGCCTGCGGACAATTGTCCTTCACAAGATTGGGGCACGCCCTGATGACTCGTCTGATAGTGCCATAGTGGATATGTGATCACGGTATGGCGATCTCGTCAGCGAACGTTTTACCGTGGGGCGTGTGCCCTTTTCGCTTTTGATTGTGCCTGCGAACAATTGTCCTTCACTAGAATGGGCACGCTCTAATGACTCGCCTGATAAATTCTCTGCTTGATCCGGGTTACAACAGTGTTACAACACCTAGAGTGCTCCGCCTGTCGTTGTGGATCGAACGCCTCCAGTCCTGGGTCTGGTCTATCTGTGGAGTTGGGTGCTGGGTTTGAGGCACCGACTACTTCGCACGGCGCGCTTCCGCCCTGGCAAGAGCCTGCGTTCATATATCGGTACTTCAGGGCAATATACACGCCACGACGGGCGTTCTTCCGGACTCTGCGGGATTCCACAATTTGAGGATGTTGTGCCTTTGGTCTGTTGGGGCACTGGTACATGACGAAGTCGTTGGACGTGGCACCTATCCACCTGGACGACGGTCGAGTGTGAGCGGCACTCTGGCTATTTAACATGCACGGTGGTCTGCAAGAACGATTCAGACAACCACCCACAGTCAACTACACTCCTCGCCTTTGAATCATATACACGCATCACCACTCTCTTATGGGTAAGCAAATCTGTCATGTAACCTTCTTCCCTAGGTATTGAGTGCGCATTAAGCTGATCCCGTCCGCGATCTCAACAACTACCTCCAAGGCCACCCGAGGGGCAACCTTACCCATCTCCTCTCGTGGGACACGAGGCAAGAGGGTCCCCAACATCAAGTCACTCATCACGTCACTGCCAAATGTAAGTCTATCGGCCACACGACGGAATGTACACTAAGCTACCACAGTCCAACAACAGGCTATTGGCTACGGGAAAGGCCTTGCGAAGGGTACGGCAAAGGCAGTAGCCGCTACTCAAGCTTTGCAATACCTTCGGCAGGTGTACCCATACTAAATATGCCCTGATGTGCCCACGTGGAACAAATAGTTATAGCGTCGCTTTTAATCGGAGGTGTTCAACGTCTAATGTGTAGATCATTTCTCGTGTAGCATATATACTTTTTGTGTTGTTGTGCTTCACCTCGCCTGTAGCGCTAGCGGACTGTGATCAACTTCGGCGCGCGACGCGTGTACCCGATTTTGGTTTCGTAAGTGACCTTGAGGACCGAACACTGTGCTCGCGTTACCGTCGTACTGGTCTACCGACCCATCGCCGACCTCCCCTTGTACTTGGATTACCTGTCGTGAATTTGTTCGGGCTTTCCGGATCTATAAATAAAACCCGAGTGTCGTGAAGAGCCCGAGAGTTGTCCCGTGCCAGTGCCCAACTCACCGTCAGACCTCCGCTTAACTCCCACTACTGAGCTCTTTCCCAGATTTGACTTGTCAGAAACGTTGTTGAGGGGCAGAGGCGGGCCGTGGACCACATTTGTCAGCGTACATTCCTTTTTGGGTGAACGCGCGTGCGCTGGTGAGCAACGTCAGCAACCCCGGGCCACAGTCTGCTGTACCTCTCGCCTATCCTCGCCTATAAATCATATACACGTCTCTTATGGGTAAGCAAATCTGTCATGTGACCTTGCACTAGGCATTGAGTGCGCATTAAGCTGATCCCGTCCGCGATCTCAACAACTACCTCCAAGGCCACCCGAGGGGCGACCTTACCCGTCTCCTCTCGTTTGACACGTCGGAAGAGGGTCCCCGACATCAATCCACGAATTATGCCATTGCCAGATGTGAGCCTATCGCGGCCAGTCATACGACGGAATGTAGACTAAGCTACCACAGTCCAACAGCAGAAGATCGGCTACGGGCACGGGGTTTCCAAGCGTGCGGCAAAGGCAGCGGCCGCTGCTCAAGCTTTGCAATACCTTCGACAGGTGTACCCATACTAAATATGCCCTAAATATGCCCTTATGTGTCCACAAGTTGTTCTATAGTTGTAGCGTCGCTTTTCATCGGAGGTGTTTAGTGTCTAAAGTGTGGTGATATGATATCATTGCTTGTGTAGCGTATACTTCCCACTATTTATGTTGTTGTGCTTCACCTCACCAGCAGCGCTAGCAAGCCGCGGTCGACTTCGGTGTGCGACGCGTGCACTCGAGGTTGGCGTTTGTAAGTTAACTTGAGGACCAAACACAATACGTCCCTCGCAGCTGTGCTCGTATTAACGTCGTACTGGTCTCCCCATCGTCGACCTCCCCTCACACTTATATTACCTGTGTCGTGAATTCATTTGGGCTTTCTGGATCTAAATAGTAAGGTGCTCCGAGTCTGTGGTGAAGAGCCCGAGAGTTGTCCCGTGCCACTGCAGTGCCCGAGTCCCGACTCACGTCAGACCTCGGCCGCTCAACTCTCACTACTAGTGACTACAGTAGTACTGAGCTATTTCCCAAATTTGACTTGGCGAGATTACCATAGTCAGAACCGTTGTCGTTAGGGGCAGAGCAACTGCTGTTGCTTCACGTATTGCCGCCATCCAGGCTCTGCAGTCGTACTTACATACTCTCGACCTGGGACGGCTCTCCCCTCGAATAATGCTCGGTGTAACGGTGCCATGTGATTCCGATACTTTACCTTTACACCAGATGCCACATGTTGGATTAATAGCTGCACAATGTCAACGTTCACTTCTGATGCCAAGTGCGGTGGAGCACGCTTGCCATTTCTCGCAGCGTGGACACTCATGCGGCTGTGCTTCAGTAGCATACGAACGAGTTCCAAGCGTCCACTGAACGCTGCAAAATGGAGTGGAGTACATCTCGCGACTCTGCCTGAGCCTTAGCATTTGCACATTTACGTGCTGTGATGCTCGAATCCGCGCAAAGGAGCATAATGCAAGAGAGCTCCTCGAGATGCCATCATGCCATCATCTACATTCATTATCGATCCGGACTCAAGCCATGCTCACGAATCAGGTCGAGAGACGTCGCATCACATCCTCCGAGTCTGTGACGACAACTTGAACCGGGCACGATCCACCCAGTGCTGAGCGGCATATCCAGCGAGAGGCGGGCCACATTCGATGAATGGTGATGCAGATATGGAGATTGGGAAGCTAGAGGCCGACGAGGTGCTTTACGAGATCAACGACCTGTTTTCGAGTGTATGGAAACCCAAAGGTGTTAGGACGTTCTTCAGCACCAACAATAAGATAGATTGGGCCTTGGCCCGGAAGTGTGAGCATATCCTGTAGGCATTGCGTCAGAGCATTGTCAGTCGTCTGATCCGCGCCGTTGTCATATGCCTTATAGAGGCGGTAGACCATGTTGCAAAAAGGATTGGAACGAGCAGGGAGTTGGATGATAAGAGAGGGCAGTAGGCTGCGGATTTGCTTATTCATATCCCGAATGTCGAAATGAGGAAGCCAGTCCGGCGACGTGAGGGTCGGAATATGATGGTGGAGCTGCTCGACAATCGTGAGCTGCCCAACACTGCCAGAGTTATGGCCTTAAGGAGCGACGGACCATAGGATGACCTTCCCGGAGCCGGGTGCGAACCGGGTGATCCGTCGGATCACAGAAGCCAACAAGGGTAAATGGAGCACACGTCTCCCGTAGATCCACAGAGGATACCAGTCATCTTCCATTTCTTGAAGACACCACCTTGGAGGAACCACCCCGCTGTTCCCTCGTGTTGATGATCACACGCCATGTTGTGATTTGTGGACGGAGATCGGCATAGTAAGGCTCTCGCAATTGGTTCCCATGTGCACTGACCCTAGCTTTGCTCGTCGTGGGCCAGTCCGCTCGATATGGAAGATAGACACTCAAGGAACAGATGTGACGACACTGCCCCAGAGGCGGGTACATGAGTTAAGAACTGGGCGGTGAAGGCACTATACGATGCCAGTGGCCTCTGACACGGTTATAGTAGTCAGGCGTATTCGGTGGCGGTTTGCGCAGAGATCTCGCTTATGCTAGCGTCTCTCTAACTCCGGGTCTTGGGATAGAAATTATCAACGCTTGTTCGTTATCTACCGAGATGGGGTGGTGGCAAATACTGTATGAAGAGATGCGTCGCTGTGATCGGGGTGTACCGAGTGTGAGCCGGAGCCTAATCGCGTACTATATTTCATATGAGAGAAGAGTGCGTGAGGATTGCTTCATTGAAGCCAGACAGTGTTCATTTTGGTTGTTTCGAACTTGCATGCTGTGCTCAACGAAGAAGCGAAGAGATAAATTTCTCGGGACAGAGAGCCCGAGTACTGTACGTCATGTTGTTTCAGAACCGACGATACCTTGTTAACTAGTAACTTACATTCATTGGCCCAGAGAGACCGACAATTGCTAGACCGTTGACAGTGATCACTGGCCCAGTTGGCCCAGGTCCACAATACCTCGACTCGGGTGTCCCTGGTTAATTCTGCAGACACACGTGACGTCCGTGGGAGTACGATTTCGAAGTCCGCGGAGCCAAAACTCAGCGCTAGCCAGGGCGCTAGCACGGCTGCACTGCATGTTCCAATCGCACCGGAGCCGAATTGCTGCTTCGTTTCGGTGACGATGAATATTTTACCACAATTCCCAGTGGGTCATATTTGTTACCGTATATATCCAAGTTGGGTGCTTATCATATCTTCTGGGTCCTCTACAGAAGCCGTTTACAGACGTATCACGCCTGCTCCCAGCCAACAGCTCCGTTCATTTTTGGGAAGAACGTGATATCACCCTCATGGCATCTTTTGATGGGATGCCGGCCAGACTTCCATTTCTCCAGGAATCATTGAGCGATTGCGCTTTCCGAGAAGAGGACACAGTCACCTTCTAGCAATCAGGAAATCAACCCCCGCATTTTTTGTTATCTCCGATGAGAAGCGTTGCAGCCCTCACGCGGTATGCAAAGAGCAAAAAATAGAAGGAGGCTCTCCCTTCTTGCTGACGGTGGCAATGCGGCGCCGGTAGGTTGCGGTGCATTGAGCTGCGGTGTGGCATTTGGGGTGTTATTGCGCCCCCAGTTACAGTCCTGGAATGCGGCACCACGAGCGAACTGCGGAATCGCCCGCTAACGCCGAGACAGGACATCCATAACGCCGACGGTTCGGCAAGGCCATTTGACTGGCAACAAGCGAGCGAGAGCACCCAAGCTGAGGTTTTCCCTGATTGTTGGCGATGCGAATTATCACACTTACGTTCCCACTGAGTACTCGATAGCAAGAATTGAGAGCACGGTGGCGTAATGGTGACGTTAGAATGATTTTGTAAACAGAGTTCTTACAGCCGAACGGCTCGCTGCCTCCTCGGGACGTGGCGATTCATTATGTCTCTTATTCTCGACCGAAACCCAGCTTCCTCTTCTTTCGTCCCCTTCCCTCTTTTCCTCTTATTCCATCATCCCTACCTCCTCCCTACTTTGTACTACACTCAAGAAAACACATGGGTGCCACACTATCAGTCTTGCAGCAGTCCTTCCCCCCGAAACCAACGTGGGGTGTCAATGACATACCAGACCTTACAGGCAAAGTCGTCATTGTCACAGGTGCGTTCTCAAACTAAACAAATGCGCGTGCGCCTATGTGCTCAACGTGGTGTCCGTCCGCAGGTGGTAATGCTGGCGTCGGAAAGGAAACTGTCAAGGTGCGTTAGAGGTACCCCACACTGGGGGGCGTATCGTGCCGTACCCAATGCCTACTGAGCGAGGGCTTATCGAACCTCAGCAACTCCTAGCGCACAACGCGAAGGTTTACCTTGCGGCGCGCAGCGCTCAAAAGGCAAACGAGGCGATTGCCGAGCTGAAGAACGAGACAGGCAAACAAGCCATTTTCCTCCCGCTCGATCTCTCGGATATTCCTGCAGTCCGTAAGTCGGCGAAAGAGTTCCTCTCGTATGTCCCTATCCGTTATCTTTGCATCTTTCTCGTCGAGGTTCACAAAACATGCGTTTTCAGGAAAGAGAGTCAACTGTATGCCCTTATCAACAACGCGTGAGTCTCGTGTTGTTGCCGGATTTTCTGTGGCGACTGATCGACCGCGGTGACGCTGATCACAGCGGTGTAATGATATCGCCAAAGGAGCAGGTCACTACACAAAAGTATGACATGCAGTTTGGCACGAACGTCATCGGTAAGTGCCTATCCTCTTCGGATTAGTTGTCGTGCATTGATCGTTCGAGTGGTTGTCGATGTGCAGGCCACTGGTTATTCACAGTACTGCTGTTACCTGCCCTGTTCGCAGCTACCGACGCATCACCCTCCCACGAGAAAGCGCGCATCGTGACGGTGTCATCGTCCGCTAGCTACCTCACAACTGGCCTTGACTTTGATGCCATTGCGGATGGTCCTGAGCGGACAAAGTACAGCGAATGGGAGTTGTATAACAAGAGTAAATTTGTGCGTAGAACCGAAATACTCCTAACGTTCTTATTTGCCGACGCGGTCGCAGGGTAACGTTGTTGTGGCGCGCGAGCTGGCACGGCGGTACGGGGACAAGATTGTGTCGACGAGTCTCCACCCAGGAAATATTCGCACGGATCTTCAGCGGCACATGCCCGGGTGGCAGCACACTATAGTCGTGCGTTCCTTCATCGCGTATGGTGGCAGATAGCTGACTCTTGCTGGTGTACATAGAACTGGATACTGTACCCGGTTTCATATGGAGCACTTACACAGCTTTACTGCGCGACGGCACCTTCTGCGGCGGATGCCAATGGAAAGTTTTTCATTCCCTGGGCACGACTTGGTGAGGCGAACAAGGCTGCTTTGGATCCTCAAGTTGGCGAGAGGTTGTGGTCTTGGTTGGAGAATGAGACGAAGAAATATTGATTATTGACATAGCCATAGACTTTTTGTTGTTAAACTCGTGTATGTATCAAGTGCATAACAGTGGACGTGTCCTCACCTTGACCCGTCACGGTTGTCCACCGAACACGTTGCTCTCCTTCCATCTTTGCTTACAACATGTCTGCTGATAGACTCATCTCCCTTCCCACCCATGCCGCCTCGAGACACCAGACCCAGTCTCAGGGTTCAGTTACAGGTTCATGAGTGCTAGCTGTCAGTGGGTTGGATCAGTACTGAATTCTTGCAGGAAATGGAAATGGAATGTCATTGAAAGTTGGGTTCTAATCGCAGACTTCCCACGTACCGGTCCGCTCTCCCGTCGTAAAGTAAAGGCGACAATTAGCTAATAAAGTTGGACTCGATGCGGAAAAATGGCAACTCAGCCAGGCACACGGAGTAGAGTGGCGGTAAAGTGAGTGGCTCGATCGCTACATGCACAGTAAGCCTAACGTCATTGCGCCGTCGATGGCCATGTCTCTTATTCTCGACCGAGAACTTCCTCTTCTCTCATCCCCTTTCCTCTTACCCTCTTATCCCGTTCTCCCTGCCTCCTCCCTACTTTGTACTACACTCAGCAAAACACATGGGTGGCGCACTATCGGCCTTGCAGCAGTCCTTTCCTCCGAGGCCAACTTGGGGTGTGGATGACATACCGGACCTTACCGGCAAAGTCATCCTCGTCACAGGTGCGTTCTCAAAGTAACCAAATACGCGTGCGCCCGTGTGCTCAACGTGGTGTTCGTCTGTAGGTGGTAATGCTGGCGTCGGAAAGGAAACTGTCAAGGTGCGTTAGAGGTGCCACCCCCCTTTACCCCACACTGGATACGAGCGAGGGACTCATCGAACCCCAGCAACTCCTTTCGCACAACGCGAAGGTTTACCTCGCAGCGCGCAGCGCTCAAAAGGCGAATGAGGCAATCGCCGAGCTGAAGAACGAGACGGGCAAGCAAGCCATTTTCCTGCAGCTCGATCTCTCGGATATTCCTGCAATCCGTAGGTCAGCGCAAGAATTCTTCTCGTATGTTCCTATCTGTTATCGTTGTGTCTTTCTCGTCGAGTTTCACAAAACATGCGTTCTCAGGAAAGAGAGTCAACTGCATGTCCTTATCAACAACGCGTGAGTCTCGTGTTGTTGCGGCGGCGGCTGATCGACCGTGGTGACACCGAACACAGTGGTGTAATGATGTCCCCAAAAGAGCAGGTCACCGTACAAAAGTATGACATGCAGTTTGGCACGAACGTCATCGGTAAGTGCCTATCCCCTTCGGGTTAGTCGTGGTGCATTAATCGCTCGATGGCTGTAGGCCACTGGTTATTCACAGTATTGCTGTTACCTGCCCTGTTCGCAGCTACCGACGCGTCACCCTCCCACGAGAAAGCGCGCATCGTAACGGTGTCATCGTCCTCTAGCTACCTCACAAATGGCCTTGACTTTGATGCCCTTGCGGATGGTCCTGAGCGGATACAGTACAGCGAATTGGAGTTGTACAACAAGAGTAAATTTGTGCGTAGAGCCGAAATACTCCCAACCTTCTTATTTGACGCGGTCGCAGGGTAATGTCGTTGTGGCGCGCGAGCTAGCGCGGCGGTACGGGGACAAAATCGTGTCCACGAGTCTCCATCCGGGCAATATTCGCACGGATCTTCTGCGGCACCAGCCCGGGTGGCGGAATGCTATAGTCGTGCGTCCCTTCGTTGCGTGTCATGGTGGCAGATGGCTGACTCTGGCTGGTGTGCATAGAATTGGTTTATGTACCCGGCATCATATGGAGCACTTACACAGCTTTACTGCGCGACGGCACCTTCTGCAGAGGATGCCAATGGAAAGTTTTTCATTCCGTGGGCACGACTTGGTGAGGCGAACAAGGCTGCTTTGGACCCTCAAGTCGGCGAGAGGTTGTGGTCTTGGTTGGAGAATGAGACGAAGAAATATTGATATTGACGTGACCATAGGATTTCTGTTGTTAAACTCGTGTACGTATCAAGTGCATAACACGTGGACGTGTTCTCACTTTGACCCGTCACGATTTTGATTTGTTTTTTGAATCCAAGACCTGTCACCATTGTCCACTGAACACGTTGCTCTCCTTCCGTGTTTGCTTCCATCATGTTTACTGATGGACTTATTTCCCTTCCCACCCACGCCGCTCCGAGACTCACCAGACCCTGTCTCGGGGCTCAGTTACAGGCTCATAAGTGCTAGCTGTCAGTGGGTTGGATCAGCATTGAATTCTGGACCCTTCAGAACCTAGCACCGGTCCGCTCTCCCGTCTTTCTCAAATTGAGTGTCCGGTTAATTAAACATGACCCGTGGGAATGATGCGATCCGTCCTGATTCGTCAAAAGCCGACTGGATGCGGAAAATGGCAACTCAGTCAGGCGCTAAGCGTTGCTGCACCGTCGAGACATGTCCCTTATTCTCGACCGAGAGCATCCTCTTCTCTTATCCCCCATCCTCAGGCTCTTACCCTCTTATTCCATCCTCCCTGCCTCCTCCATACTTTGTACTACACCCAGGAAAAGACATGGGTGGTGCACTATCGGCCTTGGAGCAGTCCTTCCCTCCGAAGCCGACTTGGGGTGTCGACGACATATCGGACCTTACCGGAAAAGTCATCCTCGTCACAGGTGCGCTCTCAGAAAAAACAAATGCGCGCACATCTGTGTGCTCAACGTGGTGTTCGTCTGTAGGTGGTAATGCTGGCGTCGGAAAGGAAACTGTCAAGGTGTGTTAGAGGTGCCTCCCCACACTTTATCCTACACTGGGTACGAGCGAGGGCTCATCGAACCTCAGCAACTCCTTTCACACAACGCGAAGGTTTACCTCGCAGCGCGCAGTGCTCAAAAGGCGGACGAGGCGATCGCCGAGCTGAAGAACGAGACAGGCAAAGAAGCCATTTTCCTCCAGCTTGACCTCTCGGATATTCCTGCAATCCGTAGGTCGGCGCAAGAGTTCCTCTCGTGTGTTCATATCTGTTGTTGTTGTGTCTTTCTCGTCACGGCTCACAAAACATGCGTTTTCAGGAAAGAGAGTCAACTCCATGTCCTTATCAACAATGCGTGAGTCTCGTGTTGTTGCGGCGGCGGCTGATAGACCGTGGTGACGTCGATCACAGTGGTGTAATGATGTCGCCAAAAGAGCAGCTCACCGCACAAAAGTATGACATGCAATTTGGCACGAACGTCATCGGTAAGTACCTGTCCTCTTTGGGTTAGTCGTGGTGTGTTAATCGCTCGACTGGTTGTCGATGTGCAGGCCACTGGTTGTTCACCCAACTGCTGTTACCCGCCCTGTTCGCAGCTACCGACGCATCATCGTCCCACGAGAAAGCGCGCATCGTGACGGTGTCATCGTCCGCTAGCTACCTCACAAAGGGCCTTGACTTCGATGCCTTTGCAGATGGTCCTAAGCGGACACAGTACAGCGGAGGGGAGTTGTACAACAAGAGTAAATTTGTGCGTAGAACCGAAATACTCCCAACCTTCTTATTTGCCGACGCGGTCGCAGGGTAACATTGTTGTGGCGCGCGAGCTAGCGCGGCGGTACGGCGACAAGATAGTGTCGACGAGTCTCCACCCGGGAAATATCCGCACGGATATTATGCGGCACTTGCCTGGGTGGAAGCACGCCACAGTCGTGCGTTCCTTCATCGCTTATGGTGGCAGATGGCTGACTCTGCCTGGTGGGCATAGTATTGGTTGATGTACCCGGCATCATATGGGGCACTCACACAGCTTTACTGCGCGACGGCACCTTCTGCGGAGGATGCCAATGGAAAGTTTTTCATTCCGTGGGCACGACTTGGTGAGGCGAACAAGGCTGCTTTGGATCCTCAAGTTGGCGAGAGGTTGTGGTCTTGGCTGGAGGATGAGACGAAGAAATACTGATTACTTGCTGCATGGTAGATTATCCGCACGTGTCTCAATGGCAGCTGCAGCGTGTGCTCGACTTCCTATTCTACTCGTATTTACTCATGTTAAGTATATTTACATCGGAACGTCCTGAGACAAGAGTACCATGACGGCGATATTGAGGGCCCAACAAGAATATGTACTCTATCTAGAAGGAGGTGCTACAGGATATCATACTGGCCATGCGAAGAGTGCGGGGGATGATCGATGATCTCCCGTGTGCTCTGTATCAGAGAGCTCCGTGAAGAGCCTGCGATAGCTATGCCAGTAACTGATGGCGGTGAACGTGACTGTGGTGAAAGGTCGGGGCGGCCATAAAGTTTTTACGGATCGCCGAAGAGGGATCAAGTGCGTCCCGCGAACTAACATGCGCGCTACCTTCTCCCTCGGTAGCAGCACGATCAAGTGCAGAAATACGGCCGTGGATGAGGTGCGCCGGGAGTAGCGGGAGCTAGCATCGATGAATGAGATTCTGGCGAAGAAGATGCACGTTCAGATCCAGTCACGGCAGAGTCTGAAGACAACAGCGGATGTGTATGGGTACTGTATTGGCCGTCGCCTATGCACGCGGTATGGTGGGTGAGAACGCTTTCACTTCACTCCCATTGCATCATCGTGACAGCGGACTACTCTTCCTTCAGCATACTCTTCGACACCGCAGAGGCGCAAAACGTGCTTCATCTGCTCCCGCCAAACGGTCCAATTAGTATTGTTCAGCGACTCACTCAGTTTGATTATTGAAGAGGACTCTCGAGCCTGGAATTTAGTGATGCCCGTGTCATTGGGTCGTTGCTCAGAGAGTGTCTCGACATTCACTTCGGATTCAGCCATTTTACGAGATAGTGGTGTAGATTCACGCGTAAGTCTGGAAGATAGCTTCGGGGTCTTGTAAATGCCTAAAAATATTTTGATGTTCAAATGGTCTCGGGCTCAGGCCTCAGGCCTCAGGCCCAGTGAGAATCCCGGTGAATGAAAAGGGACAGGGTTGAGTGTGATTGAACCAATTCATTCGCATTCACGATTCCAAAGTGAATCCGAACTATGTGCAATTTGATTCATTTGCTTGTCGAATCACGTCGATACAAATTGCACGTCATCGAATCACGTTTGATTTGTGTAGATTTTAATTGAATGCTTTTGCTTCACTCCCGTTGAATCTCATTGGTCCATATTGCATACAATTGAATTGTATTTGAATCACATTGACGCCCATTGAATAGTACAGTACAGTCCAAACGAATTCATTATAATTCTACCAGCGACCACCAAATCCCAATTCGAATATCTGAGATGCGCGTGCTAGAGGAACTTTAAGGAGTCCTCAGTATAACTCTCGACGTGGGATACGAAGAGTCTACGCACCTGTGAAGTGTTCACGCTAGTGTCAAGCGATGGGTTTCTTCTTCACATCGAGCTCTCGTTGCTTGTATGTCTGTGAATGCAATGATTATTTGTCCCAGTCAGCAGAAGACAAGGCAACGATGAGTTACCTTGCGGGTAGCCTCATCTAGCTCAATCCACACCTTCGCAAATTCGTCGCATGTCACTTCGTGGTCTTTGAGGAAGTCGATTGCGTATAGGTTCCTGTAGTCGACCTGATGTGAAAATAAGGCATTAAAATAAAGAACGAAACTTACCTTGCAGTTTTCGTTGTTCCTGGCCGCATGAAGGCTGCTTTCTTCGTCTTGGTCTTTGGTGCACACTCGCTAGCCCCGTTTGGAGTCGAAACCACCTCTTCTACACCGACACTTGCCGTTGGGTCACTCGATGGTGTCGGCGCGTTGTCATTTGTGTTGGTGGAGTCGCGTTGGGGACCAGGTCCTGTTGGGTTGTAATTGGTAGCTACTATGATGGGGTAGGTAGCGTACCTTCGGGAACTTGAACAGGGGGGGCTGCCGTTGGGTCCGTCGGTGATGTCGGCGCGTTGTCAGTTGTGCCAGCGGAGTCACGTTGAGGACCAGGTCCTGTTGGGTTGTAATTGGTAGCTGTTGTGACGGAGTGAGTAGCGTACCTTCGGGTACTTGAACGGGGGCAACCTCTGGCAATGGTATCAAAGGGGTGCTTGGGGCAGGAGTCTTCCGGGTGATG
>WNGR01004485.1_pt1 | contig 15085 bp, 15 predicted proteins | sample 5407581 | NCBI WGS metagenome assembly WNGR01 (sample SAMN13153383, study PRJNA577476) | soil metagenome | isolation source: 80 cm soil or saprolite under Garry oak tree replicate 2 | place: USA:California | collected 2016-06-15
CGGCTGGCGTATCTGCTGGGCACGTCGAAACTGGTGCCGGACCTGATGGTGCGGGCGCCCGAGGTGTTGCAGATGTTCGCGCACGCCGACGAGCTCGCCAGCCGGGACCCGGTCGAGGTCGCGCATTCGCTGCGCGCCGCCGTGTTGCGGCACACCGATGTCGGCGAGGCCGTCAGGACTGCCAGATCGCTGCGCCGCCACGAGTTGCTGCGGGTGGCCAGCGCCGATCTGCTCGACCTGTTGGCAGCGCCCGCGGTGTGTGCCGCGCTGACCAGTGTGTGGGTCTCGGTACTGGATGCCGCGCTGGCCGTGGTGCTGCGCGCCAAGGCGGCTGCGGAGGGCCCGGCACCGGGCAGGCTGGCGGTGATCGGCATGGGCCGGCTCGGTGGCGCCGAACTGGGCTACGGCTCGGACGCCGACGTGCTGTTCGTCTGCGAGCCGAACCCCGGTGTGTCGGACTCGGATGCCGTGCGCTGGGCCAGTTCGGTGGCGGAAGCCCTGCGCACGGAGTTGAGTTCGCCCAGCCAGGACCCGCCCCTTGAAGTCGACGCCAACCTGCGCCCTGAGGGCCGGCAGGGGCCGCTGGTGCGCACATTGGACTCGTACCGCGCCTACTACGCCAAGTGGTCGGAGCCGTGGGAGGCGCAGGCACTGTTGCGCGCCCGGCCGGTGACCGGCGACGCGGACCTCGGCGCGCGGTTCATCGCGGCGATCGACCCGATCCGCTACCCGTCCGGTGGTCTCGACCAGGCGAAGGTCCGGGAGATCCGTCGTATCAAGGCCAGGGTCGACGGCGAACGGCTGCCGCGCGGCGCCGACCCGTCGACGCACACGAAACTGGGCCGAGGCGGCCTGGCCGACGTGGAGTGGACGGTGCAGCTGCTCCAGTTGCGCCATGCGCACGAGGTCCCCGGCCTGCGCACCACGTCCACCCTGTCCGGTATCGCGGCCGCGGCCGCTGCTGGCCTGTTGTCGGCCGCGGATGCCGATGCGTTGCGTGTGGCGTGGCTGGCTGCGACCAGGGCCCGCAACGCGACGATGTTGGTGCGTGGCAAGGCATCCGACCAGTTGCCCACGCAGGCCCGCGAACTGGCCGCGGTGGCCAGCGCGGCCACCGGTCACACCGTGACCGAGCCGGGCGAGTTCCTCGACGACTACCGCCGCACCACGCGCCGCGCCCGAGCCGTCATCGAACGCGTCTTCTACGAATAACTCGGGTTCGAGTGCACGGGCATGGTTTCTCGATGTTGACCGGTCCGCGACCTTCGTGATCAACCTCGGGCCATGCCCGTCCCGCCACCCCATCGCCTCGGCAGGTCGATGCCGACCTCAGCGACCGCGTAGGTGCCTTGCCCGCACCCCGCGCCTTGACGTGGTTCCGCGACTCATGGGAGCGACCGTCTCGTCACCGGCGACCCTGCCGGTGTCCTGGGCCTCGACGGCCGTGTCCCTTCGCTGGATTCCGGTTCGTTCGCAACCGCACTCACGAGTCACCCCAGTCACAAATTACCGCAGTGCCGTTGCCGTATCACGTGAGCGCTGCTTCCTTCTGGGCGAGCAGCGAGAGAATTTCGTCGAGGTCGTATTCCGCGCGGCTCGGGCGCCCGTAACGGGTCAGTTTGCCCCGGCTCGCCCACTTTCGGATGGTGGCCTCGGTGACACCGGCGGCGAGCGCCGCGAGTTGGGTCGGCACCGCACGCCGACTTGTGCGTCCCTCCGTGCTCATACGACGCGCTCCACCCGGTTGGCGCCGTTCACACGTGCCCGGTACCTGGCTTGCTCGATTCGGTGCTTGAGCATCAGCCACTGCTGGGGCGGTAGCGCGTGCCCGCTGTCGCAGCTCATCAGGTCCGGTGTCGGTTCGATGTCGCCTCCGACGACAACGGACACGACGCCACCGCAGCCCGACCTGTTGCACGGTCCCAGTTCCACCCGGACCGCGGTGTCGGGGGAGATGGTGTCCTCGGCGGACCTGACCAGGGCGGTGATCTCCGCGGCCAGTTCACCCGCCGCGGGGTGCTGTGCCAGCCAGTCCAGTTGGGTGAGAAGGAAATCGGTCAGTGCGTGGACGTCCCGCCGCAGCGGCCGGGGCACGTCCCGTTCGTCGACGACCAGGCCGGCCCACGAAGCCAGCACGGTCAACATCTCGGTTCGAGTCGCCACCGCCGCGTCATTGAGGCTGATGCCACCTGGCAGTCCCCCGTGCACCCGTTCGAGGTCCCGACCGCGCGTGTTGACGAGCAACCCCTCGCAGCGGCGGTAGAGGTCGGGCAGCACGGTGAGGTGGGTGGCAAGCTGTGCACGGCAGGAGGCGCACAGTCTGGGACCGGAACTCACCTGCCGAATGCGCGACTGTCTGTCGCGACATCTCGGCCCTTCGCATAAACCGTACATATTTCCTCCCTTGTCTTCGCTGACGCCAACGTACCGACCGCGGGGTGAGTAACTTCATTGTTACGGCCCTTCGACTCAATAGCTGACCTGGGCTGTCCGCAAGCCGGCGTCGTCAACGCATCTAGAGCCCACCGGTGGAGCACTGAACAGGAGTGTCGAACTACCGGATAGATACTGCTGAAGGCTGGGGGCAACCAGAGCTGCAATCGTTTCAGGATCGGCGGTGGCCAGTGGATCCGTGCCCAGCACATATCGCGCCATGCCAAGCCCGATCATGTGCCAGCAACACAGGGCTGCCCGCAGTTCGAGCCGATCCAGGGGCAGCGACGCCACAATTGGATCGACGATGTTGTGCACGAATTTGTTGAGCATTCGTGCGGCCAGTTCCTGGGATGAGATGCTGCGGGCCAGCGCCGCGAACTCGCCCCCGTTGGCGTCGTCACACATGGTCACGAAGGTGCGGATCATTCGCTCCGCCAACGACTCCCGCATGCCGTGGTCGACCAGTGGCGCGGCAACGGCCGGCAGCTCGATCGCGGCGACGAACAGGCCTTGCTTGCCGCCGAACCAGTGGTTGACCATGGCCGGATCGACGCCACCCCGTGACGCGATCATCCGAACGGTGGCCGCGTCGAACCCCCGTTCCGCGAATACCTCTCGTGCGGCCGTGAGCAGCATGGCCTTGGTGTCCTGGCCTGCCGTTCGCCGGCCCCTACGCTTCCCCGGCCGAGTCATTTCTTTCCAGGGGGCCGAGGTAAACCGAAAAGCCGTAGCGCGGCCTGACCGGCCTGCTCGGCGCGATCATCGACGGCGCGCCGACCTGGGAGTACCTCGGGGTGGACCGGCGATCGCGCCCCGGTTCGCGCTGCCCACCGATGTTGCCCGGGACAGCCGGGCCGGATACCGTTCGGATGATCGGCTCGCCCGGTAACGGCGTGCCCCAACGTCGCCTGTCCCAATTTCAGACTCCTTTTCAATGGAACGTAAAGTATTCTCCTGGGCCTGGGGATTTGTTGAGCGGAATGGTGCCGGATGATTGATTGTGTCAGCTCGGCCTGATCACGACCATGTGATCACCCGACAGTATCGTCGTTACGAACGCGACGTCGCGGCAGCAACCTGAGCCATCATCATCGGGTGATGAATTTCCGTACGTTCTGCACCCTTCCCGCCTCTAACCCCCACACTATCAACAATTGAAACCGTCTTCAAGACGAATCTTCGCCATGCGGGTTGCAGCAAATGGAGCATCCCTGGCCGGAGTCGAACCTACTACTCGACTGGAGTAAGTTCACCTCAATGACACACATGTGGCCCGATCGGCCGGCACTCACTGACCTGCCATGACTCACCAAGGTGACATACTCGTTGCCCATTTGGGCAACGATGCTGATACTCCGAACGCATGAAATATCGGTGTGCCGCTGAGTCCTACATCACCCTGAGTTGATGTATCTGGAGTCGATGGTCCAACAGTATTCTCGGCGGGTTAGGCGGCTGGTCTTCTAGACGAGTCCGGCGACCGATTTCTCCGGTTCGGTCACGCCCGCCCAGCGAGCCTGGTCGATCTCCCGGAGGCCTTCCTCCGCGGTGGCGTCGATGCCGGCCATGGCCCGGCGCAGCAGCGGCGGTGCCATCAGCGAGGTGACGACGGCGACCAGGACGATGATCGTGTAGGTGGCTGGGGTGAGCACCCCGAGCCGCAGGCCCGCCAGCGCGACCACCACCTCGACCACGCCACGGGCGTTCATCCCGGCGCCAAGGGCAAGGCATTCCCGGGGCGACAGCCGCGACAGCCGGCCGCCGAGGTACGCGCCGGCGAACTTCCCGAGGATCGCCACGGCCAGCACCACCAGCGCCGAGACCAGCACGGTCGGCTGACGCAGTGCGGTGAGATCCATCCGCAGTCCGGCGGTGGCCAGGAAGATAGGAGCCCCCACCCAGAGGACAAACGTGCGCAACGAGGCCAATCGGACGGGCGAGACCACCTCGCTCATCCCAGGTGCCCCGATCAACGCCCCCGCGACGAAGGCACCGAACACAGCCTCCAGCCCCAGCGACTGCGTGATGGCCGCACCACCGAGAATCACCACTACAGCGGTCGCGACCGATGGCCCCGAGTCGCTGCTACGACCGGCGAGCTTGAACAGCCAGCGCACGAGCGGCCGCCCCACCAGTGCGGACAGGAGCACGAAGCCGATCAACGCACCGATGGTCACGGCCACCCGCCCACCGTGGACCCCACCCACCGCCATGGCGGACACGACGGACAACAGGAACCAGCCCACGGCGTCGGTGACCATCCCGGCGGTCAGGGTCAGCTGACCGACGTCACGGTGGATCAGCTTCATGTCGATCAACGTCTTGGCGATCACCGGAATGGCGCTGACGCACATCGCCACCCCGAGAAAGACCGCAAACGTCGGCCGTGTGGTCGTGGCCGACAGCAACACGGTCGGCAACACGAACCCCGCCGCGATCCCGAAGCCAAGCGGCACGAGCAGCCCACCCAGACTCACTTTCGTGGCCGTGACACCACGGCGGCGCGCCTGCTTCAGGTCGAGTTGGGCGCCGGTCAGCCCGACCAGTAGGAGAAGACCGATCTGCCCGAGCCCGTCGATCATGTGTGCCTGCCCGGCACTGCTGGGGAACAGCCACCGCCAGCCACCGGATGTGATGTGTCCGAGCAGCGTCGGCCCCAGGATGACACCGGCGAGCAGCTCGCCGGCGATCGCCGGTAGCGTCAGTTTCGCCGCCAGGCGGCCGAGGATCAGCGCCGTGGCCAGCAGTACGCCCGCCTCCAGCAGGAAAACGAGAAGCTCATGCGCCGAAACCTGAGGAAGCGGAGCGAAGTTAGCCGCGAGAACCATGACTGCCTCTCTGTTGGTCCCGTTGTCAAGCGGCCTGTGGACAGCTTCACGGGTTGTCCACAGATTCCTCACGAGCCACCCATTGGGGGCTTGACAAGGGTAGATTGAAAAAGGGCCGTAGCCCCCAGGGTTGGGCGGGGGTCTGCCTGTGGTTCGGCGGATTCGCGGTGTTTGGTCCTGTGCTTGGCGAATTCGTCGCGTTGGACGCCTTGTTCTGCGAAGTTGCAGGGTTGGCCGTGCTGTTTGGCTTTGTCTGCACGCTTTGGGGCTTCTGCATCACCCGCGATATTCAAATTTTCGTGACGGTAGGTGGTGGTTTGTCAAGGCGGGAAAGAGTACGTTGACAAACCACCATCTACCGCTTTAACTACGGGCCTGTATCGGGGTGATGCAGAAGGACTGGATAAGGAAGGGAATGCCGCGCGGTTGAGGCCAGGTCCACGGGAGGCCGGTCGCCGGTGGAGCCGCTCCGGTTGGGAGCCCACTCTCGTCGAGTCCGGCGAGTTCCCGTGTTGTGGTTGCTCATTCTAGAACCAAGCCCGATGAGACAGGACCGACGAGCAACGAGAGCAGGTGCCCCCAGCACGAGAACCAGACCGGACTCGACGTAACCCGCCGGACGAACTGGAGCAGGCTCCCCACCGAGGCGCCTCTTTGAGGGAAAGGCAGGGCTCCGCCGCCAAAGCTGTGACCCAAAACCGCGTTGTCAGGCGAAAAGCGACCTCATGTGCTCAGGTGAAAGGTTCTTACCCCAGTCACCCAGCCGAGACAGCAACTCCGGCGTAGCCTCAAAGTAACGATTATCCGGATCACCGAGCTCAAACGGCGCCGGCACGAACTGAGACCGCCGAATATGCTCGAACAGCCGCTCAGCCGCCTCACCCGGCAGCAAAGTGCCAGCCTCCACCGCCTGACAGGTCTCCCTCGTGAACGTCAGCAGTTCACTGATGTCCTGACCGACCGGCGCCGCGAGCCCAGGCGTATCGGTCTTCTCCAGATCCAGGAACACCTGCTCGTCCCGAGAAGACACGAAAGCACGCAACGCGTTCTCGATCCGCATCGTAGGCAGGATGCTGGTCGTCTTCCACACCCGAACAACCGCGTTCCACAGCTGATAGTGCCGGAAGCCCACGAACGAGCTGTAGACGAGATCGTCGTGCACGTCATACAAACCCTGCTGGAGCTTGTCGACGTAGGCGAAGCGCTCGGTGGACCAGTCGCCGTCCTGCGACGCCGCGATCAACCGCCACGCCAGGGCGTTGACCACTTCGAGCGTGTTGGTCAGCCCACGCGAGAACAGCGCGTCAATGAACCCGGCCGCGTGCGACGTCAGGCAGTATCGGTCGCCGACCGTGTTCGACGCGGAGTACTGGAGGCGGCCCGTGCTCACCCACGGCCGAACCGCCCGTGCGGACTGGAACTGTTCGGCGATCTCCGGGAACTTCGCCAGGAACAGGTCGAACTCCTCCTGCGGGCTGCAGTCGGGCTTCGGGAAGACCCGCTCGTCCAGGGTCAGGCCGACGCTGCACATCGGGCTGAGTGCACCATCGAAGTTGTCGAACGGGATCACCCATAGCCAGCCGCCGTCGAAGACGTGGTGCAGTGTGCCGTGGTGCCATGGGCTGGGCTGCTTGTGCGGCTGGGCGGCCGCGGCGTCGTCGAACGGGGTGACGCCGACCATGTGGGTGAACAGGCTGCGGGAGTGGTGCCGGGCGCGCGGTGGGTCGTCGCGTAGGCCCAGCGCCTCGGCGACCGGTGAGCGGAAACCGCTGCCGTCGACCAGGTACTTGGCGTGGAAGTCCTCGCCGCGCGCCGAGCGGAGTGTGACACCTGTGTCTGCGTCGATTTCGATGCCGGTGATGCGGGTGTTCAGGCACGGGTCGGCGCCGTAGCTGACCGCGACGTTGAACAGGTATGTGTCCGTGTCCTGGCGGAACAGGTGGCACTCGGTGCGCTGCCACTCGGGGATCACCAGCTGGTTGATCTCTTCGGGGTCCTGCGGCCTGCCCTCCCGGTGGTAGACGAAGCCGAAGTTCTGCTTGCGGCCGCACATCGGGCTGACCTTGTCGTGGATGCCTTTGAAACTCGCCAACGGCTCGATCTCGGGCACCTGGTAGCGCTCGGCGATGATCTTGGTCATGCTCGACGTGTAGGGGATCGTGGACTCGCCCACCGCGAAACGGGGGTGAGTGCCCGCGTCGATCAGCAAGACCTTGACCCCGTTTCGCGCCAGCACCGCGCCGAGCATGCCGCCTGCCATGCCCGCGCCGAGAATCGCCACGTCGTAGCGCTGCGACTCAGTGGTTGTATCCATGATTCGTCCTTCGCATCCGGAGTTTCGACGCCGCGCGGTGCGCGTGAAATGGGAAAGCCGCCGCAACCCGGCCAATCGGGCGGAGGGTGGGAACCCAGCGGGCGAAAGGTCGAGCGGCGGCGGCTTTGGAGCTTCAGTACGGGCGGACCGCCTTCGCGTCGCGAAGTGCGTAGGCCCACCAGGTCAGCTGGTCGATCATGAGCTTGGCGGCGGCGTTGCACCCGTCGAGGTCCGGGGTGAAGTTGCCGTCCGAGTCGAAGTGGTCGAGGATTCTCGGGAAGGTCACGATGTCCTTCATGCCGAAGGAATGGAATTCCGCGAAGATCTGACGCAGATGTTCCACGGCGCGGACCCCGCCGGCCATGCTGAGCCCGTAGCTCACGAAACCGATGGGTTTGGCCTCCCATTCCTTGTTGTAGCAGTCGATCAGGGTCTTCAACGGCCCTGGAATGCTGCGGTTGTACTCCGGCGCGATCAGCACGAACGCGTCCGCGGCGGCCAGGCGCGGTCGCAGGGCGACGACCACGGGATCGTTGTCGTCCAGGCTGCCCGGCATCGGCGTGTCGACCAGGTCGACGATGTCGGTGACGACGTCGGCGCGCTGGCCGATCTGGCCGGTGAACCACCGCGCGATGCCCGGCGCGAGACGGCCTGCCCTGGTACTTCCTACGATGACAACGACTTTGATCGGGTTGGTGGCCATGACTCTCCTCCAGTTGCTTTGGGCCGGCCGGCGACCAGGCCCGCGACGGCGACCAGCAGACCTGCCGCCGCGACCGCGGTGACCAGGAGCAGAGCCGGATGATGGCTCGGCCCGGTGGCGAAGGCGACCAAGCCGAGCATGATCACGCCGCCGATCTGCACCGATGTCTGGTACACCCCACTGACAACTCCCTGCCTACTCGGCGGGACACCCGCGATCGCCTGGAAATGCAATGCGGAAAAACTCAGCATGAAGCCGATGCCCACCAGCAGGACCGTCGGCAGTATGCCGGCGAGCCGAACCGGGGTTCCCTCGCCGAGATACCACGCATAACCAAGAAACGCGGACAAGCTGCCCGCCGCGATCAGCCGCCGGGGACCGAACCGGGCCACGATTCGACCCGAGTACATCGCGGTCAACATCAGCGGGAGGCTGGTGGGTAGCAACACGAAACCGGCCGCCAGCGGCGACCACCCCAGCCCGGACTGCAATTCGAACGTCACCACCAGCAGGAAACCCCAGTACGGCCCGTTCAGGGCGGCCGCGCCAGCTGCTGATCTTAATAACTTGGTGCTGGCCAGAATGCCGTCACCGAACCGGAGCGGGCCGGGCCGAGGACCGTCGTCACCGGGGATGAGCCCGATGCCCAGCAGCAACAGCGCGAGCGCCACCGGGCCGCTGAACAGCAGCGTCCACCGCCAACTGATCATCGTGAGTGCGCCGGACAGCAGCAAGCCGGCGGAGAACCCGCTTGCCCCGCACAGCGTGTAGATGGACACGGCGCGGTTGCGCGCCGGCCCTTCCGCGAAGGTGTTCGCGATGATCGCCAGACCGGCCGGCGTCATCAGCGCGACACAGATCCCCTTGACGACCCGGGTGGCGACCAGCATCGGACCGTCCACCGCAAGGCCACCGGCGATCGAGGCGGCCGCGAAGACCAGCAACGCGCCCAGGTACACCCGCCGGCGACCGAACCTGGCCGCCAGTCGGCCGCCGAGCAGGATCGACCCGCCGAAGCCGAGGGCGAAACCGCTCATCACCAGGCTGGTGGCCGACGGCGACAGGTGCAGCCCGGCGCCGATCGACGGCATCCCGATCACGGTGGTGGACACCTCGAGGGCGTCGAGCAGCATGTTGGCCGACAGCAGGAGCAACAGCGCCCACAGCCGGGGACTCCACGTAGGCGACGACATCGCTACTCCAAAGTGGACGCTGGTGGGGCCGGAGTGCACGCCGATGAGCGCGCGACTCGCGACCCCACCATCGATTCGGCCGAGAATCAGCCCAGCAGCGTGCCGCCACTGGCGGCGACGAAGGAACCGGTGACCCAGCGACGGTCCGGGGAGGCGAGGAACGCCACCACGTCGGCCACGTCGGTCGGCTCGCCGACCCGGCCGAAGGTCGACATCGCGGACATCGCCTCGACGGCTTCCGGGATGCCGAACAACGGGTTGTCGTTGCGGGTGATCCCGGGTGCCACGCTGTTGACGGTGATGCCGCGCGGGCCGAGGGACTTCGCGAAGTGCAGTGCGAGCATCTCCACCGCGCCCTTGGTCATCGCGTACGCGACCTCGTCCGGGTTGGCGAACCTGGTGAGGCCGGACGAGATGTTGATGATGCGGCCACCGTCGGGCATCATCGTCAGCGCCCGCTGGATGATGAAGAACGGGGCCTTGGCGTTGACCGCGAACAGCCGGTCGAACTGGTCCGGCGTGACGTCCGCCGGCGCGCTGCCGCCCATCACACCGGCGTTGTTGACCAGGATGTCCAGCCGGACATCGCCGCCGTTGTGCTCCTTCAGCCCCGCCTCGACCGCATCGAAGAGCGTGTCGACATCGCCGGACACGCCGAGTTCGGCCTGTGCCAGGAACGCACGGCCGCCGTTGGCGACGATGCCGGTGACGACCTCCTGTGCGGCCTCGGTGTTCGTGTTGTAGTGCACGGCGACGAGTGCGCCGTCCTGCGCGAGCCGCTCGGCCGTTGCCCGGCCGATGCCCCTGCTGGAACCGGTGACCAGTGCGGTCCGGTTAGCTAGCCTAGTCATCATTGACCGTCCTTCTAGGATTTCGCGGCGGCCGGCTGCGGCTGGCCGTTGGCCGGCTTGGCACCGGCGGGCGGGCCACCGGCCAGCGGGCCACCGGCCTTGCCGCCCTGCAGCACCCGCATCAGGGTGAAGTTGTCCACGATGCCCCACCGCTCGGCGATCTGGTCGCCCTCGAAGCGCAGGAAGATCATCGCGTTGTGCTCGATCTCCATGTTGGTCGGCGGAATGCCGACGAACGGGCCGGTGTGCCGGCCACGCATGACCCAGCGGATCGCCGAGATGTCACCCTGCGAGACGACGTCCAGCACCTCGTAGTGGATGTCGCTGAACGAGCGGTGCTGCATCTCGATCGTCATCTTGAAGGACGCGGGGCCGGTGATCGAGTCGTCGTAGCTGCCGTGGCTGCGGTAGTCCGGCGTCAGGTACTTCTCGGCGACCGACATGTCCCCGTCGTTCAACCCTTGGTTGTAGACGGCGTCGATGATCTCCCGCTGCCGTTCCAAGCTGGGAATCTCCATCTTTTCTACCTTTCTTGTGCGTCAACCTGTTCCGTTTGCGTTGGCCATGGTGGCGGCGATCGAGGGGATGCCCGGTCCGGCCGTCCAGGTGACCCGCAGCGCGAGGCGCCGCAGCCGCCAGCCGCGCCTGGTCCGCAGTGCGGCTCCCTCGAACCTGCCGCCGAGGTAGAAATGCTCGGAATGCGTCGGCGGTGGCGGTGAACCGGGGTGCACGTGGACGGCGATGATGTTCCACGCGATCGTCGCCCGATCACCGTCGAGTTCGATGAAGTAGCTCGAGACGTTGTGATGTGTCCGGTCCCAGTGACCCATGAAGCCGCGGTTGAACTCGGCCACGCCCACGATCCCGCTGTGATCACCGGGTGGGAAGTTCAGCTCGACGTCGTCGGTGAACACCGAATAGGCCCGTACCTCGTCGAAGGCGCCTTCGTCCAGGGCACGCAGGTAGCGATCCGCGAGATCGGCCAGGTCGGCCCGGTCGCTGAGCCTGCGGACCTCCTCGGCCATCTCCGCCACCCGGTCCAACTCCGTGGGGAACATCACCGGCCGACCTCCGTCGGGCTGGGGGCACCGAACCAGCGGGACAGCGCGCTGTCCACCAGTTCGCCTGCGCCGGGGCTCGCCCACGCGACGTGGCCGTCCGGGCGCACGAGCACGGCCTGCGTGCCGGCGAACGGATCGACGCCGTCCACTTCGGACAACCTCGCGGTGACCACGTCGACCCGGTCGGCCCACGGTGCCGCGAACTGCCGCAGTGGCGCGTCGTCGGTGAAGTCGATCAGCAGCCCGCGGGCCGAGTGCAGCAGCTGGTAGGTCTTCAGCACGCCGGACCCGGCGATGAGCTCCCGGTTGGGCATCCGCTTGCCCAGCAACGGATGGCTGCCCGGGCCGACCTGGTAGGTGATCTCCAGGCCGCTCACCATGCCGACCAGGTGCTTGGCGACCACGTCGTAGGCCATGAGCTCGCGGAACAGGTCGCGCATAGGCTGCACCTCGGTGCCGGACAGGAACAGCAGGCCCTGTGCCTGGGTGTTCATCAGCAGGCGCTGGCCGATCGCGTGCCGCTCCGTGTGGTAAGTGTCCAGCAGGTCCTGCGGTGCCCAGCCGTGCACTACGGCAGCCAGTTTCCAGCCGAGGTTCACCGAGTCCTGGATGCTGGTGTTCATGCCGAGGCCGCCCGCTGGCAGGTGGATGTGCGCCGCGTCGCCGGCCAGCAGCACCCGGCCACGGCGGTACTCGGTGACCTGCCGGGTCGCGTCGCCGAACGAGCTGAGCCACACCGGCTCGGCGTGGCTGATGTCCTCGCCGACCAGTCGCTTCCACGCGTCCGCCACCTCGGCCCACTCCAGCGGCTTGGTGCGTCGCTTGGGCGCGGTGCCCCGCTCGCAGACGATGATCCGCTGGACGCCGTCGCGGGGGATGGTCGCCATCACCATGCCGCCGGGCACGGTCTCGCCGGTCATCCTGGGCTTCGTTTCGGCGCCACGGAAGTCGGCGAGGAACATCTCCATCGTCGCCGCCGTGCCGGGGAAGTCGAAACCGGCTGCCTTGCGGACCGTGCTGCGGCCGCCGTCGCAACCCACCAGATAGCCGGCGCGCAGCTGCTCGATTCCGTTGGGGCCCTTGACCTCGGCGGTCACGCCTTCGTCGTCCTCGGTCAGCCCGACCAGTTCGTAGCCACGCCGGAAGTCGACGCCGACATCGGCGGCCCACCCGGCGAGCATCGCCTCGGTGTGTGACTGCGGCAGCGTCTTGCCGCCGAATCGCGCGCCATCGAGAATGTCGAAGTCCATCGGCAGGCCGCCGAAATGCCCGACGTTACTCTTCTCGAACTCGCCGATCCGGCCGAGAATGCCGCGCTGTTCGAACACCTCCATGGTGCGGGCGGTGAAACCGAGCCCGCGCGACTCACCGGTGGGCTCCGTCAGCCGCTCCAGCACGGTGACCCGCACGTCCGCGAGCCGCAGCTCGGCGGCCAGCATCATTCCGGCCGGACCGGCGCCGACCACGATCACGTCAGTTTTCATTGGTACCTCCAAATAAGGTCCGCGCCAGGATCGGCTGTGCCGTCACCCCGCTGGGAGAATGTGCTAGCTCGCCGGCACCTGCTGCGCACTGATCTGGGCGGCGATGGAGAAGATCAACGATCCGTCGGAGCCGTGTACGTCCGCCGTGCCGGTGCCCTCGAAGGTCGAGCCGGACTGGGTGGCCGCGATACTGATGATGAGATGGTCGATACCGGTCACCTGACGTTCGGCGAGCTCGCCGGAATCGCCCTGGTTGAGGAATTCCTTGACGGTGAACTCGAACGTGTCCGGCCCGGTGGCCGACCAGGTCCCTTGGCCCGATGTGGCGTCGGTGGTGAGTATTGCCACGCCGTCGTCGTCGAGGGAAACGGTGAACCCTTCCACTTTGGGGCCGTACGAAACAGTGCCCGACCACTGTCCGACGGGCGTGTCGGTAACCTGAGTCATGACTCCTCACTTTCCGTGAACGAGCGCGGGCAGCAAAAAACCCGGCAGTCGGCAATGCGCCGAATTACTGCCGGGTTTGGACTGTCGAATGCGGTGGAGCTACAGAATCTCGTCGATGTTCGTCCGCTCGGGCGTGCCGGGCGGCAGGAGCTTGTGGAGCAGCGTGTGGATTTCCTCTTCGCGGTCCGCGCCGCCCAGTGTCGCCACCAGTTCGTCTTGGACCCGATCCATTGCGTCGCGCAGTGTTTCGAGCCGTTCCTGGCCCAGTTCGGTCAGTTCCAGCGCATAGCGCCGCCGGTCGGTCGGATCCTGCCCGCGTGCCACGAGCCCGGCCTGCACCAGTTCCTCCACGATCTGCGCCGCCGCGGGTTCGGTGACCGCGAGGTAGCGCGCGAGTTGTTGCTGCGGGCACGGGCCGAGCTTGCCGATCGCGGACAGTGACGCGAAATTGCGGATCCGCAGGCCGAGTTCGGACACCATGGCGTCACCACGGCGGCGAAGAAGGTAGAAGACCTGCGTGATCAGGTACTCGGTGCTCAGTGCGCTCGGCGTCTTCTCCGGCTCGCCCAGCACCGTGCGCAACAGATCGTTCAGCCGTTCGCGCTCGTCGGGGCGCAGCGCGGCGGTGATGAGTTCGTCGCGTTGCAGGACCGAACGCCGCATCTCGTCCAGCGCGTCCCGGCCCGGCTCGGTCAGTGACAGCACGTACGAGCGGCGATTCTCCGGGTTGCGCGTGCGGTTGACGTAGCCGGCGTCCTGGAGTCGGTCGATCAGCTTGACCATGATCGTCCGGTTGATCTCCAGCCGCTCCGCGAGTTCCTGCTGCGAGGAAACCTCGTGATCCGCGAGGCTGGCCAGTACGGCGAAATCGCGCGCCTGGGTGCTTCGATCGGCATTCGCCGCGACGTAGGCGAATGCTCGGCGCATCAGGTAAGGGAGATACCGGGTCAGCTCCGGTGCCAGCTCGACCCCGGAAAGCTCGGCGGTCTCGCCCATGTGCTCGCCAGGGTTAGGCACCGTGCCACGACCTCCTCGGCGGACATCGTATCACTTATGGATGGTTGCCCTGTTGTCAGATCGTTAAGTTGACAGTTGAGACGTCAAATCCTCAACCGTAGTAGTTGCCGCCAAAGGCGCGGAGTTGCGCCGTTGCCGCATGCGAGGCAACGGCATATCGATGATCCGGCGCGAACGCATTGTGCCGGATCGCCACCTCGGCCAGCTTGATGGCGTGTTCGTCGCCGAGTTCCACCGCGTCGGCGATCAGGGTCGCCTCCGCCTGCGGTTCGAGTGGCTCGATGTAGTCGTCCGCCGGCAGGTTCGAGGCTCCGTAGTAGGAGCGCATCCACTCGCTGTTGCCGCGCGCTGCCTGGTAGGAGGGCCAGTGCTGATCCGCTGGCAGGTACTGACAGACGAGGCGGACGGCGGCCGGACCGGTGATCGCGTGGATCAGCGGCACCGGATGCCCCTGCTTCGTGCGGACGTAGTGCCCGGAACTGACGGCCACCAGCTCGTCGAACGCGGCGAGCGCACCAGCACCGTCAGCAGGCGATTCGTCCGCGACGGCCGACGGGACGTGGGTGGAGTAGCGCGCCGCCCAGTAGCCGAGCCCTTGCGCCAGTTCGGCGCGCTGCGGCTGGTCGTCACCGGAGGCTTGCGCCATGGACCGCACCGCGTGCGCCGTGCGGATCACGCCGTGCGTCATCACACCGGACATGCCGGGCAGCAGCCGGGGCCACCAGGTCTGGAGCACCTCCACCCATGGCCG
>WNGR01004487.1_pt1 | contig 15077 bp, 10 predicted proteins | sample 5407581 | NCBI WGS metagenome assembly WNGR01 (sample SAMN13153383, study PRJNA577476) | soil metagenome | isolation source: 80 cm soil or saprolite under Garry oak tree replicate 2 | place: USA:California | collected 2016-06-15
GCCAGCACGGCCGTGCCGATCGCGGTGCCGATCCGTTGCCCGGTCTGCAGCGCCCCGCCGGCCGCGCCGCCCATGCCCGGCGGCACGCAGGCCAGCGTGAGCGTCGTGTTGGGCGAGATCACCGCGCCACCGCCGACCCCGGCCACGAACAGCGGCGCCGCGATCGCCAAGCCGGCATGCTCGCCCCTGGTCAGCAGCAGGATCACCGCGACCGCGACCAGACCTATGCCGATCAGGCACAATCCGCAGATCGTCAGCCACCGGCCCCACCGCGCCACCAGCCGACCTGCCAGCAGCGCGCTCACCGAGGACCCGATCGCGAACGGCGTGACCGACAGACCCGACTGCAACGGCGTGTAGCCGAGGCCGTTCTGGAAGAACAACGACATCACCAGCCAGATGCCGCTGAAACCGCAGAAGTAGATCGTGGCCAACGCCAACCCCGGCGCGAAGCCCGCCGCCCTGCGGAACAGCCGCAGGTCCAGCAGTGGCGCGCCGCCCCGCTCGATCCGCCGCCACTCCCACCGCACGAACCAGAACCCGAACCCCGCGCCGACCACGACCAGCAGCCAGAGCAGCGGCGTGCCACCGCCCTGCGACTGCACGATGGGCAGCATCACGCCGAGCGCCGCAAGACCCAACAGCGCGATGCCACCGAAGTCGATCTGCCGGCGCAGCCCCACGGCCCGCGCCCGCGCCGGCGGCACCAGCTTCGCGGCCAGGCCCAGCGCGACGATGCCGATCGGGACGTTCACGTAGAACACCCAGCGCCAGCCCTCGGCCGCGCCGAACGCCGTGATGATCAGCCCGCCGATCACCGGCCCGGCCGCGGTCGAGATGCCGATCGTCGAGCCGAGCATGCCGAACGCCCGACCACGTTCCGCGCCCCGGAACAGGTCCTGGATCAGGCCGGAGTTCTGCGGCGTCAGCATGCCGGCGGCCAGCCCCTGCGCGAGCCGGGCGGTCACCAGCGACGCCTCGGTGGGCGCGGCGCCGGCCGCGGCACTGGTCAGCACGAACGCGGTCAGCGCGATCAGGAACATCCGCCGCCGGCCGAGCAGGTCACCCAGTCGCCCGCCGGCCACCAGCGCGAGCCCGAACGCCAGCGCGTAGCCGGACACCACCCACTGGACCCCCGCCGAGGACGCGTGCAGGCCGTGCTGGATCGAGGGCAGCGCCACGTTGACGATGCTGACGTCGAGCAGGGTCATGAAGCCCGCCGCGAGCGTGACCGCGAGGGCTTTCCAGCGGTTCGGGTCCGGCCCGTCACCGCTTTCGGTCGTCACCTGATTTCGCCGGCTCCCAACGCACATGGTCTCAACCCGGTCGGCAGCTCCGTCGAAAATCTTGAAGAATCAGGTTTGGGTGCTGCTCGGGCCGGGTACCAGGGGATACGCAACCTATCGTCTGCCGAACCACGTGCGGAGGCCGGCATGCGGACACCCACCTTACGGCGCATCGTCGAACGCGACGACTTACCGCCGCTGGTGCAGCGGGTCGGGACGGCCGGCGTCGGCCTGCTCCTGTGGTGGTTCGGTGTTGTCTCGTTCGAGGACCATGTCCGGTTCATCGCCGCCGGGCAGCCCACGAGTGCCAGTCTCGGTGGCAGCGGTCTGCTCGCGGCCATCTGCCTGGTCGCCGGCGCCAGCCTGATCGTGTCGGCCATTCGGGGCGGCGGTGCGACCGCGACGGTCGCGAACGCCGGCGGGTGGCTGTTCCTGGTGTTGGGGTTCGGCAGCCTGTTCGTGCTGCAGACCAGCGTCAACGTCCTGGCGATCACGTTGCCGCTCGCGCTGTTGGGCGTGGTGACCGGGTTCGTGCTGTTGGCGCTCGGTGTCCGGGTTCGGTCGGCCGCTGAGCGGTTCTCGATCGTCCGTCCGGGGCGTCGTCCGTCCGCCGAGGGCTGATCTTTTCCGGTTTGACCCCTTGATATGGGAGTATGCGCTCACTATACATCGGACCTATATTCCATATTTGCGCTGGCAGCGCCACTGTAAAGGTTTGTGGCGGGCTATTGACCCGATGACTTGGTTGACCAGATGTCGGACGGCACGGGACAGTGATGTTCTCGTCCCGGGATATCAGGAGTCGTCATGATTCGCGTCGCCATGGCCGCGCTGTCCGTTGCCACGCTCGCCGTGGCCGCCCTGGTCACCGCACCGACCGCGGTCGCACTCGACAACGGGTTGGCGCTGACGCCACCGATGGGCTTCAACGACTGGAACGCCGTGGGATGCGGTGTCAGCGAGGCGTTCATCAAGCAGACGGCCGACTTCATCCACACCCACCAGATCAACGGCCACACGCTGCAGCAGGACGGCTACGCCTTCGTCAACATCGACGACTGCTGGGCCCAGCCCACCCGCAACTCGGCCGGCAACCTGGTGCCCAACCCCACCAAGTTCCCCGACGGCATCGCCGGCACCGCGGCGTATGTGCACGGTCTGGGCCTGAAACTGGGCCTCTACAACGACTCCGGCACGATGACGTGCAGCAGCCACGGCTTCCCCGGCTCGTTCGGCCACGAGGCCGCTGACGCGATGCAGTTCGCCAAGTGGGGCGTCGACTACCTGAAGGACGACAACTGCAAGCAGGCGTCCGGCCAGGCCACCAGGTCGGCCACGATCGCCCGCTACACCGCGATGCGTGACGGCCTGGCCGCCGCGCAACGGGCGACGGGTCAGGCGATCGTGTTCAGCATCTGCCAGAAGGGCGACAACGGCATCAACACGGAGGACTGGTCACCCGGCGTCGGCAACCTGTGGCGCACCACCGGTGACGTGCACCCCGACTGGGCACACCTGGATTCGAACATCGACAAGAACATCCCACTCGCGTCCGTCGCCCGCCCCGGCGCGTGGAACGACCCGGACATGCTGGAGATCGGCAACAGCGGCCTGTCCACCACGGAGGCACAGACCCAGCTCAGCATGTGGGCCGAGATGGCAGCGCCCATGCTCATCGGCACGAAACTGGTCAGCGCCAGCAGCACGACCCTGTCCATCCTGGGCAACACGGACGTGATCGCGATCGACCAGGACAGTCTGGGCAAGCAGGGCGTGCAGATCAGTTCGTCGGGTGGCCGGCGGGTGTTGGCGAAGCCGCTGTCCAACGGTGACGTGGCCGTCGCCCTGTTCAACGAGTCCGGTTCCAGGGCGACGATCAGCACCACGGCGTCCGCGATCGGCATCGCGCAGGCGAGCAGCTACCAGCTGACGGATCTGTGGTCCAAGAAGGTCACGACCACCACCAGCAAGATAAGCGCGAGTGTCCCGTCCCATGGCACGGTGTTGTTCCACGTTCACGCCTGAGTGTCCCTCTTTGGAGTGCATTTCCCCGTATCGAACGTTTCCGACGTGTGTCCGGTCTGCCCCGGCGGGTATCAGTGGCACGAACACGCGTCGAAACGGCGCGCTCGAAACGGAAGGGGGAGGGGACGGTGTCAACGTCCACTCTGGCAGCCATCGACATCGGTGGGGGAGTGTCCTCGGCCTGGACCGCGGTCGCCAATTTCGTGCCCAAGCTGGTCGCGTTCCTGGTGATCTTCGTCATCGGCTGGTTCATCGCCAAGATCCTGAGCAAGGTGGTCCACCGGCTCCTGGACAAGGTCGGCTTCGACCGGGTCGTGGAACGCGGTGGCATGAAGCAGATGCTCGAGCGCGGCAAGTACGACGCGTCCGGGTTGATCGCCAAGGTCGTGTACTACGCGATCCTGTTGATCGCCCTGGAAATGGCGTTCGGCGTCTTCGGTCCGAACCCGATCAGTAGCATCCTGACGTCTGTCGTCGGCTGGTTGCCCAAGCTCATCGTGGCGATGCTGATCGTGGTCATCGTGGGGGCCATTGCTCGGGTCGCTCGAGATCTCGTTAGTGGTGCTTTGTCTGGTTTGTCGTATGGTCGGATGCTGGGCACCGTTGTTTCGGTGTTCATCTGGGGCCTTGGCATCATTGCGGCGCTCAATCAGATCGGTGTTGCTACTGCGGTCACTACTCCTGTGTTGATCACTGTGCTGGCGACTCTTGGTGGGGTTGTTGTCGTGGGGATGGGGGGTGGGTTGATCAAGCCTATGCAGCAGCGGTGGGAGACGTGGATTGGGCGGGCTGAGGATCAGCTTCCGGCTGCTCGGGCTCATGGGCAGGCTTATGAGCGGGGGCGGGAGGATGCCATGCGGTCTGGTGGTGATCCTGTGTCTGGTGATCAGCAGCGTTGATTTCTTTACCGTGGTGGTTCGCTTCCGGCGAGCCACCACGGTTCGCTGTTTGGGGTGGCGCTTTGAACGGGGAGGTAAGTTTGGCCGTGCGCAAACCCGACCAGAGGACAGCAAGCCGACCAAACAACCAAGCCGATCAAAGAACAAGGTGGGCCTGCACGTGAGGTGCCGGAGTTCATCGCTGATGAGCCAGGTCCTTCCGTGCAGCCTCCCCTCCGAACTACGCGGGCATCTTCGATGCACGTCCTCTTCGGACTTCGGCCCGGCGCTGGAGGTATGGCGCCCACGCTGGTGTCGGTCGCCACGTTGCGGACGTGCCATATTCGACCGCCTTCATGCTGTTTGGTGATTATGTCGATCACTGGCAAGGCGGATTGTACGGCAACTCGGGAATGTATGTGTCCCACTGCTGCGGAGTCAGGTTGCGTGCGGCAGCGGTGCAAATTCTCTGAATATCTTGCTCGGGATTGGTGTCCCATAGTCGAATTGTGTGGTCGACGCTGCCGCTGGCCAGGGCGTCAGGGCCGAATGCTACTGAAGTGACGGACCCAGTGTGGCCGGTGAGGGGTTGACCGAGCGGCGTGGGATGAGCGGGGTCGGTGACGTCCCACAACCGAATCGTATCGTCGGCACTGCCACTGGCCAAGACGCGCCCATCAGGATTGAACACCACCGAAGTGACGTAGTTGATATGGCCGGTGAGGGGTTGACCGAGCGGCGTGGGATGAGCGGAGTTGGTGACATTCCACAACCGAATCGTGCCATCAGCGCTACCACTGACTAAGACGCGCCCATCAGGGCCGAACGCCACCGAGAAGACAGCATTAGTACGGTCGGCGAGGGACTGACCGAGTGGCATGGGGTGAGCAGGGTCAGTGACATTCCAAAACCGAATTGTATCGTCGGCACTACCACTGGCCAAAATTTGCCCATCAGGGCTAAACGCCACCGAAATGACAGGCCCAGTGTGACCGGTGAGGAGTTGACTAAGCGGCGTGGGATGGGCGGGGTCTTTGATGTCCCACAGCCGAATTGTCTGGTCTTGGCCGCCGCCGGCGACAGTGTGCCCGTCAGGGCTAAACACCACCGAACCGACGCCAGCGAGGGGCTGACCGAGCGGTCTGGGATGGCCGGGATCGGTGACATCCCACAAGCGAATCGTATTGTCGGCACTGCCACTGGCCAAAATGCGCCCATCAGGACTGAACACCACCGAACCGACGGCGTCGGTATCGGCAACTAGTGATGTAAGAGGAATGTTCCACAACCGTATTGTCTGGTCCTCGCTGCCGCTGGCTAGGGTGTGCCCGTCAGGACTGAACGCGACGGAATCGACGGCGTTGGTGTGACCGGTGAGGGGTTGACCGAGCGGTGTGGGGTGAGCGGGGTCGGTGACATTCCACAACCGAATTGTGCCATCGGCGCTGCCGCTGGCTAAGGTGTGCCCGTCAGGACTGAACGCCACCGAGAAGACGGCGTTGGTGTGACCGGTGAGGGGTTGACCGAGCGGTGTGGGATGAGCGGAGTTGGTGACATTCCACAACCGAATCGTGCCATCGCCGCTACCGCTGGCCAGGGTGTGCCCGTCAGGACCGAACGCCACCGAATTGACGATGCTGGTGTGGCCGGTGAGAGGGGTGCTCAGCGGGGTGTTGGCGTCGTTGATCAAGTCGGTATACAGGCCGGGGGTGAGGCTGGTGCGGTAGGCAGCGACGTCGAGTTGCGCGGCCAGCGAGGGGTCGGTGGTACGGAGCCGATCGGCCTGGGTGGTGATCTGGCTGGACGTGGCGAGGTCTCGTTGCTGGATGGCCATACCTTGTTGCCGGAAGGCGAAGACGGCCAACGTTGAGGCGGCCACGGTCAGGATGACCAGCCCAAGGACGGCCGCGCGGCGCAACCGGGCGGCGCGGCGTTGGTGGCGGATCGACGCGGTGAGGAACGCCAAACCGACCGAACTGAGTCCGCCTGCGGAGTGCGCGGCAGCCCAGGTTCGGGCCGTCTCCAAGCGGCTGCCCCGGAACAGGATTGCGGTATCGGCGCGATCGCGGTCCCACACCAGCGCGGTGTCCTCCAGTTCCTGCGCCACGCGACTGCCCGCCCGGTCAGTGTTGAGCCACTCCCGCAGTCGCGGCCAGGCCCGTAACAGCGCGTCGTGGGTGATCTCGACGGTGTCGTTTTCCTGGGTGAGCAGCCGGCCCTCGGTGAACGTGTCCACCACAGCCGCGACCATGGCTGGATCCGAGGCAACTCGCAGTAGATCGGTGCGGGCGACGCGCCGGCGGGTGTCCTCACTGCGGTCGCTCTGCCCGCCCAGGGTGACCAGTCGCAGGAACATGCGGCGGGCCGCATGTTGCGCGGCCGGGGTGAAACGGGTGAACAACTGTTCGGCGGTGGTGGCGACCGCCCTGCGGATACCGCCTGTGGCACGATAACCGGCCATAGTCAACATCTGGCCATGCCGCTGCTGCCAGCTGACCCGCAACACGTGCGCCAGCAGCGGCAACCGCCCCGCTTCATAACTGGCGTCCCCACCCGCATCGGCTAGGGCGGTGGCCCCAAGATCACGCAAGAGCACCTCGACCAACCCCGGCTCGACATCCAGTCCCACATCGCGGGCGGGAAACAGGATCGCCTCGCGCAGTTCTGCTTCGGACATCGATCCGACCACCAGCGGGGCGTCCTGCAACGCCGCCCGCAACAAGGGATGGTCCACACAGGCCGGATAGAAGTCCGCCCGAACCCCCACCATGACTAACCCCACCGGGTCCCGGCCAGCACCACCGTCCGTGCGGTGGCCCGCGATCCGGGTGAGTACGTCGATGAATGTGCGCCGCTGCTGACCATCGACGCACAGGGTGAACAGTTGCTCAAACTGGTCCACCACCACGACCCACCGCGGGTGCGGGTCCCGGTCACCGACACGTTCGCGCAGCGCGTAAGACAGCCTCGACAGGCACCCAGACGGGTCGCCCACGAGTTCTTCGACCACCACCGCCACATCGACGCCGGTGAGCAATGCGATGTTGGCGGCCAGCACCCACACCGGATCCGCGGTGGGGGTGAACACCACCTTCGGCCACCGGTCCGAACCGGGCAGCGCAGCCTGATCGAGTTTGGGCAGCAGACCGGCCCGCAGCAGGGAGGACTTCCCCGCCCCCGACGGCGCCAGCACCACCTGCACCCCACCGGTGTGCAGACGCTGATCGAGCCGAGTCGTCAACTCGGCGATCAGCTCATCCCGGCCGAAAAACCAACGCGCTTGCTCAGGCCCGAAGGCAGCCAGCCCGGGATAGGGACACTCTCGCACAAGCGCACCCGACACCGCGCGACGCTGACCACGGACACCATCGACGTAGAGGATGTCCTGGACACCACCGGTAGCCGCCGCGGGACTCGATGCGTCTGGTCCGCGATGCACGGCAGCGGCGAAGGCGGGCTCCAAGGCGGTGAGGTCGGCGACGATACGGGCCAGATCGACAGTGGGCTCACGGCGGCGCAGATACCGGTACTGACAGCGACTCAGCGCCGCGATCTCGGTCGGCAGGTCGGCCTCGCGCGGAAGCTCAGCCTGGTCGGTCAGAATCGGGATGACACGCACACCGGCAGCGAGCGCCGTGGCGAGTTCCCGTCGGATCCAGTCGCCCGGGTCATCAAGGCAGCGGTGGCCGGTGGGGTCGGTAGCGGTCAGCCACGTTGGCCCGATGACCGCAAGCAACACCCGCGCCGACCGTGCGCGGCCCAGCAACTCATCGGCGAAGTCGGCCCCGGCTGGGATGGACTCACAGTCCAGGAACACCCATCGCTCACCGAACTGGCGAGCCAGTTCGGTGTAGAGCAAGGCACCGTAGCTGTGGCTGTCCTCGCCCCGATAGTTGATGAACATGCCATGGTCCACCTGCACCCCCGTGTTAGTGCTATCAGCCTAGTCAGTGCGGGCCAGTCGATCGGCTGGTCTCGCCGGGGATGTCCTGGTTTGACGAGTTATTGTCCACCACCATTCAGGCAGACCCTGAACTACGAATACCTACGCAGCCCACTGGCGAGCACCGTGAGCGGTGTGACCAAATCATCACCGCTGCCTGTGTCCAGGACACGGTCGCGAACTGGAACAGCTTGTACTCGGCGTCCGCCGCGCTGGCGGGATGGTTCACCCACGAGCACGGCAGGCGACCGCAGGCTTGTGAGAAGTCCGCCGGTCCCTTGGCGGGTTCTCGGCGGCGAACCGTTGTTAGGAGTCGGTCATCGACGGCGGAAAGATGAACGCTGTCGACCCGGTGGGGGTTTTGGCGAACCGGACCGCGATCCGGCCCTACCGATCGTGTCTCGGTAACGATCGTTTGCGGACCCGGAGTAGGACGAATCGATGCCTGACTCCGACACCGATGATGACGACCCGGCGACCTTGGCCTGCCGTTGGAAGACTGAGCCGCCGCCGCGCTCGACAACCAGGACTGACACCGTGACCAGCAACACCGAGCCTGACACGCCGATCCACGGGTCGACACTATTTCTCCGATCAAACAGCAGGCGGCCAATCGACCAACGGCTGATCAGCCCGACGAGCCATCTCACACACAGCCAACAACCGAGTAGTAAGCCAGTTCACCCGCGCCCACCCAGCCAACACAGTAGGCGCCTCAACAGGCCACCCCTTCTCGCGAGCGTGATCAAGCAACCCCCGAGCATAACCAGCCAACAAGATCACACCAGCCGCAGTGCCCTCAACACCCCCGGCCAGGATGTCCCGAACCGCAGCAGCGTGCTGGTCCACAGCAGCGGTCAGGCCAGGCACAGTGGCCGCAGCGGCCAGACCCGGCCGGCCAACCCTGTCCTGCAGGTCCCCGAGCGTCCGACGGGCGGAGAACTCAGCCCAATGGGAGATGAAACCCAGCATGACTACAGAGTAATCACGGAACGGACCGACAAACCAGGCTGTCGGGACAGAATCCTAACTGTGTGGGCGACACAAGCCGGCCGGATGACCACACAAAGTGATCACCCGGCCAGTAGCGAGGTCAGCGGTAGTCGCGGCCGAACTCGATGCGGCTGGGGTCGTCCAGGTCGGCGAACGCCAGCAGGACCGTTCTCGGGTACTCGGCCAAGCGGTGCAGGAAGTGGAGCCACCAGTTGCGGCCGTACACCGCATAGACCCTGGTGTTGACCCCGCGGTCCCGCAGTCCGCGCAGCAACGCGGGCCGCACGCCGTGCAGCATCTCCACCTCGTCCACCCGGCGCAACAGGCCGGCCCGCTCCATCAGGTTGTGGACCTTCACGTCCTGTGTCGCGGCCGACACCTTGACGCCCATCTCCGTCAGCCGGCCCAACAGCTCGACGTACCTGCGGTTGAGCACCGGGCCACGGGCGAAGGCGATGTCCTCATCTTCGTCGTACACGCCCTTGACCAGGCGAACCTTGCCGCCGCGGGCCGCGACCAGCTCGATGTCCTTGGTGGTGCGCCGCAGGTGGGCCTGTAGCGTGATTCCGACATTCTCATGGTCACGGGCCAGCTCTCCGTAGATTTCCATGATCTGGTCGACCAAGGTGGAGCGCTCCATGCTGAGCAGGATCTCGATGTTCTTGTCGGCCGCCGCCTTCAGCAGCCGCGACGCGTTCTCGAACGCGAGATCCGTCGACACCAGCGAGCCCATGCTGGACAGATCGAACCCCAGTTGCAGCGGCACCGCGGCCGACGCGATGAGTGCCTCGTACTCGCCGACGATGTTCTCGATCTCGTGCAGATCGCGAACCTCCTCGCCGACGTACTCGGCGCTGAGCCGGTAGCCAAGGCCGTCCAGGGTCGCCAACTTTGCCGTCAGCTCCGGGCGGTCCTTCGCCACGACGTAACGGCTCGCGGCCGGCCACAGGCTGTCGCGCAGTAGGGCACTGGTGCCGAAGGCGTCCCGGTAGGCCTGGGTGGCGGCCATCTTCTTCAGTGACGACGCCACCGCGGTCAGCAGTGGGTTCTGGCGGATGTCGTTACTCATCTGCGCACTTCACCTTTCCCACCGTGGGTACTTCGGACCGGCGTAGGCCAGGGTCAGGACCTCGGCGAACGTGGTGGACGACGCGCGTGGGTCGCCGCCCGACCGCCGCCAGTCGCGGTACTTCGATGCGTAGCTGATCAGCGTCTCCTTGCCCTTGCGATCCCTCGGCCGGGTCAGCACGCCGCCCCAGATCTGGTCCCACGCCGCGTATGCCGGGTCCTTGAGCAGGACCTTGTGGGCGCGCTTCATGTTCCAGAACGGGATTCCGGTGTTCAGGTGGTGCACCAGGTGGTAGTTCTCGTGGTGCCGGCCGAAGATCCAGTTCTCGATGAACCAGCCGCGCCGGTTGCGGGTCATCAGCAGTTGCTTGTCCTCGCTCTCCGGTAGCGGGTAGTGCTCCGCGAGCTCGGACAGCCAACCGACGGCCACACCGGTGGTGAACATCGGCACGAACCAGAACAGCAGCACGAAGGGCACCCACCCGAAGATCGCGGCGACACCGAAGATCACGGCCCACTCGGCCAGCAGCAGGAACTGCTCGGTGCGCAGGCCGATGGGCTGCGACACCGTCTCGCGCTGTGCCTTGGTGAAGACCCGGTCCTTCGCGATGTACTTGAGATAGGTGAACGTGCGGAAACCGAACAGGGCCATCAGGATGTTCTTCGTGAAGAACTTCACGTTCGACTCGTACGGATCGTACAGTCCGCATTCCTGGTGGAAGATGTAGTCGGGATCACGATCGGCATCGCCGAGATTGCGGTGATGTGCGCCGACGTGGGTGTTCCGGTACGGATTCATCAGGTGCAGGATGAAATACCCGGAGAACACCGTGCCAAGGACCAGGTTGAGCTTCGAGTTCTTGGTGAGCACCTTGTGCGCGGATTCGTGCAGCAGGTGCCCGAACGCGCGTTGCACGCCACCGATGAACAGGGCGGACAGCGGGAAGAACCACCAGGAAACGCCGACGCAGAGCCACACCGAGATCGCGATGATCGCGAAGTCCTGGAGCACAGCGGGGATCGCGTGGTAGTTGTCTAACTTGCCCAAGGGCCGGAGTTCTTTGCGTACTGCGGGGTCGATCTTGGAGAAATCGAACTCCACATGCCCAGAAGAGCGGACCGGTGCGTCGTATTCGAGTACGGTCATCAAAGCCTCCCCGTCCTTGTTCGGCCCGGGCACGCCGCCGCGCGAAGCGGGATCGGCCGAACTCAAGTGTGGCGATCACGGTCTCGGGTATGTGTTTTTCATGCCCTAGATGTGACCATGTTCGCGGTCGGCGCGTGAGATCGTCATCTCTCTCATTGCGCACCGGTTACCCGCGCATTTGGCGAGGTCAGAAAGGAGAACGTCAGGCGATGGCCGCGTCGAGTTCGGCGAGCAGGACGTCGACGTCGGCGTCGGTGGACCGGTCGCCGACCGAGACGCGCAGGAACTCGATCCCGCCCGCGAACAGCGGGGTGTGGCTGCCGTGGCCGATCCATGTGTTCACGCCGTGTTCGGCGAGGTGCCGGTAGACCTTCTCGACGTCGGGGCCGTCGAAGATCACCGAGCAGATGCCGGCGCGGGCCGACCCGTCACCGAGCCGCACCGTCGACGGCCACGCGGCGACCTGGTCCTCGATCCGTGCCAGGAGTCGCTGCCGCCGGGCGAACGCGGCGCCGGCCAGGTGCTCGTCCACGGCCACCCGCAGGCCGGCCATGGTGGCGATGCTCCGTTCGGCGAGTTCGAGGTCCTCGCCGGTCGCCACCCGGATCGTGGTGCGCAGGTCGGGGGACACGTCGACGGCGTGCACGTCCAGCACCGGCGGCGCCGCTGCGGCCAGGTACCGCTGGGACACGGCGGCGAACGCCGTGCCGCGGGGGCCGGCCAGGAACTTGCGGCCGGCGCCGGTGTAGACGTCACAGCCGTACGCGGCCACGTCGATGGGCACGTTGCCGACGCCTTGGCAGCCGTCCACGACGAGCAGTGCCCTCGCCCCACGCAGGCGCGTGCCGAGTGCGGCCACGTCGGTCACCACGCCGGCGCACGACGGCACGTGTGTCGCGCTGACCAGGGCGACATCGTCGGTGAGGTTGCGGTCCACCCAGTCCAGGTCGAGATCGCCGAGCGGGGTCAGCGGGATCGGCACGATCGTGATGCCCAGCGTCCGGCGCAGGTTCGTGAGCACGAACAGGTTCCCGACGTAGTCGTACGGCGATACCCACACGGTGTCGGTCGATCGGAACGGCAGGTTGGTCACCAGCGTGCCCCAGGCGCGGGTCGCGTTGTCGAACAACGCCACCGCCGAGGACGCGCACCCCAGCAGCCGGGCGATCGCGGCACGGGCGTCCGCGACCACGCCGTCACCCAGCCGCGCTTCCGCCTCGTACGGGCCGAGCGCGCGTTCGGTGTCCAGATAGGACCGCACGGCGGCGTCCACCGCGGGCGATGTGATGCCGGCGCCCGCGTAGTTCAGGTGGACCCGTTCGGACATCCGGCTACCTTTCGACCAGAACACGCGGCGCGTCCGCGCCCCACGTGCGGCGGGTGCCGGACAGCAGGCTCACTGCGGCCAGCCCGACCAGCAGCAACGCGCCGACCAGCCCCCACGACACGGCGCTGTCCAGCACCGAGGACAACGGCAGGAACAGTAACGGCGCGACCAGCACGCCCAGGTTCATGCCCGCCGAGTAGAAGCCCATGTTGCGCGCCTTGAGCCGGTGCGGCGAGATCACGCTGATGTGGTCGAGCATCGACGGGTAGATGATCATTTCGCCGAACGTCCACACCGCGGTCGCGGCCAGCAGGAACCACGGGCTGTGCCCGCCGAACCCCATCAGCGCGAACCCGACGACCGCCGACGCGTTCCCGGCGATCAGGGTGCTGCGTCGTCGCCAGCCGCTCATCGCGTGGTTCAGGGCGATCTCGCACGTGATCACCATGATCGCGTTCACCGCGAACACCGCGCTCACCCAGCCGGGCGGCTGGTGCAGCTGGTAGATGACGTATGCGCTGATCACGGTCGGTGGCAGTGCGTAGGCGATGTGGATCGGCAGGATGGACGCGAAGAACGCCCAGAACCGCAGTTCGTGTCGGCCGCCGTCGTCGGCGGGGTCGTCCGATGCGGCGTCGGCGCCCGCGGTGTAGCGCTCGGTGGTCTTCGCGCGGATCAGCACGACAGCCGCGACGACATAGCCCACGGCCGTACCCCACACGAGCAGGCCCGGGTCGACCTTGAACAGGAGCCCCGCGATGACCGGGCCGGTGCCCATGCCGGCGTTGATCGCCAGCCGCACGGCCGCGAACGCGAACCGCCGCGCCGACTCCGGCATCGCCCGCGCGACCAAGGTATAGGCGATCGGGTTCACCAGTTCGTAGCAGAAACCCCACACCGCCGTCTCGCCGGCCAGCGCCCACACCGTGTCGGTGGCCGAGATGGTGAGTACCACCACGGCCACGCCGACCAGGCCGGCGACGGCGGCCGTGCGTTCGGGCACTCGGGCGGTCAGTGCTCCGCTGGACATGTCGGCCAGCAGCGCGCCGATGCCGAACGTGCCGATCACCAAGCCGATCGCGCCCGCGGAGAGGCCTTGTCGGGTGACGGCGAGATAGGCCGCGTAGAACGGGTAGAGCATCACGGAGCAGCGCGACACGGCCACCGCGACGAGCAGGCCGCGGATCGGGCGCAGTCCGGCGATGTTCTCGCGCAGTCCGGCCGTCACGGCTGGACCAGGTACACCGAATCGCGCACCGAGTCGATGAACCGGTAGTCCGCGTCGAGGGTCGCGGTGTCCGGCGCTGTCATGAAGATCCGGATCGGGCTGGTCAGCAGGTCATGGGTCGGCGTGATCACGTCACCGGGTCGGCGCTTCAGGGTCAGGTCGAACACCGACGGCCGGCGCAGGATCTCCGCGACGAGTGCGTCGTCGATCGCCGTGACCCGGCCGGACAGCTCGGTCGGGGTGTTGAACACGATCGCCGGCTGTTGTACCTGGTAGACCCCGTCGCCACGGGTGGCCAGGAACTCGTCCGGTCGCACGAAGGCCAGCGCGGTCAGGTCGGCCTGGTTGGCGCCGAGGCACAGGTCGTGGAACGCCGGCTGCATGTTGCCGTTGAGCCGGGCGCCGACCTCGACCAGTGCCGGACCGTCCGGGCCGACGATGACCTCGGAGTGGGCGGGGCCGTTGTGGATGCCGAGTGCGTCGAGCATTTTTCGGGTGTAGTCCACCAGTTGCGTGACCACCGGGTCGGCCGCGTCGATCAGGATGTCGCGGTTGTAGATCGGCTTGCCGTTGGTCAGCAGGCGCTTATCGTACTGCCAGACGCCGCAGACGTAGGCGTGGCCGTCCACGCTGACCGTGTCCACAATGTACTCGGTGCCGGTCAGGAAGCTCTGCACCAGAACGCGTTCGTTGTTCCCGTCGAAGATGTCTTTCGTCGAGAGAATCGCGGGGAACGCGGCGCGCAGGTCGGCCGCGTCCCGGCAGATGAAGACGCCGTCGGTGGACGCCGACGCCAGTGGTTTCGCCACACACGGCCAGTAGTCGGCGGCGGTGGCCCACGCGACGGCCGCATCGGCGTCGGTGGTGACCAGTTGGTCGGCCGACCGCAGCCCGGCCGCCTGTACCGTGTCGACCATCCGGTACTTGTTGCGCCGGGCCTCCGACAGCGCGGAACCGTTGGTGCGCAAGCCAAGTGCCTCGCTCATCGCGTCGGCCAGTGGGACACCCGGCTCCTGGCCGGCCACGACGAAGAGCGGCTCGAGTTCCTTGAGTTCCCGCTCGGTGGTGTCCGGGTCGTAGACCAGGAAGCCCTGGTAGCTTTCCTTGGCGGGCGCGAGCATGGTGGGCATGAGTTCCGGGGTTCTCTGCAGGTGCAGCACGTCCACGCCCAGCCGGTCGAAG
>WNGR01004665.1_pt1 | contig 15075 bp, 25 predicted proteins | sample 5407581 | NCBI WGS metagenome assembly WNGR01 (sample SAMN13153383, study PRJNA577476) | soil metagenome | isolation source: 80 cm soil or saprolite under Garry oak tree replicate 2 | place: USA:California | collected 2016-06-15
GTAGATTGCATCTTCATCCAACCAACCGAACAGTAGTGGTAGATGTGTGTCTATACAGCCCAGATACTGTATCGAAGGTCTTACGGGTATGCAACATGCCAGCACCACCTAGAAAGCGTGTGTTACTTCGGGGCATTTGGGAAACAGTCTGCCATCGGTTTGGAATGCTTATTCTGCGAATGCTCCTCGAGACTAAGATGGTGTTAAGGAAACGTTAGACACAGGTAACCTCAAGTGACATGAATCTTCATACGCAGGTGCCCTAGTGGTCACCAGCTGCGATAGGGCCGTCTCTGAGCACCACTGTCCGAAGAGGAACAGAAATGAACTCACGAAAGACTGTCTGCAAATTGCACAGACAATATTTTTCGCAGCCTCGTTTGACTTGGCCTGGCTCTTCGCACCCTTTGGCGCGTTCTTCTCGGCATTGCGTTCGCGCTTTTGCTGTGCCTTAGCACCCTGTAGGGAGTTAGCTTGGTGGAGCGTGAGAAGGCGGTAAAGACATCACGAGAAAGATGAGAACAGAAAGTAAAACCGGCCCGATAGATCCGAGATGATGCGATTCGGAAGATTCAGATTCAGACTTGGTGGACTCCCACAGGCCCACATGGGTCTCAGGCTAAACTTAAGGTGAGTCATTTCCTTGATCAGTTCTCTGAACCATGGCACCCGCGATGGCAGGCGATTTTGTGAAAGGGAGGGGTTCTGTCACAGATCCTGCTAAACTTGATGTCATAGCGACCACCCAAGCCAGGGATAATGAACAGCACCGGTCGATTGTGTCCAGATCCTTTGTCTGTAAGTGTGTTTATTCGTCCAAATTGCTCTCGGCTAATATTTCCTCGAGCATAGCGGATACGTTGACAGGTATGCTATACTCAACATTTGCTAAGCGGATCTGAGCGGCGATGCGTCTGTTCCAGTTCCCTCCAAGGAGATGTATGAATACGCAATTCAGGCCTCACTTGGAGATGATGTCTATCATGAACCAAACACCGCTGCCCTTGAAGCACACATGGCGCGACTGTTTGGGAAGGAGGCTGCCCTGTTCGTTCCCTCTGGCACCATGTCCAACCAGTTGGCCGTACGTACCCACCTCAAGCAGCCGCCGTACTCTGTCCTTTGCGATCATCGCTCCCATATCTACGCTTGTGAGGCGGGCGGGATTGCTCTTAATTCCGGCGCTCAGGCCATCCCAGTTATCCCTTCCAACGGTAGGCCATTACCAGCACTTTCCTCAAGTTCCCGTTCGCCAGACTGACTGAGGAGCCAAGGTCGCCACCTGACCCTCGAGGACATCCAAAACTTCATCGTTTTGGATGATAACATTCACTTGTGCGTTCCCCTTTTTCTTTCTTTCTTATACTTCGCTCAATCGACCACAGTGCCCTTACCGAAGTGATAGAACTAGAAAACACACTCTATGGATCGATATTTCCACAGGATGAGATCATCCGCATTTCTGAATACGCACACAAGCGCGGCATCAAAATGCATCTTGATGGTGCCCGCATCTGGCACGTTGCTATAGAGACCGGCATACCACTCGATGTGCTTTGTGAGCCTTTTGACTCTATCAGCGCCTGCTTCAGCAAGGGACTCGGTCAGTGCGAACGAGTGTAAGAAAGCGTACGAGACACCCTGAGCCATCTTCTTCTAGGTGCTCCCGTTGGCTCTTGTTTAATAGGGAACAAGGAACTTATTACTCGCGCTCGCTGGTTTAGGAAAACTTTCGGCGGGGGGATGCGACAGACGGGCTTCCTCGCTGCAACTGCGGCGTTTGCCCTTACCAATAACTTCCCGAAACTAACGACTGTCCATCAACTCGCCAAGAGGCTCGAGCGTGGGCTGCTGGAAATTGGTGTGGAGGTTACCGTACGTACGGAGACATGCATGGTATGTTTGGTCCTCATCCCCGGTAAACTGTTGGGGAGATGTATGGCTCAAACTTGAATCAAGGTCTTCTACGATCCTTCTTCAATTGGCACCAATTATGCTGAAGTTGCAGAGCGCGCGGAGAGGCTTTCACAACCGTTGTCTCTTGGGGGTTCGCGTCTGGTGCTACACATCCAAACTGCTGAACAAGCCGTCGACGATCTCCTCGGTGTCCTTCGTGACCTCGCTCAGGAGAAAAAGGCAGCTGGGTTTGTCAAACCCGCAGCAAAAGCTGAGAATCGCACCTCATACAAGGATCAATACGTGCGTAGAAAGTAGATTCGAATTGCTGTGTAGAAGCACCCGTGTCTACGTACAGGTGAACACGATCACTTTGCATTACGATTAGCCTTTCCCGGTGTACCGCTGCTTTTCGTACTCTCTCCACAAGCCTTGCATGGCTGCCTTCCCTCCGACGTCAAGTGCAGAAACCATGAGCGCATCCCGCGTGTGGTCGTTAAGGATATCGCACAAGACAAACAACCCGGGCTGCAGTTCTCGCCGAATGTCCGCAGCTAGAAGACACAGCGGATCATTCAGTACGTCCAGATAGGCTTGGAGGACGCACGCGACATGCTTCGACAGTGGCCGCGCGAGCGATTCGGGTTTCTGAATCTCGGCAGAATGACCGTGCACTCGGACCAAAGTTTTTGCAGAGAGAGAGGTGAAAAGACGGGAGAGCTCCTTGCTCTCCTCTACTCCAAGGGGACGAGACGGGTTTATCCATGCGGGAAGGGAATCTGCGACGATTGCATACTGCTTTGCACCGAGGATAGGACGTGGGCTACGCAGAGCGAAAATCAGTTGACGCATGATGTTGCTCAGATGTGGAAGTGTGGTGACGACGAGATCTCTACGCAGACGGACGAGAGCACTGAGGACGGAAATAATGTGGTGGAATAGGACAGTATCCGTTATTGTATCATGTGCCTTGGAACCCGCAAGAAATCTTGAGAGGAGGACCCAGATAGACATCACATTCTGCAAACGAAGAGAAGCGGGCTGTTCAAGGATTAGCAGAAAGCCTGGCGTGTGAAAGTAGTAACGTACTCTCTTGGAACATAGGTCGTTGATGAAAATCAACATCGACGAGCGCGTGATATGGGCGTCGGAAAGTTTCGCATTGCTCACGAAAACATCCAAGCACTCTTTGTCAAATACTTGGATGATCTTCAGCGTATCTACAGTCCCATGTCAGCCGTCTGTCTCGAGCCGGGGGAGAAGGGGCATACTTTGTGGAGCATTGTGTAAGGCGAGCGATGTGAGACGAATGAGACGGGCCATCATCTCCAACGCCGTCCTGCCAGCGGACAGCGCCTCAAAGATGAATTGGAGACACGACGAAAAGTCAAAAGGGGATAGTGTTCGGAGTAATCTCGCCATGTTCTCGTCAAAGTCACATCGCTCTACCAAAGGCATTGATCCCAGGTCAGAAATACTGTACACTGGCTGACTTACCTATTGACGAAGGTGCGAAGAGCACATACGTTGTAATGATGCGTTGTAAATGCGACTCCCGGCCATCGCTTTCTTCCTCTCCAGAGTAGAATCGGAGCTCGGAGACCAACACGGCATGCATAGCACTGCAAACCTTCAAAATGCGGGCATCTTCAGAGCCCCGGGAGAGGAATGACGGGCCAATAGCTTCTATGATTTGTGCACCGAGACCTGGAGAAGGATTCTCTGTGTAATGAACATAGATAGCGTCAGACCGAGGTGAGGAAACCGTCAAAATAGGCCGTACTTGGTCGATGAAGATACTTCCCGAAGGCGATAGTGCAGCTCCAAAGGAGCAACATGTCAGCATAAGTTATTATCTCATCTGAGTCGACTACGTCACTAGTGGCCAAGCGACGGAGGATAGGATGTAGTTGGTCAAGGACATGTTCGAAAAGGGATGACAAGCGACTGACGACATCCGGTGGAAACCTGATGTAATTCAGTGTATTGGGATTGTCCGACCGGAAAAGACAAAAACCTACATCGAGACCGAAAACTCGGTCATCGCAGTATCCATCAGTCGTTGGGTTGAACTTCGGAGTGGGGCCTCGGGGTCCTTTGAAAGAAACCATCCCCCGAGTGTTTGCTCCTTACAAATTTGAATGGCATCCAATAATTTGTCTGTGTTGCCTTGAACAGCTGCTCGGAATGAAGCTCTATGGTGGCAGTTAGTACCAACGGAATGTTGGGGAAGAGCACGAGCTCACAAGAGATAACCCTGAACCAGTTCTTCGGTGACCCGCTCCGCAGATATAGGAACTAGGGACGTCATTAGATGATGGAGGTACCTTCCGTTCGCTTCATGTTCCCATGAGCCTAGGAAGTTAAGCGTCCGGAATAGGAACGTCCTGACGATTTGAAGGGCTTGGTACGTGGAATCGATGGTCGCTGAACCAAGGAGAAAATCGAGGACTACAGCCCTCCTGGAGAAATCACCCCGTAAGGATTTGGGAAGGCATTCACTCGGTGTATAGAGCAGAATGGTATAAGCTTTCATTGCTTCCAGCATTTGATCCTTCGCGTATTGGCCATTCGCGCGCTTCTTGCCGCCGCCCTGTATTTTCGCAACATCGATGGAGTCCAAAAACGCTGTTTTCTCTTGTTGAACAACAAAGAACGATGCTAACGAGGTTATTAATCACGAATAAAACCGCCGAGGATGTACTCTCACATCGAATATTTTCTAGCTCCCAGAAGTTTGCCGAATGGAGACATTCGTGAACTGTGGTCACCAAGGACAGGCCACATTCGGCACCTTCGTACTCAGGTTCAACGTGAGCGAGGTGCAGAAGGTTCACAAGGCGTCGTTGTTGCACCGAAGAAGCGAACGTGCTGTAGAACTTGGGTGATCTCGTGTTGTAAATTTGGGGAACGACTTACTTGACGTTGTCTAGATGTCTGTCCAAAACCAGCCGCAACAAGGCAATAGCAGCGAGTGCGGGGCCATCGTTATCATAAGATAGTTGGGAAGGGCGCCCCGACCACACTTTTGGTGCGGAATGAAGCACTGGAAGGTGAACCTCCAAGAAATTCAAAACGGCTTCGAACAAGGCTTGTTGCTGCTCGACGGTTCGGTGGGACCCATGGTGGAACAGATGGCGAAACTTTCCATTTTTGTGAGTATAAGTATAACAAGTAAACCTCTAACATGCCAATGCCCGACTTACGATCTCGACACTATATTCTGGCAGACGATCTTCAACCACGAGGACTTCTGCAAACAGTCCCTCCGAGTCGCTCTGATAGTCAGGGGTATACCGAGCATGCACCGACAATTGCAATAGATACCGAAGCCGCAAAGCAGCCGCAGCTACAACTTGTGCTGCCCAGATATTGTGCCTCCCGTCGGTACCCCCGGAAACGGCGGCGTTCTGACCAATAAGTATCGCCTCTCGAACAAAGCCGTCGAGAGACCCCTTTACGGTGGCCTGCACTTCCCTTTGTACTGCCTCAGTAGCAGAGTGCAAAGGTAATGAGGATAACACAATTGCGGCGATCCGCGCAGCGAGCGCGAAAGTTACGCCGTTGGAGTCTACATCTCCTTTTGCTTTCTCAGAACGTCCAGTTGTCCGCCTCTTTTTTCGCGCATGGTGTTCCCGACCAACTGCCGACACATTTTCCACATCACAGACCCTTTCCCAAATATCCCGGAGCATAACAAGTACTCGCGTCGCCATGTCAAGGATTTGGCCCGGTGTGATAAAGGTTTGCACAGCCTTTGATAGCTTGTCCATGTGGCTCGTAGTAAGAATCGGAGATGCCGCAAGTTCGTCGTAAGACATTCGTACTGGGAAGGAAGGTATATGCGGAGGTGGTACTGTGCACGAGTCCACCAAGCGGGATATGTGTACAGGCAACGTACGGGTCTTAGAGTGATACGAAAGGATAAGAGAAAGGAACTCATGCGCCGGCCTGGTGAAGGATTTTCCACCCGAAGACTGAAAGATGGTGAAAAACCTGGAGAGAATACGACCCGTAGAGGCCTCCACAAAGCTATGGTCGATGCGGGAGAGCACACAGAGGCATTGTATCGCTGATTGAATATTCGCATCTGATAACTAGTTGACCTACAGGCACGCGAGCGTTGCTAAAGGAACTCACCGTCAGTCGAAGCCAGACATTCTACACTGGCCTCAACTTCTTCCTTCAGAAGTACCACCGTATTTTCGTACCCTGGGCCGAAGAGTGATTTGTCCTCCACCACCTTCAGCAGATCCAGCCTCGAACGCCAGACTTGAGTCTGTGGCAAGCCCGGAGCCCGTAATATGTCCCGGCAAAAGGATAAAAATCCTGCAACCAATGAGTGTGCGTCCACTGTAAAAGAGCCTCCCGTTGAGAAAAGCGAGCGGTGCTTCTTCATCGCATTTATAAATTCAGCCATGAAGATTGGGAGGGCAGAGAGTAGACGAGATGGGGACGAAAATATATGAGATCGTAGAGTGTCAAAGAGAGGGTTGGAGCGAGGGTCATCGGCAATTTGCTTGAGACTGTCAGCATTGAACAATAACTCGAACCCCACATCACACATCTCGGCGCATACAGGGGATAAAGTAGCCCTTCCTTTTGCAGGTAAGTTGAGCCATACACCCATGTGGCTCGTTATGAAAGCTTGGCCTAACTGTTAGTGGGTAGTATAAATGATAACGCAATAGACGGGAACTCGATGCGCTATTAGACAGACCTTCTTTTTATTCAGTACGTTAGACAGTGCGGTGTGCAGGGAGGAAGTCACCAGTCCGCAGATCTTAAACAGTCCTGAGACTTCGCCAGACGCTGTTGCCTTCTCTGTAACTCGTAGCACAGCCCCGAAGCAATCCAGTAAAGCATCGTGCGCGAACTTTGGGGCAGCGAGGGACCAGAGGAATACAAGAGACTTAGAAGACTGGAGATACAGCTCGTTCCTCTTCTGCGCGGGCAGATCCAGAGAGTTAGACAATAGAGAGAGAACTATAGGTAACAATGGCATGCGATTTAAAAGAGGCCGAAGCCACGTACTACCGACGGACGCCGTTTTAGAATTCTCGGAATTCACAGATAAACATACGCCATGGAGAAGCTTCCAGTAGCGCAGATCCAAGACCGGGTTTGGCCCGCTGTATTCGCAATTGAGGGTGCATGCGTGAAGGGAGGGAAAGAAAAGGCACTCACGAATCTCGTGTCCCATCCTTCAAGAGACGTGTCAAACACCACTCAAGGATGATCTCTGCCTTCCTTGGGACACAGAAAGATGTCGTGCACCAAGCCTCGCTCGCTATATCAATCTTCGGGGGATCACCTGGCCGTGGAGGATCAGTTGGCGCTCTGAGAGCGCGGACAAAACTCTGAACTGAGTCCTGATACATCCAGACGCGTTCGACCCAAAGTCAGTGGTGCGTGGAGAAGACGTCGTAAAACTTGCTGGAGCGGGCCGAATGCGGTATTCCTTGGCCGAAATTGCCGGTGCCAGCTTACATGCCCCACGGGCCACGGCCGTGGACGGACTAGAAAGCTGTAGCGAGCCAGCGAACCAGCAAGGACCACTGGATGGTTTCTGCATCTGCATCATTGTCGTTCATATGACTACCATTGACCAACGTGACCTCGACCTCTGTGCCGTGCAGAAGAGCGAGGAATGGGAAGTACTGTCGGTGAGATCTACACCCCAAAGCCGTACTCTACCAACTGATCGTTTTCGTGACACTACTCCTGCAGTCTATCTACCCTGATTGTGTCTCCAGAGACTCTCTTAATGGCGTCTTGAAGTTAGAAATTCCCATCGAGCCCCAAAATCCGATAAATGTTTTTGTCACGGCTGGTGGTACTGGCGAGATACAGGAACACCACTTGTCTTTATCTTCGCTTCCGCCTGTCCTCTTAGAAGTCGTTCTCCCACCTGCATATCCCCTACACGCAGCTCCGGAGATATCTTCTCTCCATGTATCGGGCTCTTGGATTCCACGTATCGGCCTTGTCCTGGAGTCACTCCTGGAAATGTGGCATCCGGGCGAGGCTATTTTATATACCTGGGTGGAATGGATACACAGCGCCGAATTTTTGAATTCGTTGCAATTAATGCACAATGACGTGCTGAGGTACGTGGCGAAAGGTTGTGCGGGTCACTCACTTTGACCACTATCTCCAGAATTCCCCATGCGGCCCCACAACTATTGCTGCCTTTCTTAACCGCACATGAGAGCAAGTCACAGTCATCGAAGTTTAATCAGCTATCGCACTCTTGTAGTGTGTGCTTTGAAACACGGAAGGGGTCACAATGTTTGCAGTTATATTGTGGGCACATATTCTGCCGCACTTGCCTCAGAGACGGCTGGAGCCTTTATATCGCGGAAGGTGACGTAGCGCGTGTAGGCTGCCTAAGCCCCCAATGCGTGAAAGACGGACAAGAGGCCGCTGAAGATGAAGTAAGGAGGGTGGTAACAGAAGAAGAGGTGCGGCGCTGGAAGTGGCTGAGAGAGAAAAAGGCTTCAGAGAGAGGCAAGTTCACCACTGGCACCTGCAAATATCATAACGCTCATGATCTGTAGACCCTTCGATTGTGCTATGTCCCATGTCCCTGTGTCAAACACCTGTTCCCAAACCATCGGGAGCCGAAGTTCATGACGGAACCGGGTGGGAAAGGTTACGAACTTGCCATGCATGTAACTATTCTTTCTGCTCATTTTGTAAAAGGACATGGTGAGAAAGTGTGATAAATGAATGATGTTCATTAAATTGACTCCACTGTTTAGGCACGGGCCGCTATCAGATTGCCCCATCCAGATCGCCGAGAAGCTCGTCATTGAGTATATGGAGACGACGGAAGGGTCGCCTGTGCGAGAAACGATGGAGCGGCGGTACGGGAAAAAGAACCTGGAAAGACTAGTAGCAAAATACGAAGAAGACCGGGCGAACCGAGAATGGTTGGAGAAGAGCACGATGGCATGTCCCAGTTGTCACGTTCACGTGGAGAAATCTATGGGGTGTAACCACGTAAGAAACTCTTGCGTTGAGTTCGACCGAGAGAAGTGCTCATCGGCGTGGTAGATGACATGCTCCAAGTGCAAGCAACACTTTTGTTACCGTTGCGGTAGCAAGCTTAATGCGAGCAACCCGTATGAACACTTTTCAACACCAGGACTGGCATGTTATTCGAAGTTATTTGATATCATTTGGGAGCCAGAGCGAGAGCCGCCAATGGATGGATTTGGACATTTAATAGGAGTTCTATAAATCAAATCTCCATTTCTTTTTCGGTTTTCTTTTTCTTTGTTTTTCAAATTTTGTATTTTTCTTACTCCTACTCCTACTCTTACTCCTAAACTACTTAGTCACTAGATTCCGTCGTCTTTCACCTCCTTTCTTTCTTCTCGTCTCCACTCATCCGTCAACGTCTCTCGTTTCATTAAAAACGAACAGCCCAGGAGTCGCTGATACCAGCCCATTCTTCAATACCCTCCTGTATTGCCACATCCATACCCGCACCCGTACCACCACCAAATCTATTCTTACCATGGAAATTTATACGACTGCCTTCTCCTATCCTCGCAGACCCCGTCACGCCCGCAATGCCTCTCCTCCTCTTGATTTCCCATCACACTCCCAGTCCGATCCTTACCAACAGACTCAGTTCCAGCAATCCCACCATAATGGTCACGCCGAACCTCACGTAACACCTTCTGCCCCCGATACAGAAGCTGTTCAAAAGCTCGCCGTGCTTGCTATGACCACTCAAGGTTGCCATGTCTCTTTCTCGATTGCAGACTACGGAACGGGGTGGAATTTTCTCCTATCCGGCGCCTACCAGCAAGTTTTGTTCGCGCGTGGTATGATCTTAAAAGACTGTCCCGTCCAGGTATGTTTTGCCCCTGTTTGAAGAACATTTTAGATTATCTCCACGGTCATCTTTTTCTAGAACAGGGCTTCGATTAGGGTGCTTCGCTCCGAGGTACTGGATTTCCCTTCGTCAAAGCCCGCCTTGAAACCAGAAGTTCGCCACCGCCTGGATGAGGTTGCTTCTCAGACTCTTGCCCACATCGCTGTTGTCAACAGTCCTTTATCCCTTTCCACACGCACCCCTCCCGATGGGATCAGTAGCGGTGCTGGGTGGTCAGGCTTAGAGACTGAACGCGTTTGTGAACTTGTCATAACAGGCCAGGGCGACTCGGTGGAGATCGCACGTGTACGACTGTTGGTGATGCTGGATGAGTTGGTGTGTAGCAGCAGCTTAATCCTTTGATATGGTCTTTGACACGCTGGTGCAGAGTGGCCTTCACACAGAGGTTTGCGAGATCGATCAAAAGCTACAAGCAATTGTTGCGGGCCGCAAACGTCATGTCCTGCAAACGATTCAGGAGGAGACCGCCACTAACATCTACCTTCCTTCTCCCTTGCAAGGTCTTGTTGGTCCCGATGCAGCCGCCGGGGTTACCATTGGACCAGGCAGCACTCTGAGGCAAAATAAAAGCTCAGTTTGGATCTCGGGCGAATTTTTTGGGGTTCAGCGTGCGCGGGATATGCTACTACAATTGTCACTTAATAAGGCACGTCCACTGGCCCTCAAATACATGGAGTTACTGACAACCATTCGGCGCCTCCAGAGTAAGGGTATTATTTCACGCGACACCGCAATCCTCCCGCGGAAATTGGACTGGATGGTGACCGACCGTGCCGAGGATCTCAAGACTATTATGAGCGACAATGCGACGTTTATTCAATTCCCTCCTATCGGCAGTTCTACTAGTCTAATTACTGTATTTGGCGACCACCGAGTTAACATTCAGCGCACCATTCGCTCCGTCATGCAATTGGTTCGTTATTCATTGCGCCGTATCGTGACGGCTCTTGACGCTTTACGTAGACCTGTCAGTTCTACGTTGCTTCTTTTTGGTTACTTCCGGCGCAGTTCAACGTTCTTCTTCCTCCGCCCACTCTAAGCGCCGCTCAGGTCACTGCCATCATCAAACAGGTCTCCAACGCGACGGGCGCCGAAGTTGTTTTCAAGAGCATGTGCTTCGAATTGCATGGTCTCGAACATGAAGTTCGCAATGCCGTTACTTTAATCATGGACTTGGATATTGTGAAGGTTAGTCTCCATCTCCCCGACCATACGTCTAGCCTAACTCGGTTTTCTTAGGCTTTTCACCACGAAATTCGCTTCCAGATTGAGCTTGCCAACGAACACCGCGAGTTTATTAGCGGCAAAAAGAACGGCAAGATCAACAAGATCATGCAGACCACCAACGTCAAGATCAAGTTTGAGACCTTCAACGATTATAATTTTCTCATTGACATCGCTGGTAACGATGCCTCTATTCTTCAAGGGCTCACTTTACTTCAAGAGGAACTGCCCGCGGAGATTTCATTCCACGTACCAGAGTCATATCATAAGCGCATCATTGGCGTTGGCGGCAGAAGTATCCAACGTATCATGAAGAAATACGGCGTGTACGTCAAATTTTCTAATGCGGAGGAGTTTGCCGCCATGGGTGGGTATAATGACAACGACGATAATGTCGTTGCCCGTACACCTGCCAAAAATGCCATTAATCTCGATAACTTAAAGCAATCTGTAATGGAGCTTGTGAACCCAAAGGTGCATCTTAAGCGACGGTTTTTGATTTGCGCTGACATGTACGGACGCAGGATAAGGATTACTTGAACGAGTCTGTGGTCATTCCCCGCCGATATCATCGCACGCTACTCGGGGACAAAAGTATTTTCATTCACGACATCGAGAATAAGACGAACTGCCGGATTCGATTCCCCGACAAGGAAACCGCGTCCGATGTAATCACCATCTTCGGCCCAGAAAGTCAGATTCAGATCGCGGCGACCATGCTCTTGGTATGTTCCACGAACATTGTTGTTTTCCTTGATTCAACATCACCCAGGACCACGTTCCCTTCGAAGCCGATATGGCTGTGCCACCCCAAGCAGAACTGCCTCGTGTATGCACATCTCCAGAGTTTGCTTCGTTTGTCGAACAGATCAAGCGCGAGCTACAAGTTGCCATTATTCCGAATATAAAAACGGCGACAGGCAGCTCTGGAGCCGGAGCTGACACACCGACGGAATGTTCATTCAAATTCCGCTGTCAGCGTAGCAACAGTGACTTACTCATATCCGCACGCGAGATGCTCGAGCAGTACTTGCTTAATCACAACATCCATGTCTATCCGTCGCCAACTGCGAACGCACACAAGCGCGGTGATTCATTTGCGGATGCATTTCCTCACTTCGATAGCAAGGTGCTCTCCACTATGCCTAGGACTCGTGGTAAGCTACGCTTCATCTTGCGAGTTGTTTTGTTCCATTCATTGTGTGGTCGCAGGCTCTGCTGACTTCTCGCGCCCTGAGCCTATGATGGACAGAAGGTTGCGGTTGGCGAACTCGTCTCCAGATGTCAAAGCGCTTTTCAACAACTCTCCTTCATATATCTACCATCTTGAGGAGGCGCAGGAGAGCCTTGACAGTCAGCCAAGCTATGCACCTGCACCAGTCAGTGACTACTGGGCGCCTCAGCCTCCTATCGGTCGTCACGGTCGTTTCCTCTCAATGTCCGCAAATGATGACCCAGCGTTAGTCAACATTACAGGCCGTATGCGAGGCGATGATGGCCACGGAGCAGACCCACTCACGGAGCCAAAATTCAAGGACCAGGCCGGAAAACCGCGCTCTCTGACAAACCGTGCGCAGTCGCTGGACTTGACTTTGTCATTATCACGTATTGCGGAAGGATCCTCGCGCTACCCCCCTCCTGAGTCTCCTACAAACTCGGTTGGTGACACTGGTCCCAGTTCGAGCCCTACCTCCGCCACCGCCCCATCCTTCCCTAACGTTTATGCGTCAGGCCGTCCTCCCATCGGGCCTGGAACTCCCCAGACTATGCGTCGTGGAAGCCACCTTCTTGACGACGACGCTGTTGATGAGGTATCACGAGTAATCTCCAATCTAGGACTATGATCTGAGCAAGTGCGGCGCTGAATATTTATGCCAATTTCTCGACGTGTAAGACCCAATGTATTAGGAAAAGACTCTGGACTGCATCTCGCCAGCGCTCTGTCGTCAAGCCAGCTTTCCGCACACTTATTTCACCTATTTTTCGTATCCATATTTCGTTTTTATCGCACATGCCCATCCTTCTGCTTTCATCTCTTTATCGCTCTCAGTGTCTCTACCTCTCTATTCTCCTTATCCTTTTTCGTCACCACTCCCTCTGTACCATAGTTGAAGTCTCTTCGGTGTTCCTACGCCTGTAGGCTGGTCATATCTTTATCTCATTACTACTGCTACACTGCGCTAGTCTTTCAGAAGCTTTCATTGAATAAGAAAATGGCCAGTAGACATAGACGGCCATATTCAGGTCACAATCCACGGAACCTCGTACAGAACGAAATCGAAAAGTTCCTGATCAAGTAGTGACTGATACTCGCCGACAAAATCCTCGTTGGTAGAATCGCCAGGCTTCGGCTTGGCACGTCCCTGCGAGCGCGCCGCGAGATAAGAAAAATGACGTTGCAAGGCCGTGAGCGTGCGTTTGGTAGTTTTCGGCTCGGGCTATAAAGACCAACGCCCCAGTTAGAGAGCGTGGCAAGCAGGTGAAGAGCCACTCACTTTTACCGCTATTCCAACATAATTCGCGGGAAGACCGTACCGTAACACGCTCTCTACGTATAGACGTACTACCTTCAAGTGCACGAAAACTTGCAAGGCTTCTGAAAAGTTTATTTCCGAGAGCCGGAGAAGCTCCGTCTAAGTGAAGTAACGTCGGATCATCGTTAGGGATCAAGAAGGTTCTGGAGCAGGTCGCGTACCCAAAGCTCCTTTTCGGCAGTATCGGCAGTTTGCAATTCCTCTCGCTCCTTCTCGATCTGGTCTGCAGAGAACTGGAAGTCCCGTAGGATGTATCTGCGGGGAAACGATGCGGTGATGAGAACGCAGGAGGAAGGCACGTTACGATGGCAGACTTCGCACTTGTTCTCCCTGCACTTTTGAGAAAACGTATCGTACACTTTGCGGAAAATGATAACCGAAAACAAGGTATAGTCGTCATCGGACGCAATTGGACTGGGATGGAGAGGTCGACGTCAGGCCACAAAGGGCGTGGAGGATATGGGGACGTACGCCGCGGATCGTGGCACCACCATCGTTGCCAGTCGTTCGTAAGTAGAATTCCAATTCTTCACGAGATTCCTAGTCAGCCATCAGTTTCGTGAAATGTCGACTGGTAATTCCCGGGGTACCTCGGAACCGCGACCAGGACCGACTGCATATATTCAGAATCTTGAAGTAGATCGTCTTTCGAGACGATATCCGCAAGCGATCTCACAGAAAGATTTCCCCTGAGGATGCTTTCGTCAGAGATGGAAGGTGGCCCAGTGCCAGAGCAGCTCACGTCTTCTTGCGCTGCAGCTGAACAAGAGAGCCCTTTGCGAGATTGTAGTTATTTAGCTTTGTCTTCATAACATTGTCTATTGACGTCATTTCCTACGATCAGAGTAGGATAGCCTCGGGCGACACAAATAGGCGAGGAAGGTCTGGGCACGCGCCTTGACTAGAATATCGGTCATGTCCCTAAGCCCCCGCTGGGTCCCATATCGCCCCTCGTTCCAGTGCCAGTCATTGAGCAAGTATCTGTCCACCGATTTATCGTTTACCAAGATGTGTTGAGCGAGTTTAGATGGATCGTTGTTGAGAAGGTTACGGAGCGTTTCGACGATCTTTGCGATAGTAGTGGTGAAAGTAGCGTCATGTTTTGGCAATTCCTCCGACAGAGCTATCAGTGAATCAAGCGTTCCTGTCTATTCGTTCCTGAGCAGAGGGAAGGACGGCGGGAATTGTGGATGCATTATACCTTGAAGGACGGAATATAGAGTTGGCCTATACTGCCGGCAGAGAACGTCTTAGACTGCTGCGAAAGTTTTGATGTGAGCTCTTGCAACAACCCTTCGGTGTCGCCATCCTGTGGGACTGTAATTAGCCAAGTTGATTGATCCGAGGGCATCTTCGTCGTCGTCTGTAACGACCAAGTCTGGACTGAGCATCAGCCGTTAACGGGATGCTTGGTTGGGATCCCGGACCGGCACTTCGACTCGAATATACGAATACTGGCCCTCTTTTTCGCACGGCAGCGCAAGGCAGGAACTCACAGAGCCTCAGGCCTCA
>WNGR01004490.1_pt1 | contig 15070 bp, 20 predicted proteins | sample 5407581 | NCBI WGS metagenome assembly WNGR01 (sample SAMN13153383, study PRJNA577476) | soil metagenome | isolation source: 80 cm soil or saprolite under Garry oak tree replicate 2 | place: USA:California | collected 2016-06-15
CTTAAATACAAAGAGAGTACTTAGGCCTAAGGTAGGGTAAAGAGAGGATAGGGAAGGAGTCGAAACGCGGAAACGAAGTAGTAAGGTACAAGTGGCGGAACACGACAGAATGAGGGTGGTAACACGGCACGCGCACTAAGCAAAAGAGGTTAGAAAAGTTTAGCTAAAAGGAATGAAGCCGTGTCACTGTCAAAGACAAAGCGGCGTGGCTGAAGTGATCGACGAGCGGTGTGGAATGGAGCACGAGGCGCGGAAATGCTTGGCTTGTGAGCAAGCGGCCTACAAACTTGCAAGGCAATTGGCGGTGTCCATTGCAACGTGAGAGTGAACGAGTAGGTAACAGATGACGAGGTGAGGAGAGAGAGAGAGAGAGTGTGTGTGTGTGTGTGTGTGTGTGTGTGTGTGTGTGAAGTGAGGGCGAGATGGGAGGAGCGATTGATGGAGAGATATAAGGGTTCGACATCGTGGGAATCCGAATCCGAAATGGTAGGCGGTCCGATCCAATAACGAGAGTGCCGAATATGGATGGTTTTGAGCCCAACGCTCGGGCTGGCCTTACACCGTGTTGTACACTGTATCCATGCGCGGCCTCGAGCTGAGAGCGGCGAGGGTGATGCAGGAGCGTCGAAGGGTGACGTGGATGTGAACGTGGATGTGAGAGAGGTCAAGGGTGGTGTTGAAGACGCGAGGAGACGGTGCGAAAGGCAGAGGCTGCAGTACCATTATGAGCTGAGTAAGTACAGGGAAACAATGGTTTCGGAAGGCTCTTGAGGGTGAAACTCCGTCAAAAGATACCTCGGAGGTGAGCAAAGAATTACGTGCGTTGGGCCAGATGGGGCCTGTACTTATGTAAGCTATAGCCCGGCCGGACGATTGCACTGAAGCAGTACCGAGGCCTTGCCGTAGCCGGTGCATTTGCCAGGTCCCCGTTCCAGCTCGAAAATGACTGCCAGTGCGACAAGTCACAGCGGCGCAGTAGTGTCATCGCCTTACTGTTGACGCACCCTCAGCAACACGCAGTGGGCGAACCACATCCTCCATGGTGGCGAACGCTCGAGTTCATACTCTATTATCTTGTCTTTGTCCTCGCCGTACCACGGATGGTCACATCCTATCGAGGTCAGCTCTAGTGCATGCCCTCTGCTTTTGCACACTTCTTCTTACTTAGGCGGCATTTGTTTCAGAGACACTCCCTAATTACGCGTTGTATCGCCATAGGTTAGCCAAGCGCTGGTTACCTAGCAGCGGAGTTGTGAGTTTTGCTTCTTGGGTCGCGAGATATCCTGATCTGCTATTGTCGATTCTCCCCCTCGCGTCCCTGCCCCATATCCACGATGCTGCCTCTCCAAACACGTCGTTGTCATGGCGCATCGGATGCTCTTTTTGTCTTTCCTTTCTTTCGTAGTGCCCGAAACAAGCGTTTAAGCCTACTACTTTCCCAGACCGTTTTTCTACACGTCCAAACACTCTGACGCGCACAGGACAACAGCGATACACAGTACCACTCCTTTGGCCTAAACCTCCCGGTCCTCGCAGCGTTCATGGCCACCTTCTTCGCCCTCAAACATGCCTACACGCCTACACGCGCCACATCCTCCGCGGCTCATCTCTGACCAATAACCTACACCGCGTCCCGTTTTATCTTATCTTCTCGCAACTCATGCTTACCATCCTACATGGCGCGAGCGTTCTCAAGGTCCTTGTCATATTATCAGCAAACTATGCACTTGCTCAACCGACGGGCGGGACACGGCTTACCGTTCCGGTCACGTTGGCTCTTCAATGGTAGTGTCCTGGCCGCGAACGAGTGGTACGAAGGCTATGCCTTTGCAAGTTTGCACTCGGGATGCGCATTCCTGGTATGCCGTGCGCATGATCGCGTGTTCTCCCCTCCAGACAGATTTACAGGACAGCTGGCATGGGTGTACCCACGTTGGCACGTCGGCTTCAGCATCACCATGTTGCGCCTCGTGTCGTTCAGCATCGACTTCCTTTGGGCTTGCAACCATATCTGCATCATGGATGTACGACATCCTCCCGCTTGTTTGCGGGCTGACGTAGAGTGACCACAGCCTGGGGGGCGTGCTAAGCGACAAGAAGTGCGCGACTGTGTTCCACCCGCGCGCCTCATACACCTTCCGGAATTATCTTGCGTACACGTTCTACGCGCCGCTCTACATCGCGGGGCCGATACTCACGTTTAACGATTTCATTGGCAGGTTCGCACTGCCATCTCCTTTCCTTGGTTCTGCTACAGGCGTTGCACTCTTCGATACGCAGTCCGGTTTTTCATCCCACTGCTCACGATGGAAAGGCTCATACACGTCATGCATGTCGTCGCGATTAAGGACCCCCACGCGTGGAGCGGCATGACTCCCGCCCAACTTTCCATGATCGGCTTTTGGAATCTCATCTTCGTATGGCTCAAGGTATGTATGTCCGCTCATCCTAATCCATGTGACCGCCAACAGGCGCTAATGGTGGATGTAGCTTCTACTACCATGGCGTTTCTTCCGCCTGTGGGCACTTGTAGAGCGCTGGAACCTCCCGAGAACGTGATACGCTGCATGGAAAATAGCTACTCGGCGCTTGGGTTTTGGCACGCATGGTGGCACCGCTCATACAATCTCTGGATCGTCGCTCCCGCCGTCGCTGGTACGTGCCTGCGCGTCGACTTGTGGAAGGTTCTGCGGGCGACTTGAGCACGAAGCTCATTCTGATTCGCCTTATGTTTTTACACATAGTTTGGGGACAAGTGGTGGTGCCGTCACATGTGCGCAGCCGGCGGGGGTGCAACGTCTTGCTGATGATGGGCGCCAATCTGGTCGGGTTCGTTCTCGGGGTCTACGACGTGCGGTACTTGCACACGAGCTAATTAGCAGCTGGGCGGGTACATCGCGTCCTAGAGAGTCATTGCGACCGTCACTAATAGAGACGTGCACGTGCAGGCATTCTGTTTGGCGCTTGTGCATGCCTGTTCGTCGGCGTACAACTCATGTTCGAGTACTACAGGTAATGGTGCTGTTAGACGTGGCCCAAGTTATCGCTATGCTCGACATCGCTAGGCCGTATTTCTGGGATTCTATGGGGACAAAGGCCGGACACCAAAAACTGACACTGATCAGACGTAAAGAGTAGACAAGGCTTTAAGGAGCCAGCCTTTCACGAGACAACGGCAAGGGATTGGGTACTTGTGGCATGTGGAAAGATTTTGTTCTACGTAGTGGTGTAGACGCAAGCGCGGGAACGGGGGAGGCCGCAGTGACCTGACGGGCTGTGGGCCTAGTTATGATAAAGAAACCTTGGAGGGATGCTGAGGGTGGAAGTGCGTCGAGACGCGGTCAGGACGGAAGCTATCCTCTGAAGTCTAAAGAAGGTGCCACAAAATGATATCTTATCAGGTTTTGTAATCTCGAAATTCTGCTGTGTTGGTAACATACACTAGTAACGAGTAGACTCCGATTACGGTAATGACATTATAAATAGCGTTCGATCCCAATGGCCATACACCTACACCTATATCGTGGCATCGAATCCCTCGTTCCATGAATCCCTATACTCCACCGATGCCATACTCCGACAACAACTGCGCAATCTTCCGGTGTCCGCGCTTTAGTGCGTCTTGGTAAGCTGTCCTGCCAAACACACTCTGTATTTGTACATTTGCCCCCTGTTCAAGTAGCAACTGTACCATCTCGAAATGACCATAGCTCGATGCGAAGTGCAACGCAGTAGCATTCTCCCGCTGCGTGGCATTTATATCAGCACCTGTGTTGAGCAACAACCACGCGATGTCTGCGTGCCCATGTCGCGTTGCTCTATGCAGCGGGGTCCAGCCAGCGGAGTCTCGAGAGTTCACATCCGCGCCATATTTGATCAATGTCCTCGCAATTTCGAGTTTCCCGTCCACCAATGCTACTTCCAACGGAGTCAGGAGATGCTCGTTCCGTTCGTTGACATCTGCGCCGCGATCAAGTAATCTCTGGACCAGGTCAACGCGTTCGTTGACCAATACGCTATGCAACGATTTGCTATCCTCATCGTTAGATGAATCGCCACTGTGCAGTTGTGGCTCCACAACCTCGAGGAGCCTTTTTTGCGACCCTGCTTCCAATGGGGTCGAGCTCGTGGCGTTCAGGGCACAGATATTCCCAGAACGCGTCACTAGGAAGTTCGCAACGTCGCGCTTCACGTTTTCCTTGGCAAGATCTAAGGGTGTTTTTTCGCCGCAATTCCGCATACCAGCATCCGCGCCAGAATCAAGAAGCAGCTCCACGAGACTGAGATGTCCATTCCACGCCGCTGAGTGTGATGGAGTCGAGCCCTCATTGTCCTGTGAATTGACATTTGAGCCACAATTGACTAACAGGCGCGCAACCTCGAGTTCCCCATTTCCAGAAGCCAGGTCTAACGGAATCTTCTGATCCTCATTCCGCACGTCAATTTCTGCGCCGCGTTCAATGAGGCACTCTGCAACTTTGAGATGTCCATTAGCCGATGCATGATGGAGTGGAGACCAGAGACCCGCTTTCTGAACATTTACATCCGCCCCATGGTCAAGTAAGAGCTGCACGACATCGGCATGACCACATCGTGAAGCTGAATGTAGTGATGTCCAGCCCCCATTGCTGACGGAATTCACATCAGCTTGATGCTCGATCAGAAAGCGTGACATCTCTACGTGTCCACCCCATGACGCCAAAAGAAGTGGAGTTTCGTAATTCCAATTTCGGACCTGGACACTGGTACCAAGGTTGAGCAAAAGCCGCACGGTGTCAGAGTGGCCATTTCGTGCGGCTGTGTGTAGCGGCGTTTCTTCGTCCACATTCGTCTTGTCAAGTACTGCACCATGTCGGACTAGCGATTGGACAATCTCGAGGTGTCCTGCAAGTGATGCCAGATGCAATGGAGTCCAAAGGTCCTTGCTCTGCGTATTTGCATCGGCGCCGTGGACAAGCAAATCCTGCACGATATGAAGGTGTCCATAATAGGACGCGAAGTGCAATGACGTCCATCCACCATTATCCCCAATTGCTGCATCTGCCCCATGCTTCAGTAGTAGCCGACAAACATCCAGTTCCCCATCCCGCGCCGCCACATGCAAGGGGGTCTCGTGTCGGCCGCCTGTCCGAATGTTGACATCCGCCTGATGTTCAAGCAATAATTTCACTACGTCAAGACGACCGCCTCTTGCCGCTCTGTGCAACGAACTATAACCCACGCCATCCAGGGCGTTTATATTCGCGCCATTCTGAAGTAATGTCAAAGCAATTTCAACCTCTCCCTTGGCAAATGCGGCATTTAACGCGGTCCCGTGGTCTCCACCCTTAGCATTAACATCCGTCTGATGGGTGATGGTGAGGCATTCCATGAGGCTGCGAAAACCACACAGCGCCGCGTAGTACAATGGCTTTGCCTCTGGTTGTGTCGGTCGCACCGTTGCCGTGGATCCTTTCCAAGGACGATCAATGTCGTGTATCCAGACCCATGTTGCAAAGTAGGGCGAGTCTGGGTCGAACAGACGTTCCGTCAGATCCTGGATACTCGAAGGCACCCCTTCGAATTTGTCATGGTCAACCCAGTACCGAGCTGCGTAGATTGCGAATGGTCGTTTTTCTACTGTGCTTTTGTCGACTTGGTCACCAAGATTGAGCAGAACGTTGAGGCAAGCGCGGGCAAGAACGGCGTGGGCGGAACGAGGGAGGATGTGATAGAGAGAGAGATGCTCTGCCGCATTGGCAAGGCGAGAGGACATCAGGAATTCTTTCACGGAGAAGTGCGAAAACTGTACGACCGGCAAACCATCGACATTGACGATGGTGATCAGACTGGAACAAGTGGATAACACAGCTTGATGTGCATCCTTAGGGCGCCAGTCAGAATGATATTCTGAATCCTCTCCGGCGTCAAGTCGGATGGCAAGTACTTCTGCGAGCTCTTCAACGCGAAGCGGGCGAATGGAGACCGCGAGGCACTGCAAAAGGCGGTAGGCATAACCCCGTTTCGCCTTCTCGATTCCTAGCAAGATGCGCTCGTATGTTGTGTCCAGGGTTTCAGGTAATTCCTTGAGAGCGCGCCTTAATGTCGGAGGGAAACAGCCACGCAACGCTTCTATTTGGCAGAAAACCCATCGGAACCTGTGATAAAATGAAAAAATAGTTCCGATACAGTAAGAATGATTACTTACATTCCGTCAGCCCTCTGAGTGAGTGCATCGATGACCAATTGCCTATCTTCCGCTCTCCACTTTCGCATCTTTCTATCTGTCTGGACAGCAGAATTGATGTAGTCAATGATATCCTGCTTTTGACCGGCTTCGTCGTGAAGAGAAACAGGATGAGATACCAACGGCCCAAGAGCTTCTTGGATATCGGCCTCGGGACGACTCGTAATGCAGATACAAAGATTCGGAAGTTGTAACGAAACAAAGTCCTCTAAAAGGTCAAGCACGAGTTCGCGTGGAGATGGTGCCCCAGACGAGTTGGGGCACTCGTCGAGAGCATCGACGACGATATAGGTTGAGGGCTGTCCTGGGAGTTCAAGCATGTCTTTCAGGCATTGCGTGAGCGCGTCATCATCGGGCAAGCGCAATCCGGCATCATGCTTGGAATATAGCCGAGAAAGGATGTCATAGCAAGGATCCGACTGGGCGCAGAGTTGGACGACGAGGGAGGATATCAAACCACGGACGTCCTGCTTTGCGGTATCTCTAAAGTCGAAGTAATAATAAGCCACTAAGCCTAGTCCCTCGTCGCGCAGCGTAGTGGCCCGTTCAATGATGCTGGAACTGGTCGTCGGTCGACAGGCGTCAAGATGAATAGAATTAGACGAAGATGTGTATGTGACACTTACCATAGGATGCTCTTCCCCGATCCCGCTTCAGTCACGAATTGCCATCAGCGGCTGAAAAAAGAGCATGAGAGGTTTGGGAATTGCGTACGTTTTCCATGTATCCACAGAAGACCGCCCATCAGATTCCACTCGTCGAAGGTGGGGCCACGGGTAAACCACACTGCGGATTCACCGTAGTGGATTCTGCGTGCAATGATGTGATTTTTGGACGGGTCCGGAGGTGAGACCCAGCTTCTGGCATCCTTTTGTAACTGGTCGCCTGAGGGAGCGATTCACCCTCCACGGTGCCAAGAGCGGACGAGACGACGCACGCTTCATTTTGTTAATATCATTCGCAACCTCTTGCATGGTAACTAGCATTCCCCATAAGGTCAGGGAACACCGACTCGCGCATAATGGCGGAACGTACCAAGAATCCGTCGGATTGCACTCGTTGATGCCTCGCCACCTATAAAGAAAACATTCTGATCAGATGTTTTGAATTCGCTAAGCAGCTTGACCCACCGTCCATGACCACCTTCATATTATTCAAAAGACCGTGAACCACAGCCAAGGTCTGCGCCACCGTCATGCGGGCCTCTTCCTGCGTGAGCCTGTCCAATCTCTTCAGTATGGTCTCGATCTCGCTATCTCCCAACAACTTCTTCGCGAATTGCTCTGCAATACGTTCAGAGGTTGTCGCCTCTGATTATAGTAAGACTCAGCTTACTGAGTCGTCCTCGATTGATCTGTATCTTCGCCAGGGCAAGTATCGAAATCAACTCGACCATTATCTTCGCGACTATATCCGTCATCAAAGAGTCCAAAGAGATCTCGGTATAGATATGGAGACGTTTGAGGAAGTTGCCGATGCATTCAAAGAGTTCGAGAAGGGCGTCATAGCTCGCGCTTACTCCATCAGCCGCCTGAGATTACTCGGATATCAGATGGACTCGGTCAGTGAATAAGGAAGACACGGACAGTGAAGAGAACATCGATGCCGATGAAGATTAGTTTTGCAGGTTGGAACGGAACCTTGTTGAGAAAGAGTAAAAAAATAGATAGCGAAATAACTATTCGCGACTCACCAGACCAGCTGCCTCGCCAAGAATTCCAGAGAAGGTGTGAACGAATTGAACTACCGGGCTAAGGCAATCGATGAACTTCCGATGTTGGTCCCGATGGTCTTTGAACGCTTTCAAGTTCTCTTGAAGTAGGAGGAGGACGGCACCGGGAGAGTCACAGCACTTGATCTTGTCAGCGAACGGATTGTCCTTTAGATTTATCCCAGTCTGCTCAGCGTATTTGTCCACGGCATCGAGAATCAATTGAAAGTTAGACATTTTCGACTAGAATGAGAGGGTTGGCGTATTCGGTTTCGGAGGGAACGTTTGGAAGATGGGAGCGGTCACGGCGTGTGTAACGGTCTGTCAGTAGCCGGGCGGAGAACGGTCACCGGACGGAAGGTCTGGACCGACTCACGTCATCTGGACGATAGACGCTTGGCCCGGGAGAGCGCTTGATTATGAGACGATAGTAATCGCTCTATTGCTCGCTCAGTAGAGACGGAGTCACCGAAGACTGGTTCGCTACGTTGAGATTATCCAGATGTACTGGATCATTCAGCTAGTATCCTGAAATCTGACTACGGTGTACATCTGCGAGCGAGGATACCTGAGAGAGGATGCGTTTCGGAAACTCCCGTAGTAGGTACGGTATAATTGGCTTTCAGTATTGCTTTCTTCCCCCCCCCCCATCAGTGTACCATCTTTACAGGCCATTGCATATACACCACATGTTAGTTACGTTCCACAACCCTCATCTCCGTCTTGCTCAAGGTATGTCCCAAATTCGTCCTCATCCCAACGGGAGCTGATGGCATCCGACGTAGCTGCTCTCGCCACGGCGTTTCTTCCACCTATGGCGGTCCGTGGATGGCTCGGACCCCCTGAGAACATGGTACACACCGTACGCTGTATCGCGAACGATCTTGGTATTAATTCTTGGCGCGCGTGGCATCGCTTGTAAGTTAACTTTCGACCTCTCGGTCGTGCGCCTGCTCGGCGGCTCGCTGCAGCTTGCACCCAAGTGTTCTCATCCTCACATTTATCGCACTCAGGCTGCACGACCTTATGTCAACGCTCTTGGCGTGAGGTCAGCTCGTTACGCTGATCGTTCCGTCTCGTCCCACCTGAGGACATGGTGAGGAGGGCGTTCCCACTGTCACTGGTACGCGGGTGTACCTATGTCTCGGAGAGTAGTGTAACTATCATTTGGTCTCATTTAGCTCAAGGAGATGTGACGATACGTCACCTGTGCGCGGCCTGCGGGGTGTCCTGCTTCTTGCTGATGATGAGCGCGGTGTGCATTGCCCACGGGTCGATCAGCAGCTGGACATGTGCTCCTTGTCCTCAAGTGCTGTTGTCCACTTGCTGATTGAGGTCGTCATGTGCGGGCATTGGTTTCCTGCTTCTGCTTGGGCGCTTGCCGTTTCTCGGCAGTGTTCGAGTACCGATGCAGTCGCGCGCGCCGCACCCAGCTGCGCCTCTTTTGAAGAACTGGGCCGGGGGAACATAGCAATGATGAAATGGAAATGTAATTAGTGTATTGTAAACGCCGTCCTCGACACTTTTTGGGAAACCTTTCGGTAGGAGCGGGACAGGGTAAGGCGAAGGAATATAGACGAGGATGATTGGTCTACGCGAGCCTAAATAAGACTTCCTTCGGGACGCCGTTACGACGCTCGATGGCATGGGCGTTCCCCATGGACTTAGGTGAGCATCTCCCTGTCGTTATGCTCGACGTCGTTGGCATCGGAATTAAGCAAAGACTTGCACAGACCTACGAACATAACCAGTTACCGTGACCCAACCTTCGATCCAACCACGACAAACCCGCGCAGAGCCTTGTGCTTCGCTCTCTGTTGTCCCGCCGTCCGTACCGCGCTTGCGGGCACGTTTTCCGCCTCGACGAGTTACTTCACTGCGAGTATCATGCCAGCGGCCTCGGGGGCGTGCGTGGCGTACACCGTCTATGCGCCGGCTCAAGCCGAGAGTGGCGAGGGTGACTTGAATGCGTTTGCCGAAAGAGATGCCGGAGCGTCAGAAGGTGACGCAGAAGTGTGTACTTGGCTCGGTGGGTGTGGACGCACTGGTAGATGTGGAGAGGTCGAGGGCGGTGTTGAAGACGTGAGAAGACGGTGCGGGAGGCAGGGGCTCCAGTGCCGTTATGAGCTGAGTAACACCGGGCGTAAAGAGTTTCGGAAGGCTGTTGAGGGTGTCAAGAAATGGGGAAGATAGCGGTCATCGTCGCCTTGGAGGTGAGTACTACAATGTACAGTATCCAGTCACTGGGACCCAACCTTCGACCCAACGACGACGAACCCGCGCGGAGCCTTGCGTTCTGCTCTCCGTTGGCCGCCGTCCGCACTGCACTCGCACGCACGTTTTCCACCTCGACAGTTCCTTCACGGCAGGTATGCCGGCGGCCTCGGGTGTGTGCGCGTGGTACATCGCCTGCGTCCGCAGCCTCAAGCTGAGAGCGGTGAGCGTGCATTGAACACATTTGCCGAGGGAGATGCCGGAGTGTAGGAGAGTGACGCAGAAGTGTGTGCTTGGCTGTGTGGACGCGAATGTGAGAGTGATCAAAGGTGGTGTTGAAGACGCGAGGGCGGCGACGGTGCGGGAGGTGCAGTGCCGATGTGGGCGTTAATGCGGCACGTAAGGAGGTCGTGGAAGGCTGTTGAGGGTGAAAATCGGTCGAGAGCTTGTAATTATATAAGCACGATCTGTTCAAGTTGTATCGCCACAGTTGTGATTCTTGCCAGTGCTCCTGGCTCCTGGGTTCGCGAGATATCCTGAGCTGTTATCGTCGATCACCCTCATTGACAATTCCATGTTCCCTTACTCTTCGCTTCCCTGCTCCATTTCCACAATGTCGCTTTTCCTGGACCAAAAATGACCTTGTCATGGCACATCGGATGCTCTTCTCGTCCTTCTTTCCTTCCGTGGTTTTTGAGAGTCAAAATTGAGAAAAGTGCTTAAGCCCACGCCTTTCTATGATTGATAATCCACGCACATACTGCACTGGCGTGGGTGTGTACCAAATGCCAAATTCGAGGAGAGTCCAAATACCATCAACGTCTCTGCCATCAACCTCTGCTAGCTTTCATGATCTCGAAATCACCGCCAAAGCTGAGAGGGGTCGAATCGGCGTCTGCCTCGTCAGAGATCCAATTGGGAGACAGGACAACAGTGATGCACAGCACCGCTCCTTTCGCCTCGCCCTGCCCTCGCTGCGCTCATGGTCGTGTTCTTCACCCTCAAAGTGCCTATATGCGGACTATCCTCCGCGGCCCCTCTCCAACAGATAACCAGCACTACGTCCCGTTCTATCTTATCTGACATGGCGCGAGCGTTCTCAAGTTCTTGCCATCTCATCAGCAAATTCGCACTTGCCCAAGAGACGGGTGGCTTGCCGTTCTGGTCACCTGGCTCTTCAAGCTTCAATGGTTCGAACGGGGACTCGCATTCCTGGTAACTTGAGTCTATAAGGAACGCCCATGCCATCGAGCCTTGTACCGTGTCTCGAAGGAACCCTTATTTAGGCTCGCATAGACCAATCGTCCTCGTCTATATTCCTTGGCCTTACCCTGTCTCGCTCTCATCGAAAGGTTTGCTAAGAGGCGTCGAGGGCGATATTTACAATGCGCATATAATTACATTTACATTTCTATTGATAGACGCGATCTGCGTGCCATCAACATCATTGCTATGTTCCCCGGCCTAGTTCTTCCTCTCTAGTCGAAAGAGGCGCAGTTGTGTGCGCTCACACGACCGCGTCGGTACTTGAACACTGCAGAGAAAAGCACGCGCAAGCAGAAGTAGGAACGCCTCAATCAGTAAAGTGGACGACAGCACTTGAGAACGAGAAGCACCAGGCCAACTGCTGATCGACTCGTACGTGAAGCACACCGCACTCATCGTCAGCAAGACGTTAGACACCCCGCCGGCCGCGCACAGGTGACGTATTACCACATCTCCCCGAACTGTGTGAGACCAAATGAAAGTCAGACCAGTCTACAAGACATAGGCACACCCGCGTACCAGCGACACTGGCAACGCCTTCCTCATCATGACCTCAGGCGGGACGGGACGAACAGCGTGGCGAGCCAACCTCACGCCAAGAGCCTTGGCCTGAGGTCGTGCTGCTCGAGTGCGATGGATGTGCGACTTGCAGGCGAGCTGCAGCGGGCCGCTGAGCGGGCGCACGACCGAGGTCGAAAAGTGACGAGCGATGCCGCGCGCTCCAGAAATGAAATACAAAGGACGTTCGCCATACAGTGTACAGTGCGCACCAAATTCTCAGGGGGTCCGGGCCATCCGCGGACGCCCATAGATGGAAGAAACGCCACGGCGAACGGATGCCATCAGCTCCGGTGAACGGGACGTTGGGACGAGCCAGACGAACATGAGGCACGGCTGGGGGGGTGATGGAACGTAACGCAACATGTGACGAATATGTGATGGCCTGTAAAGATGGTACCCTGATGGGGGGGAATGAGAGCGATACTGAAAGCCAACTTGAATACTGTACTGAGACAGGTTCTGAAACGCATCCCGGAGTCTGGGCATCCTCACTTGCGGACATACACCAATGCTAGTCATATTTCGAAACCAGCTGAATGCTCCAGTATGTCTGGGTAATCTCAGCGTACCCGTCTTTGGTGACCCCGTCTATCTATCGAGCAAGCAGTGAATCGATTGTCGTATCAAAGCGCTCTACAAGCGCCTATGCCTATCCTCCAGATGATGACACCAGTGTGAGTCGGTCCCGTGACCGTCCTGGGGCTACTGCCGCACACGCTGTGACCACATGCGACTTCCATCTGAACTCGAATACACCAATCCACTCATTCCAGTCAACAATGTCTAACTTTCAATTGATTCTCGATGCCGTGGACAAATACGCTGAGCAGACCGGGATAAATCTAAAGCACAACCCATTCGCCGACAAGATCGGGCTTGAGAGTTGTGACTCTCCCGGTGCAGTCCTCCTCCTACTTCAAGAGAACTTGAAAGCGTTCAAAGACTATCGGGACCAAAATCGCAGGTTCATCGATTGCCTTAGCCCGGTAGTACAATTCGTTCACGCCTTCTCTGGAATTCTTGGTGAGGCAGCTGGTCTGGTGAGTCGCAAATAGTCATTTCGCTATCTATTTTTTTTAATACTCTTTCTCCACAAGGTGCCGTTCCAACCTGCAAAGCTAATTTTCGTTGGCATCGATGTTCTCTTCACTGTGCGCGTCTTCCTTATTCACTAACCGAGTCCATCTGATATCCGAGTAATCTCAGGCGGCTGATGGAGTAAGCGCGAGCTATGATGCCCTCCTTGAACTCTTTGAGTGCATTGGCAACTTCCTCAAACGTCTCCATATCTATACCGAGATCTCTTTGGACCCATTGATGACGGATATAGTCGCGAAGATAATGGTCGAGTTGATTTCGATACTCGCCCTAGCGAAGAAACAGATCAATCGAGGACGACTCAGTAAGTACTGAGCAGGGTTTTGCTATAATCATAGGCGAATACCTCTGGACGTGTTACAGAGCAATTCGCAAAGAAGTTGTTGGGGGATAGCGAGATCGAGACCATATTGAAGAGATTGGACAGACTCACGCAGGAAGAAGCCCACATGACGGTGGCGCAGACCTTAGCTATCGTTCACGGTCTTTTGGATAATATGAAGGTGGTCATGGACGGTGGGTCAAGCTGCTTAGCGAATTCAAAACATCTGATCAGACTGTTTTCTGTCTAGGTGGCGAGGCGTCAACGAGTGCAATCCGACGGACTCTTGGTACGCTCTGCCATTATGCGCGAATCGGTGTTCCCTGACCTTATGGTGAATGCTAGTTACCATGCAAGAGGTTGCGGATGAGGTTAACAAAATGAAGCGTGCGTCGTCTCGTCCGCTTTTGGTACCCTGGAGGGTATACCTTTCCCACAGGAGACCAGTTACAAAAGGACGCCAGAAGCTGGATCTCACCTCCGGACCCGTCTAAAAACCACATTATTGCACGCAGAATCCACTACGGTGAATCCGCAGTGTGGTTTACCCGCGGCCACACCTTCGACAAGTGGAATCTGATGGGCGGCCTTCTGTGGATACATGGTAAACGTGCGTAATTCCCAAACCTCCCATACTCATTTTTCGGCCGCTGATGGCAATTCGTGACCGTAGCGTGATCGGGGAAGAGCATCCTATGGTAGGTGCCACATACGTCTTCGTCTAGTTCTATTCGTATTGACGCGTGTCAACTAGCTCCAGCATCATTGAACAGGCCGCTACGCTACGCGACGAGGGACTAGGCTTAGTAGCTTATTATTACTTCGACTTTAGAGATACCGCAAAACAGGACGTCCGTGGCTTGCTATCCTCCCTCGTCGTCCAACTCTGCGCCAATCTTTGCTATGACATCCTTTCTCGCCTATATTCCAAGCACGATGCCGGATTGCGCCTGCCCGATGATGACGCGCTCACGCAATGTCTAAAAGACATGCTCGAACTCCCAGGACAGCCCCCAATCTATATCATCGTCGACGCTCTCGACGAGTGCCCCAACTCGTCTGGGGCACCATCTCCACGCGAACTCGTGCTTGACCTCATAGAGGACCTTGTCGAGTTACATCTTCCGAATCTTCGCATCTGTGTCACGAGTCGTCCGGAGGTCGATATCCAAGAAGCTCTTGAGCCGCTGGTATCTCATTCTGTTTCTCTTCACGATGAAGCCGGTCAAAAGCGGGATGTCATAGACTACATCAGTTCTGCTGTCCAGTTAGATAGAAAGATGCGAAAGTGGAGAGCGAAAGATAGGCAATTGGTCGTCGATGCACTCACTCAGAGGGCCGACGGAATGTAAGTAATCATTATTGCTGTATCGCAACTATCTTTTCATTTTATCACAGGTTCCGATGGGTTTTCTGCCAAATAGAAGCGTTGCGTGGCTGTTTTCCCCCAGCATTACGGCGCGCTCTCAAGGAATTACCTGAAACACTGGACACAACATACGAACGCATCTTGCTGGGCATCGAGAAGGCGAAACAAGAATATGCCTACCGCCTTTTACAGTGCCTCGCAGTCTCCATTCGCCCGCTTCGCGTCGAAGAGCTCGCAGAAGTACTTGCCGTCAGACTTGACGCCGGAGAGGATTCAGAATATCATTCTAACTGGCGCCCCGAG
>WNGR01007423.1_pt1 | contig 15067 bp, 12 predicted proteins | sample 5407581 | NCBI WGS metagenome assembly WNGR01 (sample SAMN13153383, study PRJNA577476) | soil metagenome | isolation source: 80 cm soil or saprolite under Garry oak tree replicate 2 | place: USA:California | collected 2016-06-15
GGCCGCGATGGGCCTTGAGCTGTCCTGCACGCACCACCGGGCGGTCCGCGCCGGCCGGGTGACCGGCGTGTGCACGCCGCTGCACGTCGGCCGCAACGTGTCGACCTGGGAGACGGTGATCACCGACGACCAGGGCCGCCGGACCTGCACGGCCCGGCTGACCTGCGTCATCCGGGACGCGCCGGAGGGTGGCGGCCTGGCACTGGTCAGGCCACGCCCAGATACGACTCCTTGATCGACGGGTCGGCCAGCATCTCCGCGCCGGTCCCGGACTTCACGATCGAGCCGGTCTCCAGCACGTAGGCCCGGTGCGCCCGCGACAGCGCCTGCTGCGCGTTCTGCTCGACCAGCAGGATCGTGGTGCCCTGCTGGTTGATCTCGGTGATGATCCGGAAGATCTGCTGGATGAACTGGGGCGCCAACCCCATCGACGGCTCGTCCAGCAGCAGCAGCCTCGGCTGGGACATCAGCGCCCGCGCGATCGCCAGCATCTGCTGCTCACCGCCGGACATTGTGCCGCCGGTCTGCTTGCGCCGCTCGGCGAGCCTCGGGAACAGCTCGAACACCCGCTCGTAGTCCGCGCCCAGCTTCTTGCGGTCCTTGCGGGCGTAGGCGCCCATGCCCAGGTTCTCCATGACGGTCATGCCGGGGAACACGCCGCGACCCTCGGGCGCCTGGCAGATCCCGCGCACCACCCGCAGGTCGGCGCGCAGTCGCGTGATGTCCTCGCCGTCGAAGTGGATCCGGCCGCCGGACAGCGGGCGGATGCCGGAGATCGCGCGCATCGTGGTGGTCTTGCCGGCGCCGTTCGCGCCGATCAGGCTCACGATCTCGCCGGACTCCACGCTCAGCGAGACACCGGACAAGGCGCCGATCCGTCCGTAGTGGACGGACACGTCGGCCAGCTCAAGCAACGCCATCGTCGGGCACCCCCAGGTAGGCGGCGATCACGGCCGGGTTCGCCCGGATCTCGGCCGGCAGGCCGTCGGCGATCTTCTTGCCGAACTCCAACACCACGATCCGGTCAGTCACACCCATGACCAGCCGCATGTCGTGCTCGATCAACAACACCGTGTACCCGTCGTCGCGGATCTTGCGGATCAACCCCATGAGATCTTCCTTCTCGGCGGGGTTGAAACCGGCGGCCGGCTCGTCGAGGCACAGCAGTTTGGGCTCGGTGGCCAGGGCTCTGGCGATCTCGAGGCGCCGCTGGTAGCCGTAGGGCAGGTTGCGGGCCTTGTCCGCGGCCCGGTCCGCGATGCCGACGAACTCCAGCAGCGCGCTGGCCCGCTCGACGACCTCGCGTTCCTCGCGCTGGTGGCGGGGTAGGCGCAGCAACGCGCCAGGCACGCTCGTCTTGTGCCGCGCGTCCACGCCGACCACCACGTTCTCCAGCGCGGTCATCTCGCTGAACAGCCGGATGTTCTGGAACGTCCTGGCCAGGCCGAGCTGGGTGATCTGGTAGCGCTTGCGTCGGCCGAGCGGCGCGCCCTCCAACAGGATCTGACCGCTGGTCGGCCGGTAGACGCCGGTCATCACGTTGAAGCAGGTGGTCTTGCCGGCGCCGTTAGGCCCGATCAGGCCGAGGATCTCGCCCCGCTTGATCTGGAAGGACACCGAGTCCAGCGCGACGAGGCCGCCGAACCGCAGCGTGACGTCCTGGACCTCCAGCAGGGTCTGGCCGACCTCGACCCCGATCTGCCGGTCCGGCGCGACGACGTCGGCCACCTCGGCCAGGTGCTCGGCGCGCTGCTGTTCGGTCATCTGCGCCAGTTCGGCGACGATGCCGCCGGCCGCCGGTGCCGGTTGGTCCAACCCGGACCGGGCTTCCTCGGTCATCGTCAGACCGCCTCCTGCTCCGAGGTGAGCGCGCTGTCACTGGAGAGCTGCTCCGGCCGGCCCACCAGGCGCTGGTAGGCCTCGCGTCCCCTGGCCAGCAGTCGCAGCCGGGCGCCGAGCAGGCCCTGTGGCCGGAAGATCATCAGGACGATCAGGGCCAGGCCGAACACCAGGTACTTCTGCAGCTGCAACGACAGGTGGAACACGTGGATGGTCGTGCCGGACAGGAAGGTGAACCGGTTGGGCAGGTAGGAGACGATGAAGGCACCGAGCATCACGCCGACCTTGTTGCCGGAACCACCGAGCACCACGGCCGCGAGGTAGAGCACCGAGAACTGCACGCCGAAGTCCTGGTTGTTGACGAAACCGACCTGGCCGGCGAGCAGTGCCCCGGACAGGCCGCCAACGGCGGCGCCGATCGCGAATGCCCACAGCTTGAACTTGAAGGTCGCCACGCCCATGATCTGCGCCGCGTCCTCGTCCTCCCGGATGGCCACCCAGGCCCGGCCGACCCGGCTGCGTTCCAGATTGCCGATGAACAGCAGGATCGCGATGATGATCGTGACCATCAGCCAGTACCAGGCGGTGCCGTTGGTCGGCCCGAAGAGCGGCTGGCCGCTGGCGTTGCTGCCGGGTGGGTGGCCGACCTCCTGCAGGCCGACCTGTCCCTTGACCGCCGGGACGATCGTCGCCAGAAGTCGGACGATCTCACCGAAGCCGAGCGTGACGATCGCCAGGTAGTCGCCCCGAAGGCGCAGCGTCGGCGTGCCCAGCAGCAGCCCGGCGACCATGGTCACCAGCATGGCCAGCGGGAGCGTCGCCAGATACGGCAGCTTGTGCAGCGCCGAGTCCTTGCTGGTCAGCAGTGCGGCGACGTAGGTGCCGATCGCGAAGAACCCGACGTAGCCCAGGTCGAGCAGCCCGGCCTGGCCGACCACCACGTTGAGCCCGAGCGCGACCAGCACCAGAACCGAGGCGCTGAACAGCGCGATGGGAAAGTCCTGGTTCGGCTCGGTGCTGAAGATGGGCATGTCGTGCCACAACGGAAGGAGATAGATCACGGCGACGACCGGCACCATCCCGAGCCACTGCTGCGGGCGGGACAGGCTGTTCCACCAGGTGCGGAACCGCCGGATGCCGGATTCCTGTGCGGCGGGCCGATAGTGCTTCGCGGTCGTCATACCCGAGCCTTTCCGAGTGACTCACCGAGGATGCCGGTCGGCCGGAACATCAGGATCACCACCAGTGCCACGAAGGCGATGATGTCCGACCACGTCGCCTGGCCGAGCAGCGTCTGGCCGTAGTCGCCGATCAGCCCGATGAGCACGCCACCGAGCATCGCGCCGCGGATGTTGCCGATGCCGCCGAGCACCGCCGCCGCGAACGCCTTGATACCAAGGTTGAAACCGCCGCTGTACTGGACGCCGGATGGCACCTTCATGACGTAGAACAACGATGCGATACCCGCGAGCAGGCCGCCGACCAGGAACGTGATCATGATGATCCGCTCCTTGTTCACCCCCATCAGGGTGGCCGTGTCCGGGTCCTGCGCGACCGCCCGGATACCGCGGCCGAACCGGGTGTGGTTGATGAACCGGTCGACGACGACCATCACGACGATCGCGGCGGCCACGATGTTCGTACCGAAGACGGTGAACACGGCCTGCGGCTGGAACATGATCACCGCGGCTTTGGAGTTCGCGCCGTTGAAAGCGTAGAGCAGGTACTGGATGGTGAACGACGCGCCGATGGCGGTGATCAGGAACACCAGTGGCGGCGCGTTTCGCTTGCGCAGCGGCCGATAGGCCACGCGTTCCAGGATGATCGCGACGATGCCGGCCGCCACCATGGCGAGCACCGCGGCCAGCAGCAGGTCACCGATCAGCGCGATCGGGGACAGATCCGGCGCGGCGCCGCCGAAACCGAGCCACGTCAGCGTGAAGTACACCGCGAAGGCGCCGGAGATGAACACCTCGGAGTGCGCGAAGTTGATCAGTCGCAGGACACCGTAGACCAGTGTGTAACCCATGGCGATCAACGAGTAGATTGCACCAAAGGTCAGTCCGTTGAACGTGTTGTCCCAGAACAGAAGCTTGAAGCTGGGCACGTCGAAATTGATCCAGTTGCTGCTGTCCGCGAGGAACAAAGTCAGTGGGTGCACGGCCTCACGTTCCTGTTGTACCACCGGGCATGTCCTCCGACGACATCACGTCGCTGGAGGACATGCCCAGCCTGAGATCGAAACTATGGTCGGTGTCGAATGCGCCGCGTCAGGAAATGGTGCCGACGAAGACGATCTTGCCGTTCTGTACCTTGTAGCCGTAGACCGTGGTGTTCTGCAGCTCGCCGGTGGAGGTCCACTGGAAGTGCTTGCTCATGCCGTCGCTGTTGTAGTTCTTGACGAAGTTGAGCATGCCGGCCCGATCGGTGATCTTCGAGTCGATGCCCTTCAGCAGCACGGTCGCAGCGTCGTAGCCCTCGAGGGAGTACGTGCCGGGAGCGGTTCCGCCGCTGACGCCCTCGTATGCCTTGGCGAAGGCCGGGATCAGTTCACCCGGCACGCACGGGCAGGTGAAGTAGCCGTTCCCGGACGCGCTGCCGGCCTGCTTGATGAAGGCCGGGTCCTTGACGCCGTCCGGGCCCAGGAAGATGCCGCTGAAGCTCTTGTTGACCAGCTGCTGGTCGAACGGGGCGCCCTCGGCGTAGTAGCCGGAATAGAAGACCGCGTCCGGCTTGACGGCCATGACCTTGCTGACCGTGGACGAGAAGTCCTTCTGGCCGGTGGTCACCTTGTCCGCGCACGCGGAGTCGGCCGCGGCACCCAGCGCGTTCAGGGTCGTGGTGGCCAGGCCGATGCCGTAGTCGGAGTCGTCCTGGATGACGCAGACCTTCTTGGCCTTCAGCTTGCCGGTCAGGAACTTCGCGGCCGCGGGGCCCTGCACGCTGTCGTTGCCCAGCGCGCGGAAGAAGGTCGTCCAGCCGTTCGTGGTCAGCGACGGGTTGGTCGCCGACGGCGTGATGTGCACAAGGCCGGCCGACTGGAAGATGCCGCCGGTGGCCTTGGACTCACCGGAGAACGGCAGGCCGACGACGCCGATGATGTCCTTGCTGCCGACGACCTGGGTCACGACGCCGGGCGCAGCGGCCGGGTCGCCGCCGGTGTCGTACTTCTTGAAGTTCACCTGGCAGCCGGAGTTGGCCGCGTTGTGCTGGTTGATGGCCAGCTGAACGCCGTTGTAGATGTTGACGCCGAGCTGGGCGTTCGCGCCGCTCTCGGCACCGGCGTACGCGATCGTCACGCCGCTGCAGGTGGCCTTGCCGTCGCCGGCCGGGTTGGCGGCGTTGGGGGGGACCGGCAGCTCGGAGACCACAGGCAGGCTGACCGGGCCGGTAGAGCCGGTGCCGCCTCCCGACGAGGTTGCGTTGTTCTTCGCGGCGCACGCACTCAACGCCAGTGACAGGACCGCCACCGCCGTGACTGCTCGCGCGAATCGTGCTGCAGACACCCACTACCTCCAAGTAACAACCAACCGCCACGACGGCGGGATGCCCGCTCGGGCATGGCTAGGCCAGCAAAGTTGCCGGCGGCTAGGCCAGCAAGGTAGCCGGCACAACGCTGGTGAGCAGGCTGAAACGGCTATCCGTATCCACATCGTGACGGTGATCCAAGGCAACAATCGGCGCATGGGATGAAGTAACCAGAACGTCACTGGATCCAGTCGCTTGCCGTAACGATTCACCGTTCATCGAACACGAAGCGCCCACTCGGGCCGACACCTAAACCAGCCGCAACCTTCCGGATCGATGCAGGTCAGGACTTGCTCTTACGCTCGCACACCTTAGATCAGCCGAAGTTCTCCACGACCACCAGGGCGACGGCCTTCATCGTCGTGCGCCGGTCCATCGCGGTCCGCTGGATCCAGCGGAAGGCCTCGGGCTCGGTCATGGCCTGCTTCGCCATGAGCAGCCCCTTCGCCCGCTCGACGACCTTGCGGGTCTCCAGCCGGTCGGTGAGCCCCGCCACCTCGTTTTCGAGGGCCTGCAGCTCGGTGAACCGGCTGATCGCCAGCTCGACGGCCGGCACGAGGTCCCGCTTGGAGAACGGTTTCACCAGGTAGGCCATGGCGCCGGCGTCCCTGGCCCGCTCCACCAGCTCCCGCTGGCTGAAGGCCGTCAGGATGACCACCGGCGCGATCCGTTGCCCCGCGATCTCGGAAGCGGCCTCGATCCCGTCCCGCTTGGGCATCTTCACGTCAAGGATCACCAGGTCAGGCCGTAGCTCGACGGCCAGTTCGACGGCCTGCTCCCCGTCGCCCGCCTCCCCGACGACCTCATACCCCTCCTCGCGCAACATCTCAACAAGGTCAAGGCGAATCAACGCCTCGTCCTCAGCGACAAGCACCCGACGGGTAGGCCTGGCCTCAACCGGGGCCTCGGTAGCCGATTCGGTCACCGGGGTCCTCCTGCACTTAGGTGGGTAAGGGTCTCACCGGCCAAAAGACCGGAACACGCAGCTTACCGGCCCGAACGCACACCCCGCACGATCCGGCCGGAGAAAGATCGTGCGTTCGGCCACTCGCGATCACCCACCCACACAGCCGGCGGTGACCGACCGGGTACGCTGCACCGAGATCCACCGGCCCTGGTTGATCAGCCCCCCTAGCCCAATCGGCAGAGGCAGCGGACTCAAAATCCGTCCAGTGTGCGTTCGAGTCGCACGGGGGGCACATAGCCCGACCAGGTCGAACAACCGAACAGAGATCAGAGAAGTTGATCAATGGGTGCGAGTGCACCCGAGACCGCAGCGTGTTGCTCGCTCACCTGACAGGCACGAACGCGGCGGGATTCATCCGAGAGAAGCCTTTCTTGAGTGGCATTTGGCATCGCGCTGCGCTGGCTGTCCAGGAGCGGCGACCACTTTGGCTCTTCCATAAGCGCGATAACGCGAGGAGCGTCATCGTCCGCTCTCGCTTTGCTGCTGTCCAAAGCCGCAGCCTGAGCAGCTGTCGCAGCGACTTGGGCGGCATCAGCAGACGTCTGCGCAGCCTCCACGCCTCTTGCAGCATCGCTTACTTGCGTACGTAGAGTAGTTAGCTGTCCCCGCGCAAGGCCGGCGACTGCCAGTGATCCGAGGGCAGACGCAATGGTCCCTATTGCTACAATACTATTCCAGTCCACCATATTCTCGCTCACGATTTGGTCTAGATGCGCTCTGCTGCAGGTAAGGTTGCTTATTTACCGGACCTAGCAGGACTCGCAGCAGCGGCCGGCCAACGGGCAAGTTACGCTGTCAGGGATGCCTCGCCGTGGCCACATTGTCACCGCGATCGAGTAGCTCCTGCGGACGCGTTTCCTCCTGACTACGCGGACTCGCGAAACACGCGGCGGGCAATCTCCTCGACCTGCTCGACTGTCAGCGCCGTCGCCGGTGGCTCCTGTACGGCTTGGGTGAGGAGCCGACGAACCAGCGCTGAGGTAGGAATGTGCTCGGATGCTGCCTTGGTCTTGAGGGCTTCGGCGAGAGATGCCGGAACCCGTACGGATACCACGGATTGCTCGTTTTCCACTGCCTCGGCGTCGGCGGCCTCGGCTTCTTCTGCGGAGTATTCGGCGCGGATGGCGTCCCGCCTGGCACGACTTGTTCGATCGGTCATATCTCGTCCTTCCCTTCCAAGTAGTCGCGCAGATCACTTCCGCGGGTCTTCCAGGCAGTGATGCCGGCGTGATCAACCGCGTCCATGATCACCGTGAGCACGAACCCGGCGGTTGGTGATTAGCCGATGAGCCGGATGGCTCCGATACGGCTCTTGGGGTCGGGATCGCGGACGATCCGCCGGGGATCTGTAGCCGCCTCCTGCGTCCAGGATGGTTCGATGTTCGTTGCTCCGGGGTAGCGGTCTGATCGGGTGCGGATGTATTCCGCATCTGCGTCGTCCCACCAGAGCCCTTCGATCATGACTACATTGTCACACATCTACTTACGGATGGCCAAGCCCGATGCCTGCATCAAGATCACCTTTGGACCGGTTGCCTGTGGAGCTGAGTCCGGCGATGGGTGCGGGTTTGGTGCGAACTGGTGCCGCTTCGGCCCATCGTGCGACGCCTTATCCGTCCAGTGTGCGTTCGAGTCGCACGGGGGGCACGCGCTCTGACCAGTACGTACAACCGATTGGAGATCAACTAAGTTGATCACGGGGTGCAAGTACACTCAAGGTTACGAGTGCTGCGCCTAGAAGGTCGCAAACACAGACCCTGTGACTGCCGCCGCTCGTACCTATGGGAGACCATCAAAGGCGCCGACAAGGCCGCGCGAATGCGTGCCGAGAGCGCCATGAACAAGCTGTTCACCCAGGTCGGCAACCAGCGATCGGCAGAGTCCTCAGTCAGCCTGGGTAACGCGCTTGATGAATGGATGCGCAACGCCGAGTGGACAGCACGCGGCGCACCTACGAGGGCACATAAGGCGCATGATGTGTTGGGATGCAGCCTTGGTCTTGAGGGCCTCGGCGTGTTGGGTGTGAACTGGTGCTGCCTTGATCTTGTCGGGTGACGTCCCGCAGTGGCCGCTGGCGTTCTCAAGCTGGGAATGAAACGAGGACACTTTTCTGATCTCGTGGAACGTTTTCTCCACTGACTCACGGTCAATGGCAACCCGGCTCATCCTTGACTCTTCCGCAGACCTATAAAGATCAGATGTCATTACTATCCGTGCTCGTCCTGCTGCGGGTTGTGATTTTGTTGTTGAAGGTGCGGTAATCGTTCGGTCGGCTGATGTGCCGGTCGAGCTGCTGGACGCCGAGCTCGCTCCGGCCGTGGATGGGCTGGTCCGGGCGGGTGTGCATCTCCGTGTCGAGCGGTGGGTGATCAAGATCGAGTGGAACTCTGGAGCGAACCCAGAGTCTGATCCGAGGTGACGTATTGAGGTTCGGACTGTCGGATAGGGCACGGTCCGCGTGGTGGTATTGACCTCGGCAGGCCGAGACCGCTCGGTTGCATCGGCGGGGGAGGTCGCCTGCATGTACCTGGACCGAGTCGTGGTGGCCTCGGTGCGGTGGGCGCTGATTGCCGGGAAGAATACGACGCGGCGCGAGGGCTCTTCTGCTCAACCATGTGGGGATTTGAATGAGCTCCCAACTTATGACTAACGTAGTGGTTATTGGGGCCTCACATCGCGCGCTGCCGGGCGCTATTCGATGGACCGAGGCTCGGCCGTCGAAGGTGCAGTCGGTTGGCCAGGTCAGGGTGGAGTTTCGTGCGTTGGGGCCGCTTGAGGCGGTGGTCGCCGGGCGGCTGGTGGATCTGGGGACGCCCAAGCAGCGCGCCTTGCTCGCTTTGTTGGTGAGCCGGGTGGGGCAGCCGGTGGCGGTGGATGTGATGCTGGAAACCTTGTGGGCTGGGCATCCGCCGCCTTCCGCGATGACCTCGTTGCAGGCTTATGTGGCCGATTTGCGGAAGGTGTTGGAACCGGATCGGGCGCCACGGACGCCGGCGACGGTGTTGCGCACCGTTCCGCAGGGGTACCTGCTGGACAGCCGCGTGGTCGACGTCGACGTTCATCGGTTCGGGGAGCACGCCACGGCGGGGTGGCAGGCGTGGGATCGGGGTGATCCGCAGCAGGCGTTGAGTGAGTTCGAGGCTGGGTTGGCCTTGTGGCGTGGGCAGTCCTACGCGGAGGTGGCCAGCGCTACGTGGGTGGCGCCGGAGGTGGCGCGACTGGACGAGCTGCGATTATCGGTTGTCGAGGTGCGCTGCGCGGCTCTACTGGCCGTTGGCGCCCACGAGGTGGCGGTGGCCGAACTGGAGGCATTCATCCAGGCGCACCCGCTACGCGAATACGGCTGTGAACTGTTGAGCCTGGCGCTATACCGGGCCGGGCGGCAGGCCGACGCGCTGGAAGTGCTGCGGACCATTCAGACGCGGCTGGCGGAGGAACTGGGCATCGACGCCAGACCGGCGTTGAAACAACTCGAGCGCGAGATCCTGAACCAGTCTCCTGCGCTGGACTGGCAGCCGACCCCGGCCGGCCCGACCATGACGGTGGCCAGTGCACCAACGGCCGCGCCGCAGGTCCGCGCGACCGATCCATCGCCCGCGGTCGCGGACGGGGAGATCTTTGTCGGTCGTGCGGTGGAGCTGCGGCAACTGTCCGACGCGTTGGCCGCGGCCGCTGCCGATCGCGGGCGGGTGGTGATGGTGTCCGGGGAGCCGGGGAGCGGAAAGACCAGCCTGCTGCGGCGTTTCGCCGAGCAGGCGGGTGTGCCGGTGCTCTGGGGTACCTGCCCCGAGCACGTCGCCGCGCCACCGTTGTGGCTCTGGGAGCAGGTGCTGCGTGCGGTGGGCACCTACTTTCCGCAGCGTTCGATACCGGGGCCGGTGGCCGAACTCTTGGCGGGGGACACCCAGCAACTGGTGGACGGCGTCGACGTGGCCGGTGCCACCTTGCGGCGCTTCGAGGCGATCGTCCAGTACCTCACCGACGCGTCCGACACCGCGCCGCTGGTGGTGCTGCTCGATCACCTGCATCGGGCGGACCTGAGCTCACTGCGGCTGCTGGCCCACCTGGCCGAGTCGGTGCCGGCGAGTCGGCTCCTGCTGGTCGTGTCCTACCGGTCGGACGAGGCGGCGACCCTGGCCGAGACGTTGGCCGCGTTGGCCCGCGCGGAGATGACGCGGATCGAGCTCGATGGCCTCAGTACCCAGGAAACGCAGGCTCTGGCGAGTGCTGTCCTGCGCCGTGACGTCGGTCGGCGGACCGCGGAAGGACTGTGGGCCCGTACCGAGGGCAACCAGTTCTTCCTGCGGGGGCTGATCAAGCTGTTGACCAGTGAACAGCGCCTTGCTCAACCCCATACGGCGCCGGTGCCGGCGCCGGTGCGGGAAGTGGTGCTGCGACGCATCGCGCGGCTACCGCAGACCGCGGCCGAGGTGTTGTCGGTGGCTGCCGTCGCCGGTCGGCATTTCGACTTCGAGGTCGTCGCGGCGGCCGCCTCGGTCGAAGTCGAGGCGGCGCTGGAGGTTCTGGACACCGCGGTCGTGGCGGGTCTGGTGGTGGAGGACCAACAACGGCTGGGCTGGTTTCGCTTCACGCACGCCCTGACCGCCGAGACGCTGTACGAAACGACAGGGCGGCTGCGTCGGGCCCGGCTGCATCGACGGATCGGTGCGGCGGCGGCCCGAATGTGGACGGGGAGTACCGAGCGGGCCGCCGAGATCGCCCGGCACTGGCTGCTGGCCGCCGAACTCGACCCCACCGCTGCCGCGCACGCGTCGACCCACGCCGCCGCCGCAGCCCGGGTCGCCGATGCCCGGCTCGCCCCGGACGACGCCGCGACACTGTGGCGGCAAGCCCTGGCCGCCGCCGACCTGGCCGAAAAGGAGGACCTCGACCGGCATCCGCTGCTGATCGGCCTGGGAACCTCCCTGTACCGGGCCGGGAATCCGCACGACGGGCTTCCCGTGTTCATCCAGGCGATGGAGGAAACCCTTGCGGCCCAAGGCGAGCCGGATACCTCTCGGTTGGTGACCACGGCGGTCGCGGCCATCAGCGAATGGAACTCGTACCCGGCCGATTTCGGTGACGTCGGCAACCGGCTCGTCGATGTCCTCGAGCGCACACTGTCGCACCTGGTGGAGCCCGTGCAGCGCGCGCTCGTGCTGTCCTGCCTTGCCGTTGCCAGCTACTACGACGGTGACCCGGCGCGCCGCATCGCGCTGTCCGACGAGGCGCTGGCCCTCGCCCGACGCACGACCGACAATGTCGAACTGGCGCACGTTCTGCACCTGCGGGCCGTGGCGCTCGACGGTCCCGACCATGTCGACGAGCGCTTTCAAGCGGTCACCGAGTTGCTGGCGCTGCCCGGCCTGCCGCCGCCGATGACGGTCCGGGCTCGACAGCTGCACGCCCAAACGCTGGTCACCCTGGGCCGCGTTTCCGAGGCGTCCACCGAATTGGACCTCGCGGCCCGGCACATGGCAGAGCAAAGCTCGCCCCTTCGCACGCAACTCGGCTGGTCCCGTGTCGGCTTGCTCATGCTCGGCGGACGTTGGGCGGAGGCCGACGAGTTGAGCCGCGCGACCCACGACCAGCATGCCGAGATGACGTGGGGCGACGCGCGATTCAACCGTATGGTCCAGCAATGGGAAGCCGCGTATCTCACCGGCGGTGGTCATGATCTCGTCGACGAATTGCGCGTTGTCGCGGAGTCATCCGGTCAGCCTGCTTTGCAGAGCATCCTGGCGATGGCACTGATCGAGGCCGGGCAGGTGCACGATGCCCGCGTCGCCTTGCGCCGGTTTCCACGTGGGCCGGAAGAAGATTGTCTGTGGCTCTATACCCGCTGTTGGGCACTGCTCGCCGCGGCACGTCTCGGCGATACCGAATTGGTGACCCGGCGGCGCGCCCAGTTGCTGCCCTACCGCCAGCTGACCTGTTCCGTATCGGATCTCGCGATCAGCGGATCGGTGGCCTACTTCACCGCGGAGGCCGCTCTTGCCCTTGGTGACTGGGACGCCGCCCTGGCGGATCTCGCCATCGCCACCGACACAACCCAACGGATGGGCGCCCAGCCATGGCTGGGCCAGGTATGGGACGCTGTCAAACGGGCCCAGCGACTCAAGACGACCTCCGCTCCTTGCGGATAGCGCTGGGTCGGCCATCCGTTCTGCCAAGGTCGTCTCCTGTCACATCGAGCGGATTTGGGGTGTCACCTCTATGACACGTCGCGGCGGAGGAATGTGACCGATGACTGAGTCCGACTTGTTGGCGGAGGGCTTCGAGAAGAACCGGATCCGACTGCGGGCGGTGGCCTACCGGATGCTCGGCTCGCTCGCCGAGGCCGACGATGCCGTCCAGGAAACGTGGCTGCGCCTGTCGCGGTCGGACAGCGACGGAATCGACAGCCTCGACGCCTGGCTGACCACGATCGTCGTCCGGGTGTGCCTGAACCTGTTGCGCTCGCGCAACACGCGGCGCGAAGAGCCCATGGGCGTGCACCTGCCCGACCCGGTCGTCAGCCATATCGACGGTGTGAACCCCGAGGATGCGGCGCTGCTGGCCGACTCGGTCGGGCTCGCGTTGCAGGTGGTGCTCGAAACACTGGCTCCCGCCGAGCGGCTGGCGTTCGTCCTGCACGACTTGTTCGGCCTGCCCTTCGAGGAGATCGCTCCCATGGTGGGGCGTTCCACGGCCACGGCGCGGCAGCTGGCCAGTCGGGCCCGGCGCCGGGTGCGTGGCGCCGAGGTTCCGCCCCTCGACCCCGATATCGGCCGCCAGCGGGAAGTCGTCGACGCCTTCTTCGCCGCGGCACGCCGTGGTGAACTCGAGGCGCTCGTCGCGATCCTCGACCCCAACGTCGTGCTGCGGGCCGACGAGGGGGCGGCGCGTGCGGCTGCGTCCGTGGTGGTCCATGGTGCGGCAGCGGTCGCCGGTCGGGCGGTCATGTTCGAGCGTCCCGCCGCCGAGGTACGGCCGGCTCTGGTGAACGGGGCCGCGGGCGTGGTCATCACCGTGGGCGGGAAGCCGGTCTCGGTCCTGGGATTCACCGTCTCGGGCGGGAAGATCATGGAGATCAACGTGATGGCCGACCCCGAGCGTCTCGCCCGGCTGGACCTGGCCGTCCTCGACTGACCGCATGCTGGGAACACTGAGCGCCAGGTCAGCGGGCCTGTCGTCAGTTTCTTCCTGCTTCCTGTCACACCGAGCTGATCCGGCGTGTCACCTATATGACACGCGAAGGAAAGGATCATAAAATGCGCAAGTGGCTGCCGCTCGTCGCGGTCTGCGCCGGCACCTTCATGCTGCTGGTCGACGTGACGATCGTGACCGTGGCACTGCCCGCCATGGCCAACGGGCTGCACGCGTCGCTCCCGAACATGCAGTGGGTGCTCGGCCTGTACGCGCTCGTACTGGCCTCACTGGTGTTGACATCGGGCTCGCTCGCGGACCGGATCGGGCGGCGTGCCGTCTATCTGGGTGGCCTCGTCATCTTCGCGGCCGCCTCGTTGACCTGCGGCCTGTCCGGGAACGTCGCCGTGCTGATCGCCGCGCGCGGGGTCCAGGGGCTGGCCGCGGCGGCAATGTTCGCCACCACACTGGCGCTGATCAGCAGCAACTACGAAGGCCGGGACCGAGGCTTCGCCTTCGGGGTCTGGGCAGCGGTCAACGGCGCGGCTGCCGCGGCGGGGCCGGTGCTCGGCGGGCTGCTCACCACCTCCTTCGGCTGGCGGTGGATCTTCCTGGTGAACCTGCCGGTCTGCGTCTTCGCCGTCATCCTCACGGTGCTGGTGGTGCGCGAGTCCCGCGATCCCAACCCGCGGCGCATCGACCTGCCCGGCATGGTGAGCTTCACCGTCGCCGCGGCGACTCTTGTCTACGCGATGATCAGGGGCGACTGGGGGTCGGGCGCCACCATCGGGCTGCTCGTCGTCGCGGCTGCCGCGCTGGTCATATTCGTCCTCGTCGAGCGCCGCTCGCCCAACGCCATGCTGGACCTCTCGCTGCTGCGCAGTTCCTCCTTCACGACGCTGCTGATCGCTGCGGCCGCGCTGCCGGCGGCGGCATGGGCGTACTGGGCCTACGAGACGCTCTGGCTGCAATCGGTGCTCGGTATGAGCCCGATCCAGGCCGGGTTGGTGTTCCTTCCGGCCAGCTTCACGACGTTCTGCGTGTCCATTGTGGTCGGTCGGGTGATGCACAAGACCTCGCACCGCCTGCTGATCGGGATCGGCATGCTGTTGATCGCGGCGGGCGCGCTCGCCCAGACCGCGCTCGGTGCCGGATCCGGGTGGGTCGTCGTGCTGCCGGGGATGTTCCTCGTCGGCATCGGCGCGGGTCTGGTGCTGGGGCCGCTGTCCGCCGCCGCGATGGCGGCGGTTCCCGGGCCACGGGTCGGCATGGCGGCCGGCGCGGTCAACACGTTCCGTCAGTTCGGCTACTCGTTCGGGGTCGCCGTGCTGGGTGAGGTCTTCCGCGGTGGGCTGCAGCACACCGCAGGCCCGAGCCTGGTTGGCCCGCTCAGCAGCGGTGAAGCGGGCACGGTGATCGCCCAGGGGAACGACCTCTCGCAACTGGTGCACCGGGCGTACGCCGATGCTCTCGACCCGACGTTCCTGGTGGCGGGGGCTTTCGGCCTGGTCGCGGGGATCGCGGTGTTCGTGTTCGTGCGCCCGCGCCGCCCCGCGCCCGCGCCGGCGGCCCCGGCGAAGTCGCTGGCCGACACCACCCAGTGAC
>WNGR01004492.1_pt1 | contig 15066 bp, 16 predicted proteins | sample 5407581 | NCBI WGS metagenome assembly WNGR01 (sample SAMN13153383, study PRJNA577476) | soil metagenome | isolation source: 80 cm soil or saprolite under Garry oak tree replicate 2 | place: USA:California | collected 2016-06-15
GCCTCATGAATCCTAAACCCTACTACACCGATCCTAGTATCGAGTCATCGTATCGTACATGTGATTTCGTGCTGACTGATGCTGACTGTCCATGACTAATTACCGCTTACCCAAGTAGTCATTACCTATGAGTAAGTGTCTTTGCGTGAACGTAACATCACCCCCTTTTCAGGCACAACGCCCACGTTGGGAACTCTCTCCTGCTGACTGCAGTACGTCGTCCACAAGTCCTTCATTTTGATCCTTGATCCGATTAATTGCGTCCGCCATCTCCAGTCTCCGAATGGTCCTGCACTGCATGGCTGCCAACTCCCCCCATCGATCCTCACCTTCTGCGATAGCTTCTTCAAGACGCGCCAACTCCTGCATCATGATGCGGAAGCGGTGGACCTCCGCAACCAATGACGGGTCATTGATACGCCGCAACATGCGGTCCGTCTCCTCCTTCCCTTCCACCTCCATCTTGAGGAACTCCAACTCCTGGGCGTGGTAGACGGGCTTGCCGTCATAGTGGAAGATGGGCGCAGTGTATAAAGGTGCAGTGTACACCTTTTCGCTGTCATCGTGTAGCCCAATGACGAAGGGATTCGGGTGCATGACGACCTGCACGTATTGCGCCTGCCTAGTGTTGCCTTCAGGGCTTGTAATGGGGAAGGACACGAAGTGGTCCCCATCGTTACGCTGGAATCCCGGCGGGATCGTCAAGTGTTTCGTGGTATAGCTTCCCTTGTAGAGAGGGAAGCCCGTGGTAGTGGCGGCATAGGGGGTTTCATTTGGGTTATCAGTGTCCGTTAAAGTGCGCATGAAGAGGTGCTCATCTGGGTAGAGCTCCTTATCGTCGATGCGACTACTGTCTCTGCTCCAAGGCCCTCGCGTTGCCAGCGTACTGACTGGCACAGTGCTTCCCGCGCTGCCATCTTTGCACTTCGCTTGGCGACGGCTCTTGCGAAAAGCTCGTCCCTCCACCGTGAGCAAATCTTGTGGACGGTCTTGTGCATTCCAGTTTGGGTCGCGAAATGGGACTGGTAGAGGGATTTCTCCCTCATGCCCGTCTTTAGCTCCCCAAATGTCAGTATCCGCGTCTTGGACGTCTGACTGATGGGTAGGGGTTGCTCCCATTCCGTCTGGGTCAGACAGTCTTCGCACCATTGGTGATAGTGCACGCGGGGGCATCAGAGTCTGGACGAGGTCTGGAAACTTGAGTAGGATTGTTCCCAACTCTTGCTCGGTGAGGGGTGCGACGAGGAGGTTCTCGTCGGTGACGTGGGGTTGAATGTACTTCTTGGCACATAGTTCTCATGCCTCGGTGGGTGAGATGAGCCCTCCTTCCAGCTCGGCCCCGAAGATTCGCTCTGGGGTTCCAAGGTAGTAGTTGTTGACATCTGTCATGAAGGATATGAGTTTGTGAGTGAGGGATGTTTTAGGAGGGTGAGATGGGATGTGATACTCGCTTGTATTTCCCCGGTTTATATGTGTTTTCGTGGCAGAGTTTCGATCTTCAAACTCCCTTATCGCGTCAGGGGCGTGTATATCCACCTTATCGACCCACTTGTTGTCCGAGTCCAGATATCCCTTCCATTTGATAAGGTATTGCTTCTTTCGTCTTCTGCCGAACTGCCGAGAGTCCAGAATCTTCTCGACCTCATATTCTTCTTCGTTATCTACAAGGTCTGGAGCTGGCCTAGAATAGTTTGATCCGTGGAGTTTGGTTTCTTTGTATGGTGTGAGAAGATTGATGTGAAACACGTCATGAATGCTCCACTGCGTGGGAAGTTTTAATCGGTAGTTGACAGGGGACATCACCTGAATGATGGGGAATGGACCGTGCCTCTTGGGCGCAAGCTTAGCGGTTGGCTGATTCGTTCGTAGATGACGTCCTTCCAGCCACACGAGGTCACCTTCGTGGTACATGGGCGTATCTTTGTGCCTAACCTATGACTGCTGCGCTTTGATCATCAGTTCCTGGGCGCGTTGTCTGGCCCTTTTAAATTGGTCCAGTCTCAGCGCTACCTGCGGTATGGGGGACGGCTTATCCATCCAATCAGCTTGGGGGTTGAAACCGTATAACACGAAGAAAGGGGACTCCCCCGTGGTCTCGCTCGGCCAGTTGTTGTGCGCGAATTCCGCAAGTGGTAAGTAGGCGTGTCAATTGTCTTGTCTGTTACGTTGCCACTGAACGTCAGCCTTGACTTAGGCTCGATACGTGGGACACAACACGACTTAGCGATAATAGACATGGGTCCTTGTTGATCACGTGCTATGAAGAGTCACAAGGTCCGATGACACTTGGACACAAGAGACGGTGGTAGTTTGGGCGAAGTAGAGAGAACCTTGGTATCTCGCAGAGTAGAGAGAGAATGCTAGTGGTGATTCAAGAAGACCAAGATGGAGTCTTGGTCTTCCCCAACTACATCTTAAGTACTACATTGAGAGGGCTTTAAAGTGCCTCTTGAACCTGAAACCAAGTACTGCTATCCTAGGGTCGAGTCATACTATCATACATGTGATACTCTGGCTGACTGATGTGTAAGTCCGTGACTAATTACCGCCTACTCACGTAGCCACAACCTATGAGTAAGTGTCTTTGGACGCAACCGTAACATTACCCCCTTTTCAGCCTTTGCGCCCACGCAAAATCTCCTCATTGACACAAAGTGCGTCATCTACAAACCCTTGATTGTTCGCAGTGAGCCTTTTGTTCGCGTCAGCCATCTCCAGTCATCTGATAACTCCCAACTTAGCTGCGGCCAGTTGTCCCCACGCTTCTTCGTTCTCTACCAAGACCATCTCCATCCGCTCCAACTCGCTCGTCACCATGCGGAAACGGTGGACCTCCACTTTGAGTGACAGATTGCCTTCCCGATCTATCAGCCGGTCCATGAACTCCCGCCCTTCGGCGTCTGCCTTGAGGTAGTCCAGCTCCCCCGTTGCGTAGGTGGGCTTGCCATCGAAGGTGTATATGGGCGAGGCATACAGGGGCTTACTGAACACCTTGTCCGAGTCCCGTCGGAGCGCTATGACGAGCAGGTTGGGGGCCATGATGGCCTGTGTGTTGTGGGCTTGCTGCGTGGTCCGCTCGTTTGGCAAGTGGATGGGGTAGTCGATATAGTGGGTTCCCCAATTGGGATTAAACCCAATGGGGTCCTGTCGCTGCAGCATTGCGGGCATGTACGACCTTTTGTATAGCAGATACCCGCTGGTCGTGAGCATGTATGGGGTCTCGTCTGGGTCGTCAGAGTCGCAATGGTTCTTTATAAAGGGGTGCTCATCTGGGTACCAGTCCCTGATACTGGTGGTGCGGCTCCAGGGTCCACTCGTTGCCGACGTACTTGGTGGCGCTGTGCTTCCCGGGCTGCCTTCGCGGTGTTTCTCTTGTATACGGCTCGCGCGAACTGCTCCTCCCTCCATTGTAGGCTGACCTTCTTTGGCGATTGCAGTTGCCGTTCCCCCCACGCAGGGAGGGACTCGCAATACTCCTTCAGCTTCCCAAAGCTCATGATCAAGTGCTTGGGTGTCTGCTTCGTGAGTTGGTGTGGCTCCCAGTCCATCAGGGTCTGACATCTCTCGCAGTACGGGTGATAGTGGACGCGGCTGCACCGGCGCCGTCTGGAGGTCTGGGAAGACGCTCCGTACCCGAGCCAATTCCTCTTCAGTGAGGGGAGCGGCAAGTTCGTTCTCGTCGGTGGTGTGGGGTCATATGTATTTCTTGGCACAAAGTTCTCGTGCCTCGTCGTAGGTGATGAGCTGAGAGTCAAGCTCAGCCCCGAAGATGCGCTCCGGAGATCCGAGATAGTAGTTGTTGGTGTCATTCGACATGGAAGAGGTGTGAGTGATCGATGTAGGTGTTGTGAGAGGGGTGTTGGGATACTCGCCCATTATTCCCGCCCTTATATGCCCTTTCATGGCGGTTCTTGAATTTTCGAACTCCCTTATTGCTTCAGGGGCATGTATGTCCTTGTGATCGACCCACTCATTGTCCGAGTCCAGATAGCCCTTCCATTTGATGAGGTATTGCCTTTTGCGTCCTCTGCCGAATTGCCGAGTGTCTAGAACCTTCTCGACTTCATACTCTTCTTCGTTATCGACAAGATCTGGGGCCGGTCTCGAATAATTTGATCCGTGGATATCGGTTTCTCGATAGGGTGTGAGAAGATCGATATGAAACACATCGTGAATGCTCCACTGCGTGGGAAGCTTCAATTGATAATTGACAGGAGACATCACCTGGACAATTTGAAAAGGGCCATGTCGCTTGGGCGCAAGCTTGGCGGTTGGTTGGTTGGTACGTAGGTGGTGTCCTTCTAGCCACACGAGGTCTCCTTCTTGATATTTGGGCGTATCTCTATGTTTGACCCATGACTTTTGTGCCTTGACCATCAGCTCCTGGGCGCATTGTCTAGCCCTTTTGAACTGTTCTAGTCGTAGTGCTACTTGTGGTATTGGAGAGGGCTTATCTGTCCAATCAGCTTGTGGGTTAAACCCATATAGGACAAAGAAAGGGGACTCTCCCGTAGTCTCATTCGGCCAGTTATTATGCGCGAATTCTGCCAGTGGTAGATAAGCGTGCCAGTTATCTTGACGCTCATTGACCCAGAATCGTAGGTATTGTTCTAGCCACTGATTTGTTCATTCTGATTGTCCATCCGTTCGGGGATGGTATGCCGTTGAAATATTTTGCGTGGTCCCCGTTCCCTTGCACAGTTCTCGTATAAACCTCGAGGCGAATTTCGGGTCCCTATCACTAATGAACTTTAGCAGGAGTCCAAATTGTGGGAATAAATGTTGGACTATTAGTCCCGCGGTTTCTTCAGCGGTCATACTCTCCTTGCAAGGGATGAACACCGCCGCCTTAGTACAATCATGGTCGGTTATGGTGAGTATTGAATCATAACCCTGCGAAACCGGCAATTTAGTGATGAAGTCCAGGGCTACAGTTTCGAATGGCATAGCTTCGCACGTGGGAAATATGGGCGACAGTGGGGCTCGAGTAGGTTGTGTGTTGATTTTGTTTCTTTGACATTCTGCACATCCCTTCACGTAGTCTCTGACATCTTGTTGCATGTTTGGCCACCAGTATCTTTGGCTCGTCAGTTGATATGTCTTATTGATCCCGGGGTGTCCGTATACTGGTGCGTCGTGGTGGGCTCGTACAAAGGTTCGCTTGTGCTCCATCCCACCTGTTACCACGCGACGTCCGTCTTTATACCATACTTCGTCGACTTTCTTTAGCCGGTGAGCATTGACCCATGGCTTGAGCAGTTCTTCGTCTTGGGCATATATAGGGTCCGTTGCTTCCATCTCTTCCTGTGCTACGATCCTTCACATGGGGGGGGCGCGTTGCGTCGTTGTTGCCCTTACAAAGACGCGGTCTGGTAATACAACTACGTCTTTGTTGTCGTTCTCGCCTTGGTCGTATCCTGGGCGTCTTGACAGTGCGTCAGCTCTTCCATTTAGTCTGCCAGGGAGGTGACGTATCTCGAAGTCATATTCTGATAGCTCCAACACTTCTCGTGCCACCCTCCTGGATATTCATTGCGGTAGCCTCCAGTATTGCAGGTTGAGGTGGTCGGAGTATATAATGATCTTGTGAGGGGATCCCGCAAGCAGGGGTCTCCAATTCTTGAGTGCCATTATGATGGCTAAGAGTTCGAGGTCGTAGATGTCATAATTTTGTTGTGCTTCATTGAGCATTGCTGAGTAGTATCCTATGGGGTGCTTTTTACCGTCTTCTTTTCGTTGTAAAAGTACCGCTCCTACCGCGTATCCTGGGCATCTACTTCTAGTTCGAACTGATCGTCAAGTTTAGCGTGCGCTAATACTGGTTCTGAGGTGACGCATTTCTTTAATGCGTCGAAGGCTTTTTGTTCTTCCGGTCCCCAGTGCCATTCATGGTCTTTTTGTGTGAGTTTGTGTAGTGGTCTCACGATGAATGCGAAACCTTCGATAAAAGGGCGGTAGAAATTGAAAAATCTGAGGACTTTCCGTACCTCTGTGGTGTTTTTGGGTACCAGCCATGCATCGACGCCCACGATTTTTGCGGGGTCCATGCGTGTCACCCCCTTTTCAAGGATTACCCCCAGGTAATCCATTGAGGACGAATGGAAGAGGCATTTTTCTGGTTTAAAATAAAGGTCATGAAGTTGGGCGACTTTGAGAACGTCATGGACTGCGCGTTGATGATCGTCTAAATTTGTACGAGTAGCGATCCCGATGTCGTCCATGTAGATTCAAATGGTCGTGCCAAGGGGTTCGTGCTTGAGAATAACATCGTGATAGATGTAATTCATCATGGTTTGGAAGGTCGCTGGGGAATTGGTGAGTCCGAAATACATGACCGTAGGCTCGAAAAGTCCATATCTGGTTCTGAATGCGGCTTTCTTCTCATCTCCTTCGCGGATGCGTACGTTGTTGTATCCCCATCGGACGTCGAGCTTTGTGTAGATATGTGCATTGCTGAGATCACGGATGAGATCTGCGATCAATGGAAGGGGATATTGGTTGCGGATGGTAAGGGCGTTGATCTTGCGATAGTCTTGTACTGGCCGCAATTTGCCGTCCTTTTTGCGGACAAAGAAGAATGATGATGTGTATGGAGATTTTGACTCACGGATGTAGCCTTTCTCTAGTTCATCATGAAGGAACTTTCGTACTGCTTTGTCTTCTATCCGATTCATCGGGTAGACCTTGCAGTCCACTGCTTCCGGTGCATCACTTTTGAATTCGATTGCGTGATCCCACGCTCATTTTGGCGGGAATCGCTTCAATTCTTGTTCACTGAATACCTTGGCGAAGTGTTGGTATTCTGTCGGAACCTTTACCTTTTTTGTGTATTGTTGCGCTTGGATTGCGAGTTCGGTAGAGGTTGTGGCCGCTAGTCGACCGTTGCCTTCCATTCCTTTGACTTGTGTGATTATTGGATCTTTTCCAGGGATGAAGGGGTTCACAGACTGGAGAATAATGGGTAACTCTTTTTTGTTGATGACCCTGTTTTTCCATGTGAATTGAGGTTCGAAGGCGGCCATCCATGGGTATCCTAATATGATGTCTTCGTTTCCGATATTTGTGACAAGGAATTGTATTGTTTTTCAAATTCCTCCGGTTTGTATATCGAGGGTGATATAATGTGTGATCTTTCCGGCTTGATTCGCCGTGTTGTCGATATTCCATATCTTTCGCGGTCTTTGTAGGGGTCGTTTTCCTAACTTCATTCGTCGTATGAATCTTTTGCTCATGAAGCAATCAGTTGCTCCAGAGTCTACAAGTGCTTTGATGTTGGCCATTGCGTTGCTAGTTCTGATAGAGACGGGGATATGCATGGATCGGAATCGCGTAGTCACTATTACAGAATTGAACTTATGGACTGCCCTCACCCAGGCCGATGGGTTCAGGCATGTTGAAAACCCTCCCTTCCTATGAGGTCTCTCATTACCAGTTCTTGTACATCTTCTCCTGCTGTCGCTACTCCTCGGAGCCACAAATCGGCTTGTTGCTGTGGGGTTTGAGTACTAGATTGCGCGATTGAAGGCTGTTCTTCGTCGTATACACTCCTGTCGTCTACTACCACTTCGCGTCCTTGACTGGGGCGTGGATTCCAGCTTCGTGATTCGTTGGGTTTGTTCCACGTATGCTGGGGGCAATTGCGACTCAAATGTCCCTTTTTATGGCATGTATAGCACTCAACTTTGCAGAGGTCTCTCGCTCTTCCCCCTCCTCGCCCTCGTTGCATGTATCCTCCTCGTGGAGTATACCCTCCTTGGGGCATGGTTGCAGGGTTCATCTCTTCGCTTCTGGCAATACGTCCTCTTGTTCGTCCTGCTGACGTGTCCATTGCGTTTGGGTTGGTCAACATTTGTCGGGGCATCCATCCTCTTGGATGGGAGGTGGTCATACCGCCACGATGCGCCTTTAGTCGCGCCTTCATGTGGATGTAGTCCTGTTGGCGGTTGATAGCCGCTTGTTTCCACTGTTCATAGGTGGCTGGTCTATCAAGTTCTAGGATCTTTTGATATAGCCCCATGGGCAATCCGTCGGTGAATACTTCGATGGTTTGTGGCACGTCAAATCGGTACTCAGCTAATCAAATAAGTTCCTCGATTTCAACAATATAGGCGTCGATGTCTTCTCCTTTCATCTTAACCCCTGCTCGGAGTATCGATTGCACGTTCTCCTTGGCTAGGCTGTCCGCAAAACGTCGCGTGAAAGAGGCAGCTACTTCATTCCAAAGTCGTTCGTCTGCAGTATTGATCCCTCCTTGTATCTGTCGGGCCAGCCATCGATTGACTGCCATCACCCATTCGTTAACTCGAGCTCCTTTTATGTAAGTGAGGAAGAACATAGCTTGTCGATAGGGGTTGATCATAAGGGCGTTGTCATTGTTGACGGCCCAGTACAGTTCCCATTCGTTGATGAACAGGGTCGTCTTTTTCCTGTCGCCGTCGTAGATTGTAGGAGGTTCTCCTACCAATTTTCCTTGAGGGGCTTGAGGTATTGGCAGCAGTGGTGGTCCCCAACCGCCTCCGGGTGGTCCTCCAGGTGGTACTCCTCCTCCTCCTGGGTATCCTCCTCCTCCAGGGAATCCTCCTCCTCCGGGGAATCCTCCTCCTCCGGGAAATCCTCCTCCTGGGAATCTTCTCCTTGGTTGGTCATCTTGCGGAAGTCGGATAGGTGGCAGCTCTGGCAGTTGTTCCGGCCCTCCACTTGGTGGGTCAGGTCTGTCTGGCTCTTGTGCTCGTCGTAGAGCTGCTTTGTCATCGGCTGTATGTGTCCTATGTCCGGTTTGCAGGTGAATTTCTCCCATTACTTCGCGTCTGAGGTAAGTGGCTCCTTCCGTTGCTATTTCCACTGGTTCCGTCATGGTAGTCATTTCTGGTAGGTCGATACGAATCGACTCAGCTAATTCAGCTAATCCCTCTTCTTCGGTGGTGTTTCCTGGTACTCCCATTTCTGCCGTGCCTTCAGAATTTTCGCTTCCCCTCTCTTCTTCTTCATCTTCAGTAGATGGTGCCGGAGTTCGAGGGGCCGGAGGGTTTTGTCCGTCGATCAATCCTACTTGCCCTGCTGTTCATACTTCATCTTCGAAAATGTCACACCGATAGTCTGGTCCTGTTGGTCTTTTGACTTCCCACCTGTTTTGAGGTGCGTTCCAAGTAATCTCTGTCCAACACACGAAGTTGTGGTTGAACTCAACTGGGTAATACTGCGCAGGTCTTGTAGGGATGTTAACGAAGTATCCGGTACTCCCTCGGATGGTCCTCCACCGTGCTGTTTTGAGGTATATAAGAGGTACGTCTCGTTCCCCTCGTTCCTGGATTGAATAGGATGCAAAGACCCAACGTTCTCTGGTAGTGATGCGCGCCACGACGAAAGGGATCTTGGTCTTAATGTTATGTTGCCACTGAACGTCAGCCTTGACTTAGGCTCAATACGTGGGATGCAACATGACTTAGCGATAATAGACACGGGTCCTCGTTGATCACGTGCTATAAAGAGTCACAAGGTCCGATGACACTTGGACACAAGAGACGGTGGTAGTTTGGGCGAAGTAGAGAGAACCTTGGTATCTCGCAGAGTAGAGAGAGAATGCTAGTGGCGATTCAAGAAGACCAAGATGGAGTCTTGGTCTTCCCCAACTACATCTTAAGTACTACATTGAGAGGGCTTTAAAGTGCCTCTTGAACCTGAAACCAAGTACCGCTATCCTAGGGTCGAGTCATACTATCATACATGTGATACTCTGGCTGACTGATGTGTAAGTCCATGACTAATTACCACCTACTCACGTAGCCACAACCTATGAGTAAGTGTCTTTGGACACAACCATAACATTGTCGCTCATTTACCCAGAATCGTAGATATTGCTCCAGCCATTGGTTTGTGCGCTCTGATTGTCCATCCGTTCGTGGGTGGTACGCCGTCGATATGTTTTGCGTTGTTCCCGTGGCCTTACACAGCCCTCGAATGAAGTGTGAGGCGAATTTCAGATCCCTATCACTTATGAATTTGAGCGGTAGTCCGAATCGTGGGAATACGTGTTGGACTATCAGTCCTGCCGTTTCCTCCGCAGTCATACTTTCTCTACATGGGATAAAGAGAGCTGCCTTGGTACAGTCATGATCGGTTATGGTGAGAATGGCATCATATCCCTGCGAGACGGGCAGTTTAGTAATGAAGTCCAACGCGACAGTCTCGAAGGGCATAGCTTCGTGGGTAGGAAAGATGGGTGACAGTGCGGCTCTTGTAGGGCGCGTGTTGATCTTATTTCGTTGACATTCTGCGCATCCCTTGACGTAGTCCATCACGTCTTGTCGCATATTTGGCCACCAATACCTTCGACTTGTTAGTTGGTGTGTTTTGTTGATTCCCGGGTGTCCGTACGCCGGGGTATCGTGGTGGGCTTGTATGAACAACTGTTTGTGTTCCATTTTGCCTGTCACCACCCGTCGTCCGTCTTTGTACCATGTGCCTTCCACCTTCTTCAATCAATGTGCGTTTACCCATGGCTTCAACACCGTGTCATCTTGTGCGTATATTGGATCAGTTGACTCCATTTCTTCTTGAGTTAGGATCTTACGCATAGGAGGAGTGCGTTCCACTGTTCCTGCTCTCGTGAAGACATGGTCTGGTAGTACGATTATGTCTTTGTTATCGTCCTCTCCTTGGTCGTATCCTGGTCTTCGCGATAGTGCGTCAGCTTTTCCGTTTAGTCGTCCTGGAAGATGACGTATCTCGAAGTCATACTCTGACAATTCCAATACTTCTCTAGCTACTTGTCGCGATATTCTTTGTGGCAGTCTCCAATATTGTAGGTTGAGGTGATCGGAGTATATAATGATCTTGTGGGGTGATCCCGCCAACAAGGGTCTCCAATTCTTGAGTGCCATTACAATGGCTAGGAGTTCGAGGTCGTAAATGTCGTAGTTCCGTTGCACTTCATTGAGCGTGGCTGAATAGTATCCTATGGGGTGCTTTTTACCGTCCTCTTTTCATTGTAAGAGTACTGCTCCTACTGCATATCCCAAGGCGTCCACTTCCAGCTCGAATTGGTCATTCAAGTTGGCGTGCGCTAGTACGGGTTCTGTTGTGACGCGCTTTTTAAGCGCGTCGAAGGCTTCTTGTTCTTCCATCTCCCAGTGCCACTCCTGGTCTTTGCGTGTGAGTTTGTGCAGTGGTCTTGCGATAAATGCAAAGTCTTTGATGAAGGGACAGTAGAAATTGAAAAAACCAAGTGCCTTTCGTACGTCTGTGGCGTTTTTGGGTGTTGGCCACATGTCGATGCCCGCGATTTTTGCAGGGTCCATTCGTGTCACCCCCTTTTCAAGGATTACCCCCAGGTAATCCATGGATGAGGAGTGAAAGAGGCATTTCTCTGGTTTGAAGTAGAGGTTGTGGAGCTGAGCGACGCGAAGGATGTCAGAGACTGCGTGTTGGTGATCGCGAAGGTTGGTGTGGGTGGCGATACCAATATCGTCCATATAAACGCGGATGGTAGTCCCAAGTGGTTCATGCTTGATGATGACATCGTGATAGATGTAGTTCATCATAGTTTGGAAGGTCGCTGGCGAGTTTGTAAGTCCGAAATACATGACTGTAGGTTCAAAAAGCCCGTATCTGGTTTTAAATGCCGCTTTCTTTTCATCGCCTTCGCGGATGCGTACATTGTTATACCCCCATCGGACGTCAAGCTTTGTGTATATGTGTGCGTTGCTGAGATCGCGGATAAGATCCACGATGAGAGGGAGAGGATATTGATTTCGAATTGTGAGTGCGTTAATCTTTCGATAGTCTTGCACGGGTCGCAATTTGCCGTCCTTTTTCTTGACGAAGAAAAATGATGATGTGTAAGGCGACTTGGACTCACGAATATATCCTTTCTCCAATTCATTGCTGATGAATTTCTGCACTGCTTCATCTTCGATTCGGTTCATGGGGTATACTTTGCAGTCTACCGCCTCTGGTGCATCCTTTTTGAATTCGATGGCATGATCCCAGGCTCGTTTTGGTGGGTAGCGTTTTGATTCTTCTTCGCTGAATAATTTTGCAAAGTGTTGATATTCTTTGGGGACTTCTGCCTTGTGCGTATATTGTTGTGCTTTGATGGCAAGTTCCGTAGAGGTTGTGGCTTGTAGCCAGCAGTTGTCTCCTGATCCTTTCATTCGTGCGATTATTGGTTCTTTTCCAGGGATGGAAGGATTTACTGACCGGAGGATGATAGGTAGTGCTTTTTCGTCGATAACCCCATTTTTCCACGAGAATCGGGGTTCAAAAGCAGCCATCCATGGGTATCCCAATATGATATCCTCGTTTCCTATGTTCGTGACGAGGAATTGTATTTGTTTTTGAATTCTGCCAGTCTGTATATTAAGGGTGGTGTAGTGTGTGATGGCCCTGGCTTTATTGGCGGTGTTGTCGATATTCCATATTTTGCGAGGTCGTTGTAGGGGTCTTTTTCCCAGCTTCATTCGTTGTATGAAGTTTTCACTCATGAAGCAATTGGTTGCTCCAGAGTCTACGAGTGCTTTTGTGTCAGCCATTGCATTGCTAGTTCTGATAGAGATGGGGACGTGCATGGATCGGAATCGCGTAGTCACTATTACAGAATTGAACTTATGGACTGCCCTCACCCAGGCCGATGGGTTCAGGCGTTCTGAAAACCCTCTCTTCCGATGAGGTCTCTCATCACCAATTCTTGTACATCTTCTCCCGCTGTTGCTACTCCTCGGAGCCATGAATCAGCTTGTTGTTGAGGGGTTTGAGTGGTTGATCGTGCCACTATTGGTTGTTCTTCTTCGCCTCCATATGTGCTTCTATCGTCAACTATTGCCTCACGTCCTTGGCTTGGACGCGGGGTCCAGTTTCGTTGTCTTTCGTTGTTGTTTGATTGATTCCATGTATGCTGGGGGCAGTTGCGACTCAGATGTCCCTTTTTGTGACATGTATAACACTCAACTTCGCGTAGGTCCCTCGTCATTCCTCCCCCGCATCCTCTTTGTAAGTATCCTCCTCGAGGGTTGTACCCTCCACGTGGCATGGTTGCGGGGTTCATTTCTTCGCTTCCTGCGATGCGTCCTCTGGTTCTTCCTGCGGATGTATCCATCGCATTTGGATCTGTGAGCATTCGTTGTGGCATCCATCCCCTTGGTCGCGAGGTGGTTACCCCTCCTCGATGTGCCTTCAGTCATGCCTTCATGTGGATGTAGTCCTGCTGCCGGTTGATGGCTGCCTGTTTCCATTGTTCGTAGGTAGTGGGTCTGTCAAGTTCTAAGATCTTTTGATAGAGCCCAGTAGGCAGTCCATCAGTGAATGCCTCGATAGTTTGCGGTACGTCAAATCAGTACTCAGCTAGTCGGATGAGTTCTTCTATCTCCACGATATACGCATCGATGTCTTCTCCTTTTATCTTTACTCCCGCTCGGAGTATTGATTGTGTGTTCTCCTTGGCCAGGCTGTCGGCGAATCGTTGTGTGAAAGAAGCAGCTACTTCATTCCAAAGCCGTTCATCCACTGTATTGATTCCTCCTTGTATCTGTTGGGCTAGCCATCGGTTGACGGCCATTACCCATTCGTTAACTCTGGTTCCCTTGATGTATGTGAGGAAGAACATAGCTTGTCGATATGGGTTGATCATGAGGGCATTGTCGTTATTGACTGCCCAATATAGTTCCCATTCATTAATGAAGAGAGTTGTCTTCTTCCTGTCTCCGTCATATATTGTGGGTGGTTCTCCTACCAATTTTCCTTGATGCGCCTGAGGCATGGGTAGCAGTGGTGGTCCCCAAGCGCCTCCTGGTGGTCCCCCTGGTGGTACTCCTCCTCCTCCCAGGTATCCTCTGCCTCCGGGGAATCCTCCACCTCCGGGGAATCCTCCACCTCCAGGAAATCCTCCAGGGAATCCTCCTCCTTCAGGGATTCTTCTGTTAGGTTGGTCGTCTTGTGGAAGTCGAATAGGAGGAAGTTCTGGTAGTTGTTCTGGTCCCCCACTTGGTGGATCTGCTCTGTCGGGTCCAGTGGCTCTTCGTAGAGATGCTTCCTCGTCCACAATGTTGACAATGCATCTGATTCGATGTCCAGTGTTGTCATTGATGAGTTCCTCTGTTCTTGGTTCTTCGGTCATAGTGGCCATTCTTGGTGAATTAATATGAATGGACTCAGCTAGAGTAGCGAGACCTTCTTCTTCAGTAGTGTTCCCAGGGTGTCCTGATTCGATGGTGTCTTCTGATTGTTCGCTTCCTTGTTCTTCTTCTTCTTGACTGTCTGTAGAGGGGGCAGGAGTCCTTGGTGTCAGGGGAACTTGTCCGTCTATTGCTCCTACGTTTCCAGATGTTTGTACTTCGTCTTCGAATATGTTGCAGCAGTAATCAGGCCCTGCTGGTCGGACTACGTTCCACACTGCTTCGGGTGCATTCCAAGTGATTTCACACCAGCACACATAGATATGGTTGAACTCAACTGGGTAATATTGACTTGGTCTTGTGGGGATGTTGACAAAGTATCCAGTGCTTCCTCTAACGGTCCTCCACCTGGCTGTTTTGAGATAGATTAGAGGGACGTTTCATTCTCCTCTCTCTTCTATTGAGTAAGGCGCGAAGGCCCAACATTCTTGAGTTGTAAGGCGCACCACGACGAGCTTGGTCTTAATGTTACGTTGCCATGGAACGTTGGTCTGGACGTAGACCCTTTGTGCGCGCAATACACCTTCAGCAAGGGTATGTATACACGGACCTTCCCTGAGTCACGTGATACAACAGTCACAAGGCTTGATAGCACTTGGACTCTAGAACAATGATGGCATATGGACAGAGAAAGGGAGAGAGCCCTTTAGATCTCATGATGTAGAAGAGGAATGCTGGTGGCGATTTAAGAAGACCAAGCTGGAGAGCTTGGTCTTCAACGACTACATCTTAAGTACTACAAGAGGAGGGCTTTAAAGCGCCTCATGAATCCTAAACCCTACTACACCGATCCTAGTATCGAGTCATCGTATCGTACATGTGATTTCGTGCTGACTGATGCTGACTGTCCATGACTAATTACCGCTTACCCAAGTAGTCATTACCTATGAGTAAGTGT
>WNGR01005129.1_pt1 | contig 15065 bp, 14 predicted proteins | sample 5407581 | NCBI WGS metagenome assembly WNGR01 (sample SAMN13153383, study PRJNA577476) | soil metagenome | isolation source: 80 cm soil or saprolite under Garry oak tree replicate 2 | place: USA:California | collected 2016-06-15
GTATTGTTGATTTGCTGCCGCGTCTGATCGAGGTCCTGCTGGATTTGTTGCTGTGCCTGCTTATTATTCTGCTGTACCACCTGCAACTGCTGATTGATCATCGTTGTCGCAATATCGTTCGCCAGGCGTGCGGCCATGGCCGCGCTTGGATTAACCACGTCGATCTCGAACAACTGCGTGTTGGGCTTGGTGGTGGAGGAGACATCTCCGACAAGCTGCACTGCCGACAGGTCGGGGTAATGAGATGCAACTACACTCAGTACCGAATTGCTTGTGGTCAGGGCTGCCTCCGTCTGCACAAGCTGATCACTGGCAAGCAAGTTGTTGTAATCCGATTGACTATTATTACTAGCGCGAATATCAACCTGGATAAGTACCGATGATTGATACATGGGTGTCATCAACTTGCTTCCAATAAATGCTCCCAGTCCCACTGTCACAAAACAGATGAGAATAAGCTTATATCGTTTAACCAATATTGTCCAGTATTGTTCTAATGTCATTTTACTCCTCAGTTTCGCTACAAGACACCATCGCCTCACTGCAAATAGCAAACACTTCCTTAATCAGACAGGCATTACCTGGCAGGCACAGTTCTCGTACCATGTAAAGACCTCACATTTGCTGGAAAAACGGGAATTTTTGGAGTTTCGCCACGAGGATAAAGGACACTACCATGAAGTAATAAAGAGTGGCTTTGTTTCTGCGAAGCGTAACCAAATGTACGTTCGTGCAAGCTCGTTGACCTCCCCCCTACTTAACCCAAACACATAAGCCGTTGACTTAACTAAACAATACGATAATACCTTTGTTTTCATTTGTCAACATTAGCATTGACTACTACACCAAAATTCCTACCTGGCCTGCAAAGCAAGGAAGGCTAATGTTAAGGATGAGTGTTCCAATACTGCTTGCATGCTGCTATACCATTGCGGATACCCATTTCTATTTGAGGACTGTTCATAGGTGTTTCTGCTGTAGGGCCAAACCCTGAATCATCCCATCCATAAAAAACTAGTCCAGTGGCTCCATGCTCACAGAAACTTCTACTTTGTGTTTCGATATCTTTAGCAGTTGGTGTAACCGAATAAAAATTCGAATGCGCTCTAGGTCCTCCAAATGCCTGGGCTATCCCGATCAGCGGCTCTTTCTTTATATCCCATCCACGTCTCTCCAGGCTCGCAAAAATTTTAGGAAGTAGTCCTGACATCGACCAGTCATATGTATTAGGAGCAGGGGTAGGAACTGTATTAGGGAGTACAGTAGTATAGAGATAGAGTCCTACTCTATCACATCCTTGAGGAGATTAGTTGATTCATTTTTTCTTGTTGCAAATGCGTAGAAATCGTTGCCAAAAGCGCATTTTCATCAACCAGCTCTGGATGAGAATCGCTTTCGCAATACTGACCTGGTCCAATGAGAGAAGGTTTGAGTAGTGCGGTGCGATGGCACTCATAGTAATGCAAATAACTCGAAATATATCCATCTATCACTTTCATGTGTAATGATTGGAGCTTTTGCCCTAGCTCGTCAGTATTAGAAGGAGGTTGACCATATTGAAAAGCTATCTGAACATCATCTGCAGCTGCATTCTCAGCTCTCTCAGGAGAATCTATGCTAAAACCTCCCAAGGTATGAGTTTTATAGAAATCTCCTGGAACATTTGTTTGTGCATTTGATATCAGATTTTGATTATATTGTATAAAGAATATAGAAAGAGCAAGAACAAAAAGAATCAGTATAAGAATAAGAAGAGTAGGTAATCGCTTCATAGTATTTTCAATCCAGTCTTGTTAAGTAAATAACCCGATGTGCAACTTTTAGTTGCCAAAGAAGAGATGTCGAGCGGATGTGCTATCAGCACTTTCTATCGATGGCACAAAAAACGATGCGCGCAATAGACTGCGCTTCAGCATCAGAGGATTATGATAATGCGTAACATATTCCCTGGCCATCTGTCCCATATTATGGCAAAAGGTCACATCGCTGCACAGACGGACAAGAGCTGCGCAGATGTCAGTGGCAGAGGCAGGCATAATGGCGATGCCTCGTCCCTCTGCAAGGAGCTGCGCATTTGATTGAGGCACCACTGATGCAATAATGGCGCAGCCCGCTGCCATAGCCTCAAGCACAGCCATAGAATAATTTGTTCCTCGTGTCCCAGTATAGAGAAAAATATCTGCTATTCCCAGGAGCGTAACAACATCGGACGGAGTGGCCTCACCCCACAGTACGCACACCGTCTCTAAATGATATCGCCCGATATCAGCTTCAACCTGTGAGTGCATTGGACCATCGCCGACGATGAGCACTTTCACTCGGGCCTGAACATGCGGGGGAAGCGCTGCTACTGCTAAGGCTATCCCTTCGATGGCGAAGTGCAAACCTTTTTCCGCGGCAAGACGATTGATCAACGTAATGACGATAGCATCTTCAGAAAGCCCCTGTTCCGCACGTATACGTCTCCCGGACGCTCTATCGGGAGGAGTGAAGCGAGCCACATCAATCATGTAAGCGTAACGGATGATACGGCTAGGGTGGACGCCAAAGCGCTTGCGATAGACATCCTCAACTTCATTTCCCGCAACGAGAAATTGGTCAGTACAACATGTTGCCACCCATGCTAGAAGATGCAATGATGGCCAGTAACAGGCAAAGCGAAGGAGAGAAAGTATCTGCCCATACCACGGGTAGGCTTGAAGGTCTTTCATCCGTTCCATGCGAAAAGAAGGACTATCCAACAAAGTCACACTCCCATGATCCATACAGACCACACGTACTCCCCTCATCTTACCTACCAGGGCCGCGAAAGCAGCAGTGAAGACGCCATCTTGTGGCAGGATGAGACTATAGCCTGAGCCATGGTGCAGTAGCTTAAAGAGTTTACTCCATCCGCTCAAACAATAGAGCCAGACGCCAGGAAATTGCCAGGGAGATGCTATCCTGCGACCAAATATCTCAATCTCCAACCCGTCTGCACCCTGTCCTTTATGATGCGTGAGATACGTCATCTGCCACTGGTCGCTCATTACCTGGGCAACACCTTTAAGGACACCACGCATACCCCCCGGAACTGGAAATGCGGTGATCGGCACACAGACGCGATCAACCTCGCCGTGTTTATTTGCATCGACAGTTCGATAGATAAGGCCCCCCAATATAGGCTTCAGCGTGTAATCCCAATAGGTACGAACACTACTAGCAATCAAGCGACGTAACCTACACCCAAAGCTATGTTGATATCCTTCCCAACGAGTCGCTAAAGCGGCACAATATTCGCAACCGGAGTACCTGGCAAACGCTTCGAGTAATGTGATATGCAACGAGTGGCAGGACTGAGAAGCAAGGCGTTTATGCAGCAGGTCAGAGTAAGTCCAATAGCCTGTGTCAAATGCATCGATCAGCCTATGCAAAGCTGTAATACTACACTGTATCAAAGCTTCGATCGTACTCTCCTTTGTGAGAGTGACATAATCATACAATCCGAACAGTGCCAGGATGTATCCCTTGAGGATATGCGCTGCTGGATAGACTGCTACCTCTTCGAAGAAGACACCGTTATCTCCGATAGGTGTGCTAACTCCGCCATCGAGAATATCCAGTTCAAAGGTGCGCACAGCACGGCGAGCGGTCTGTAAAAACGCATCCTCTTGAGTAAGTTGATAGGCACGCATAAGTACAGAGATGGCATTTCCCTGTGTCAATGCAGACAACCAGGGCTGAGAGGCGTGGTATTCCGTTGCAGCGATAGTGATTGGCCATCCGCTAGCATTGTTGGAGAGATGCGACTCATGGGCAAGGAGCCAGTGTGCGTGGGTCATAAACGCTTCTTTCTGCTCATCATCCCCATGCGTGAGATAGGCATTCCAATGTGCAAGCGCATATTGCGCACGTTTCGTGGGATGATATGCAGAGGAAAATTCTCCGGCAGCGACATGGTACTGTGCATGTGCTTCATCCAAAGTGCCAAATGGCACATTCAGCAACGGAAACATATCAATAGGATAAGGAAGCAGATCAGATAGCACCCTTTCTCTCCTGTTCAAGATGGGCTGCAAGTCTCTTAAGGCCGACCTCAAGTGAGATTTGCGGCGTGAATTGGTATGCAGAAGTAAAGGACACTGGATCGATCACAAATCGTATATACTCGGCGGCGTGACCCTCATGGGTAATGAGAGGCTCCAAACCGAATGTATGGGCGGCCCGTTTGACTATCTGATTGACACTTTCACCACTCCCTACCCCCAGGTCTATGCAGCGTACTCCATCGGAAGGCGGCGAGGTCAAAACTGCCAAAAGCGCTCTAATCGCATCATCGATATACATCGCATCGATGTAATTATCTCCGTCACCTATCACAGTAAAGTGCGGATTGCGCTCAAATGCGAAGCGATGGACAAGTTTCGTATACAACTTACGAGCTGGTTCATAAGGGCCATACGCACCAAAGAAGCGAATGATAGTTGCATGTCTGGGCGTTTGATGATGGTAGGCGAATGCTCGAATGTACTGCTCCGCAGCAAGCTTAGAGATGGCATAGGGCAACGTTGGCGAGACCGCAGACGTCGGTTCCACAAGTCCAGTTAGCCCAACATAGACAGCACCAGATGAAAGGTAGACAAGATGCTCGAAAGAGCAACACTGGAGTATGTGCACCAAGCCAACAACATTGGTCGTCAAATCGTGGACTGGTCGCTCAATCGAATCAGGAATAGACGTGTTGCTTGCCAGAGCAAGGCAACTATCAAAATTTCCCCCCACACGGCTCATAGCCTGCTCAACCTGATGCCCATCAGTTAGATCGGCTGCCACAGGTTGGATGTGATGCAGTTGATGAGCCTCCAAGAAAGGCAGGAAGTCGGTGTTGCCTGGACGGTACAGTGCAACTACCTTCCAGGAAGGAGGAATGGCAAGAAGGGCATTTCGACCCAAAAATCCCGCCGCTCCAGTAATCAGTAGCCGCATCAATGTCCTCCATTCAGAGCGCATTCAGCACGCTGACGATAGTACTCCACTGTTCTGGCTAAACCCTCATCAATTGAGACATGAGGTTCAAATTCAATCAGGCTCTTCAAGAGTGTGATGTCAGCCCTATGGCGACGAACGTCTCCTGGGCGTGAGTCGTGATGCTGGGAGGGGATTGTGCGCCCCAGGATATACTCAATCTTCGTCTTGAGATCGGCTACGCTAATCTCCTGGCCGGACCCTATGTTCACCACCTGCCCACGTGCTCGTGAACACTTATAGAGGTCTAAGGCGGCCCGCGCTGTATCTGTGACGTAAATATAATCGCGTGTTTGTTGCCCATCGCCAAAGAGCGTGAAAACGCGCCCCTCAAAGGCACATCTCAACATAGTCGGAATAATACCGGCATATTGCTGATCATTCTGCCTTGGGCCGTAATTATTAAAGGGCCGCACAACGAGCGCATCTACACCAAAGGTGGCGGCGTAAGTGCGCACAAGGTGATCACTAGCAGCCTTACTGGCTGCATAGGGTGTTAACGGATCAAGCGGGTGATCCTCGCTCATTGGAACAGCCCTGGCAGAGCCATATGCCTCTGACGAGGAGAAATGTACTAACGTTCCAAAGCGGCCCTGGCGCAGTAGTTCGCAGAGCACCGAAGTAATACGGACATTCGTTTCGAAGCAAAACTGTGGGCGCTCCAGCGAAGTAGGAAGAGGGATCACTGCAAGATCGAATACAACATCGACCGCTTCCAACTTTGCAAACGTTTCACGAACTGCACCCCCATCTGAAGCATCTACGTGAAGCACACACAGATTCGGCATCTGGCGATATGCCTCAGTAAGATTGGAAGTTCTTCCCAGGAAGAAATTATCAATGATAGTAAGTTGTCCTACCCCCTCCGCTATCAGCAGATCAACAAGATGGCTGCCTATGAAACCAGCACCTCCTGTTACCAATACATGTTTTCCCTTTATCGTACGATTGGATGCATCCATCAACCCGTTCCTCATTCCTCAACAAGCACGTGAATCCTACATCTGAACACGCGAGGTATAGACTTGCGTCGGGCAGTCCTTATAGCTCACCTTTTCGTAGGAATTCCTGTTACTTACTTTTCACAATCTTTATAGTACATGATACGGTTCTCTCCAAATATATGAGTGTATCTACGCATCTGATTTATAAAACCCTTGCTCATTTGTTCATGTTAGTATACTGAGAAGTAAAGAGAGATGAGCAAGGACAGACACTATTCCATCTATTTATTTTTGACCCTGATTAGAAATATTTGATGTAACAAGTTAGGAGTGATAGAAGTGCAAAAAACAAATGTAGATGTAGAACAAGAGCTTGTGCGCATACAAGAGGAATACAAGCAAAGAGCTACGTATCAGCCATTTGCCGAACGTTATAGTCTTTTTAATGAAGCAGCACTTCTTCAGACTCATGGGCTAGAACGCAATACGCTGGCATTGCTCAAAAAACACCGCTTTACCCACCTGACTGACAAGAAAATTCTGGATATTGGCTGTGGTGGTGGCATGCAACTACAGCGCTTCCTCGCCTATGGAGCCAAACCAGCTAACCTCTCAGGAATCGACCTTATACCTGCACGAATTGAACAGGCTCGCTCTCTGAACCCTTCAATCGACTGGCAAGTAGGCAGTGCTCACCAACTCCCTTATCCAGATAGGAGTTTTGATCTCGTAACACTCTCTGTAGTATTCAGTTCTATTTTGAACAAATCCCTTCGCCAGAGTATTGCTGATGAAGTGTGGCGGGTACGCAAAGCAGGCGGCCTTATTCTCTGCTATGATTTCGCATACTCTAACCCACGTAACCCCGCCGTGCAAGGGATCTCTCGTCAGCAGATTCAGCAACACTTTAACCAACCCGGAGCGAAGTTTGCTTTCCGACGGATAACTTTGGCCCCTCCGATTGCACGCTCACTAGCGCCCCACATGCGTTGGCTAGCCGACGCCCTTGAACAGATTAAGATCTTCAATACGCACATCATGGTTGCGATCAGCTTAGATGAAGCCAGACTATGAATTTGTATCGTCAACTTCAACCAAATCTGTCTAGTACATTGAGGCTCAAGAGAATCCATGATAGAATAGGAGGAAAAAGCCAAGGAGAACAAGCCATGCCCAAACGAGCAACCAAAGTTGTGCTGAGTGAGAAAGAGCAAGAGGAGTTAACGCGGATCAGCAGGCGGTCTCGAAGCGAACAACAACAGGCGTTGCGAGCGCGCATCATCTTAGCTGCAGCGCAGGGCCATTGCAATGCCCAGATAGCCCGTGAGTTAGACATCAATGTGGACACGGCACGCCTCTGGCGAGATCGCTGGGTCGGATTGCAAGGGATTGACCTGGACACGTTGAGCATAACGGAGCGCTTGCAAGATGGGCCGCGGTCGGGAGCGCCACTGCAGATCACGGTAGAGCAACGCTGTCAGATGGCGGCTTTAGCGTGCGAGGCTCCCAGTGAAGCAGGACGCCCGCTCAGTCAGTGGACCGGGCGCGAAATCGCCGATGAAGTGATGAGGCGAGGTATCGTCCAACAGATTTCCCCACGGCATGCCGCACGGCTGCTAAAAAAGGGGGCCTGCAACCCCACCGCTTCCGCTCCTGGTTGACCGCGGTGCCTGACGAGCGGCGCGAGGAGAAAATTGTCGAGGGGTGTCAGTTGTACGCGAGCGCCCCCCAACGGGCCACGCACGGGGAACGCACGATCAGCTTGGATGAGTTGACAGGCGTTCAGGCGTTGGAACGCAAGCACCCTGACTTGCCCATGCAGCCCGAGCATGTCCTGCGGCGCGAATTCGAGTATATTCGCCATGGGACGTTATCCTGGTTCATCAATTTCGATGTCGTCACGGGACAGGTCGTGGCCCCGTCTTGGGGACCGACGCGCACCGAAGAAGATGCGCTTGCCCATCTCCAGCGCTTGATTGCCAGCGAGCCCAAGGCCACGCGCGTGGCACATCATCCTGGACAACCTCAACATCCATCAATCGGAATCCTTGGTCTGCTGGATTGCCGAGCTGGAGGGTATCGAGGCGGAGACGCTGGGGGTCAAAGGCAAAAGCGGGATCCTGCGTTCGATGGAAAGCCGAGCGGCCTTTTTGCATGACCAGACACACATGATCGTGTTGTCCTACACGCCCAAGCACGCGTCTTGGATGAATCCGGTTGAAATCTGGCTGAGTATTCTGGTGCGCAAGCTGCTCAAACGCGGCAATTTTCCGTCGCTGGACGACTTGCGTGACCAGATCCTCGCTTTCATTGATTATTACAATCGTACGATGGCTAAACCCATCAAGTGGACCTCCACTGGGCTCACCTAATCATGGAGCTATTTGTGCCTCAGTGTACTAGTGATCTAAAGGATCATTTGATCGAAAGACATCAAAGGGACACGAGAGCCTGATAAAGTGATTCGAGTTGCTTTGCAAGAACAGCGCAGCTATGATATGCAATGACCCAGTCACGTGACTGCCTGCCAATTACCTCTGCCGCATCTGGACATTGAAATAGGCGTTCAAGATGCGCATCTACCTCATCTGCACTCGTGGCTTGGCATAATGGCGGCATCGTGGGATATACCCCTGGATAGCGAAATGAAGCGATGACTGGTTTGGCGCAACTCATCGCTTGTAACTCTGACAGCCCTAGTGCTCCCACTCCGAACTGACCAACCACAACATCGGCCTGCCAAATGAGTTGTTGCACTGCCTCAGGGGCCACTCGAGGAATGAAGTCAAAACGTTTCCCATAGCACTGCTGATAGATTGGACTCAGCACACCATAATCCAGCAGCTGCACGCGAACTTCTGGATGGCGTCTAGCAAACCGCTCAATCCCCGTCGTGGCAATCTCCACACCTTTGCCTGGTTCGAGGCGAGCAAAAAGCAAGACAGTCCAGGGTCGTGACAGTCTATCCTCTGGCGGTGCGAAGTGGGTTGTGTCAACCGGTGCCGGAACGAAGACAGCATCTGAACGCAGAGATCGAACAACAGGCAACAAATCTGGCGTAATACAGAATACCGCAGCAGCACGACGAAACACTGGAGCTAGTAATAGACGGAAAAATGGTATCTTTAGGCGGTTACGCACATCACTTCCATGGCAATGTACCACAAAAGGCGTCTGACTCAAGAGGCCGAGTATTCCATAGCTGGCCCAATGGACGTGAACAATATCAAAATGATCCCGATTGAGGTAACCAACAACATGGCGCAAGTCGAATATGCGCACTGGTATCATCGCAGCCTTGATTGGTAATGGTGCATTGGCACTAGCAAGGCTGGGTTCATAAATGGTAGATATATGACCACGGAGGGCCAAGCTATGCGCGTAGAGGTTAGCGACTCTATTAATGGTATGGATATGGAGAATCCGCATCATTGTGGATTCTCCATATGGGCATCTAAGATGTCCTGATAAAAATCAATGAGCCTTCGACTTTCGTTCTCCCAGCACAAATCTTGTTGGGTTGCAGCTAAAGCATTACCACGCATGCAAGCTAATGCATCAGGATTGGCCAGCATCTCACTTATAGCCTGCCCGATATCCTTGGGTTCAAGCGAGTGTACAGTACACCCGACATTGTAAGTCCTGATAATATCCGCAACTGCGTCAAGGGACGAAGCGAGAATAGGCAGGCCAGCCATCAGATACTCAAACAATTTGTTTGGCAAACACATCTGGATATTCGGCGTGAGCGTGTGCCCATAACTTGGTGAATAGACGACAAGACCGATATCTGCCGAAGCAGTCCAGTTCAGCAGTTCTGCATAGGGCACCGGTGGAATAATTTTGACCCGATCACTCACCCCTTCACGGCTAATTAGTGTCTCAAGATCAGATTGAATAGCACCTCGGCCCATCATGACGATCACGATACCTGGATCCATGAATCTGGCTGCGGGGATTAACCTGTCAAGCCCACGACTCTCCAGATTCCCTTGATAAAGGGCAATGCGCGTATCGGAGCCTAGACCAAGATGGCTCCGCAGTCGATCATTAGCGATGGGAGCCTGATACCCTGGAATATTGCGAATTACGACGGCTGTTCGGCCACCATAGCGTTTGCGCAATTCACGCACAATGGGGGGTGAGACAGTGACAATGCCTGAACAGCGAGCCATCATCCGCTTGAGGAGAGGTACAGCAAGCCTATGCAACCAGCTCCAGCGAGTGACATTCGGTTCAACCAGAGGTAATTCATGGGCATCAAAGATCAGCGACCTTCGGTGCAGGCATGCAGCCATGTAACAGGCAGGCAGTGCCGTGTCATCATGGGCATGATAGATGTCTGCCGGTACACTAAGCAAATGGAGAGTCCCACGTACCAGCACAAGTGCTATTTTCACCAGAAACCACGGCTTGAAACGCACTGCAATGAACCAGCTCGGCATCACAAGGTGTTTCATATGAACACCATCGATATCCTCCTCACGCGGTCGCGTGCGGTCGCCTTCAATATCAACAATAGATACCTGCATACCTGCCCGCGCCAGCGCAGTCGCCTCACGCATTACGCGAACGTCTGTGCGAGCTGTTCCTAAAACATGCATACAGACCCTTATCGTCGAGTGCAGCGTACTATTTTCTGGCTTTAATGCTAGAGCTCCAGAATAGGTTCTTTGTTCCACAGCTAAGAAATCCTCCAATCGAAAGAAGTTGAGACTCATCCTGGAGCACTCACAGACGATATCTGTACCTGCGAACGCGGATGAGCCATTGGTCTAGTCCAGTTTGCGAGCGAAAATGATTTTGGCACCAGGGGAATTGCCGTTAGAGCAGAGATGGCAGGCAAGTTGATCTGCCTTGATCACGGCTGGTCCTACCACACTAGCGATTGTATTGGAGCGCCCCCACAATCCAGTTGCTTTCCAACACGCCGAGAGGACCTGGAAAGCTAGATGGTTGCGGGCCTCCAAGGGATTGCTGAGCAGAACGGTGGCCGATCGTATCGAATCGATGGTAAACCCGTTCGCTGCTAATAGATCTCGATACTCAGCGACTGAGCGCACTTTGTTGTGTACGGCATAGGAGTGTTTAGGCACATACCCCTGACCTTGTACAATCGGATCAGAGATAATGAGCCAGCCGCCTGGCTTGCAGTGATGTGCAAAGTTGGCAATGGCATGCCTAAGGCCTTCAGCATCAATGATATGCAGCAACACATCAAAGACGGAAATAACATCGAAGCGCATTGTATCCGGTAGCGGTAATGGTACCGAGCTGACATCAGCCTTCACAATCAGATCATCTGGGAACTCACTCTTGAGCCTATCGACACTCGGTTGCGCAAAATCCAGTCCTGCCAGGAAACTCGCGCCATGTCGATGCCAGAATTTCAGCCAGATACCCGTACCCGCCCCAATGTCGAGGACAGAGTGATCTGTAAGGTTGGCTAGCCCGTAGTGGCGCAATGCTAATTCAACTTGATACATACGTGAACGATATTGTTGCTCCACAAAGCGCGGTGAACGACCAAGATAGCCAACTCCTGTAATATCGGGATGCGCTTGCAAACGCTGTTCCCAATAGTGCAAAGGATTAAATGTTTCTTCCAATTTCTGCATACTGCGATCCTTTCATTAAAAAGGGTGTTTCCACCATTACTTCTCCTCAAACAATGATCACAAACTGTTCTTGGAGCCACGGCTTACAAATTTTCCCAATAAAACTAGGCAACCACCATAGAGCAAAAGAGCAATTATATGTAGACTCCAGGCCACATATGTTTCCTGGAACTGTGTAACAAAATCGCTGCCTACATAAAGCACTATGCCTATGAGCAATGCAGCAACAAACGCTCTAAGCTGAAATGCAATCGGGTAGATGCGCTGATTCACGACATAGGCGACACCTGCCAATACCATATATGCCAGCAGCGTTGAGAGAGCCGCACCCATAGACCCATAGAGGCGAATTAAAATAAGGTTGAGTCCAACGTTGACGAGAGCGGATAGTGTTGTGAAGATAACCGCAAACCAGGTTTTTCGCTGTACTGAAACCCCAATAGTGAAGATGACATATATTCCATAGAACATAATTGACACGGCAATGATGGGTATGATCGGTGTTGCTGAAGCATAAGTATGTGGAAAGAGTACATTAAGTACACCAATGCCGATAAGCGAAAGACCAAAGGTGGCAAAGAGTAGTATGATACTGAACCAGAGGAAAACATGTCGAAACATTTCGGTCGCATCGTTTCTCTTGGCGATGGCGAACATAACAGCAGGCCAGGCCAGAGAAAATGGTGCTATGACCACAGAGGACAGTACACCACCCAGGCTATAGGCGACTGCATAGTTAGCAGTCTCCGCCAGTGTTCCCAAATGACCCAGGAGATAGCGATCCGACAGTTGCAGTACCCATACTGATACAAAGTTGGCCACATTCGGCACACCGAAGGCCAGAAGACCTTTGGCAATGTCAAAGCGTAGGAGTACACCAGCACGTAGTAGGATGACTGGCAATGTAGCAAGAGCAATGACAGCATAGCCGACTCCCACCGCGATCAAAGAGCCTGTAATTCCCCAGTGCAGGATACCTACTAGAACAATATTTGCTCCTAGAGTAGCAAGAAGATTAGCGATGGACAACACCGAAAAGAAGAGGGCTCGGTTTTCTGCACGCAGCCATGATAACCCAGGTAAAGCCAGATTCTGTAGAAGAATCGCTAAAGCCGCAAAAAGTACAGGATTGCTGAAGGACGCGGTGCCAAACAGTAGCGTTGAGAGCATTGGCGCAGTTAGTACGATTGTCAGTGCAGTAGTGCCTGAAACAGACACGAGGAGAACCACTACGGTCGATAGAACTCCTAAACGATCATGTTGCGATACATAATCAAAACCATAGGCGCGAAAAAAAGCTGAACCTAAACCTAGCTGAGTGATACCGGCAACGAGAGAAATAACCGTATTGAGTACCGCAAGAACACCATAATCTGTATGTGAGAGATGATAGGCTAAAAAAGGCGCAAGTATCAACGAGATAAAGGGGGACGTTAATGAGGCAATCGCATAGATGCCAGAGTTCTTTATTAGATTGCGCATCAGAGTTAAGGGATACTCGTCTGTGCGAAAAGGTGACGCGGTTTTCTTTGCGACTTTTACTACAGGAAGCATCCAGGTTAACTGTTCTTCGACAGGAAACCCGTTGAGCGCAACAAAGTCAGTTGATGAGAGACCAGCATTTATAATCGGTAACACGAGCGTAGGAGACTCGCTAAGATCGGGAATAGTGCCATCTTCTACATTGATACCATTGAGTATAGACGCTGTTTCTGCTGAAAATGGCACAGCATCGGTAGCCTTTCCTTTGCCTGGTTCAAGACTTTGTAACCCTTTTGTCGTCATGCTTGTATCTCGCTCTCCCTGTCACTAGGCAGTTTTTTCACTATCAAAGGAGATGCCATAGCTCCTAGAATCAGCCACCCTACTGCTGCTAATGGAGGGAGGGTCCAGCCATTGATACTCAAGCTGTTGATACTTAAAGCAATAATTGCAGCAATGCCTCCTCCTATCAAGGAACGGGTTCTTGCATCAACCAGAAGCCAATTGCGCCAAGCGCACCACAAAGCAAATAATAGGAGGGCAAGAAATACAAGTAGAACAGGGAGACCTGCCACTGCCCCCAATTCCAAATATGCATTATGTGGATGGGCTAAAGGAATATACTGAACTGGGTCTCTATAGGGTTCCGCCTGCTGAAGATAATTCGTGGGACCCAGACCTATGCCTGTAAAGGGAAAAACTCTGATTATATTTATGGCAGTCTGCCAGGCCCCAGAACGCAGCAATAATTCTTTTGGATCTGATGCGTGTTGGAATAGAAGATTAATTTCGGTTGGGTAAATTATCAGCAATATTCCCCCTACAATCACCATAAGCGCAGGAACCAACATACGGTAGTAACTACGTCCAGCAAAGAGGATAAAGGCAATGATACCCACTAAGGCACCTATCCACGCACCAACACTGTAGGTGAAAAGGAGTGCAATTGACATAAGGAGCATTTCGGTAAAATACATAAGTTTTGATAGAAAAGAGTTAGCTTCAGCAAATAGACCCAGGGGAAGAAGGAGTATCATCGCGAAAAAAGTACCATTCCAATCAGGATTTTCAAAGAATGATCCAGTCCGAGTGGCATTAGAATCAGCTAGTCCGAAATTTGATACCTGCGCAAGGTATGTATCAAAATGTGGTGTGCTAAACAAAACTACTCCAGTTTTCGTTTGAATAATTGTATGTATAGCTAGCAAAGTTCCCAATATCGCAAGCACGTGGAAAAGAGTCCTCAGATGTATCTTATTCCTAGCAACAAGCAATCCTAACCAAAACATCACCAAAGCCCCAAAAATGATGTTAGGATAGTAGAATGCAAGCTCATAGGAACCATGACTGCCTTTTATGGTTGGGGGGATAGTGATTATAAGAAACAGACACCACAGCCACAGAGCACGAGGGGTAACCCACAGATAGCGTGGAGAGCGTATGAACAAGAAAAGCAATAGCCCAACTGCAACTGTAGCCCCAATAATTTCCCGCCCTAGAAACCAGTCAATATAAATGTGAGCAAACACTATCATCGCTACTGCCAATTCATCCTGGCGTAGAGCAAGAATTATGATGAATAAAAGGACGCCAATAATAAGTGCAACATTAGAAGTATCTAGAGTTCCTAACACGCCGCCTAATAATACAGCCGTTAAAATCGCCAAAATTGGGAAAATTGCAGAGGCAAGTACAAGTGCGATTTCTCTATGTGCCGAAATTTTTTCGCCAATAACACCATTTTTCATCACTACCACTTCTTCCTATTGAGCTAACAGTATTTTAAACACAACACAGCTAAAACCGGCATAGCTCATTGCTCACAATAGCTACTACCATTCAGCGTAGCACGACGGCCAGCTTGGGCATCTTCAACACTTAAAGACTCATCTACAAGCATAATCAACTCCTACGTTCAGATCTTCATTCAAAGATTGAGTAAGTATTCCGTACTGTGTATGCTTGGACAACAGTCCTTGCCACTTATTCGTGGCAATTGAACACGATGGCAAATTCA
>WNGR01006307.1_pt1 | contig 15061 bp, 17 predicted proteins | sample 5407581 | NCBI WGS metagenome assembly WNGR01 (sample SAMN13153383, study PRJNA577476) | soil metagenome | isolation source: 80 cm soil or saprolite under Garry oak tree replicate 2 | place: USA:California | collected 2016-06-15
TCGTCTTAATTGCTACTGTCCGCGTTTAGCTGACGGCAGATTTGATTTTTCCAGGTTGTGTTGATGGTCTCTTCCGTATTTCGCCGTATTTCGCCTTCGATGGTCTCTCGCACTCGTACACTTGCTCTAGTACTCTCACATTTTTGCCACGTTATAGGCCGTATGTCGACCTTTTCCGACGATATAATCTTGGTTGTTTGTTGTTGATGTATTTACTGTTTCTCTGTTTCTCTGTTTTCTGTTTGTCTCAATCGAGTCGTCACGGGGTCCGACTGATAACTCCGAGGAGCTCACTTCCCCACACCCACACAAACTATGAGTCTCTTGTGAACTGTAATTATAGTCTGTCCTGTCCTCACGGCGAGAATACAACTCCCGGTGCTTGTGCGCCTCCGTCCCGAACAACTGTCTACCATAGGCGCCGACCGATGCCGCCCCTCCCCACGACTTTAGGCTTTCGATTGAGCTGCCATCTCCGCCGACCTGTCCTGCCCTTACATTGTATCCACAACTCTCCCTTGCGACTTTCGCATACACCTCCCTTCACCCGTTCACTTCTGCATAGATACCACAGGATAGAAGGTATGCGGCGGCAGATACACGGAAACAGCGTGGATAAAGGGAAGCATCCAGCAAGCGAACACCGCAGTAACCACGCACAGCCGACCTCCCATTCCCATTCCCATGGGATTTTTGGAGGACACTCACACTCGCACGAACATGGCGATCATGACCACGCCCACGGCGGCGGGCTGATTGAAACGCTTGAGAAAGGAGGTGCGCGTCCTCGCCTCTATATGCAGGTCTCAATTCATTCTATCATCCGACCCCGCCCCCTCCCCTATCTTTCTTTCGACTGAGAAGGTGATCGAGGCAGTCGCGTAACGCTCATCGGACTCGGCGCAAACATCCTCCTTACAAGCGCGAAGGGCGGAGCGGGGTGGTTCATGAACTCGGCGGCCTTGCTCGCCGACGCTGGCCATTCGCTTAGCGGTAAGCACGGTTTTCCTTCGCTATCTGTTCGGCTTCTTTGTTTCGGTTGGGGAGGGCGGTGTATGCCATGGGCTGTGCACCGCCCAGTTGACGTGGGCGCTGCCCATGCCATCAGCTTCTTTCACACCGGAACACCCCCCAATTCTCACGCGTTTACGATCTTTCTCTCAGACCTTTTGGGCGATTTTGTTGTCCTGTTTTCGTGGCGCCTGTCGCGCCGGCCGCCCAGCCGACGATACCCATTCGGCCTCGCCAAGTTTGAGACGGTCGGCACGGGCCTGGTCGCCGTCCTGCTCATCGGCGGCGCCCTGGGCATCTGCGCGCATTCGCTCTCGCTCCTCCTCTCGGTGCTTTCGGAGACCGCCTCGTCGGTGGCCGCGGGCCCATTGCAGACGGCGTTGATCAACGTCACGGAGGCCGCGCACCACATCCCGGCGATCGGCCAGTTCGCGCACTCGCACGCCCATCATGCGCACGCGCTGGACCTGAACGCGGCGTGGTTCGCCGCCGTCAGCGTGGTGTCGAAGGAGTGGCTGTTCCGCATCACGCGCAAGGTCGCAGAGCAGGAGAGCAGTCCGGTGCTGCTCGCGAATGCATATCACCACCGGAGTGACGCATATTCCAGCGTCGTCGCGTTGATTGCGATTCTAGGTAGCGGTATGTTTCCTACGCTGCCGCTGGACCCCATTGGAGGTGCGTATCAACCACTTTTTTAAAAATTTCCCGCTCTTTACCGATGGCTCTCGTCGGACAGGCCTTCTTGTTTCCTTCGTCATCTTCGGACAGGGCCTCTCAATACTCAAGGGCGCCTTTTGGGAGATGATAGATGCCAGCGCTTCCGATGCTGTTTTACTGTCCCTTTCTCGTCCTTTGAACAGACTTGTCGAAGATCCGCGATTCTCGACTTGCCTCCTTCATGTACACGGTCTTCGTGCGCGTCGAGCGGGCTCGCAACTTTTTGTCGACTTCTCCGCAGGAGTCCCAGGGAACGTGACCGCCTTACAGTTGGATCGACTGAAAAAGGAGATGGTCGGTGCCTTGAAGGCGGAGAGGAAGGACGTCAAGGAGGTTCATGTGCGCTTCGAGGTTGTCTCTGAGGCCACCGAGCAACAACGTAAGCTCCCCTTCGGCGGCACCGCCAATGGCATGGGCTCGGCAACCAAGCCATGCCTCCCTACTGAGGAGTCGAAGGATCTGCGCACGGCCGAGGAGAAAGCGGAGCTATTGGCGTGGGTGCGTCCACGTCCCATCTCGTTCCCCTCTGTTTTTTTTTCGCTCTTGCGCAACCATGCCAACGTCCCTTCACCACAGGCGGCCCGCCGTGTTGCCCGCAACCAACTCGAACGCCAACGCCGAAGACACCCAGAGCACGAGCTATTGTCACCTGATGTGAGTCACGATGCGACAGCACATGTCCACGGCGATACCAGCAACATGCCAGCGTCGCCTGTGAGTCCCCCGATGGCAGTAAGCTCATTGATTTACCATGCACAATGCTTATGTCTACATAGGTCAAGATTTGCGAGAGCCCCATCCTCGCCGTCGAGCGGCTCCAACAGGCACAGGCCCACCTCGCTTCCCAGCCCAGTAGCTTACTGTAAGTAAAATTCAGTCACATGCTCGAATGCAGATGCGTCAGCCGTCTTTCCCCTTTTAACCACTTTTGCACTTTCCAAAGCGGTCAATGAGGATTTTGAATTTCTTCTGATGTGATCTCTTGAGTCGCCTTCGTGGGCAAGAACAGGCGTAGGTAGAAGGAGCGTCTGGTTGTTGTCCGCCCGGCTGTGCTAGCAAGATCAGAACATAGGGTATCGGTGTCCGAGTCGGACCTATGAGTGCTATATGTGTGTTTTCGCTGTTAGTTGCTTAGTATTTTGGCAATCGTATCACCGTATACCGCTCTCTCAGTTCTGGTCACGTAGGCACCACCAATTCGTCCCTGATATAGGCCTGATACACGATCCCCGGTCCCCGGTCCACGGTAAGACTGTTTCGGTAGCGGATGGACAGTCCGAACTGGAACTTATACTCTATCCTCTTCTTTTTGGTTTAAGCACACGTAGGCGGCGCCGCACCCCTGCGTAGGTGCTACAAGTCTGAGATCTGAGGCCTCGGCCGCACGAGCTTCAAGGTCTTCTACTCCAGCTCTCTAGTCTATGCAAATTGTCTATCGACTCCATTACTGATGCGATATGGGTGCGCTTGCCTATAACGAGTCCCAACCACAAAGACAAAGACAAAGCCATCCTCGATGAGCTTTTATCCATTACACTTCAAACTGCCTAAAAAACTACGGATTGCTATAGCGGTTCTATCTAGGCGTTAATACAAGTAGTCCAACTGTGTCCGTGCACGAAAGTAGAAAGATCAACGCGGGTTTCATATTCGCCAGCAACCCATATATTACTTGGGCGGTGAAGATGTGCCCGATGTATTGGAGGGATCCACATTAAAAGTTTACCGTTACGACCACATATCCATCCCTCGTCGTCGATAATGGACTGGTTAGTGAAGTCGGCGCAAGAGTCGGTAAATCTTGTCATATGGAATATCCGACGTTCTGATGCCAGTGAGATGATGCTCTCTTGGATGCTCTGGTGATCTGGGGAGGGCACCAGAGACCCGACCGAAGACGTGGATCCAGTAAATGAGCCTGCCTCTGTCCCTCTAGTCAATCTAGTCAAGAGGATCCCCGAAAACAGATTTGATCGATCGTCCGAGCCTGGGACAATGAGCGAGCTTGCTACAGACTCGACTGAAGGCGTATCTCCGGTAAATGGGCCTGCCGCTATCCAAAACTTCCACAGACGAATTGATCGATCGTCCGAGCCCGAGACGATGCGCTGGCCGTCTGGCGAGAATGCCACAGACTCGACCGAATGCGTGTGTCCAATAAGTGGACCCCCCAGTGTCTCTCCGGTCGTGGAGTTCCACACACGAGTTGTTCGATCGGAAGAGCCTGAGACGATGTACCGGCCGTCTGGCGAGAATGCCACAGACCAGACCGAACGCGTGTGTCCAGTAAGTGGGCCCGTCACTGTGTTTCCGGTCGTGGCGTTCCACACACGAATTGTTTCATCGGAAGAGCCTGAGACGATGCGCCGGCCATCTGGCGAGAATGCCACAGACCAGACCGAACGCGCGTGTCCAGTAAATGGGCCTGCCACTGTCTCCCCGGTCGTGGCGTTCCACACACGAATTGTTCTATCGAAAGAGCCTGAGACGATGCGCTGCCCATCTGGCGAGAATGCCACTGACCAGACCGAATGTGGGTGTCCAGTAAATGGGCCTGCCGCTGTCTCTCCGGTCGTGGCGTTCCACACACGAATTGATTCATCGGAAGAGCCCGAGACGATGAGCTGGCCATCTGGTGAGAATGCCACAGACTCGACCGAAGACGTGTGTCCAGTAAATGGGCCTGCCACTGTCTCCCCGGTCGTGGCGTTCCACACACGAATTGTTTGATCGGAAGAGCCTGAGACGATGCGCCGGCCATCTGGCGAGAATGCCACAGACCTGACCGAATCCGTGTGTCCAGTAAATGGGCCTGCCACTGTCTCTCCGGTCGTGGCGTTCCACACACGAATTGTTCGATCGAAAGAGCCTGAAATGATGCACTGGCCATCTGGCGAGAATGCCACAGACCTGATCAAGTGCGTGTGTCCAGTAACTGAGCTTGCCCCTGTCTCTTCGGTCGTGGCGTTCCACACACGGATTTTTCCATCGAAAAAGTCTGAGACGGTGTGCTGGCCATCTGGCGAGGATGCCATAGACTCGACCAAATCTGTGTGTCCAGTAGATGGGCCTGCCACTGTCTCTCCGGTCGTGGCATTCCACACACGAATTGTTTGATCGAAAGAGCCTGAGACGATGCGCTGGCCATCTGGTGAGAATGCCACAGACTCGACCGAATCCGTGTGTCCAGTAAATGGGCCTGCCACTGTTTCTCCGGTCGTGGCGTTCCACACACGAATTCTTCCATCGAAGGAGCTCGAGACGATGCGCTGGCCATCTGGTGAGAATGCCACAGACCTGACCGAATCCGTGTGTCCAGTAAATGGGCCGGCTGCTGTCTCTCCCGTCGTGGCGTTCCACACACGAATTGTTCTATCGTCCGAGCCTGAGACGATGTACTGGCCATCTGGCGAGAATACCACAGACTCGACCGAATTCGTGTGTCCAATTAATGGGCCTGCCACTGTCTCTCCGGTCGTGGCGTTCCACACACGAATTGTTTGATCGGAAGAGCCTGAGACGATGCGCTTGCCATCTGGCGAGAATGCCACAGACCAGACCGAATCCGTGTGTCCAGTAAATGGGCCCGCCACTGTCTCTCCGGTTGTGGCGTTCCATACACGAATTGTTCCATCGTCCGACCCTGAGACGATGCGCTGGCCACCTGGTAAGAATGCCACAGACCTGACCCAAGACGTGTGTCCAGTAAATGGGCCTGCCACTGTCTCTCCGGTCGTGGCGTTCCACACACGAATTGTTTCATCGTCTGAGCCAGAGACGATGCGCTGACCATCTGGCGACAATGCTACAGACCTGACCGAAGACGTGTGTCCAGTAAATGGGCCCGCCGCTGTCTCTCCCGTCGTGGCGTTCCACACACGAATTGTCCCATCGAAAGAGCCTGAGACGATGCGCTGGCCATCTGGTGAGAGTGCAACGGAATTGACATTGCCCCCGACGGTTGAAATCACCAACTCCGATGGTGGCCAATGAGACAATCGCCCACGTGTCACGCGTAAGATTCCAGGGAATGAGCTGGAATAATGTGCAAAGACAAGAGAACTCGTCGGCGCAAATGGTAGAGCAGAAAGATAGACATGTGGTGCGCTCTTTGCCATGGCCCTCCCGAAATACCGTACAAACACAGAGGCATCATTGACGAACGACCTGAATTTCTCTAGCTCTGTTTGAGAAACCTGCTACGACCGTAGATATTAGTTGTTCACCTTCCTCATCAAATCAATTAATTTATACTCACATCTTGACCAGAGGCTAACCACACGTTCAGAATCGAGCACGCTGCCGAAGCAAGACCCACATCGTTCGTCAAGCTAAGGACCTCCAACCAAAAGAGAAGTTCTCCTCAAAGAAAGTTCGAAAATTTCCAAACAGATCAGTTTCGAAACCAATATGTTCTAAATGATCGTCCCAGAAACGACAGGCATACAACAGAGCAGGTGGGATGTGTTTATAAACGCGGAAGTCAAGGTCTGTGACATCCTTGTTGGCAAGATTTGATGTTTCGAGATTGCAGATGTTGAATTTGAGGTCATTGAGGAGTAGACCGAGACAGGAATGGGCCAATTGACGGTGAGCGTCACGAAGACCGACACAAAATTCACCGCTCTTCTCTTTATTTGTGAGGAAATCGCGGAATGATGTATGGAGAGGAATGATGGGAAGGTTTTCATCGGATGAATTGACATTACTCAACAACGAGCCAAGGCGACGAAGTAATATAACAACGGCACCACCACCACCACCGTCGTCGTCATCGTCGGCGGTGGCGGCGGCGTGTCGTCGCATAGTGGTCAGGGAGCGGATACTAAGGGGTTCAATTGAAGTGATGAGCTGTCCAACAACAGAGCGGAATAGAAGCCGTGCTTCTTGGTCTGTGAAGTATCCTTCAAGGACTTCTTTGTATAATTCATCCAACGGGTCTTGTCCAACGCGATTTGTACTGAGTTTCAGTAGATGGTTTATACACTTTTTCTTGCTATAACCAAAGCGCCCGGGAGGATCTAGGACAAATTGACTGGCAACCGCTGCCCACTGAAACAATCTCTCTGCCTTTATTGCCAGTGCGTCGCCATAACTTCTGAACTCGTCTGAAGGGAGCCTCTCCCGAAGAAAGGCAAGAATATCGTCATGCGTTTTAGCAGCCAGCTCGGAATCCTTCATGTGTCTGATCCTAACTGAAGGCGCTCCAACGAGCGCAGACTCGATGCCGTCCTCTGGTCTCGAAGTGATGAGCACACGGAAGTTCGGTGGGAGTCTGATGAGGTTTTTGGCGAGAAATGTGTGTAATCCCGTTCTACCAGTTGCATCCCCACTCTCGTCCAGGGCATCGATTACAACAAGAATAGGACCGACGATGTGCAGGTCCTTCAGCGGTTCCAGGATAAGGGATTGAAACAGGGTACCATAGTCACGTGTGCCGGCTCGAAGAGAGGAATTATCCTTCACGGCCCTTCCAAGCGCGGTTTTAAACGAAGGATAGCGGTCGGAGAGATCGCGAGCAAGAGTTGTGAAGAGGTGATAAGGTTTGGATTGCTCCTTCCGCAAAAAGATAAACGATGACGTAAGTCGGTGCATTTTATCAAAGCGACGCGCGATCTCATGCGCAATGGATGACTTTCCCGTGCCTGCTTGCCCGAAAAGAACGAGACAACGCTCGGAAGTGGGATCGTTCACCCAATTGACAATGAAGTCCAAGAAGGCCGTGCGTGTTCCCGTAAGACAGCCCTTGTCCGGTGTGAATCGCGAGCTTGTTCCGTATGGGATTTCTCTGATTCTTGCATCTAGCTCTGTGACAAGCCTCAGGTCGATAACCCTCAAGGTATCAGGGCTACATACCAGCGTCTGAGACTTTGTTAGACACCCACTTCAGCTGGGTAGCCATCCCGTCAAGCTGACTTGAAATCCTGCCGACATTGGCCGAAATTATTCCCACATCGTCCAGGATTTGGAGTGCGGTTATCTCTGTAGTAATGGCAGCTTGATCCAAGAAAGCCTTTCGGAGTTCGAGAAGGGCGGTGCGGAAGTCCTCGATTTGGTTGTTAGCTTGGCTGCCGATATTCTTCAACATTCGCTTCCCTGAATCTCATGTTTACATCCACCACCGAAATGTGTGAAGAATACGTACAGAATTGCGAATCCCTTGCGTACGATTGGATAAAGTCACAGCAATTACAGACGTGTTGCAGCATGAGCGTAAGAATTTGTGCCTGCTTGGAATCACGCCCGATAGCTTTGAAAGTATCTTCCTGGTTTGCGAAATCAAACGCATCGTGCATAGCGACAAGTAAGGTTCGGATGTTGTCGTCACGTTGAAACTGTTCTAGGGGGATCTAGCAACGAAATAAACATAGCATAAGTATTTCCATCCGACAATAGCGTAAATAGATCACCTTGGGGATCGCAAAAAGTAGACCATATGCCATCTTTGCATACGGGTGAAGCTGAAAACGAAGTTCGGCTGTCGAGGAATGGCAAAATGGACATTGCACGTACTTCTGCGACTGGGCTCACAGTATCCGTCACCCATTTGATCCTCTCAAGAGCACCTTCCCATGTTTTCGAGAGATTAATTGTCGTCATAGCTTCGTTGGCGTCATGGAGCGCATTCTCGGCAAGTGAGTTGGGTGACACAATGACCGTCAAGTAGAGCGTGACCGACTGGATCGACTGTCCAGCCTGTCTGTCGTCGTTGGTGAGGAAGATGGGAACGTCTACACCAGAGATGTTCATCTAGTCGAACAAGCGAGGTTTCTAATAAGAAACGAACCAGTTTGGGATTCGACAGGTATCATCTCATGCGTTCCGATAAGGATATCTCGACGTGCGAACCGCTTCGCATAAAGACGCAGTACAAAACCTGAAGGCGGTTGCACAATGCTAAACAGAATTCTCAGCCGGAACAGAGGACTGAAAAGGCAGGCCTTACAAAGCATCAAGGTTCTCGCCCCACTGCACCGTCAGTCCCTCAGCCAGAACGCTTGATGTCTTCTTTTTTGTCGCCTGATTGGCAACAGTAACAAAGAACTTTCGGCGAGAAAGTTTCTTGGTACGGGGAATGTTGTGTGCTCGGAGGACTAAAAAGATATTAAACACTTATCGGGGGATCAATGAGTCAGGATTCAAGTACATACCGGACACCTCAACACGTAGCTGGGATGGGCTTCCCTGCGGTTCGGAGATCTGAGAGCTGTCCAAGGACGGTTCTTGACCGAGTATCGATACACAAAAAAGGGATTGACGCACCCTCCTCCTGCATTTTCCATTTTCCGGTGCTCCACATCTTTTGCAGCGGCCATACTGGATAGAAGGATGTTAGAGTGAGCGTACAGTTAGTACTAGATCGTCTAGATAATCACGCCTTGTCCGCATGATGCTGCCCGGCACCACCTTAACACGTCACGTGATGTATCACGTGACTGTAGCTGCACCACAGTCCGGTCTCGTGGCCGCATCTCGACGTGAGACCGTGACACGGCGCGTCAAGGACAATTCTTGTTTCTACGATCGCGAGACTATAATAATGCCAGAAGTGGAGATAATATTTTCCCCCGAGCAGGGACCCCTTGGGTCCTTCCGCTTGATGGAGCTTCCTCCGGATCTGTGCAAGCTAATCGAATCGTCTGTCGGCGAACTCGAGTGCGTACCAACACGGCTCTTGTGATTTAACGGTCTCTCTGATGTATCAACCTAGGCTAGCGATAAAGGGCGGGGCGGATGACGATGCCGTATTGTGTACTTCGGAAAGGACGTATAATATTCGTTCGGTGATACTCTCGAACTCTGTTCTGGTGATCTGTCCTTCCGATACCGATGGAAATAGCGATCAAGTCGTGATACAAGACAGCCTGAACGAGTTGCTCGAGCTCGTGCCGACAGTCCCAAGGCTCCATCGGTTAAACACCTTGCTCAAGGAACACGAATGGGAAGAAGGGCACGAGGAAGAGGACGAGAATTTCGGCGCAGTAGGCACAATTGGCACGCAAATTTCCGAAGTGTTGGACTCAGGAGCGCGTTCTTTTCCCCTTCTCTTTATCTAGGCGAAGCGGAAACGATTCACAGTCGACCAAGCTCGAGCGGAACTCCAAGCCAGCGAGCAGGAGCTCGCGCAAGCACTCAAGGAGAAGCACGTCCTCATCTTAGATGGCATGTCCCCCTTTGGGGGTCTTCTCCGGATATTTCCCGGCCAAGCTGACGCGCCTCCACCACCAGACGTCCTGCGCCCCCTCTCCCCGTCATACCTGCACAAAATCCTCGAGCTCCTTCTGATGCACCTCGTCTCGCTCTCCCAGCCGCACGAGGCAGCCTCCGTGCAGGAGCTGTCCCAGCCCCTCGAGCACGAACACGAGGTCAAGCGCGAGGTGACCCTGCAGGTGATGGGCTGGTTTGGAGAAGTCGACGCCGAAAACGAGTTGTGGAACGTGGACGTCGAAAAGGTCGTGCGTCAGGTTGGCTTGGGCGTCCTGCGTCAGCACAAGGTTGGTGGTGTTCACATTTATCTTTCCAAAGCACATGTGTATAGTGTGTATTAATGTGTGTGACCCTTTCTTGTGCCCCCCCCCTCTTCATTACAGAATGACCCGGTGCCGGAGGACGAGTTCATGGCCAAGTGGAATACCGCCGTAGGCGACACGTTTTCCAGGAGCACGTCCCTCCAATTGCTCACCGTGAGCACTATTTTTTTCGTTCTCGTTCATCCGCAGTTCATTCATTCATCACGTGCCACAACCAGGGAAACTACCTTTGTGCCTCGTCGCCATTCTGCTCTAGCACGACGCTGTCCTACTTTCCTTGTGCAGAACTTCCAGTGGACCCTGTCGCACGCTTCTCGGATCTCTTCCTCACGCGTCCTCGTTGGAAGGCACGTGACATCGTGCCATACTTATCAGACATCGCGGTGGATTCAAAAGACCTTGACAAGCTCTTGCTCAGGTATGCACGGGCGCTGACAGATAAGGATGGTCTATGGTATACAGCACGCGCCAGATGAGTTCGTACTGAGATGAAATATCATCGATTCATCTTTCATAATAGCACATGAGCTTGCCTCGTGAGTCCTGAATTTCGTGCAAAAGCTCAGCGAAGGCACCATTCCTCCTGGCCTATCGGCTCTACTAGTTGACAGCCTCCCGTCCCTATGTTTTGGCCCTTGAAAAAGTGGAGGTGGGCCAGCACCGCTTGAGCATTTGGGCCATTGGGAAGGATTGAGTTGTTCACTTGGTAGCATTCTAGGTGGGACTTTCGGCTACGAACCGAATCATTGTCCTGCCAGGCCGATAAGCGATTAACCAAGAGTCATGACAATACATAAGACAAATAACAGGATCTAATAGAGGAAACGGTGGAGAGCCTGATTCCAGCACCGAACATAAAGATTTCGCAGCAGAGATACACAGGTTGTCACCGTGGGGTGAGACAGTCTCTTGCACGTGGCATGGCACCGATTCCGGATCATGAACCGGTATCAACTGCTGAAGGATCCTTGATGGTTACTGAAAGGATACGAATAGGAGGTCTGTACATAGGCTGTATGTCTGGGTTGAAATGGGCGTCACGAATGCTTGAGGGCACCTGCAAGGAATTAGGAGGCTTGCGAGCCGGCGTTCACACGAGACAGAGCGTCAAGCCAAAGGAAATTATGGTATTGTTCCCTGTGTTCAAAAACCATCGCACTAGGCACGACGATCACCCCTCCTTCAGCGCGCGGAAGATGTCCTGGTCTTCTTTGAGATCTTGGGTGAGGACGACATCTCTTCGTCTTCACTGGCGTTGTCGGGCTGAGCGCGCTTATTGCGCTTAGTGGTCTTTCCCGTGGCGGTGCCATTTGGAACTACTTTGTGCTCCATAGCACTCAAGCTGAGATTCACCTTGCGCTCCTCCACAGCAACGATAATCGTCCAGCAGTGTTTGCAAACCCGCGAATTCAATCGTACGTCCTTGTGTGTCTGTCGTAGTTCGCTTCGCAGATGCAGGATCCCCGCAGCCCTCTCTCTATCACGGAATTCTTCGGTATCGTCGTGCATCACGTAGAGCAGGACACCTACGGAACGATGGTGCATCAGATGGGCTCGTTAAGCAGAGAAAAGATATTTTCAATACCGATGAAGACGAACTCCGCAGGCGACACCTTGGCGGAAAACCCGGTGAATCCCTTGTTCAGAGCCTTGTCACTGGTAATCTCGAGTAGACTCGACAACGTGCGTTCCATCCTAGACCTGAAAGTATGAGTCGGCCCCTTTGGCCCACCAAGCCACTTTTCTAGCTGGATCGCCGATGGAGTACGCCGCAAATCAACATCTTCGCAGCAGTACAACATAGAGGCCAGGTTTTGGAAGGTGCGCCCCCGCTTCGTATCAAACTCGACGTGGCTTCCCAATCCTCCACTGATGGAAATGTACTTCATATCGAGCTCATTCACGTAATCTGCCAATGGAGAGGCGATGGCCTGCAATTTCTCTGACGAAAGCTTAGCAGTGCATCGCTGCAACAGACTAATGTAGAGAAGGCGTACCTGCAGCGCTGAGACTCATCCCCAGTTGTACGCGTTGGAAAACTTCACGTTCCGAGGTTGGTGAGAGAGCCCGATATTCCACTGGAGTGCTATCAGCTGTCGTAAGATCCCCACTTTAAGAACACCATACCGCAGGTTATGCGCTTTTCCTCGAACTTCTTCTTTCCCTCAGGTGATATCTCGTTTCGCTTGCCTCGATAAGCCGCTGGGACTTGGTACCACCAAAGCTTCCGTGTGTCTGGATCCCTGTCTGATCTGCAGCGTTACATACCGTAAGCAGGAGATACAACGGGTGGTCACGCACACGCAATCTACAGTAGGGGATTGAGTGAGCATATCCACATTGGGAGCGAAGGAATTTTGAAAGCATACATGGCCATCCAGGAACTTTACCATGCTGGTAAGGCGTTGTTTTCCATCCACACAGACACGTACTTCTTCCCCCTCCTCGTCTCGCATCACAGCAAAGATGACAGGTGGAACGTAGAAGTTGTGAAAGAGGGAGTCAATGATTTCCATCTGTTTTCCTGTGGGCCATACGACATCTATTCCACATGTTTGTGTGAGCATGAACACAATTGAGGGATTTACAAAGGCTTACCCCGTTGATATGGTGGGTTAAGATCGATCCTGCCGTTGTGGATCTGGACTACATTTGACGGGACCGAGCGTCAACACAGCATTCACGTCGACCATAACAGAAAGGCTCACTGTGAAGCTCTAGCGTCGTGTATACCCTAGCATCTGGTTGCTCGAGAGCATTGCGTATGCTAAAGATGTTTGGGTCGATCTTCTCGTCCGTGATGGCAGACTCGGCGTCCAATTCATCATTCTCTTCACTAACAGGCTCCCGCTTTGCCATAGTCACCTGCCTAGACGTCAGGAGGTCCGAGTTATTTGTGGAATGATGACGCGCTGTGTAAGACGAACACGTACCGTGGGACACTTCTTGCCGAGCAATGCGTGACAGGTACAATCACCTAAATGATGATATGAGGATCAGCCTTTGGGACTTGGGACTTGGGAGACAAGGTTAAATGTTTGTCCATGTTTGTCTGGATTGCCCAGTATTTATTATGTAATGTACACAAATTGATCATATCATGTAGGTTTTGCGGTTGGTTCAGCTTTCTAGATATTAGACTATAGTACGATATCATGGGCGTATACACGACCGCGCATAATTATGCTCCTGTAAAGTCCCCGAATCCATCCCTGTCGTCTCCATCTTCATCCTTATCCCGGTGTTGTAAAGTTGACGTCGAGCGACGACGAGCCAGTGGTCTCGTTGCCCCCGGGCCCGTATGCAAGTGTGCATTATCACCGTCGTCGAGTGTAGACGACATGAGATGTTCGCCTTCTTCCCCATGACCAGCTTTCGCCAGGCTCTCAGGCCGCGGGGGAAGCTTTGCATGTTCATCCTCGTCATCACTTGCCTCCCCAACGTCCCACACAACCTGGCTCGAGTCCTCGCCACCATCCTCGACGAGCGAGCCCTCGACCTCGTCGATCTTACCATCCAGGGTGCGTGGTACTTGTCGACCAGAGATGGCATTCATTGCAATGCCACCATCACGTGGAGTAGCGGCAGGCTCGGGCTTCTTGTGGGTGAGTAGCACGACGCCAGATATGAGAATGAGGACCGAGACAAAAATGAGAAAGAGCGCCCATGAGGCGTAAGCATCCACGGAGTCATTGAAAATCTGACCAAGAGTGGGTGTCAGAAGAGCGGAAACACGAGTACTCAGGGTATGCCTACTAGAGAATTGAGCCAACTGTAGGCAAAGCTGTCAGTCGTGATTCTACCAGACCGAGCAATTACTCACCCAGTTGCAGTGTATACGCCATAAAAGACGGGCACGACCAATGTCGAGTCATATATCTCGAGCCCACGATTGAGACAGACAATTTGGAGGACAGCAGTAATGGCGAGGAAAACGAAGGTGACGATAGGTGCCGGGTGGCCAAGCTGGTTCCCAGTATTCTCATGGGACAGTGAGCCAGAGATCAACTTCACTCTGCCAAGCCATCTCAGCACAGGGTTACACATTGAGAAACGAAGAAAACATACGCGGCTTTAGCGAACACTAGACACTCACCAGCCAAGCCTCCTCCAGCACAGGCCCAGCCGATTCCCAATGTCCAGGCAATGACTTTGTCGTCTTTTCCGGCTGTCCAGTCCTCCAGTTTCTCGGCAATCCATATCATCGACCAGCTCCACAAACCCTTTAAACGGACGAGGAGGCCGCCAGAAGGAGCCTTTGGCATGCGAGCGGTCATACCCGCAAATGGCTGTGCTGAAAGATCTGAGCGTGACGACAGTACCAGATCGAGCTGCGTCGTGAAAATGTAGAGGAATGCAAGGGAAAGTGACATGGTGAGGAAGTAGCCGAGCCATCCCACGCGACCCCAGAGGGCGGCTAGGTGGGCAGCCGAAGTTTCTTCGGAGAGGCCACTGTTGATAGAGCCGAAGGCGACGATGCCCACTACACCTAATATGACGATAATAGTACCCTACGGGGTATTGGCAAGGTAGCACAGATATCGATGGAGTTGGGCTCACATATATGTCCGTGGCAGTGACAGGTGTCCCTACGAGGAATCTAGCGAACAAAAAATTGAAGATGAGCGAGGTTGATCCTAGCGGGGCGACATATTCTGGAACTCGTATAAGATGGGTTGCACCGTCACAAAAGGAAGGACGGACCCGCCCGCATGTATTCAAGCGCAAGTGTTGACCCGATAAGTTGGGACAGTCTAAGATATAGGGATGAGACGAGCACGTAGAAAAGCGACGAGCCTTAC
>WNGR01005189.1_pt1 | contig 15058 bp, 26 predicted proteins | sample 5407581 | NCBI WGS metagenome assembly WNGR01 (sample SAMN13153383, study PRJNA577476) | soil metagenome | isolation source: 80 cm soil or saprolite under Garry oak tree replicate 2 | place: USA:California | collected 2016-06-15
GCACAGCCATTCTCGTCTTCACCGTATTCGGGGCAACGGACAAGACTGCGGACCCGAGCCGGGCAGGAGTCACCATAGGATTCGCTCTAGCCGCCATCGTCTGGATGTTCGGCCCCATTTCAGGAGGGTCTCTCAACCCAGCTAGAACATGGGGGCCCACATTAGCTTCAGCAGTCTTTAGTCTGACTCCGCTGGGAAACCTTTGGATATATGTCGTCGGACCAGTCCTAGGAGGTTTGCTAGGAGCCTTCTTGTATGATGCCTTTAGGTAGAGCGTTAGCCAGGGCTTTGGCACGAAGGCAGAGCTGTTCCCTACTCTGACTGAATGTGTTCTAAGAGGCACGGTCAGCAGGGTGCACCGGCAATCCTGTTGCTAGGCTAAACTAGCCGAAATGCTAAGGACATGTAATCGCTCCATCTTCCATGGCCCCGAGAGGGGTCCTCCTCGGTGAGTGCACCCCTCCTCCTAGGCGAAGTGTTGGCCTTCGAATTTAGTTAGGAGAATTTCCTTTGCTTAGATGAGGAAACGCTTGAAAACTCCTTCGGGAACTTCCTCGACGGTACGGAGCCTGATGAACGAAGGTTGTGACTGACTCATGCTTTTGTCTGAGCGGGTGAAGCTTGCTGAGCGGGCGGCGGAGTGTAGCCAGGGTTTACTCTCTGGTTGATCTCGTTTGCGAGAGCGTGTCCATGGAGGACAACTGTAACTTTCTTTACTCCTTCAAGCTTGGCCGTCAGTGTCTTTATGTTCATTCCGATGTCTTCTGCAAAGATCGGCGGACAGAACGGCGCGGTCAGATGATACGTGATGAGGATCTCCCCGTTGTCCTGAATGTTTATCTCGTCAACGAGATGCATCTCTGTGATCGGAAGCCCGATCTCTGGGTCGACAACTTTCTCAAGCTCCCTTTCGATTGCTTCGACGGTAACCATGGTTTCCTTAATCTAAACGTGCGTGTTTTGATTTATAGGTTCCTCGGTTGCCTCGGCGTCTGCTCCGAGGAGCCAGCGTAAGCAAGGTGTCGATTATCACCGTTATTTCGAGCTTGCATGAAGATACGCTCTTCCACTCGTACGTTAGTGAGATGCTTGCTCCAGGCCCCTTTGTTCCAGACGATTCGTCGTCTGGTGCTGAGAGTCCAGCAGATCAGAGCACGAAATTGACTTGAACCGAATAGCGAAAACTGCCCCACTTTTTTGGCAATGTCAGGAAGGATTTAGCGAGAGACTCAAGGGGTTACAGAATTGAGATCGGGGGGATTATAGGCGATTTTCGCAGGGAGGGTTGCCTTCGAAGATTATGACGTAAGTCATGTTTAAATAGATTCCAGGACGATACCATCTTGGCCTCTTATTGATCATTCCCTGCGAAGTCGCAGCGAAATCCGTCATTCCGGCATTGCGCGCTATGATAGCCCGTGAGCTAATAGAGGGTTATGGGATGAAACAGGAACTAGTGGCAGAGCGACTAGGAGTTACACAAGCGGCAGTCAGCAAGTACAGGCACCAAGTTCGCGGAGAAGCAGTAGACCTTGAATCTGCGGCTGAGGTCCGGCAGATTAGCCGGGATATCGCTTCTACACTGGTCGGGGACCCGAGCCCACTGAACGTCTCAAGAAAGTTTTGTCAGGCCTGTACCGACATTCGTGCGCTAGGCTTGATGTGCGAGACTTGCAGGAAGGTGGATCCTAGTTGGGATGTGGAACACTGCACGATTTGTTTCGGGCATCACAGCTGCGCCGATACCGTCAGTATTGAACCCAGCAGCATTGCAAAGTACAGAAGGATACCCATCCGGGACTAGATCGTTTCACTCGGCTTCAGTAAGCCTCGTTATCGGAATCTGAGTTTCTGCGGTTTTCCAGTCCCCGCGAGATGCTGACCTGTTTGAGAGTGTAACCGTACGAAGTTTCGGTGGCGGCGGGATCGCTTTTAGTACTTGATGACCCTTCCGCTGGAGGATTTCCTATAGGGCCCTCTCTTTCGCCTGCGGGCCTTATTCTTAGACTCTCTTCCCCGAATCATCTTGTCTTCAACACTCACTTACCGAGCCTCCCAATGTCCATTCCTGCCCGTCTCCAAAAAGAGTCAATTCTTAAATTGTTCACTAAAGAGCTTACGACCCCTCCCGGAGACTCTGAGTACTTTGAAGCTAGGCTTTGGCAAGCCGAAACAGAAAGATCCCTCTCTCGAAATCAATGCTCAGTCCGTGGTGGCCAACAGACTAAAAGAGCTCTGCGGTGGCGACGGCGACTTATACAGAGCAATGTCCCGCCTCATGTTCCTCGACCCGAAAAAAATCACAACGCCACTTGACCGTGTTCTAGCCGAGACTCAAACCTTCGAGGCCCAAGGGAACAAGTTGCGAGCTGAAGTGGGGTATAGGATAGCCGGCGGAATCTCTCTGTACAGAGGTGACCTCGATGGAGTGAAGAAGTACTTCGAAAAGGCAGCCTCGTTCGCCGGCGACTCACATCCTGAGTACCAAGTTATTCTCAAACGGAGTGATGAGGCTGTGAGTATAGCTCGAAAGTATTATGACGAATTTGGCTCATTGGGCACACAATCGTAGTACACAACGCAAACAGATCTAACCAGTTATTCTGAACCCTCGAAACTCGCCCTTGAAATCAGACCAGTCCACGTCAACACTCCTCACTCTCGCCCCAGAAGGACCAACTCGGCAGAACTGGATGACCCTGTCAAGCTTCCCGATGTCTCCCTCGCAAACCACTTCGACACCACCATCTGGAAGATTCCTCACCCAACCTGTGATGCCCAGTTGCCTTGCCAAGTCGGCGATTCCTCGACGAAAGAAAACGCCTTGCACTAGTCCAGAGATCAGAATTCGTGCGCAAGCATCCAAACTCAAACACTGATGACTCTCTTGACTACCAAGTTTTTCGCCGGCGAGAAGATATCCGGAAACGAGAAAGTTGAGCTAGGCGGCGGAGGGTGCGACGAGTTGGGTCACCACTTGCTGAGGTGGAGGCTCCTTGGCAGCCTCAACGAGTTCCTGGACAAGACTCTCGGCTTTCAACCCGTTCATGGCGGAGAAAGCATCAAGGGTCATGTAGATATCTCCGGCGTCCTCCGCTTCCAGCCTCAGACCCTTTCTAACCAGAACATCCCGTATTCGAGGGAAAGTAACAAGAAGGTCTCCGATCGCGGTGTCGCCACGAATATTTTCGACCGTTATCCTTGACCGCTCCCGAACTGGTCGCTCGACGGAAAGAGGTGGCAACACGACTGGTGTGAGCACGGGTGGAGATTTCTTCACTTCGACTCTCTTTCGAGAATGACCAGCCTTCCCGGTTTTTGCCTGCCTAAGCTTCTTCCCTGATTTCTTCGCCCTTCGAGTAACAGCTCGACGTTTTGTTGCCATGATCTATAGCCCCCGAACCACCCATGTATGGTAGAACCTGCGTTAAAAGATTCGCAGCAGCAGAATACCCACTCTGAAGGAGGAGGGCGAGTTACCGTCAGGGCTCGATAGACCAAGCGATTGGAAGCCCTTGGGTTAGCTGTTCAACCTGTCTGGCGGCTCGGGTTCTGAGCTCGTTCACAATGCCTCCGATTATTGAGTTGGAATACTCTTCGATTTTGCCCTCGTCAGACAATTTGGCAATGGCAGGGTCTAAGGGAATGGCGCCTAAGAACGGCACCCCTAGGCTTGAAGCCAGGTTCACTCCCTTCGGCTCTCCGAAAACATTCATCGTCTTCCCACAACTCGGACATTTGAGATAGCTCATGTTCTCAACTAGACCAAGTATTGGGACGCCCATCTTCTTGGCCATATTCACCGCTTTTGAGACGATCATTGAAGCGAGATCTTGTGGGGAGGAAACTACGATGACGCCGTCTAACGGAAGAGATTGGAACACGGTTAGAGGGGCATCGCTGGTCCCTGGCGGAAGGTCCACAAGAAGATAATGAAGATCGCCCCAATCGACGTCCCAGTAAAGTTGTCGGATTACGCTGTTAACGATTGGACCTCGCCAGACAACCGGCATGCTAGGGTCGTCCAGAACAAGGTTGATTGACATGACCTTGATTCCAGTTTTCGTCCTAAGAGGCACGATTCCACCTCCGGGACCCTTGTACGGCTTACCGAAAACACCAAGCACCTTGGCGATGCTTGGACCAGTGAGGTCCGCGTCTAGGACCCCTACCTCGTATCCACTTCTCTTTAGCTCCGACGCGAGCATGCTGGTGACGAAGGATTTTCCAACGCCTCCCTTCCCTGAGATGACCGCGATAATGCTGCGGACGCCCCGCTTTCCGAGACGTTCAATCCCCGGTCCAATCCCGGGTCCACCCTTTGACGGAGTTGAGGGGGCTGCTCCTGGTTGCAACTGTTGCTTCAACTCCTCCAGCTCCTTTCTCGACATGGTCGTTGTCTCGACTTTCACCGATCTTACGTCCTCGAGTTCTCGCACTGCCTTCTCGACATCTGCCTGAAGGGTCTTTGCAAGCGGACAGTGCGCAACGGTCAGGGCAATTTTCACGTAGACATTCCCATCGCTAGCCGAAATATCTCTGACCATTTTGAGATCCACTATACTCCGGCCGATCTCCGGGTCCAGCACGCCCCTCAGCTTTTCCAAGACTAGGTTCTTATCGACCAAACGATAGCCCACAGTTCGAAACACTATCATGAAGCCTTTCTTGCTATTTACACCCTCCTTCAAAGATGTAACATAAGGTCGCCTGCTTAGCTCGAAGAGAAAGAAGATCTCATGCTGGTCTCCGAAACAACTAGAAGAGCCCTAAAGGAATTCGGGCTGACAGAATACGAGGTCAAAGCGTACATTGCCCTAGTGGAATCTGGACCGATGCCCGCGAGCCAGCTGAGTACTACTGCCGCGATTCCCTACTCGAAGATATACGAAATACTAGGGAATCTGGAGAGAAAAGGCTGGGTGGAAAGCGAACAGGGCAGACCAAGTAAGTATTTCCCCAAACCCCCCAGTACAGCCCTCGAATCCTCCAGAGTGAGAATGGAGAACACGCTCAAGTCCAGCCAGACGGACGCAATGTCAGAGCTACAGCCCCTCTACGAGAAGAAAAGAGTCCAAGAAAGACCGGACATATGGATCGTTAGAGGACAGAACAATATTCTAGACAGAATCAAAGAGACGCTGGGTAGAACAAAGAGAGAACTGCTCGTTGCTATGCCGATAGTTCCCGACTCGGTGATTTCCATGGCCACACCATTACTGTCCCTCATGAACAGTCGAGGTGTCAAAGTCTCAGTCATGATTCCGAGCCTGATCAGCAAAGAGATAACGAGGAAGCTGAAAGGGCTGGCAGAGATCAGAGTCCGCGAGCAAATGTTCGGCGGAGGAATTATCTCCGACAGTATCGAGATCATTCTTCTGCTCGGTGAAGAGCCAGAGAGAGGACTGACCCTGGCCATATCATCTGATCACGCGGGACTGGTAAGATTCGGAAAAAGCTACTTCGAATTCCTGTGGGAGAACTCCAAGCCGTGCTAGCTAATGCTCTGGGCTGACAAAAAGGGTAATAGACTATGAGTCAGAGTCCCGGACGATGCTCCGGTGGTGTAGCCCGGTTTAGCATAGCGGCCTTAGCCCGACAATAAAGCTCGGGTGGCCATTCGAGCGAATAACCAGCCAGCGGCGGAGAATCGAAACCTCCAGAGCCGTTGATCGCGGGTTCAAAAGCGGTCGTTTGCCGCGGAGAGTCCCGCCCGGAGCACCATCACGCGGGGGTACCATAGCCAGGTCAAATGGGCAGAGGGTCACTGGAACGCACCCGCCTAGGGCTTAGGACCCTGTGGCGAAGGCCTTCGTGGGTTCGAATCCCACCCCCCGCACCACTTGAACCAAACTTTCCGTATTAGACACCCAAGCCAGATACTCCGTTAAGCCCGAATCAAGTGTTGTCCGTGTTGACCTATCAATCATCGAGCAGACCGATAGGCGTGAGGATCTGTCCACAAGAGTTCCCAAGCTTAGTCTACCTCCGCCACCAACCTAGGCCTCGTTCGCTAGGGCCCGCCCCAATGACTACGTAGAGTAACATCCCTACCCCATAGCCAGACGAGAACCAAGCCGGTCCAGAAAGGAGGAAAGGGAAAAGAAAGTGGTGCATATGTGGAGTTGAGTAGAAGCAGAAATCCGGAGAGGATCAGTACAACAGTGACAACGTAGACCCCCAGTCTAATAATCACTATTCTCCGAGCACTCGCCCGTTCCTTCCTCATCAACTGATCAGCTGCATCACCCTCCGCTCTCTCTCCTTCTTGAACCGCCTCCTCCAAAGGCTTCTTTGTTGTCTGCCAAAGACCTGCACTGCAAATCCCACACCTGTCATTTTCTCCGCTAACGATTGCTCCGCACTTCGGGCACAGTTTCATTTCTCGTCCCTGTTCCAAATTTCCTCTCCTAGGAACGATCGTAAAGGACCAAGTCAAAGGTCCCCGACTTCTAGATCGGCACTCAGAATCATTCGGGCTCTAGCTATACTGGTGAAGGTCCCTTCCGTCGTCTGAGGATTAGTAGTAGTGAAAGCACGATTACGACAGCTATGAGCCCTCCGATTATCGCCGTGTTGAGATTGCCGCTGGGTGCTGTGGAGGAGAGAGAATACACGCCACCAATCTTGTTACTGCTCCAAGCATTGCCGCTCGAGATCGTCGCAGTCACAACATCGGTTGCGGGATTAGACGACGTAGTGTCCCAAGAGAACGAATAAGACTTCTGCTGGCCTTTCGGAAGCGTCTCGCTCATCTGAGCAATGGTCGTAGTTCCCCATTTCACCGTTATGTTGAAGCTGGCGTCAACGCTCCCAGTGTTTGAGACAGTCACAGTCCCCGTGACCGCGTGGCCAGCAGTCGTGGTGCCGAGAGGGGAAAGAGTGATGTCACTGATCGTTGGCACTGCAGATACGGTAATCGTAGCGACAAAATTCTGGGACGCTGCACCGCTGTTCGCGGTTACCGTGATCGTGTATGTTCCAGGGGACGTCGAGGTAGTCGAACCGATTCTCAGGACAGCACTGCCAACTGAACCGGAGATCAGCTTGACAATGACGACTGTCGCAGTAGAGCTGGAATTGCTCAAGAATACTGAAGGACTATTAGCACCGGCAGGAGAAATGGATGCAACAAGGGCCAGGCTCCCCGTCAAGCCAAGGCTGGTCAACGTAATGGTGGATGTGGCGGAACCGCCCGCGATGAAGGAGCTAGGAACGACAGGAGTGCTTGTCAACGCGAAACTGCTGATCATGCTGACCGACACCAAGAGGGAGTGTCGTAGTGAACCGTTGGTACCCGTGAGAATCACAAGATAAACGTCCGCAGGGGTAGAGGTTGTCGTTGCAACGTTCAGCGTGGCACTAGTCACCCCGCCTGCCACGACTCTGACAATAACACTGGTACCGGTGAAGGTCGAGTTGGTCAAAGATATCGAAGGACCATTAGCCACAAACGGCGATACAGAGGCAGTTATGGTTACGTTGCCGGCGAAACCGAAAACGCTACCAACCGTGACTGAGGAGACGCCTGAAGAGCCAGCCGCAAAAGACAGAGAGGAGTTACTCGCCGTGATACTGAAGTCGACCGTATTCACACTCAAGAGGAGAAAGTGTTGCAGAGGACCACTAATCGCTGTAACGTTGACGGTGTAGGCTTGAAGAGGCGTAGAGGCTGTCGTCGTAACACTCAGAGTGGCAGTACCCGCGTTCCCTCCACCCACGAGTGTGATCATGACACTCGTTCCTGTGAAAGAAGAGTTAGTCAATGTTGCAACAGGGCCATTAGCCGCTACTGGCGAAACTGCGACCCCCAATGTAACATTGCCATCGAAACCGTTCAGACTGTTCAGACCAATCGTTGACGTTCCAAAGGAACCCGGGACGAAAGACAGCGATGTGGTACTAGCCGTGATGCTGAAGTCTACCACGTTTACGGGCACGAAGAAGGATCGTTGAAGGATGCCGCTTGCCTCAGTGACGTTGATTGTGAAGGTTTGAAGAGCCGTAGCGGTTGTCGTTGTAACATTCAAGCTAACATCAATCGCCCCACCCGCCAGCAAGATGACGCTAACCTTTGGACCGGTGAAAGGGGTAGAGTTGGTCAACGACGCCGAAACTCCATTGGAGACAATGGGGGAGACAACTGCTGTAACGTTCACCCTGCCCACGAAACCATTGATACTATTCAGGGTAATAGTCGAATTCCCGAAAGCGCCCACTGGGATGTTCAAGAACGCAGGCTTAGAAACGATTGGGGCGAGTCCATAGACGCCCTCACCAGTCGCGTGGGAAACGGTGTTGCCACTGTTTGCCAAAATATCCAAACCTGGCGGAATCGTAAGATAGCTAAACCCGCCACCTGCCACCTGGTACGTTATTGTGAAGAGAAGACCATTACCACCGACAGCTATGCCAGCGCCTGATGCTGCAGATGAATGCGCTACTCCCGCACCATCGGTGATGCTGCAGCCTGTTCCGACACCGTTGATGCAGTTTGCGACCTGAAATACGGATCCGAGCATGTTCCCGACTACGCTAATGCTGACGGGATTCAGAACACTCTGATTCGCCTTGACGCTAACGTCCCACGAGTCAAGGGGGTCCATGCCAGTGACGTTGATTTGGTAAGTAATCATGGTTCCGAGTGAAAACGGCCCCTGGCTAGCAGGAGAAATGAATAGGGTACCCGCAGCGTGCGCAAGAGGAATCGACGAAGACGCGAGGAATAAGGCCGGAACGAGCAGACATGCGAGCGACACGGCCCGTATCGTTGAAAGTTGGGTGTCACGCAAGCTTGACAACTCGGGACCCTAGCAATTCGAAGGACGGAGCAGAGTTTCGCTCTAAAAAAGGCTTATCGAGAACTTGGCACTCCGATGCTTTCGGATGCTGTTTGGCAGAGCGGTTTATCCAGAGATCTTGAGAGTCTCGCCTAGCTACAAGATCTGAAAGATCTTCAAACTAGATTCGTCTATCCAAACGCTCGTGACAGTTTATCACTCCTCAGACTCTAGAATTAGAACAAGTCGACCGGACGGGAGATCACGGGATGGGAAATGATAGTAGTACGACTTGAACGAGGGGAGAAACAGGAAAGGCGCGGCTTCGGTGCTGAAACGATGGCTCAAACGGTGACGGAGAAGGACAAGAATTCCAAATGGTGATGCCTTACGGTGACCACCTGACTTATGATCGTCCCATCTGGCAACGAGGACTCAACCGTGAACATCGATTTGCCTGATATGTGAGGATGAAACCCCACGAAACCATCGGCGTCCGTAAACGCCATCGCCACCAAGTTTCCGCCCGAATCAAAGAGCGAGACGGGTATGTTTGCCACTGGACTTCCCATCTGGTCCGTGACGATGCCCGCGATCACCCGGTCCTGTTTGAACACGTTCTCACTCATGATAGTCTGGATTTCCGTAAGAGAGCCGGCGCTGACAGAGAAGGAGTATGTGGCGTCATCGGGGATTACCACCTGACTGGTACTCGGATTTGTGGCGTTGTTGTCACTCTTTCCGAACGACGAACCCTTCAGACCATAGTTCAGATGCACCGTCAGGTAGACCATTCCAGATGATGGAACATTCCCCGAGACGGTTATTGTCACGGTTGACCCCAGAGCCTGGATGCCGTAGTCCGTAAGACCTATCGCGGATGGAGTTATCGTAAAACCATTACTGACATTACTGACCGGCACAAAGCAACCCGACTGAAGACCAAAGTTCGAGAAGACCTGGACAGGGTTTGTGCCCTGGGTCACGAATGGATACGGGACAGACATGGACAACGTGACGGGCGAGCCAGCAGTCCCGTTGAAGAAAACATTGTAGGCAAACTGGCCTGGATTACTCGCCGCCAGCGTAAACCCGGAAGCCGACTTGCTCTTGGCGTTGTTTTGCACGAAAATCAAGTGGAACTGGTCACCGAAGCCGCACAGGCTACCATCAGTCACTACGCTACTCAGCTGCCCGATACTTACGATAGCGAATGTGAACGTGGCCGTGGTCGACTGGGACGCGGTGCCAGGCGAACCAGTACCGGTAATGGTTACAGTGAAAGCGTTCGCAGTAGTCGAAGTGCACGACAACGAGGACGTACCAGTACCGTTCGCGGCTAGAGATACGGGCGTTACGATGAACGCGTTGCAGGTCAAACCAGCAGGAAGAGGAGTATCAGAGAGAGCGACCGTACCAACAAAGTTGAACGTACTAGTAATCGTGATAGTCGAAGAGATCGATGTGCCGGTAACTCCACTAGGAGACGTAGCACTGATCGTGAAATCGCCTACGTGGGATACGAAGCTAGCTGTGTGAGTGCGACCGCCACCGGTTGCTGTGATGGACACAGTGTAGGTTCCTGGGGTTGAGGAGGAAGGAGTGCAAGTACCAGTAACAGCTCCAGAAGTCACGGTCAGACTCGTAGCGCAGTTGGCGGTAAGACCGGTGGAAGGTGAAACGACAGTGGTGAGAGTAACAGCACCAGTGAAGCTTCCAATCGGAGTGATAGTGATCGTTGAGCTGCCTGTTGTGCCAGTGTTGAAGTCAGCAGGCGAAGTCGCACTGATTGTGAAGTCCGCTAATCCTGTGAATGTGAACGTGGCCGTAGTCGAGTGAGACGCGGTACCAGGCGAGCCAACACCGTTGATGCCCACGATGAAAGCGTTAGCGGTAGTCGAAGTGCAGCTGATGCTGGCCATGCCCGTACCGTTCGCTGAGAGCGGAACGGTGGCCGTTGGGCTAAAGGGCTGGCAGGTCAGACCAGAAGGAACAGGATCACCGAGAGCAACAGAGCCCACAAAGTTGAACGTGCTGGTAAGAGTAATCGAGGAAGAGATCGATGTGCTCGTCGCACCGCTTGGAGACGTAGCACTGATAGAAAAGTCACCAACATGAACGGTTGCAACAGCAAAGTGAGACGCGGTACCAGGCGAGCCAATACCAGTGATAGTCGCGCCATAGGTTCCGGCACTAGTCGAAGCTAGAGAACAGGAAGCGGCGACAGTAGCGTTCGCAGTAATGCTCACAGGAGCAGGACACGTGACTGTTAATCCAGAAACCGGACTAGTCACCGCGGCAAGACTGATAGTACCAGCAAAGTTGAACGTGCTAGTCAAGCTGACGGATATTGCAGAGCCAGTAGCACCGGAGTTGAAGTTGACAGGCGTACCGACGGAGATGGTGAAGTCGCCGACGTGAGAGATGAAAGTTGCACTGTGAGTATGCCCACCACCCGTACCCGTGATAGTAACAAGATAGGTTCCAGGAGTCGAAGAAGACGGAGCACACGTACCAGTAACAGCGCCCGAGACCACCGTAAGACTGGCAGGACAGTTAGCGGCAAGACCAGTAGACGGAGAGACAACAATGGTAAGACTAACAGCACCAGTGAAACCTCCCGAGGGAGTTATGGTAATCGTCGAGCTGCCAGTCGCACCAGTGTTGAAGTCAGCAGGCGACGAAGCTGTAATCGCAAAGTCAGCACCAACAGTAAAGGTGAACACGGCAGAGGTCGAGTGAGAAGCAGTACCAGGCGAACCAGCACCAGCGATAGTCACAGAGAACGTGCCAGTAGTAGGCGAAGTACAGGACAACGAGGAAGTGCCTGTTCCATTGGCAGCAAGCGACACAGGAGTAACAGTGAACGCGTTACAGGTCAAACCAGCAGGAAGAGGAGTATCAGAGAGAGCAACAGAACCGACAAAGTTGAACGTACTAGTAAGAGTAACCGTCGAGCTGATCGACGAACCCGCAGCGCCACTCGGAGACGTAGCACTAATCGTGAAATCACCAACATGGACCGTTGAAACAGCAGAGTGAGATGCAGTTCCAGGCGAACCAGCACCAGTGACAGTCACACCGTATGTCCCTGCAGTAGTAGAACTCAAAGTACAGGAAGAGGCGACAGTAGCGTTCGCAGTAATGCTAACAGGCGCAGGACACGTGACCGCCAAGCCAGTAGCTGGAATATTCACCGCGGCCAGACTGACAGTGCCAGCGAAGTTGAAGGTACTAGCGAGAGAGACGGAGATCACAGAACCAGTAGCACCGGAATTGAAGTTCACAGGGCCACCAACGGAAATTGAAAAGTCACCAACATGTGAGACGAAGCTGGGAGTGTGAGTGTGCCCGCCGCCACTAGCAGAGATAGAGATACCGTAGGTTCCAGGCGCAGAAGAGGACGGACTGCAGGTACCAGTCACCACGCCAGTTGTCACGGTCAGACTCGTAGGACAATTAGCCGTGAGACCGGTAGATGGCGAGATAACAGTCGTCAGAGTCACGGTACCCATGAAACCGTTGAGCGGAGTTATGGTAATCGTCGAACTGCCAGTCGCACCAGTGTTGAAATCAGCTGGGGAAGAAACGCCGATAGTGTAGTCTACAACTCCAGTAAATGTGAACGTGGCCGCGGTCGAGTGAGACGCAGTACCAGGAGAACCCACACCGCTGATGTTCACATTGAAAGCGTTCGCGGTCGTCGAAGTGCACGAGAGATTAGTGGTTCCCGTACCGTTTGCTGCTAGAGAGACTGTGGCGGAGGGACTGAACGACTGGCATGTCAAACCAGTAGGAATGGTATCACCCAGAGCAACAGAACCGACAAAGTTGAACGTGCTCGTGAGAGTAATGGTCGAAGAGATCGACGACCCTACAGCACCGCTCGGAGACGAAGCGCTAATCGAAAAGTCGCCCACGTGGACAGTAGCTGGCGCCGAGTGAGACGCGGTTCCAAGGGAGCCCGCACCACTGACACCTACGGCAAAGGTTCCTGCCGCTGTAGAACTCAACGAGCAGGATGAAGCAACGGTAGCGTTCGCAGTAAGAGCGACCGCTGTAACAGGACAGACAATCGTGAGACCAGCAGGAGCAGTGCCTGTCAAGGTGATACTACCTGCGAAATTGAACATGCTAGTCAGAGAGACACTGACAGAGACTCCGGTTTGTCCAACGTTCAGATCATGACCAGTAGCGCTGACAGTGAAGTCACCGACGTGCGAGACGAAGCCGGTTGTGTGAGTGCGACCACCACCGGTACCAGAGATGGAGATGCTGTAGGTCCCAGGCGTGGAAGACGATGGACTGCAAGTACCGGTAACCGCACTCGCACCCGTTATTGTTAGACTGACAGGACAGTTAGCAGTAAGACCAGTAGACGGAGAAACAGTAGTGGTAAGAGTAACTGTCCCGGTGAACCCTCCTGACGGAGTAATCGTGATCGTTGAGCTGCCTGTCGCACCAGTGTTAAAGTCAGCGGGTGATGAAGCCGTAATCGAAAAGTCAGCGCCAACGGTGAAGGTGAAAGTGGCCGATGTCGGATGAGAAGCCGTACCTGGCGTGCCCACGGCGCTAATGTCCACGACAAACATGCCCGTAGTAGGCGAAGTACATGAGAGACTCGACGGGCCTGTCCCATTCGCAGCGAGCGACACAGGCGTTACGGTGAACGGGTTACAAGTCAAACCAGAAGGAACAGTATCGCCTAGAGCAACGGAACCCACAAAGTTCTGAACACTAGTCAGCGTGATCGTGGAGGAGAGAGACGCGCCTGAGCTACCACTGGGAGAAGTAGCAATGATGGTGAAATCGCCAACGTGAACGGTGGCTGGGGCAGAGTGAGATGCTGCTCCAGGAGACCCAGCGCCACTAACACCGACAGCGTAGGCCCCTGACGTTGTCGAGGACAACGAACAGGAGGACGTAACGGTAGCGTTAGCGGTGATGGCGACCGCAGTGACCGGGCATGTTATCGTGAGACCAGCAGGAGCGGTACCTGTCAGAGTAATTGATCCAACAAAGTTGAACGTACTAGTCAGAGAGACGGATATCGCGGAGCCAGTAGCTCCAGAGTTGAAGTTCACAGGGCTACCGACGGAGATCGAAAAGTCGCCCACGTGGGAGACGAAGCTTGCACTGTGAGTGTGACCTCCACCCGTACCAGTTATGGTAACCAGGTAGGTTCCGGGCGTGGAAGAGGACGGAGTACACGTTCCAGGGCTCAGAGTAACCGTACCAGCGAAATTGAACGTACTGGTCAGGCTGACGGAGATCGCAGATCCAGAGGCGCCGGAATTGAAGTTGACAGGACTGCCAACGCTAATCGTAAAGTTGCCTACATGGACTGTGGAAGGGGCAGAGTGAGAAGCAGTACCAGGAGAGCCAGCACCAGTTATCGTCACGCCGTATGTTCCCGCAGTAGTAGAGCTTAGAGTGCATGAAGCGGCGATTGTAGCGTTCGCAGTAATGCTCACGGGAGCAGGACACGTCACAGTCAAACCCGCCGGACTCACAATCGGAGTGAGACCAATAGTACCCGCGAAATTGAAGGTGCTGGTTAGCGAGACGGAGATAGAAGATCCGGTAGCACCAGAATTGAAGTTCACAGGGCTACCGACGGAGATCGAAAAGTCGCCCACGTGGGATACGAAGCTTGCACTGTGGGTATGACCTCCACCCGTACCGGTTACGGTAACCAGGTAGGTTCCAGGAGTCGAAGAAGACGGAGCACACGTACCAGTAACGGCGCCAGAGACCACCGTAAGACTAGTCGGACAATTGGCCGCAAGACCAGTCAACGGTGAGACGACCGTGGTAAGGGCGACTGAACCGGTGAACCCTCCAGATGGAGTAATCGTGATCGTCGAACTCCCAGTCGCACCCGTGTTGAAGTCAGCAGGCGACGAAGCCGTAATCGAAAAGTCAGCACCAACAATGAAGGTGAACGTAGCCGATGCCGGATGAGACGCCGTACCAGGAGTACCCGAAGCACTAATGCTCACCACAAACGTGCCCATAGTAGGTGAGCTGCAAGACAGACTGGAAGTGCCTGTACCGTTCGCGGTAAGCGACACAGGCGTTACGGTGAACGCGTTACAGGTCAAGCCAGCAGGAAGAGGAGTATCAGAGAGAGCAACCGAACCGACAAAGTTCTGGGTACTTGTCAGAGTAACCGTGGAGGAGATCGATGATCCCGCATTGCCGCTTGGCGAGGTGGCACTGATCGAAAAGTCGCCGACATGAACAGTCACGGCAGCAACGTGAGTATGACCACCACC
>WNGR01004498.1_pt1 | contig 15056 bp, 17 predicted proteins | sample 5407581 | NCBI WGS metagenome assembly WNGR01 (sample SAMN13153383, study PRJNA577476) | soil metagenome | isolation source: 80 cm soil or saprolite under Garry oak tree replicate 2 | place: USA:California | collected 2016-06-15
AACCCCGCTGAATTTCATCAGATGCACGATCGGGTGGGCCGTGGCCTGCGGAGCTGCGTGAACTTTATCGGCTGCCGGGCGTGTCACGCATCGTCCTGACCGGGCGGTTTGCTTTAGTCCTGTCGTCTGGTGCAAGATTCTCGCGTTGTCCGGCGATGGTGCGGGTGAGGAGAGTGGTGGCAGCTGGGGTCCGTGAGCCCGCGGGTTCGGCCAGGCTGGAGCTGGTCAGCGGGGTCGCGCTGTTGCGCGAGGAGGACGCGGTGCTGGAGGCGATGCTGGCGGGGTGGGCCAGGCAGCAGTCCGGCGGGCGGGGGCTTGCCCCGGGCACCGTGAAGCAGCGGCAGGCGGTGCTACGCCGGTTCCTCGAGCACGCCGGCGAGTACCCGTGGAACTGGACGGCTGCTCACCTTGATGACTGGTCCGCGGATCTGGTCAGTGTCGCGGGCAAGGCGAAGTCCACGATCCGCAGCCACCATGACGCGATCCGCTCGTTCGAGAGCTACCTGGTCGCGCCCCAGTACCGGTGGGCCGGGGAGTGCCAGGCCCGGTTCGGCACGCATCCGGTGCAGATCTGCTTCGAGTCGAACACCACCGCGCACCTGGTGGACTGCGAAGGCGACCCGGACCGGCGGCCGATGACCCGCGAGGAGCTCCAGCGGTTCTTCGACTATGCCGACGACCGGGTCGAGCAGGCAATCCGGCTGGGCCGCAAGGGGGCGCTGGCCGCCTACCGGGATGCCACGGTGTTCAAGGTGATGTATGCGCGGGGGCTTCGGTGCACCGAATCATCGAAGCTGGACGTCACCGATTGGTACCGCAATGCAGAGGCGCCTGAGCTGGGGAAGTTCGGGAAGCTGGAGGTCCGGTGGGGTAAGGCGTCCAGGGGATCCCCGCCCAGGCGGCGCACGGTCTGCACGGTGATGCCGTGGGCGGTGGAGGCGGTCGGGGACTACATGGCTAACGTCCGGCCCTGCTACGGCTTTCCTGATCGCCCGGCGCTGTGGCTGACCGAGCGCGGCGGCCGGCTGCGGCCGCGCCAGATCGAGGAGCGCTTCGCCGCCTGCCGGGAGGCGCTCAAGTTGCCGCCTGAGCTGGTGCCCCACTGCCTGCGGCACTCCCACGTGACCCATCAGATCGAAGACGGGGCCGACCCGGTATTCGTGCAGCGGCAGGTCGGCCGCCGTTACCAGTCGACGACGGCGATCTACACCGGCGTCAGCGGCGACTTCATGAACACCATGATGCGCAAGGCCCTGAACACCGCGTTCACCACCGGCGAGGAGGTTAAGCGATGACCGCCAAGCTGGACTACACCTGGAAGCTGCGGGAGGTCATGGCCACCCGCGGCCTGTTCCAGACCACCCACCTGCGCCCCAGGCTGGCCGAACGTGGTATCCGCCTGTCCGACAGTCAGGTCTACCGGCTGGTCGTCGATAAGCCCGAGCGGCTCAACCTCAAGATCCTCATGGCGCTGCTGGACATCCTCGGCTGCCAGATGGACGACCTGATCCAGCCGGCCGCCCTCCCCGCGGCCAAGGCGAAGAACAAGGCCGCCGGCCAGGGCGGCGAGCCGGAGCCCGGCATTGGCGCTTTCCGGCCCAGGCGGGCGCGGATCGTCCCCGGCTCCTCCTCATGACCCGGTGACCCGCCCGGCCAGGGACGCAGGGTTCCTCACCGAGCCCGGCGCGGTCGTCGCCGGCATCGTTCACGGTGTCGAGCCAGTCCTGGACCAGGACGGCATCGCTGCCGCGATCGCGCGGGCCGCCCGGTCCCGCGCTCAGCAACGACGCCTCGCCGCGGCGCTGAGCGATGATCCCGGCCTGCTTACCTCCGGGCGGCCAGAAGGCCCGCCCCAGATCGAGCTGCTGATCAGGGCACTGCAGGAGATGGGAGCCCAGCGGCTGATGCTGCCGCGGTGCGCCCATTGCGACCAGCCCGGGCGGCTGGTCCAGCGCGACGGCAGCCTGCGGATCTGCTCAGCTTGTGACCACCTGAGGCGAGGCACCGCCCAGCCCTGCGCGATCTGCGGGAGCACCAGGCAGGTCGCCGCCCGCGACCAGCACGGCCGGCCGCGCTGCGCCCGCTGCCGTCCCGACCCCGTCGCGCAGATCGCGGCCCATGCCAGCCGCCTGGAGCCGGGGCTGGATCACCTGAGGCTGCTCGAGGTGATCCGGGAAGCGATCCCGCAGCCGTTCCAGCACCACCAGGTGCTCTGGGAGCTGGACCAGCGCCCTGGGCTGCTCACCGGCGAGGGCGCGCATGGCTCACCGCGCGCCAACGCCCTCATCCGGGCGCTGCTGGCCGCCGGCGCCGCCGGCATCGTGGCCCCGGCCTGCCCGTCCTGCGGCCGGACGGTTCCCTTGAGCCACCGCCGCGGCGCGGTGCGCTGCTGCCGCCGCTGCTACGACCAGGCCCGGTCTCAGGTCTGCAGCCGCTGCCGGCAACGCGCCCAGGTGACCAGCCGAACCGCGGCCGGCGAGCCGGTCTGCGCCAGCTGCTTCCGCCAGGACCCGGCCAACCACGAGCAGTGCGCTAACTGCGGGCGGACCAGCCTGGCCAGCCGCCGCGAGGACGGCCATGCCTGGTGCCGCCGCTGCTATCGCGCGCCGCTGGCCATCTGCACACTGTGCGGTCGCGAAAAGCCCTGTCACCTGGCCTCCGCCGGCACGCCGCGCTGCGAGCACTGCCCGCGCCGGATGCGCCACGCCCCCTGCGCCCGGTGCGGCCACAGCCGGGCGGTATGGACGCGCACCGCTGACGGCCAGCCGCTGTGCGGCTCCTGCAGCCGGCAACGCGTGCCCTGCGCAGGCTGCGGCAACACCCGCACCGTCGCCGCCCGGCTCCCCGCCGGCCCGCTATGCAGTACGTGTTACCGCAAGCACCCGGCATCATTCCAGCCCTGCACGGAATGCGGAGCCGCCGAACATCTCTGCCACCACGGGCTCTGCACCCGCTGCGCCAGCCGCCAGCACCTCCTCAGCCTGCTGTCCCGCGACCAGGGCGGCCTCCATCCCCACGCCGAGGCGATCTACCAGGTCCTGGCTGCCAGCGGCCCCGCCTCGCTCATGCAGTGGCTGACCAGGGGTTCGGCCGCCCCGGCAATCCCCGCCGAGATCAGCCACGCCAGCCGGCCACCCGACCATGCCGACCTCGACCGGCACCTGCCCAGCCGTGCCGCCCACCACCTCCGCAAGGTCCTGGTGGCCGGCGGCATCCTGCCCGCCCGCGACGAGCGCCTCGCCGCACTCGAACGGCGGGCCAGCCAGAAGACCAGCCGGGTTGAGGACCCCGCCGAGCGCCGGATCGTCCGCAGCTTCGCCACCTGGCATCACCTGCGCCGGCTCCGCGGGGAGTCGCAGCGGCACAACATCACCGCCGAGCAGGCCGACTACGTGCACAACGAGGTCCGGGCCGCGCTCAAGCTGATCACCTGGCTGCGAGGCACCGGCACGAGCCTGGCGGCCTGCACCCAGCACGACATCGACACCTGGCTCACCGGCGGGCCGGGAACCAACTACCACGCCCGCGCCTTCATGCTCTGGACCAGCAGACGCGGCCACACCCGTGACCTGGACATTCCCCGGCACCCCCGCAACGAGACCCTCACCCAGATCGAAGACGACAAGCGGTGGGCGCTGGTCCGCAGCCTTCTCCACGACGACGGCCACGCCATCGAGGACCGCGTGGCCGGCCTGCTCGTGCTGCTCTACGGACAGCCCCTGGCCCGCATCGCCCGCCTCACCCGCGACCAGATCACCCACAGCCCCCTGCGGGTCCAGCTGCTCCTCGGCACCGTCCCCCTCGACCTGCCCGCACCGCTGGACGAACTCGCCCGCCAGCTCCTGAACCGCACGCACGGCCGCGCCGCCGTCGCCCGCGCCCACGACCAGCCATGGGTCTTCCCCGGAGGAGCCCCAGGCCATCCGCTCTCCACCGCCCAGCTCAAGGTCCGCCTCGCGCGCCTGGGCATCCACGGCCGCTCCGGCCGCAACACCGCCCTCATGGACCTCGCCGCCAAGCTCCCGCCCGTCGCACTCGCCCGCCTGCCCGGCATCCATATCAGCACCGCCGGAGCCTGGGCCGAACGAGCAGGCGGCTCACCCGCTGCCTACGCCGCACAGGTGTCCCGCAGGTGATCATTCAGCACGTTCGGATATCGGTGGTTACCAATATCGCGGCGGACCGCGTCGGCGAACTCGGCGAACCGCCGGTGCTCTTTGGTGACCACGAACGGAACCGGCGCGGCTGCTACGGTAATCGCTTCGTCGCTGGCCGCGGGGTTATCACGCGGGCCCGGCTGCGCATCTTGCATGGACTACTCCGCCCGGTAGAGCTTGAGCCGTGAGGACGTGCTAGGCGCGGTCACTGGTGTCTCGGAGGCCCCCGGCGGCGGCTGTTCCTGGTGGGCGCCGAGCAGCCGGTCTACGACGCTGGCCCGTTCCCGGAGGCCGCGGCTGAGTCCGCGCCTGCGCTCATTGCGCGCGGCGGTGATGTCCTTGAGGCTGACGGTGGTCCCGGCGAGCTCAGGGCAGATGGCCCGGCACAAGAACCCGGCGCCGGTGAACACGCGGATCTCGGCCATGTCCCGCGGGTCGTAGCGGATGATCACGCTGTCACCGACGTAGGCGGCCAGCACCGGGTCCAGGTAGCGCAGCCCCTGGAGATGGATCCCGTCCGGGTGGATCTTGCGCGGCTTGGCCACGGTGAGCAGCAGCAGGTCGAGCTGCTCGAGCGAGTCGGGCATCCGCGGGATGAACGCGCCGGCCTCCCAGCGCTGCTGCGGCGGCATCCCAGTCTCGCCGTGCGGGGTGAGGTTGTAGACCTCCCGGATGAAGGTCCCGATCGCCGCGTCCAGCTCGGCCAGGGTGAGCCGGGCCTGCCCGGCCCGGTCCGGGGTGCCGCGCGGCGCGTACCCGGGCAGCGACGGCAGGCACATCTGGTTGATGGTGCCGAATATCCTCTCCACCTTGCCCCGCCCGCGGGGTTGACCGGGCAGCGAGTAGTACGCCCGGGTCCGCAGGTCGGCCATCACCTGCTCCAGGTGGGCGGAGGTGAAGTCCGAGCCGTGGTCGACGTGGAACGCGTCCGGGATGCCGCACACGTGCCAGCCGGGCCAGGGCTTGCGCCAGATCGCCTGCCGGAACGCCAGCGCGGTGGTCAGCGCCGACGGGGCGCCCAGGTTCACCGCGTACCCGGCGACGGCCCGGGAGTGGTCGTCTTCGATCAGGGTCAGCCACGGCCGGCCCGGCCGGCCGGACGGGGTGATCACCCACAGGTCCAGCAGGGTGTGATCGGCCTGCCAGATCTGGTTCGGCTTGGCGGCCTCGCGGCGGTGCACCAGGTCGAACACCTCCTTGTAGCGCTTGGTGCCCTCGTGCGCGAGGGTGGCCATCGCCGGGTCGATGTTCCGCACCAGGTCGTACACCGCGGCGTAGCCTGGCGCCGCCCATCCCTGCTCCCGGGCCACCTGGGCGGCCTGGCGGTGCACGGTGGCGATGGTGGGCGGCGGGCGGCGCAGCGCCAGGCCCTCGATCAGCAGCTGCAGCTCGGGCGGCATCCGCCGGGTTCCCCGGTCCGAGCGCGGCCGGCGGGCCAGCGCGGCCAGCCCGCCCGCGCGGTAAGCCGCCAGCCAGCGGCGCAGCGTCCGCTCCGGGACGCCGTGCTCGCCGGCCACACGGACCAGCGGGCAGCCGTCCTCGAAGTGGCTCCGAAGCACCTGCCAGCGGGCAAGCGCCTGGTCCCGCCGCGCCGGGGTTAGATCGGCCAGCCCGGCATGTGAACCCCCGGCGCTATCTGCCGCGAACGCCACACTGGCAGCATTCCGCTCGCGTGGTTCCGCCGCGCCGTCAAGGGACTACCCGGTAAGAAAGGCGTTATCGGCCCTGAGGTCTCAGCGTGCTGCCCGGTCGCGGCGTCGGCGGGCGGCGCGGATCTCGGCGTCGGCGACCTTGTCGGCGAGCAGGGCGTAGACCTGGGTGGTCTCGGTGGAGGCGTGGCCGAGGCGGCGGCGCACCACCTCGATGGAGACGCCGCTGTTGATCAGCTCGGTGGCATGCGCGTGGCGGAGCTGGTGGATGCCGATCCCGGCGCCGGCGGCGGCGCAGTACTTCTTCCACCGGTTGTGCGCCGCGTCGTAGGACAGCGGCCCGCCCCGGCCGTTGATGGACGCGCGGAACAGCGGCCCGGACGTGTACCCGGACCGGGCCAGGTAGAGCCGGAGCAGGGCGACGTAGCCGCGGTCATCGAGCAGCACGGTGCGGACGGTGCCGCCCTTGCCGTGCAGGCGGGCGTGCTCGTCGTCCGGGCGCAGGTCCAGGTCCTCGACGTACATCCCGCAGACCTCCGAGGCGCGGGCGCCGCAGACATAGGCCGTCTCGAACAGCACCCGGTCGCGCAGCACGCCCAGGGGCACGTCCTTGCGCGGCCGCCGGGAGCAGATCGCATCCAGCACCGCCGCGACGTCGGCGGCGGCCGCCGGCCGGGGCAGCGTCCGGGGGACCTCGATGGCGTCGATGCGGTCCATCGGGCTGGCGTCCAGCAGCTCGTGCCGGACCGCCCACTTGCAGAACGAGGCGACCGCGGCGCGCTTGCGCTTGCGGGTGGCCGGGGTCTGCCCGGCGATCTCGCCGAGGAACGCCCGGACCGGCGCCGCCGTCAGCCCGGCGATGTCGCCGTCGTGGCAGGCGGCGAACCCGGTCAGGTCGCCGCGGTAGGCGCGGATCGTGTTGCGCGGCTTGTTCGCGTTCGCCAGGTCGGCGAGGAAGTCGTCGATGTGGCGGGCGAGCGGGTGTCCGGGCAGCATGTCGCGAACGTCCCGTTCCGGCGGCGCGCCCGTAGTTGCCTGATAACCCGGAGCCGAAGCATGTCGTCGTGGTGGCGTTCGCGCAGGTGGCATCCCGTCATGGTATGCGATATTGCCCGATAACATAAGTTATCGCGCAACCCCTTGCCGACGTAGATGCTTAAGCCTCCTGCCAATCAGAAACCGCCCACGAACGGCATGGTGGAGCGGCGAACCGGCCCCAGCGCGTACGATCCTCACCGGATTTGACAATAGCGTTCGCTATCTGGATAGTGGACGTTATGACAACACCGGTCCCAGCCCGTACCCGGCTAACCCGCGCGGAGAGCCGTCAGCGCACCCGCGAGGCGCTGATCGACGCTGCGATTGGTGTGTTCGCCCGCGACGGCTATGCCGGCGCGTCGGTGGACGCGATCGCCGCCCAAGCCGGATTCACGGTGGGCGCGCTGTATTCGAACTTCGCCACCAAGCAGGAGCTGTTCCTGGCGGTGTTCGAGCAGCACTGCGCCGGTGAGCTGGCCGCCCTGCGCGCCCTGGCCGGGCAGGCCGCCACCGCGGAGGAGCTGCTGGCCGCGGTGACGGCCCGGTTCGCCGACCTGGATGACCAGCAGCGCCAGTGGTGGCAGCTGTCGGCCGAGCTGTGGTTGTATGCCCAGCGGCACCCCGAGGCCGCCACCCGGCTGGCCGCGATCCAGGCCGAGGCCCGCCAGGTCATCGCCCAGGCACTCGGCCACGGCGGCCACCCGCTCAGCGACGAACTGGCCGCGGTGATCCACGCCCTGTGGGGCGGGTTCATGCACTACCGGCTGACCAACCCCGGCGCGGTCAGCGCGGAAGCCTTCGGCCGGGCCCTGGGCTGGCTGCTGGCAGGCCAGCACGACACCAAGAAAGGACCTAGGCCATGAGCACCGTTCTGCACATCCTGCCCGCCGTGGCCTGCGCCGTGCTGATGGGCATCCCGATGACCATCGGCCGGGCCCGCGGCTGGCTGCGGCGCCATCGCCGCGCACCTGGCAGCCCCGCCGCACCCACGCCGGGGGCGACGGCAGGAATCCCGTACCGGTGAGTGGCTGCCTGCCCGCAACCAGCCAAGAACCCGGCCACCTGAAACCGCAACGGAGGCAGTAATGTTCGACGTGATCATCGCCGGAGGCGGCCCAGCCGGGCTGAACGCCGCCCTGATGCTGGGGCGGGTGGGTCGGCCGGTGCTGCTGGCCGACGACGGCCAGCCCCGCAACGCCCCGTCGGCGGCCGTGCACGGGTTCCTCTCCCGCGACGGCGCCGACCCCGCCGAGATCCGCCGCACCGCGCAGGCCGAACTGGGCCGCTACCCCAGCATCCAGACCCGCGACACCACGGTGCGCACAGCCGCGCCCACCGATGACGGGTTCGAGGTCACCCTGGCTGACAACACCACCGCGCAAGCACGGCGGCTGCTGCTGGCCACCGGGGTGACCGACCAGCTGCCGGACGTCCCGGGGCTGGCCGGGCTGTGGGGGCGCGGGGTCTACCACTGCCCGTACTGCCACGGCTGGGAAGCCCGCGAGCAGGAAGTCGCGGTGCTTGGCGGCGACGACCAGGCCGCTCACCTGGCGCTGAACCTGGCCCGGCTCGGCTGCGACATCATCATGTGCACCAACGGGCCCAGCCAGGCCAGCGCCGCGGCCCGCACGGCGCTGGCGGCCCACCAGATCCGGGTCTGCGAGGACCCGGTCGGCAACGTTGAGGGTGAGCCCGGCCGCTACGTGCGGCTGCACCTGGCACCAGGCCAGACCATCGAACGGCGCGCCCTGTTCATCCCCCCGGCGCCGCGGCAGCGATCCGGCCTCGCCGAGAAGCTCGGCTGCGCGCTTTTGGAAGACGGGGCGGTCCAGGTCAACGAGCTGGGCCAGACCACCGTGCCCGGCGTGTACGCCGCCGGGGACACCTGCCGCACCCCGGCCATGCCCTACCCCGCGGCGCAGGTCATCATGGCCGCCGCCGCGGGCGCCCGCGCCGCCGTGGTCATCGACCAGGAACTGCTGTTCACCGACGCCTATACCACCAGCTAACACACCGGCCCGCTGTCGGCGAACACCCCGCCGCGGCAGGCACGCTAGCAGACAGGAGGCCGGACAGGTCATGACCAGCCGCGTCACCGAGCACAGCCGCCTGTTCACCGAGGCCGTCCGCAGCGGCAGCTGGGACACCTTCACCGCAACATTCACGCCCGATGCGGTCATGCGATTCGAGGGCGTGCCCGCCGGCCCAGGCGAAGGCCGCGGCGCGATCGCGGCCCTTACGCGGCCAGCCTGCCGGCCGCCACCATGACGGTGGTATCCGTAGCATTGACCGGCGACACCGACGTGGTCCGCTTCACTTGGGACGATGGCCATGGCGGCGGCACCTTGCGCGTCCGATGGCAAGACGGCCAGGTCGCTGACGTGACCGTGACCCTCCAGCCATGATGACCTGCCAGCGGCGCCGCGCCGGCGCCCCGGCCAGCCAGCCGCCGAGTGCAGCTGGCGGAAGGACGGTCCAGTGACAGATGCGAAGACGGCTGCTGCCGGCCATCCCGGGCTTGCCGGCGGGCCCATCTACCTGGATTACAACGCCACCACGCCGGTCGACCCCCAGGTGGTGGACGCGGCTGTGCCCTACCTGGCCACTCACTTCGGCAACCCGTCCAGCGCGCACGGCTATGCGGCCCGGCCGCGCCGGGCAGTCGCCGGTGCCCGGGAGGCGGTCGCCGCGCTGATCGGCGCCGCACCTGGGGAGATCGTGTTCACCGCGGGCGGGTCGGAGGCGGACACCCTGGCCATCCGCGGTGCGGTGCTGGCCCGCGGCGCGCCCGCCGGTGCCCAGGTCATCACGCAGCCGACCGAGCACCCGGCGGTGCTGGAGGCGTGCGCCGCGCTGGCGCGCCTGCACGGCACCCAGGTGACCTGCCTGCCGGTCGGCGGGGACGGCCGGGTCGACCCGGCGTCGCTGGCGGCCGCGATCACCCCGGCGACCGTGCTGGTGTCGGTCATGGCCGCGAACAGCGAGACCGGGGTGCTGCAGCCGGTCCGCGAGCTGGCTGCCGTCGCCCGCGAGCACGGGGTGCTGTTCCACACCGACGCGGCCCAGGCCGCCGGGAAGATGGGCATCGACGTGCACGGCCTCGGCGTGGACCTGCTCACCATCGTCGGCCACAAGATGTATGCGCCCAAGGGCATCGGCGCCCTGTACGTCCGGGCCGGGGTGCCGCTCGAGCCGCTGGTCTACGGCGGCGGGCAGGAACGCGGGCTGCGCGCCGGGACCGAGAACGTGGCGCTGGCGGTCGCGCTGGGCCAGGCCGCCCGGCTCGCCGCCGCGGAACTGGCCGCCGGCGGCCCGCAGCGCCTGCGCGAGCTGCGCGACCTGCTGCACCGCCGCCTCGACGAGCAGCTGCCAGGCCTGGTGAACCTCAACGGCCACCCGCAGCTGCGGCTGCCGGGAACCCTGAACGTCAGCATCACCGGCGTGCCCGGTGGCCAGCTGCTGGCCGCCGCCCCCGGCGTCGCCGCCGCGACCGGGTCGGCCTGCCACGCCGGCAGCACCGAGCCTTCCCCGGTGCTGCTGGCCATGGGCCACGGCAAGGACCGGGCCGCCTCCGCGCTGCGGCTGACGGTCGGGCGCTGGACCACTCGCAAGCAGGTCCAGGCCGCCGCCACCCAGATCGCCGCCGCTGCCCGCAGCCTGCTCGCCGGTAAGGACCAAAACTCGCCGCAGCCAGCCACCCCCTGGCCGGCGGACCTGCCCGCTCCTGGAAAGAGGCTTACCGCTGTGACGCAGAACGCTGACCCGCGTGCCTGGCTCTTCTCCTACGGGACCCTGCAGAACCCGCAGGTGCAGATCGCGACCTTCGGGCGGCGGCTCGCCGGCCACCCGGACGCTCTGCCCGGGTATGCGCTGTCCGCGATCGAGATCACCGATCCCGGGGTCATTGCGGCCAGCGGCCGGGCCCGCCACCCGATCATCACGGCGACCGGTGATGACAACGACCGGGTCGACGGCGCCGTATACGATGTAACCCCGGCCGAGCTTGAGGCCGCGGACCGGTACGAAGCCGGCCAGTACCGGCGAGTCTGGGTGCGGCTGGCATCAGGGACCGACGCCTGGGCCTACATCAATGGCCAGGCATGAGTGCCCGCGATGAGCCGGGTTTCAGCTGAGCAGGCCGGGGACGCGGCCGGCGCCCACCACGGCACGGTGGACGAGCCAGGTGAGGGCGAGGTCCTGCCACGGCAGGCCGACCGGCGCGTAGACAGTGAACCGGGAGAAGGTGACATGGCCGGTGAGCACGGACGCGGGCAAGCGTGACCGGTGGCGCCGCTACTGGGACAAGCAATCGGCGTCTTACGACAGGCAGATGCGGTTCCTGGACCGGATCCTTTTCGCCGACAGCCGGAACTGGCTCTGCTCGCAGACCACCGGGGACACCCTTGAGGTCGCCATCGGCACCGGCCTTAACCTGCCGTTCTATCCCGGCGAGGTCCAGCTGACCGGGATTGATTTCAGCCCGGCCCTGCTCGGCATCGCCCGCCGCCGGGCGGAACAACTTGGCCGCGCCGCCGACCTCCGCGAGGCAGACGCCCTTGCGCTGCCCTTCCCGGACGCCTCCTTCGACACCGTGGTCTGCACCTTCTCCTTGTGCGCCATCCCCGACGAGCGCCGCGCAGTCGGCGAGATGAACCGGGTGCTGCGCCCCGGCGGGCTGTTGTTGCTGGCAGATCACATCGCCGGGGCTTCCTGGCCGGTCCGGGCCGTTCAGCGGATCCTCGAAAATGTCACCGTGCCGCTCCAAGGAGAGCACTTCCTGCGCCGTCCCCTCCGCACCGTCCAGGCCGAAGGGTTTGCGATCGAGCGGCGGGAGCGCTTCAAGCTGGGACTCGTCGAACGGCTCGCCGCCCGCAAACCAGCCGCTGGATAGCAGGAGCGCTGGAGCGCCGACAGGAGGTCCGGACCATGCGGGATTAAGGGGTGGCCAGCGGGCTCACCGTGACCATGCCGCCGTCCCGGCGACCCAGGTCTGGGTGACGCGGGTGGCGGGGGCGAATGGGTCGCCGTCGCAGATGGCGAGGTCGGCGAGCTCGCCGGGGCAGATGCCGCCGGCGCCTGGCGCGCCGAGGGAGGCGGCGGCGGTGACGGTGGCGGCGCGGACGGCTTGCTCGCGGGTGAGCGCCTGTTCGGGTTGCAGCTCACCACCGGGGTACCTGCGGTCCGCGGCGGCGCGCAGGTTGGCCAGTGGGTCGAGCGGCCCGCTGGGGTGATCCGAGCTGAGCACCAGCGGGACGCCGGCCTGGAGCAGCCGCCGGCCGCCGAGCATGGTGGCGTACCGGTCTATCCGCATCCCGGTGAGCATGCCGCCGTAGCGGGGGATGAATCCGGGCTGGTAGGAGACGGCTGCCCCGGTGGCGGCGACGCGGTCGGGGGTGGCGGGATCGAGCAGCATCAGGTGGTCGATGGCGGCGAGCGCGGGTGGCACTCCCACTTGCTGGAGCAGGCGGGCGGCCTGCTCGCCGGCCAGGTTGCCCAGGGCGTGTATGCGCATCCGGATTCCCGCGCCGGCGTACCGGTCCATCAGCCGGGCCAGGTCGGCGTCGGTGTAGCGCAGGTACGGGGTGTGCACATGGCGGGGGCGGATGACGAGCCTGCGGCCCAGCGCCTCGCGCAGCGGGCCCGGGCCGCGCAGCCGCAGCGACTGCTGGACCGCGCCGCGGAGCAGGCCCAGGGCGGCGCGGGAGGGAAGCCGGAGCGCGCACCGGTCGCCGCCGTCGGCGAACAGCTTGACCTCACGGCCGGAGTCGCCGTAGGGCCCGCGGGGGGCGGTGTCCGGGCCTGGCGCCGGGCTGTGCATACCGGCCGCCGGCCCGGTGGCCCAGGACAGCCGCAGCGGGGTGGCCGACCGCAGCGCGGCCATCTGCTGGTGCCAGTCCGGCGGCACGTACGGGTCGTGGGCGTGGGTGATGCCCAGGGCAAGGCAGCGCCGGGCCTGCGCGGCCAGCACCGCGCCGACGCCTCCGCCGGCGTGGGCCTGGGTGTCGGCGAGCGCGCGCTGCAGGGCGACGCCGAATGCCGCCTCCCACACCTCGCCGGTGGGCCGGCCGCGCCGGTCGCGGGTGATGTCATCGCCGTATTCTCCGGCCCCGCCGCGGGCCGGCAGGCCCGCCGTGGCCAGCCCGGCCGTGGAGACCGCGCCGCGGTGCATGTCCGCGGTGGCGATCAGGACCGCCCGGCCGGGCGCCGCGGCGTCGAGTTCGCGGGCGGTCGGCAGCCGCCCCTCCGGCCACCTCCAGCGCGCGGCGTCCCAGAACAGCAGCCACGGCGCGGCCGGGTCGGCGGCGGCCGCGGCGCGGACCGCGTCCAGGGCCTCGGCCAGGTCGCGCCAGCGCCAGGCGTCGCCGCCATGCGGGTACCAGGCGGCCTGCGTCAGGTGCAGGTGCACGTCGGTGAACCCGGGCAGCACGTGGCAGCCGGGCAGGTCCAGCACCTGGCCGGCGGCGGGCGGGACGCCCGTGCCGGTGTCGGCGATCCGGCCGCCGTCCAGCAGCAGCCAGGCCGGCTGCGGCGTGCAGGCCGGGCCGGCCCACACCGTGGCGCCGGTGATCAGCTGGCTGCTCATCTCATCCGTCATCGCGCTGCCCGGGACCGGCCGTGGCGCCGCGCGAGCCGTTGAGCGCCCGCCGCGCAAGGGGTAGCACCCTGCGGGCACCGAAGGCGAGGGACATCCCGGCCATGGCGGTCATCATCAGGATCATCATCACGGTTATCGCTGCGGTCATGGCGTGTGCCATCGCGGGCTCCTTCCTGATGAGATCACTGATCTTTAAGTGATCAGTGCTCTCGTTAACTTTAGTCTAGGGAACCATGCGCGTGCTGCTCTTGTCAAGAGCGCTGATCACATAGTTTGCAGTGCTCACGTTTATGCGACACACTGGCAGGCATGAGCATGCCCGCAGCCGCTGCTACCTCGGCGCCCGCGACCCGCCGGGCCCGGCAGCGCCAGGCCACCGTCGCCGAGATCAAGGCCCTGGCCCGGCGACAGCTCGCCGAGCACGGCACCGGCGCGGTCAACCTGCGTGCCATCGCCCGGGAGATGGGCACCGCCCCCTCGGCCCTGTACCGCTACTTCGCCAGCCACGACGAGCTGATCAGCGCGCTGTGCGCCGACGCGTACGACTCGGTCGCCGACGCCGTGGCGGCCGCCCGCGACGCGGTGCCCGGCGGCGAGCATGCGCGCCGGTGGCGGGCGGTCTGCGACGCCTACCGCCGGTGGTCGCTGGACCACCCGGCCGACTTCGCGCTGATCTTCGGCACCCCGGTGCCCGGCTACCGCGCCCCCGGCCTGCCCACCGGGCCCGCCGCGAGCCGGTTCCTTGCGGTCCCGCTCGACGTCTTCGCCGCCGCCGTGGCCGTCGGCGCCGCCGACCCCGCGCGCACCCAGATCCCGCCGGACCTGCCAGCCGGGGTCCTCCTGCAGGACCTGCTCGGCCGCGGACGGCTCAGCGGCGCCTCGCACCTGGCCGCGATCGCCATCACCGCGTGGGCCTCGGTCCTGGGATTCCTCACCGCCGAGATCTTCGGCAGCCTGCACCAGCTGGTCACCGACCCCGTCCGGCTGTGGGACGCGCACCTGCGCACCGTCATGCTCGGCATGGGATTCGTCCCCGCCCTGATCAGCGGCCAGCCAGACCAGCCCCCGGCCCCTGGACAGAGACCCCAGGATCGGGTTGACGAACGCATACGCGGTTCGGCAGCCAGCCCGGCGGCAACTGGGCCACGCCCGGGGATTGACTGACAGGTCAACACCCAATGCCGCTTAGCTTATTTTTGATCATGCTGCGGTTCTGACCTTTGCGCTGGTCAGGATGGGGTTGGCGAGTTTGATGGTGGCGCGGGCGTCGTGGCGGGTGCCGTGCTGGCCGGGTTTCCTGACCGGGTAGTGGTTGTGGCGGGCGCGCTTGACCACGCGGGGGTAGCTGCGCTCGCGGCGCTCGTTGAGCTGCTGCGGGCCGGTGATGGCGGCCATGACGCAGTCAAGGACGCGCTGGCGGTGGCCAGGGGGGAAAAGCCGGGCCAGCGGCCCGGCGGCGGATGATGCGGACGGTCCTTTTGAACTTGACCCGGTCCGGGTCGATGCCCGCGTTCGTGGCGGCGGTGCAGATCAGGGCGCTGATCGCGTAGTGGGTGAGCAGGTAGCCCCAGATCTCCTGCTTCACCATGTCCGGCGATTCGGAGCGCAGGATCTTTC
>WNGR01005386.1_pt1 | contig 15056 bp, 9 predicted proteins | sample 5407581 | NCBI WGS metagenome assembly WNGR01 (sample SAMN13153383, study PRJNA577476) | soil metagenome | isolation source: 80 cm soil or saprolite under Garry oak tree replicate 2 | place: USA:California | collected 2016-06-15
ATCCGGATCAACTCGTGGGGAAACCCGCCATCTCCCTCGTCCATCCGGATTCCCGCAACTCGGTCAACGAGCGCCTCGCGAAACTGCGCGCCAACGCGGAGGTCATTTATTTCGACCAGCGATTGCTGCGCCTCGATGGCAAAGCAGTGGACGTGAAAGTGGCCGCGGCTTTGCTCACCTACCAGGACAAGCCGGCGGTGCAGTTCATCGCGCGCGATGTCAGCGAACGGAGGCGCGTCGAAGAAGTCATTAAATCGCTGGCCGCCTTCCCGCAGCTAAATCCCAACCCGGTGTTCGAATTCTCCCGAGACGGAAAACTAACCTATTTCAACGAAGCAGCGGCCGAGATGGCCAAGTCGCTGGGCCACGATCACCCCAGCGCGATCCTGCCGTCCGACACTGTTTCGCTGGTTCAGATGTGTTTGACCTCCGGGCAGAAAAAACTGGGACTCGAGACCGCCCTCGGCAACCGGACGCTCTCCTGGGGTTTCTTTCCGATCAAACAAACCCATGTGGTCCATTGTTACGCCAGCGACATCACCGAGCGCTTAAGCCTCGAAGCTCAGCTCCGCCACTCGCAAAAACTCGAATCGCTCGGGCGATTGGCCGCGGGCGTGGCCCATGATTTCAACAACATCCTGACCGTCATTCAGGGGCATGCTGGATTGCTTCGCTCCGACCCCAACCTCAGTCCCGAGATGGGCGAGTCGCTGCAACAGGTCTCGCGGGCGGCCGAACGCGCCAGCAAACTGACCGGCCAGTTGCTGACTCTCAGTCGCAGAAATGTCATCCGGCCCAGACGGATCGACTTGAATGACATGCTCACCAGCATGAGCAGCATGCTCCAACGCACCCTCGGCGAGGACATCACCTTTGAATTCAACTACGCGCCCGACCTCCCGGCGATCCTGGCCGACGCGAGCATGATCGAGCAGGTGGTCATGAACCTGGCCGTCAACGCTCGCGACGCCATGCCCCGCGGCGGGCAACTGGTAATCAGTACCGCCGTGCTTGACCTCGACCCCGCCTACACCGCCCGGCATCCCGAGGCGAGGACCGGACGCTTCGTCTGCTTGAGCCTGACCGATAACGGCTGCGGCATGGACCAGGCAACGCTCGGACGGCTCTTTGAACCGTTTTTTACCACCAAGCAATTTGGCAAAGGCAGCGGACTCGGGCTGGCCACGGTGTACGGCATCGTCAGACGGCATCAAGGATGGATCGAAGTGCAGAGCCAGGTCGGACAGGGTTCCACGTTCCGAATTCTCCTTCCGCCCCACGACCGCGTGTCCGAACGCCTCGCCGAAATCCCCTCCGAGGCCTCGATCAATCGCCGCGGCTCCGAAACCATCCTGGTCGTTGAGGACGAACCGCCCGTGCTCTGGACCGTGCGAAATATCCTGGAACGCCACGGCTATCGCGTTTTGGAAGCGGCCAGCGGCGTCGAGGCGCTCGCGGTCTGGCACCAGCGCCAAAAGGACATCGCGCTTTTGTTGACGGACATGGTAATGCCGGTCGGGTTGAGCGGGCAGGAGCTGGCGGAAAAATTCAAAGCGCAAAAGCCGGACCTCAAAGTGATCTACACCAGCGGTTATAGCGTGGAGGTCGCCGGCAAGGGCCTGAGCCTGATGGAGGGCATCAGTTTCCTGGAAAAACCGTTCGACGCCACCAAGCTCGCGCGCGCGGTGCGAGAGTGCCTTGACGCTTGAGGCCGGACCAGCCCCGGGCCGCCCGCCTACAGCAAATTCTGATACGCCAGCCACAGGGCGCGAAAATATTTCATCACTCGCACCGGGTCGGCGCTCGCTGGAATCTCCGCCAGGCAAAAGCCCGTGAAACCGGTTTCGTTCAATCGCGACAGCAGTCTCCGGAACGGATATTCCTCCAGGTATAGGTCGCGCAGGTGCACCGAGCGGATCTTCTCCTTCACCAAGTCGAAATTGTGGTCGAAACCTTCGCCCTCCAAATCGGTTTGATTCGAGTTCCAGCATACGCCGACCTTTTTGTGGGCCGCGACATCCATGATGGTCTTGATGCGCGGGATGTGCGCGGTGCCCGCGCCGTGGATCTCCAGCCGGATCACCTGCCCGTAGCCGTCCGCGAACTCGCCCAGCTCCCGCAGCGATTTGCCGATCTGTTCGAGCGTCTTTTCCTCCGGGACACCTTTGGGCAAGGCGTTGGGCCGCACCTTCACGCCCGTCGCGCCCACGTCGTGCGCGAGGACGATGTATTCCCTGGCCGCGGCGATGTCCTGCTTTAGGTGGTCCTGATCCGGCGTGTGAAAGTCAAACGCGCTGCCGAGTCCCATCAGTTGGACCGCGGAATTTTGAAAGCGCTTGCTGACGGCTTCGCGCTGTTCTTTGCTCAGATTGACCTCGACCTTGTGCGCGTGGGTCGTCCGCAACTCGACGCCGCCAAACTTCGCCGCTTCACAATTCTTGATGATGGTTTCAAGGTCCCAATCCTGGGCCAACTGGTAGGTGACCAGGCCCAGGCGCATCGCCGACTCTTTGGTCTGGAGAGCGGCCACCTTCCGCTGATTTTCGGCGGCGAACGGGGAGCCGACGACTCCGAGGGCGCTCGCGCTCAGCCCCGCGGTTTTAAGAAAACGACGACGATTGGTTTTCATAACAATTTAGGGCAGGCTGCAAGCCCGTCCGCGTCTCGCAGGCGGCTGGTTCTTTAAGGCCAAGCGCTCACTCGCTCTGCCGTGGGGAAGCTCTCCGGGACCTTCTGCTCGACCTTTCCGGTGGCCGCCCACTCCGTGCCGCGCTGCAAGGTCACGGCGAAGCCGGCGCACTTCAATGCTTCCATGCCATGTCCGAGCGCAGTGTGGAAAACGCGGCCCTGGCCGCAGCTCAGAGCCATCAGCAATGGTTCGTGTTCGCCGGTGCCTCCGGTCCGCGGGTCGGAGTAGGCGCTCGCCAAAACCGTCAGATTTATCGCCGGACCGCGCAAGGTGTCGTAGAGCTCATCTTTCGCGTGCATCCATTTCTCAGGAAGTCCGCGCATGATCGGGTGACTGGGCGCGCGCGTGTCCAGAAGGAAGGCGTGCTGCGCGCCATGGTGGCCGCCCGCTCCGGGTCGGGTGTCAGGAACAAATGTCCCGTCCCGCAACCGCAGCATCGGCCCGGACTTTTCGTTGCGCCCGCCCCAGCCACCGACGCCGATCATTTCGTTATATTCGGCCCATTCCGGAAACGAATTATTCGCCGCATGCACGCAAACAAAGCCGCCGCCGCCCCGCACATACTTCACAAACGCTTGTTGTGTCGCCTGGGACCAGGGCTCACCGTTATAGTTGGAAACGATGACGCGGTACTGATTGAACTCCGGTCTGAAACCGATCATCCCGCCGCCTTGGCCGGGTGACGTTGCGACGTCCACCGTGAACCGGCCGGAATCCTCCAGAATTTTTCTCAAGATCGGCGTGGTGGATTTCCAATCATGATTGTTCTGCCCGTCGATGAGCAGCGCCTTGATTGGTTCGGCAAAGGTCGAGGCTGCGGTAACGAAGAGGCATCCGATTATAGTTCGATAAGCGCCGGATTTCATACCCCGGAGGTTGGCACAAAAGCCTTTCGGTGACAATCCCCGCTTCATCCGGACCGTGCGATTTCCCGCAGGCAATTGACCGTTTGGCGAGCAGAGTGCCGCGCCTCGTCCACCTTCGCTTGGATCCCCTATTCCAAGAAAACTCGAGGCTTGGCAATCGGTCTGGTCTCCGTGATTGACTTCGCCGGCAGGAAGCCTGCGATTTCACATAGGCAGAGTTTCTTGCTGCCAAGTGACGCAGAATTCAATGTTCACCTGCCTCCTCGCCTGGAATCGAGCCACGGGTCCGCGGGTGGTTACTCCCAGTCACACAAGCTCTCCACGTAGGCGGCCGAACCGTCGCGGAGCCACCCGTCGAGTTGGGCCTGGTCTTTGAGTTGCTGGCCGCGCAGGCGGGGGACGACGACGAACCGGCTGTCGATTTCTGGCAGCGCCGTCATGTCGCCCCAGAGCTTTTCGAATTGCGTCACCGGGAGAATGTCCTCCTGGCCTTGGCCCCAGCGCTTTTTCACGTCCTTGATCGTAACGTAGGTCGGCATTTTCGCCGCCAGTGCCCGGATGGCGGGAGTGACTTTTTCCTCGCTCAAGAGGTCGGCCCGAGTGAGGTTGAACGCGGCCAGAAGTTTGTCGAGGTTGATCCAGGTCGTCATCGAGTTGTAGTAGCGCAGCGAGAACTCGGCTTCCTCGCGCGGCATGGCCAGACCTTCAATGAGCCGCGCTCGGCCATTCACGCGGGCGAGGCCGCCGCCGCGGTCCTCGAGGCGGCGAGTCGTCACTTCAAAGGTCAGGCACGCGCCGGAACGGAGGTGCAGTCCGAGCAGACCGGGATCAACGTCCGCGCCAAGCGTGTCGATGTTATGGAGCAGAAGATGGTTCAACTGCGGGCGCTCAGCGAGCAATTTCGCCAGGACACCGTTGCGGAACAAGTTTGGAACTTCGTACCAGTGGCCGACCGGATGCAGGCATTGGAGGGGCAGATTGTCCGTGTAATCGCTCGCCTCGCCCGTCTGGCGCGCCCAGGCGATCAGCGCCGCGCGCAGGCTGTCCCGGACTTTCTGTTGCTGCTCGTCCAGCAATTGTTGCGGCATCTCTTCCCAGGCGAACCGCAGATCACGCACGGCGGGAACCAGCCGCAAGCCCACCGAGCGGCCTGGAGAAAGCAGGAGCGGGCCCTCGTACGCGTAGTTGCCGTGGCGCGCGAGGAACTCGGCCGTCGGCTCGTGCGTGAGATAGCTCGTGGTGACAATGTGGGGCAGTGGCACGCCAACGCGGCGCGAGACGCGGCGGCTCTTCGCCAGGTGGACCTCCAGGAAAGTGCGGTGGCGCCCGGCAAGCTTGCAGAACGGATGAAGAGCTTTGACGACTCCGGCGCCTTGGGTCCAGCGCCTGCCGGCGCCCGCCGCGAGGGTGGCGACGGCGATCTGGCCGCTGCGCAACGCGCTGATGCCCGCCTCGCGCAGCTCTTCCAGTGGAGCAGGCGTTGCGTTCGCCCGGTTCCGGCCCTTGCTCGCATCCCGTTGAGTTGCTTCCGCGCTTCGGAGGCCAATGGCTCGCCCCGCTAGCCACGCCGTTGCCTCCACCACGTCTTCCGCAGTCACATCTTCAATCACGGCGCTCGCCGGCAATCGGTTTTGCGCGAGGCCAATGCGGCCGCCTTTCAGGTCCACGCGAATTTGCTCGTGTTGCGTGCGATCGAACCCGTGTTGATCGAGCAAGGTGGTGAGGTTTTGGTCGTTGGCGGACTCGGCCTTGCCGCGCGGCAGAAGCGCGTCGAAGAGCGTCTGGACCATCCCATGCAGTTCGGGCCGGGCACGACAGGCGGCGCCGAATTTGTCCAACTCAGCGCGACGTAGCGGCGAAAGCGTCCGCAGCTCCTGTCGGAGCAGCGCCGGCACGATCAAGGCGTAGTAGTCTTTCGGCATCAGGGCCGACTGGCCGTCGAGCAGGTCGGCGTGCGTGCCCCGGTCGTTGATCGCAAAATCATAGACCACCGGCTCCATCGCGAACGGCAGCGAGTGTTGCAGCTCCCGCTTCGTCGCCGCCATGATCTCCTGCAAACGCCGCTGTGCGACCGCCTTTTTCCGCGGCTCAACGATGAATCCCATGCCGCCGCCGGACATGCCCCCCAGCATCCAGAAGCCCCAGAAGTCATTGCCAAATTCGGCGCGCACCCGCTCGATGAGCGTCTCGGTATAATACGTGCTGGCCCACGGGATGATCGTTTGGATGGGGCCCTCGAAATTGCGCGTGGTCACGGCGCCGATGGCGCGCACGTCTCCTTTTTTCAAGGCGGCGAGAACGTCGCCCAGGATGCCGAGGGTTTCCTGACGTCCGCGCCATTCGGTTTCCGAGCGGAGCAAATATTTCTCAGTGACCATCTCGAGAATCGGACCCACGTTCTGCGCCATGCCGCCGTGGACGAGTACCAGACTCTCCCGCAATTGGCGGCGCGTCTCGGGCGAAGCGTCGGCGTGGTCGAGAATGCGGTGCCGGGGCATCAGGCACCCACGGCTAATGCCAAACTCCGGGTCGCCTTCGGCGGCGAGGACCCCTTGGATCAATTTTATGCCGGGCCAAACGCCGCCCGAGTCCTGCCAGCCGCCGCCGGAGCCGCCAAGCCATTCGCCCAGGATCGCCCGCGCCAGCACCAGCCGGCGCTCGTGTTCCTGCAAGGGGCCGGTGAGCGACGCGGCCTGGCCGGTAGCCCGCATGCAGACGCTGATGAGCGCGGCCAGCAGATTGGTAGAAACAGCCAGGCGCGAGCCTTTGGGAATATTGTTCACGCTGCTGACGACTTCGATTCCGCGGCCAGGCCCGACGATGCGAGCAAGCAGTTCAGCCAGACTCTGTCCGGACCCTTCAATGCCCGGCGGCACGATGCCCGACGCGATGATGGCCGCTTTGAGCAGACCGAGATAATCCTTGGCAAAGTCGAACACCTCCGCCAGTTGAGTGAGGTCGCAGGTTGCGCCGAGATCCACGCTCGTGAGCCGGAGGACCGGCGCTTCGATCACGCGCAGATAAGCTTCGATGGGCGGGCGCGGCGCGGGATCGCGTCCATGCACGCCGAGGTCAATGGATACATTGAGCACCCGGGCCCCTTCCGGAAAATCCATGCCGAGGAAAAAAATGTCACTCCAGGCGCTATGGGTCAGGTCCATCCGTACGGGGGTCAGCTCGCGGAGGATCGGATAGCCGCCCTCGGCGTCGGAGCGGCGGAGCAGCTCGGGCCGGAGGCGCAGCGGTTGGTCCGTGGGATGACCCATGCGGAACATCCATTGGTTGCCGCGCACGGAGCGAACGCTGCGGCGGACCTGGTCCGCCAGGGTCTGAAACGCGAGCCGGTGATACGCCGCCGCGAGCGCACTCGAGATGGCATCGCTCGGACCATCAGCTTGCTGGACGGAAAGGAAATTGTCGATCGCCTCCTCGAAACGGCGTCGGAGCAGATGTTCGTACCCCTTAAAAGGGATCAGGCCATGCCCGGAGCGGGGCAGGCGGGAAGCTGGCTCAGCTTTGGACGGCAAATGGAAGCGATGAATCGCGTACAAGAAGAACAATGCCCGGACCCGCTCGTAGAGACTTTCGCGGCGGCGCCGGAAAACATCGAGGTCGGCGCACTCGCGCAGCAACTCGCGCATCGACAATTTTGCGGCGACCGCCTCGAGCGCCTGGTTGCGCATGCCCGGATCAGGCGAGCTGATGATTTTTACAAGCGTCGCCATGACTAGGACGCGCCGTCCGCTCCAAAATGCCTTCTCGCGGCCTCGCCAAACGCGACTCCCGCCTCGTCGAGCTTGCGCAATACCGCTTCGGCGGCTTGCCCGGCGGTGCCGCGGGCCGCGGCGATCACGGTGCTGCACTCGTTCGCGTCCATGAAGCGGGCAGCCTCCAACAGCCGCGGCAGGTCGTCGGCGGGGATGGCCAGGAAGCCGTGCTTGTCGGCGTGGATCAACTGGCCAGGTTCGATCCGCTGGCCGAAGGCTTCAATCGGGCAACCCCAACGCACCGGCGCGACGTGCGCATGGCCGACGCATAGGCGCCGCGCGAGGGCCTTGAAGCCGGCGTTGTTCATCTCATCTAGATCTCGAATCGCCCCATCCGTGATCGTGCCCACGCAACCCAGCGCGCGGTGCGCGTTGCTGTTTACCTCGCCCCAAAACGAGCCGACGACGCGCGGCTTGTCGAGGTCCTGCACGACGACGACTTTTGGGCTTGGCCCCACGGCGACGTAGCGCCGGTAGGCACTCCAGGCATCGCGCAGCCCGAGGCGGTGTTGGGGATTGCTGGGTTCGATAACGACGGTGACGGCGTAACCAACCAGCGGCCCCATCTGCGGCATGAAGTCGCGCGTTTCCTCCAGGTTGATCGCGTCGCGAGTGCGATCGCGTTTGGTGATTTGTTCCCAGCCGTTATAGACAGTCGGAGTATTCCAGCGCTTGAGCTGAAGCAGGTCGCCATGAGAAAGCGGCATTGCGTCCACAGCCATGAGTGGACTTTGCCGAACCGCGCGCGCGCGAGCAATGCTTTCCTCAACTCGAGCCAGGTTTCGGGCTTGCGCCGGAGAACCGGAATTTGGATAACCATCCCATGAAAAACCCAAAGCTTCTGACTCGCCGGGAATTTCTCCGCTCGGCCACCGCGCTTGGCGTGACGGCGCCGTTTATCCTCCCATCGCGCGTCTGGTCGGCCGAAATCAAACCGACCGAACGCCTCACTCTTGGTTTCATCGGCCTGGGAACGCAGGGACGCGGACTGCTGGATGGGTTTCTCAGAAAGAAGGAAACCCAAACAGTGGCCGTGTGCGACGTGGATACCAGCCGGCGCGAACACGCAAAGAAAAAGGTGGAGGATTTCTACGCCAAACAAACCGATGGCTCGTACAAAGGCTGCGCGGCGTACAACGACTTCCGCGAGCTGCTGGCGCGAAAAGACATCGATGCGGTGGTCATCGCGACGCCCGACCATTGGCACGCGCTGATCGCGACCGCCGCCGCCGGATCGGGCAAGGACATCTACTGCGAGAAGCCGTTGTGCCAATCGATTCATGAAGCGCGGGCGATGGTCAAAGCGGTTCGCAAGAAAAAGAGGGTATTCCAGACCGGCAGCATGCAACGATCATCGAAGGAATTCCGGACCGCGTGCGAACTGGTGCGCAACGGCCGGATTGGGAAGATCGAGCGCGTGGAAGTCGCCGTGGGCGGGCCCGGCAAATGGTGCGACCTGCCTGGGGAAACAACGGAGGCCGGCCTGGATTGGAACCTGTGGCTCGGTCCGGCGCCGCTGCGGCCCTATCATTCCGAGTTAAGCCCGCGGGGCGTCCATCAACATTTTCCGAACTGGCGGCTCTACCGCGAATACGGCGGAGGCATGGTGACGGATTGGGGCGCCCACCACTTCGACATCGCGCAATGGGGCTTGGGCATGGACGAGAGCGGGCCCTCGGAAATCCTGCCGGCCTCCGAGGCTAACGCGCAGAGCGGAGTCCGATTGATCTACGCCAACGGCGTCGAGGTCCTCCACCAGGCCGGCAACGGCGTGACTTTCCACGGCACTGAAGGGCGGATTTACGTCAACCGTGGCAAGTTTGAATTCTGGCTCGGCGCCGATCAAAAAGCGGATTCGGCGGCGAAGGTTGACGCCATCGCCGCGGAGTATCTGACGGGGAACGCGCTTCGTCTGTATCGGAGTGATGACCACAAGGCCGATTGGCTCTCGTCCATTCGCAACCGCGAGCCACCGGTTGCGGACGTTGAAATCGGGGCGCGCACGGTGACGGTCTGCCATCTGGTCAATTTGGCCTACTACTACGGCCAGCGGATGAAGTGGGACCCGCGAAAGGAGCAGTTCGTTGGCGGCGGTGATAAAAGATGGCTCGATGTGCCCCACCGCGAGCCGTGGAAATTGGCGTAGGGCCGCTGGGGCGGTACCCGGGACGGACTAACGTACCGCGCGGTGATCCGTTAGACCAACGCCTGCCTGACTATTTTGCTCTAGCCGCCAATAGTTCCACCAGCCCGCTCAATACTTCATCGCGATCGCCACCCTCGAGGGCCAAAGCGAGTTGCGCGATCAGCAGGCCGTATTTCACACCGATATCGTAGCGGCGGCCCTGCAGTTCGCAGGCGAGGTAACGCTCGCGGGCCAGCAATTGGGCCAGCGCAGACGTCAGGGGCGCACCATCTGGTTGCCCGGCCCGGCCGATGGTCTCGCTGAGGATCTCCATGACCATCGGCGTGAGCACGTGCATCCCGAAAAAGCAGAGATAGTGGCCGGCGCGCAATCCCGGCACGATGAGTTTCTGTTCGGCCTCGGTCGGCGTCGGTTTTTCCATCACTTCCGCTACCTCGTACAAGCCCTTCCGCGCGGGGACCAGCCGCCCGCCCACGGCGCCGTAGTAAGGCAGCTTGCTTTCGTGCGTGGCCTGGACGGCCGAGACGGCGCAATTCTCGCCGGCGGCCACTTCGACCAATTGCTGGGCGCAGCGCTTTTGATTGCCGCTGACATATAGATGGTCGCCGACGAGCAAGAGAAACGGCTGGTTGCCGGCAAAAGCTTTCGCGCAGTGAATGGCGTGTCCGTAGCCCAGCGGCGAAGCTTGCTCGACGAACTGAATCCGGGCCGCGTGGGTGCCGGCGGCCGCCGCGTAGGCCGACTGGTCACCCGGCCAGATGACCACGCAGACCTGTTCGACGCCCGCCAGGAGAACCTCTTCGATGAGCGCCGCCAGAGCAGTCTTTTGAACCCCATCGCGATCAACCAAGGTTTGCAGCGGCAGGGTGCGCTGGCTTTTTCCAGCGGCGGTGATGATTGCTTTTCTTATTTCCACGCCTGGGGACGGTTCCGGTTGCGCCCCGAGCCTCTCAACCCTTCTCGCCGCCGTCAATTCCTCCTTACGTCCACGCCTGCCTGGCGCGCCGGAGAGACCGGGGATTTGCGGTAGCGGCGCATGGTAATTGTGCGGTCGGTGAGAAGTGAAGTTCCACGGATGCGCAAGCCGTCTGCGTAGTGCATCCTCTCCTGCCTGACAAGCCGCCGCGACTTGGAACCAGGTGCTTTGATTTACGCGGCCAGTGCCGGCGCGCCGTCTCGTTGAAAATGGCGCGTGGGTAAGACACGGTCAGCACCAGTCCGCCGCTAACGGTTAAGCTAACTACCGCGGCGGCGTCCTGCGCTGCCTGATGCGATGTCCGGGCGGAGCGCAGCCTTCGGCGCGATGGCCTCGGGCACTGGCCCGTTTCTTCGGGCAATGACGGCTGTGGAAAGGGGGGATGTGGGCTGGCGGCTGCGCCGTGCGCCGCATCCCAAGACGTGGAGGCTGCCCGTTGGCGGCCCACTTTTTTCTTCATCCTCCGCGGAGCATCCATCAAGCTGGAGGCTGTGGCCGCTCTCTCGAAAGAAGAAATCCGGCGCGCGGTGCAACTGGCCCTGGCCGAAGATCTCGGCACCGGCGATGTCACCACGCTGGCGACGGTGCCCGTGATTGCCACCGCCACCGCCATGATGGTCGCGCGTGAGCCCCTGGTTGTGGCGGGGCTGGCCCTCGGTCAGGCCGCATTCACGGAGCTTTCGCCAACTGTGAAGGCCGATCGCCTGGTGGAGGAAGGCGCGCGGGTTGAAGCTGGCACCCGGTTGATCCGCGTTTCGGGGCCGGCGCAGGCTCTGCTCTCCGCCGAACGCGTGGCGTTGAATTTCGTTCAGCGGCTCTGCGGCATCGCGACACTCACCGCGCAGTACGTCGAGATCGTCAAAGGGACGCGCGCGCAGATTCTCGACACCCGCAAAACCACGCCGGGTTGGCGGCGCATGGAAAAATACGCCGTGACGTGCGGCGGTGGCCACAACCATCGCTTCGGCTTGTTCGACCTCGTCCTGGTGAAGGATAATCACCTTGCCGTGCTGCGCAACGAATCCCCCAATGCCATTGCCGCGGCAGTCCGGCGCGCCAGGGAAAAATATCCGCAGCTCAAAATCGAAGTGGAAGCGGGCGACCTCGAACAAGTCGAACAGGCCGCCGCTGCGGGCGCGGACATCATCCTGCTCGACAACCTGTCGCCGGCAGAACTTGCGGCCTCGGTGAAGTTGGCGCGGGGCCGCGCCAAGCTGGAGGCCAGCGGCGGGGTAAATTTATCGACGGTTCGCGCGATCGCGGAGACCGGGGTCGATTTTATTTCGGTCGGGGCGCTGACTCATTCCGCCCGCGCGGTGGATGTCGCCCTGGATTTCGTGGCAGCATGAAGCCGGTCCCGCCACGTCGCCCGAGGAAGGTTGGAGTTTTAAAGGAGCGATGACCATCGACGCGCAAATCCTCGCGGCGCTTCGCCAGGAGCCTGAAGGGGCGGTTTCGGGGGCGGAACTGTCGCAACGATTGGGCATCAGCCGCGCCGCGATCTGGGCGCGCATCGAGGCGTTGCGCTCAATCGGCTATGGAATTGTGGCCAGTCCGCACCGGGGTTACCGGCTGTCGCACGTGCCGGACGTATTGCATGCCGACGATTTGCTTTCCCGCGTCACCGGCAACAAAGTTATCGGCCGCGACATCCGGGTCTTCGAGGAGACCCACTCCACGAATGACGTGGTGGAGAAACTCGCCCGTGACGGAGTGCGGGAAGGCGCGGTTGTGTTTGCCGAATCGCAAACCCACGGGCGCGGCCGATTGGGGAGAAAGTGGCTCTCGCCACGGCGTAAAGGACTTTGGCTTTCGGTTTTGCTGCGCCCCGACCTCCTTCCCCAAGCCGCCACGCAATTGACCGTCGCGGCGGCGGCCGCCTTGCTCCGCGCCATCCGGCAACAGACGGACCTGACGCCGGAAATCAAATGGCCCAATGATATTTTGGTCAACGGCAAGAAGGTCGCCGGCGTGCTCACCGAGTTGAACGCCGAACTCGACCGGATCAAATATATCATTCTCGGGATCGGGGTGGACGTAAACCTCGGCCCCGGGGACTGGCCCGCGGACCTCGGGAAACTGGCGACGTCGCTTAGGATCGAATCCGGTCGAACTATTTGCCGCGCGGAATTGGCGGCGGCGATCCTCCGCGAGTTGGACCGCGACTATACGCGGATTTGTCACCGCCAGTTTGCCCGCATCTGCGAAGAGTGGGAGAAACAGTGTAATACCCTGGGCCGGATTGTGAGCATCCGCATTGGCGATCGCATTCTGCAGGGGCGGGCCGAATCGCTGGACGAGGATGGCGCGCTCCTGCTACGGACCGAGCATGGACACCTCGAACGGATCATGGGCGGCGACGTAACCTTGGAAAAATGAACGCGCCAAAAAAGGCTCGTGGGGCAGCCCCGCACGAATTGAGCTTCCCACAAGGCGGAGGCTCAAACATAGTCGGCGCCGGCCGCTCCTGAACACAACGTTCCCAACCCATGCTCCTGCTATTCGACATCGGCAATACCAACACGCACCTGGGGCTGGCCAATGACGCGCGCGTCCTCAAGCACGCCAGCGTTCCTACGCGCGGCTGGTTTGATGGCAGGGCCGGCGAGCGCGTGAAAAATTTCACGCGCAACACGAAAATCAACGGCGTCGCGCTGTGCAGCGTGGTGCCGCGCGCGACGCCGCAGGTCAGGCGGTGGGTCAAGCAGCGCTGGCGGCTGAAGGCGTTGGAATTAACGCCCGGCACGCTCAGCGGCGTGGGGATTGATTACCCCCGCCCGCAGACCATCGGGCCAGACCGCCTGGCGAATGCCTTGGCCGTCAGCCATCATTTTGGCGTTCCTGCCGTCGTGGTGGATTTCGGCACAGCCGTGACGTTCGACGTGGTGGATGGGCAGGGCCGCTATATTGGTGGCATTATTGCGCCCGGGTTGACTGCCATGACCGATTATCTGCACGAAAAAACGGCGTTGTTGCCGCGGATCCGAATCCGCGAGGTTGACGCGATCATCGGCAAAAGCACCGAGGAGGCAATGATGATTGGCGCGGTGAAGGGTTATCGCGGTCTGATCCGCGGATTGCTGCGAGAATTGAAGCGCGAACTGCACTGCCGCCGCTTGCCCGTGGCGGCGACCGGCAGCTATGCCCGGCTCATCGCCGACAAGATGCCGGAGATCACGGCGGTCGAACCGCTGCTCACGCTGGAAGGTTTGCGGCTGGTCTGGCAGGCCAATCACACCGCGGAGGCCGCGCGTGGAAAGACTGACTCCCGAGCGGCCGAGTGGGCGTGGATGTGCTCGAACTGGGCGTGCCGTTCAGCGATCCGCTGGCGGACGGACTCGTCAACCAGCTTGCGGCGCAGCGAGGTTTGGAATCTGGCACAACCCCGCCCAAGGTCCTGGAAGCGGTCGCCCGCATTCGACTGGAATCGCAAATCCCCATCGTCCTCTACGTCTATTACAACCTGGTTCATCACTACGGTGTGGAGGAATTCATCCAGGCGGCCGCGGAGGCGGGCGTGGATGGATTGCTGGTGCTCGATTTGCCACCGGAGGAATCGGACGCTTACGAGTCGCTTATGGAATCCGCGGGACTGTGCGTCATTTACCTGGTGGCGCCAACCACTCCGGAGGAGCGGATCAAACTGATCGTGAAGCGCGGCGCCGGCTTCGTCTATTATGTCTCGCGGGAAGGTGTGACCGGGATGCAGGCCAAAGTCGCGGAAACCATCGCCACGATGACGGCGAAGATCCGCGCGCACACCGATTTGCCGATTGCAGTCGGCTTCGGCATCTCCAATCCGGACCAGGCCAGAAGCGTTGCCGCGAGCGCGGAGGCGGTGGTGGTTGGCAGCGCCGTGGTCAACCAGATCGCCGAGCATGGAAAGAGTCCGGACTTGGTTCCGCGGGTCGCGAGCTTCACCGAGACGCTTATTCGCGCCGTGAAAGGGAAATGAAAACCAAAACCAACGCCAATAATCGTTACGTCGTTGTCATGGCTGGCGGGCGCGGCGAGCGTTTCTGGCCGGTGAGCCGCGAGAAGACGCCCAAGCAACTCCTCAAACTGCTGGGCAATCGCTCGTTTCTTCAGCAGACCATCGATCGGGTGCTGCCGCTCGTCCCGTTTAAAAACATCCTGGTAATCACCAATGAGGCGCAGGCGCCGGAAGTGCGCCGGCAATTGCCGAAGCTGCCCAGAGCAAATCTGGTCGCCGAGCCTTGCGGCCGCGACACGTGCGCGGCGGTGACGCTGGGCGCGGCGATTGTCGGCGCGCGCTCCACTACCGCCGTGATGGCCGTGCTGCCCGCCGATCACGTGATTCCCGAAGGAAAAAAGTTCCAACAGATTTTGTATGATGCCTTTGATCTGGCCAACCGGGGCCAGGTGATCGTGACCATCGGCATCGTGCCGACGGAGCCGGCGACGGGCTACGGTTACATCCAGGTGGGCGAGCCGCTGCCCGCTCCGCAGGGAGGCAAGCCGTATCGGACCACCTTCTTCAAGGCCGAGCGCTTCGTTGAGAAACCGCATTTTGACAAGGCGCTCGAATACCTCAACAGCGGCCACTATCGCTGGAACGCCGGGATGTTTATCTGGTCGTTTGTGACGATCA